>Ga0183097_10408_pt1 | contig 90783 bp, 73 predicted proteins | sample BioMet8_FD_128883 | JGI IMG/M metagenome (GOLD analysis project Ga0183097, IMG submission 128883) | Microbial communities from bioreactor (seeded with sewage sludge) at Lawrence Berkeley National Lab, California, USA - Biofuel... | ecosystem: Engineered > Bioreactor > Anaerobic > Unclassified ... | reverse complement strand
AACTATGATGATGCCTCACCGTTCTTACGTCCGCCAGGATAAACCAGCGCGCGTCTTCCCGCCTTCGGCTCTTCATAAATTTTCGGGATCGTACTGTTATTCAATTGTCAATGTTCTTTGTCCTTTAATGGGACAGCTTCATCATTATATCAGAGGCACCCACCTATGTCAAGCACTTTTTTCAAATTTTTTTATTCCGCTGTTTTATCTCTCCCGGCCCACTCAGTGGGCATCCTTCCTGCATATGTAATCATACAGTTCTCTCACGCTTCTCATTCCTGTCACCTGCATGCCGTTTACCGTTCCCGCCAGTACCCCGTCACTCTGTGTCCTGCCGCTCAGATCCTGCAGATGAGCCGCATTGGCCGCCGGCATACAGCAATGGGCAAAACCCAGCTTGGAGGCCTCCCTGAGCCTGTTCTCGGCCTGGCTGACTGCCCTGATCTCACCCGTCAGGCCTATTTCGCCGAATACAAGCGTATCCGACGGCAGGGCAATGTTCGTATAGCTTGATATTATCGCCGCCGCGACTGCCATATCTATCGCCGGTTCATTCAGCTTCATTCCGCCGGCAAGATTGATATAGGCATCGCATCCGCCTGTCTTCAGGCCGAGCCGCTTTTCCAGCACTGCCATCAGGAGATTTACCCTGTTGTAATCGATGCCGGCAGCTGTCCTGCGCGGGAGCTGAAATCCCGTGCGGCACACCAGGGCCTGCACTTCTACCAGGATGGGCCTGGTGCCCTCTATCGCGCAGGAGACGACGGATCCGGCCGCATCCTTAGGTCTGCCGCCCAGCATGAATTCCGAGGGGTTCTCCACCTCAGAGAGCCCTGAACCGCTCATCTCAAAAACACCTATCTCATTAGTCGATCCGAATCTGTTCTTGACGGCGCGCAGCAGCCTGTAGGAAGCATGTCTGTCGCCCTCGAAATACAGCACGGTATCGACCATATGCTCAAGCACGCGCGGGCCGGCTACAACGCCCTCCTTGGTGACATGCCCCACGATAAATGTGGAGATACCTTCCTTCTTGGCAAGCTGCATCAGAATATTTGTCGCCTCCCGAACCTGGCTCACGCTTCCGGGCCCGGAGCTGACATTCTCACAGTACATAGTCTGTATGGAATCGATAACGAGCACGTCCGGCTTGTATTTTTTGACTGTTTCCTCGATATTGCCCAGATCGGTCTCGCAGAACAGGTAGATATCATTCTTGAAAATGCCCAGGCGCTCGGCGCGCATCCTTATCTGCTGCAGTGATTCCTCCCCGGATACATAGATCACCTTGAGATCCCGTTCCGCGAGATTCCTGCACATCTGCAGCAGAAGTGTCGATTTGCCGATCCCGGGATCCCCGCCTACCAGGACAAGCGAACCCTTTACAAGGCCGCCTCCCAGCACCCTGTCAAATTCTCCGATATCGGTGGATATCTTCTGCTCTCCCTCAAAGCTCACCTGAGAGAGTCTGACAGGTACCGGGGCATCCTGTCTGTGCTTCGCTGAAGGAGCAGTCCGCGTATTTACGGGGGCCTCCTCCACAAAACTGTTCCAGGTATGGCATGCGGGGCACTGCCCCATCCATTTAGCAGACTCATATCCGCATTCCTGACAGAAAAAAACTGACTTTGCCTTCGCCAACTGATGATCCTCCCCCGCATCGCGTCTTAGAAATCGCTGCCCGGGCGCCTGCCGCCGCGGCAGCTGTGAACTGCAGACAAAGAGGAAGCGGAGCCATAATGAACTCCGCCTCTTCCTTTGTAATAGATAGTATCTGATACAGCAGGCTGTCTTAGCTCAGCAAAGCCGGCAGTCTGACATCAGGCATCTCCTAAGCCTTGACAACTCTGATCTTCCTGGACTCAAGCCCAAGTTCAACACTGATCACGAGCTTGCCTCCAAGGTTGGTCTTCATGCTTCCTATGTTCGCATCATCGATAAACACGATGTATTCTGTCTCAGCTTCAAGTTCAAGAGTAATCTGTGTATCTTCGTATCCCTCAACCTGAAATATTATCTCAGAACCGTCCTCATAAAATCCGGTGACCTTTGTCCCCGGTACCGACTCATAGACGAACAGCTCATTCTTCTCGAGTTTTGTGATATCGCGGTAGGTCTTAACCTTGTAAATATCGCCTTTAAATTCAAAATCTGGCTTCTTGGCCTTATTCGCCAGCGAATAGTCGCCGAAATTCAGCTTAGAGCCGGATACAAAGATCAAATTATCTTCAGATGCCATCTTATTAAACCTCCCATATCTGTCAGCACTGATATGACCATCCATGGGTTCTGCCCCGCCCTGCACATACACGCCGAAGGTAAAATCTCTCTTCCAGGTCACGCCTATGCCATTTCCGGGACATCGGCAGCATCCGTCACAAATGGCTTCTTTTCAATTGATTATACACGCCCTTGTCTAATTTTACCAGTGAATTCACAGTTATTTCATAATTATTTTTGCGTTTTTTATACATGTATCGGTAAAAAGCAAAGAAAGAGTAAAAACACTTAAGAAATTCTTCCTCTTCATTACTATATATGGTAAATTTCCCAGTCCGCAGTGTCTGTCCCGGGCAGGCTCTATTCGCCGTCGGCAAGCGCAGTTTTGCCGTCCTTCAGGCACAGTCCGGCCGTGTTGTCCTTCTTTACCGAACCTGCAAGATAGCCTTCGGCGAGCAGATCTTCCACCTCAGTCTGGATCACGCGCCGGAGCGGGCGCGCGCCGTAATTTTCACTGAAGCCCGCGGCTGCCAGATGATCGCGCACATCGTCAGGTATCTCGATATATACACTGAGCTGCTGCGCTATCCTCTTCTTTACGACATCAAGCATAAGATCAGTTATCTTTACGACATCCTCTTTGGTAAGCTGCCTGAATACGATGATATCATCTATCCTGTTCAGAAATTCCGGTTTGAAAAGTCTCTTGACCTCATCCATGATGCGGCTCTTCATATTGGCATAGTCCGACTCCGCTGTATCCTGAGCCGAAAAGCCGAGGTGCTTGTTGGAAATAATGCTGGAAGCGCCGGCATTAGATGTCATGATGATGATAGTGTTCTTGAAGTCTATCCTCCTGCCCTGCGAATCTGTGATGCGTCCGTCATCGAGTACCTGCAGCAGTATATTGAAGACATCCGGATGAGCTTTCTCTATCTCGTCAAACAGCAGGACAGAATAAGGATTCCTGCGGATCTTCTCGCTCAGCTGGCCGCCTTCCTCATAGCCTACATATCCGGGAGGAGAACCGATCAGCTTGGAGACGCTGTGTTTTTCCATATATTCCGACATGTCGATACGTATCATCGCGTCATCTCTGCCGAACATCGCCTGGGCAAGTGCCTTTGAAAGCTCTGTCTTGCCGACGCCTGTCGGCCCGAGGAACAGAAATGAGCCTATTGGCCTGCCTGGATCTTTAAGGCCGACACGGCCTCTTCTGATAGATCTGGCGATCGCCGTCACTGCCTCATTCTGTCCGATCACCCTCTCGTGAAGGGTAGCTTCAAGGTTGCGCAGACGCTCTATCTCCTCCTCCTGCAGCCTTCTGACAGGGATGCCTGTCCAGCTCGAGACGATATCAGCGATCTCATCCTCACCGACGACCAGTTTCTCCGAGCTGCGCTGCTTTTCCTGCTCGCTGCTGATCTGTATCAACTGTTCGTTCAGGCTCTGCTGCTTTTTCTTCAGCTCGCTCGCATGCTCGTATATTTCGCCGCGGATAGCCTCTTCCTTCTCAGTTTCCAGAAGCGCTATCTGCTTTTTGATATCCTCCGCCTCAGGAGAGATGGAATAGCTGCCGAGGCGCACCTTTGAGGATGCCTCGTCGATAAGGTCGATTGCCTTGTCCGGCAGGAACCTGTCATTGATATATCTTGCCGACATATGCACCGCGGCCTCGAGAGCCTCATCCAGTATCCGCACGTGGTGATGCTCCTCATAGGCATTTCTCAGACCCTTAAGTATCTGAAGAGTCTCGTCCTCCGACGGCTCATCGATCGTTACAGGCTGAAAACGTCTTTCCAGGGCAGCGTCTCTTTCTATATGCTTCCTGTACTCGTCGATCGTCGTCGCGCCTATGATCTGCAGCTCACCGCGCGCCAGGCTGGGCTTAAGGATATTTGCCGCGTCAAGCGCGCCCTCGGCGGCGCCGGCTCCGATGATGGTGTGTATCTCATCAATAAAGAGAAGTATATTGCCGTCATTCTCCACTTCCTCGATGATCTTCTTTATGCGCTCTTCAAATTCCCCTCTGTATTTCGAGCCGGCCACCATTCCGGACATATCAAGCGTGAGCACCCGCTTCCCTGAAATCACATCAGGGACAGTGCCCTCGACTATCCTCTGGGCCAGCCCCTCGACAACTGAAGTCTTTCCTACGCCCGGCTCGCCTATGAGGCAGGGATTATTCTTGGTCCTCCTGGAGAGGATCTGCATGATCCGCTGTATCTCCTTCTGCCGGCCTATCACTGGATCAAGTTTTCCCTCGCGGGCATATTCCGTGAGATCACGGCTGTACTGGTCCACAAGCAGCGGTTCATCATGCTTCTTCTGCTTTTTGCGCAGGCCGCTGTCGTCGCTCACTGCCTGCTGCGCGTCTGTGCCGATGCCCAGGATGATATCCTGATAGATCTTTCCCGGCTGCGCGCCCAGGGCAGCCAGTATCTGTGCCGCCACGCAGTCGCTCTCCTTAAAGATCGCGATCAGCAGATGTTCGGTGCCTATTGCCCCGGAATTGAACCTGGCCGCCTCCTTGCTGCTTATCTCCAGCACCTGCCGGCAGCGCGGCGTATACTCATCAGGCTCAGCCACCTGCGTGCCGCCGCCTCTTATAAGCTGAGTTATCAGTGAGGAAACTTTTTCCTCGGTAATGCCGTGATCCTCCAGGACCTGGCAGGCAAGACCCCCACGTTCTTTCAGCAATCCGAGGAGTACGTGTTCGGTGCCTATATAATTATGTTTGAAGCTGACTGCCGCTTCATGTGAATAATGCATGGCATTGGCAGCCATCTGTGTGAATCTGTACTGCAAAATGTACCTCCTGTCAGACTTCTTCTATGCCGGGCAGCGTGCTTCGTATATATGACGCCCTTCTTATGCCGGACTGTATGTCATTGTCATCATCTGCCTGCCCTGAGATCATGACAGCATCCTGTACAGCTATCATCATCGCAAAGATATCAGGCTCGCAGCCGCTGTCCCATACGTGGTACTGGTATCCTGACCTTACGTATGAGAGGTACTCAAGAGTCTCCTCAAAGTCAAGATCCCTGGCGTATTTCAGCAGGCCGTAGGCTCTGTACATCTGATCTGTCGCTGTCTTTTTCTCATCGTCCGAGCGGTCGCTCCAGACCCTCTTTTCCTGCTGCGACAGCTGCCCTGTCAGATGCTCAAGCGCGGAGAGCGTCTCCTCCTCAGATAATCCCAGTGTCTTCCGGTTCTTGAGCCTGTAAACATCAGCAGGCGCCTGACCGTTTCCATGGAAATGGCCGCGCAGCGTGAAGCCGAACTGTGCGAGCTCTCTGGCATACTTTCCCGCCAGCTGATCTCTCTCCAGGTTAGGAAGATGGAGCAGATACGATGCCGACATGCCTGTTCCCGTATACAGCGGGCTCGCCGTAAGATAGCCGTATTTCCGGCTGAAAGCGTATGGCAGATGCATGTTTATCGCCTCGTCCACGCGGCTGGCCAGCTCCATTATCTCTTTCATATGCCTGCCGGCTGAGGATACCTGTATGCAGATATGTTCTGTGCCGTTGACAAGTATGCTCACCGACTCATCCGGTGTGACCAGAAGGCCCGGGCTGCCTGATGTTCCCAGCATCAGCGGCGGTATAGCCAGCCTGCCTATCAGAGAGCTCCTGTAGCAGTTGTCGATGTCGGACAGGCCGCGCAGTTCAAAATAAATGCCAAGTCTGCTCTCTTCCTCGCGCACTGCCTGGCAGACCCTGTCAAGCAGTTCTGTCTGCTCCTGCCTGCTCATCTTCGCCTCAAATGGATATCCGTCAACATTGCGCACCAGGCACAGCTGACCACCGATGACCACATCTGTATCGCACTCAGCGTTCTCATACCATTTAGACATTGCTGCTGTCTCCCTTACAGCTGCGGATCATATCACGGATACGCGCAGCCTCCTCATATTCCTCACGCGCTACAGCCCTGCGCAGGGCGGCCTTCAGTTCATCAACGCTTGAATCTCTGTCAACTGTGATGCCGATCTGGCCTGACTCCTGTGCGGCAGCTTCCTCATCGTCAGAAATGCTGTCATCGGCGGCTATATCCGGTATCACCGTCGTCTCCTGGCTGTAGAGCGGATGCTTGCCCGTATGCACGTTGTTGCCCTGTATCTTCTTAAGATAGCCGTCCAGCAGAAAATTAAATGTACGGTAGCATTCCGGGCATCCGAAAGTACCGTATTTCAGGAATTCATCATATGTCATATTGCAGGACGGACATATCACATTATTCTTTTTAAGATTCTCACTGCTGTCACTGTCTTCCTTCTGATCATCCTCAGACAGACCGAGCACGCTCGCCAGCAGCTCGCTCATAAATGAGCTCCCCGGCAGCTGCATGATAGTTATACCGCTTCCGGCAGTCTTAGCCGCGCATTCCCGGCAGAGGTTCAGAGTCTGTTCCTTCCCTCCGATGATCTCGACTATCGACACGACAGCCTCCTTCTCATGGCATCTATCACAAAGCACCTCTCTCACCTCCGGAAATGTCATCGTTTCCCTGATAATAATCATAGATGACGTCGATTATATCATGTACCTCAGATCTGCTGAAGCCCTTGCACATCGCGCCGGCCAATATGACCTGCAGGTCCTCCACGAGCTTGCGCCGCGCCATCTCCTTATTGCAGTCAACAGCTATGACCGCGCCCTTCCGGCGGTCAAGCTTCACGTATCCCTCCTGCCTGAGCACTGAATACGCTTTATTGACAGTGTGCATATTGATCCCCACATTCTCCGCCAGCTGTCTGACTGACGGAAGGGATTCACCCGCGCAGAGCTGCGAGGTGGCGATGCCGACGACGATCTGGTTGCGAAGCTGTATGTACAAAGCTTCATCACTGTTGAAATCTATCTCCAATATCATATCCTTCACCCTTCTCTTTGCCATGCCTAAATGATCCGGGCCATGGCCGGAAAATTGTTATATTCATTGTAACACGGATAGAATATGAATTCAAAAGTTTTTTCTGTTTCAAGGAAAGATTTTCGCCTGCCGCTCACATTCGTTCCTATTTATGGTACGGTTCGCCGCGTATTATCCTGAAGCTTCTGTATATCTGCTCCAGCAGGATTACTCTCATCAGCTGGTGCGGAAAGGTCATCAGCGAAAAGCTGAGGCTTTCATCAGCTGCCCTCAGGACCTCATCCGAGAGTCCGAGCGAGCCTCCGATGATAAATGCTATATGGCTTTTCCCCTCTATACCCAGTCTCTCGATCTTCGCTGCCATTCCCGGCGAATCAGTCATCCGTCCCCCGATAGCCATGGCGATCGTCCAGGCATCATCCGGCAGAGCACTCAAAATGCGGCGTCCTTCGGTCTCCTTGATCCTGTCCCGGACATTTTCTGAAATATTTTCCGGCGTCTTTTCATCCGCCAGTTCTATGATATTCAGTTTACAGTATGAAGTCAGCCTCTTGGAATACTCCTGGACCGCCTGCCTGTAAAAACCTTCTTTTATCTTACCCACTGCTATAATACTGATCTTCATTTTCAAATACCCTTCATCTTCAGGCGATCAACTCAGCCGCGCACAGCTTCTCTATATGAAAAGCTCCCCGGTGCAGCGCACCGGGGAGCAGCTTATGATACTTTTTAAGTTCTGAAGCTTAGATAGTAGTCTTGGATCTAGCTACATAGCCTTCATATCTTTCCTTAGCATCATGCTGAGTCTTTGCATACATTTCTTCTGCAATCTCAGGGAAACCGATCTTAAGAGACCTGTAACGTACCTCTGATATAAGGAAATCATGGAACTTATCCCACTGAGGTTCTTTCTTGGTATCAAGTATGAAAGGATTCTTTCCTTCCTTCTTGAGTTCAGGATTGAATCTCCAGCATGACCAGTAACCGCACTCAACAGCTTCCTTCTCAACCTGCTGTGAAATTGTCATGCCGCCCTTGATACCATGGTTGATACAAGGAGCATAAGCGATCACGATCGAAGGGCCATGGTAAGCTTCTGCTTCCTTGATAGCCTTGATGTACTGGTTCATATCTGAACCCATACATACCTGAGCGCAATATACATAGCCGTAGTTAGAAGCCATCAGAGCAAGGTCTTTCTTCCTGGTCTTCTTGCCGCCTGCGTTGAATTTAGCAACAGCGCCTGCAGGAGTAGCCTTTGAAGACTGGCCGCCTGTATTTGAATAAACTTCAGTATCTACTACGAAGATATTGATGTCTTCGCCGGAAGCGAGTGCTGCATCAACACCGTTGTAGCCGATATCGTATGCCCAGCCATCACCGCCGAAGCACCACTGTGACTTCTTAACAAGAAGGTCATAGCATACTACGATCTCATCGCAGATAGCCTTAGCTTCAGCATTGCTGCCGTTGTAAGCCTTAGCTGCTGCAAGGAGTGCTGCTGAAGTCGGCTTGGAAGCATCTCCGTCATCCATGGTATCAAGCCATGCCTGAGCCTCTTCCTTGTTAACGCCAAGCTCAACGAGCTTCTTTACCTGATCTGCAAGACGAAGCCTGCGCTGCTTCTGGCCGAGGTGCATACCAAGACCAAACTCGCCGTTATCTTCGAACAGTGAGTTGCACCATGCAGGACCCTGTCCCTTCTCATTTACCGTGTAAGGCATTGAAGGAGCAGATGCGCCGTAGATGGATGTACATCCTGTTGCGTTAGCAACGCACATTCTGTCACCAAACAGCTGAGTGATAAGTTTGATATAAGGAGTCTCGCCGCAGCCTGCGCATGCGCCGGAGAACTCGAAGAGAGGAGTCTCGAACTGTGAGCCCTTAAGGGTGTACTTGTCGAGAGGATTCTCTTTCTTAGGCATACCAATTGCATATGTCCAGTTGTCAGCTTCCTTCATTCCTTCGTCAAAAGGAACCATGGTAAGAGCCTTAGCCGGGCAGATCTGAGCACAGCTGCCGCATCCGAGGCAATCGAGCGGTGAAAGCTGCATCTTGTACTGGAACTTACCCTTGAGCTGAGCCTTGCCTGCTACTGCACCGAAGCCGGCAGGAGCTGCTGCTGCTTCTGCGTCTGTCAGAAGGAAAGGTCTGATAGTTGCATGAGGGCAGACATATGAGCACTGGTTACACTGGATACACTTCTCGCCATCCCATGAAGGAACGTTGACTGCAACGCCACGCTTCTCATACTGGCTTGTGCCTGAAGGGAATGAACCATCCTCACGTCCCTCAAATGCGGAGATCGGAAGGTCATCGCCTCTCTGAGCGTTCATAGGAACTACTACGTTTCTTACGAATGCAGGGATCTTCTCGTCAACAACCGGTGCCGGATCATCAGGACATGTAGCCCAGCTTGCAGGGATGTCAACTTTGACGATACCCTCAAGACCAGCATCGACAGCTGCGAAGTTCTTATTAACAACAGCCTCGCCCTTCTTGCCGTAAGAATGAACGATCATATCCTTCATATACTTAACTGCAGTATCAATAGGGATAATGTCAGCAAGTTTGAAGAATGCTGCCTGAAGGACTGCGTTTGTCTTTCCGTTAAGACCAAGCTTCTCGTCAACAGCTACAGCGTCGATGGTGTAGAAGTTGATGTTCTTCTTAGCAAGCTCATGCTTAACATGTGAAGGAAGGTTCTTGTCCAGCTCTTCCGGAGTCCAGATAGTGTTGAACAGGAATGTGCCGCCCGGCTTCAGATCGGTAAGGATGTTGTCATACATATGGATGTATGCCTGATTGTGGCAGGCTACGAAGTCAGCTGTCCTGATAAGGTAGGTTGACTTGATAGGGTTCTTGCCGAAACGAAGATGAGACCTTGTAAGACCGCCGGACTTCTTGGAATCATACGAAAAATATGCCTGAGCATACATATCTGTATGGTCGCCGATGATCTTGATGGAGTTCTTGTTTGCACCGACAGTACCATCAGAGCCGAGACCCCAGAAGATACAGCTCTTAGCGCCTGCAGGAGCTACATCAACTTCCTCATGGATAGGAAGTGAACGGAATGTAACATCATCGATGATGCCTACTGAGAAATCGTTCTTAGGCTCAGCAGCCTTGAGGTTGTCATAGATAGCAAGGATAGAACCAGGTGTTACATCCTTGGAACCAAGGCCATAACGTCCGCCTACGATCTTGTATGACTTGCCCATCTGGTATGCTGCAGCACATACATCTGTGAACAGAGGCTCGCCATAAGCGGTAACTTCCTTATCTCTGTCCATAACAGCGATTCTCTTGCAGGTTGCAGGAATAGCCTCGAAAAGCTTATCTGCACAGAAAGGTCTGTAAAGATGAACCTTAACGATACCAACCTTCTCGCCCTTAGCTGTAAGGTAGTCGATAACTTCCTCAGCAGCCTCGCAGATAGAACCCATAGCGATGATGACGTTCTCAGCGTCAGGAGCGCCATAGTAGTTGAAGAGCTTGTAATCACGGCCGGTCATGTCGCTGATCTTTGCAAGATAATCTTCAACAATAGCCGGAAGAGCATCATAGAACTTGTTGCTTGCTTCACGGCGCTGGAAGTAGATATCAGGGTTCTCAGCGGTACCTCTGATCTGAGGATGCTCAGGATTCAGGCAGTTCCTTCTGAACTCTGCGAGTGCGTCATAATCAACAAGCTTAGCGAGCTCGTCATAATCTGTACACTCAACCTTCTGGATCTCATGAGATGTTCTGAAACCATCAAAGAAATGAAGGAAAGGAACTCTGCTCTTGATTGCTGCAAGATGTGCAACAGCTGTAAGATCCATAGCCTCCTGTACGGAGTTAGAGCAAAGCATTGCAAATCCTGTTGCACGGCACTCCATAACATCTGAGTGATCACCGAAAATATTCAGTGCATGGATCGCTAACGCTCTTGCGCTTACGTGAACAACACCGGGAAGTAATTCGCCGGCGATCTTGTACATATCCGGAATCATAAGAAGAAGGCCCTGGGAAGCAGTATATGTCGTGGTTAATGCACCTGTTGAAAGTGAGCCGTGAACTGTGCCTGCTGCGCCAGCCTCGGACTCCATTTCTACTACATTAACTGTCTGGCCGAAGATGTTCTTTCTGCCGTTGGCAGCCCACTCATCGGTAACTTCAGCCATAGGTGATGACGGGGTAATAGGGAAAATGCCTGCTACTTCGGTAAACGCATACGAAGTCCAGGCAACAGCGGTATTACCATCCATCGTTTTCATAACTTTTGCCATGATAATGTTCTCCTTTCTATAATAGACCATATCAAAAAGCATGACTATTGGCAGGTAGCCATCACTGTTTATTTTATAACAATTTGTATATAACGTCAAGAAAAACAAAAGTGATTTTTGTTTGTAATTGCGGACAATCCGCGAGATGGCAGGGTAAAGTCTCTGTAAGGTTCAAGACCAGCCGCAGGCTGTCTGCCGTCAGATGCAGGAATGTATATTTGACAGAAAAAGAATAAGTATCACGAGCACTACCGCCCAGGTGAGACGTGCGCTGCCGTGCTTTCTCGCCGGCCTGCTGTCAGGCCCGAAGACTTCGGCATTGTCATTCGCGGCAGAATCGACAGCGTTCTTCCCTCTGCGCGATCCATGCAGCTCCCGGTCAAGTTCTGTCTGCTGGCGTTTCATGTCTCTGCTGTAAGCTTCTGCCTCCCTGCGCTCATTGGCAGTATCCGCTCGATGGTCTGTCTCGTCATGTACTTCCCCATAGGAACAGTCGATCTCGCCCTTCCCCCTGGTGGCTGTATTAAGATGGATATCAATCATATCCGGCTTCCATATAAAAGAGTGGCAGGCATCACAGTAATGCGGTTTTTTCATCTCGCTGTCGCACAACGGGCACATTCTTACTATCATATCGATCTCCATTCTGCGCGCCCTGCGGCGCGATACTAATAGTGACAAATTTTCCTGTTGTCAGATACGCTCAGATATTCCGTGACACAAAAACGGAGAAGACCTCCGGCCCTGAAGCCTGATCTTCTCCGTCTATTATACTACACAATATCTGTTTTGGGAAACTTTCAATATCACAGTCTGAATTTCCCGTTTACATTACTGCAGCGGCGCTGCAGATCTGCCTGGACAGATCAGACGTCTTTCTTGGAAAAGCTTACGCGGCCCATCCTGTCCTTGCCCATGCACCTTACCTGGATAACATCGCCGAGTGTGAGGACATCCTCCACACGGTTTACGCGGCGCTTGTCGAGCTTGGAAATATGTACCATGCCTTCCTTGCCCGGCGCGAACTCAAGGAATGCACCGAACTCTTTGATGCTCACTACCTTGCCTGTGTAGATGCGGCCCTCCTCGAAGTCGGACACGATCATAGTGATGATGTCTTTTGCCTTATCGATGGCTGCCTTGTCTACGCCGCAGACGGATACGGCACCGTCTTCGCTGATGTCGATCTTGACGCCGGTCTCATCGATGATCTGGTTGATGATCTTTCCCTTGGGTCCGACAACATCGCCGATCTTTGAGGGATCGATGTTGATCTGCTCGATCTTGGGAGCGTAGGGCGAAAGCTCTTTCCTGGGCTCCACGATGGCAGGAGTCATGATCTCATTGATGATGTACTCTCTGGCCTCTTTTGTCCTGGCGATGGCTTCCTCTATGATAGGACGTGTAAGTCCGTGGATCTTTATATCCATCTGGATCGCTGTGATGCCGTCATGTGTGCCGGCTACCTTGAAATCCATATCCCCGAAGAAATCCTCAAGTCCCTGGATATCAGTAAGCACTACATAGTCATCATCGGAATCCCCGGTCACAAGACCGCATGAGATGCCGGCTACCTGCTTTTTGATAGGTACGCCTGCCGCCATGAGAGACATTGTCGAAGCGCAGATGCTGGCCTGTGATGTAGATCCGTTTGACTCGAAAGTCTCGGAAACAGTACGGATAGCATAGGGGAACTCCTCCTCTGAGGGAAGCACCGGAATAAGCGCTCTCTCAGCGAGTGCTCCGTGGCCGATCTCGCGGCGTCCCGGACCTCTCTGAGGCTTTGTCTCACCTACAGAATATGACGGGAAATTATAGTGATGGATGTATCTCTTGGAATTGATGAACTCATTGAGTCCGTCGACTCTCTGTGCGTCTGAAAGAGGCGCAAGTGTTGTCATAGTACAGATCTGAGTCTGGCCTCTGGTGAACATAGCTGATCCGTGTGTCCTTGCGAAGAGGTCTACCTCAGCAGCAAGAGGACGGATCTGGGTGATCTCACGGCCGTCAGGACGCTTGTGATCCTTAAGTATCATCTTGCGGACCGTCTTTTTCTGATACTGATATACAGCGTCATCGATAAGCGGCAGCCAGTCCTCATGATCCGCGAAGGCTTTCTCGAGCTTATCCTTGATCTCGCGGATATTCTGCTCTCTCACCTGCTTCTCGTCAGTAAATACAGCCTGCTCCATATCTTCGGGTGTGACAAGCTCCATCATGGCAGCGGTGAGCTCCTCGGGGATCACATAATGCTCATAATCATGCTTTTCTCTTCCGCACTCAGCAGCTATCCTGTCGATAAAGGCGATGATAGTCTGGTTGACTTCATGCGCGTTGAAGATCGCGTCGATCATGGTCTGCTCGGGAACTTCATTGGCGCCCGCCTCGATCATGATCACCTTGTCACGGGTGGAGGCAACTGTAAGTGCAAGGTCAGAGACCTGCTTCTGCGCGTTAGTGGGATTGATAATAAATTCACCGTCTATAAGGCCTACCTGAGTCATAGCGCAGGGACCTGCAAAAGGTATGTCGGAAATAGACGTGGCAATGGCAGAGCCGAGCATAGCCGTATACTCCGGGCTGCAGTCAGGGTCAACGCTTAATACAAGGTTGCTGAGCGTCACGTCATTGCGGTAATCCTTGGGGAAGAGCGGACGCATGGGACGGTCGATAACTCTGCAGGTAAGTACTGCGTTCTCGCTTGCCTTGCCCTCACGCTTGTTAAATCCACCGGGGATCTTTCCGACAGAATACATCTTCTCCTCATAGTCGACGCTGAGAGGGAAGAAATCTATTCCTTCACGCGGTTTTTCTGATGCTGTCGCAGTGGACAGTACAGCGGTATCGCCGTAGTACATCAGAGCAGCACCGTTAGCCTGAGCAGCGACACGTCCTATATCGACGCGGAGCGTCCTGCCTGCCAGCTCCATTGTATAGCTCCTGAATTCTTTTGCCATCGTATTCTCCTTTTCCTTCTTCTTCTGATTCTGAACAGATACTGATATAATGCAGTACCAACAAAACGCCGGGCCTTGCAGCCCGACGTAATATCAGGTAAGCTTTCACTTACCTACATAAACAATAATTACCTTCTCAAGCCTAACTTCTCAACAATATTTCTGTATCTCTCGATATCCGTCTTCCTGAGATAGTCAAGCAAGCCTCTTCTCTGACCTACCATCTTCAGCATACCTCTTCTGGAATGATGATCCTTCTGATGTGTCTTAAGATGCTCTGTGAGATCCGTGATCCTTGCTGTAAGAAGTGCAATCTGTACTTCCGGTGATCCCGTATCCTCGGGGGATCTGCCATACTCTGCTACTATAGCCTGCTTCATATCTTTTGTTACCATGTTACTTCCTCCTTAACTCATAACTGCCTGATGCCAGGAAATGGTCGGAGTGTCCGATATCCGGGCATAGGTTAACAACATTCCGTAGTATTGTATCATAAGCGTAAACTGTTGTAAACAACTATTTTATCTACTGGTGCAGCGCTTCATTATATGTTAATATAAAAATGTCAGGCAGATCTGTCTGCCGTGATATTTGTTTTATTGCCATATTATATATGAAAGAAGGTTTTATATGAAACTCTGGGGAGGCCGCTTTACCAAGGAAGAAAACCAGCTGGCTGACAGCTTCAACGCTTCCATAGGCTATGACAAAAGATTGTATCGTCAGGATATAACCGGGAGCATCGCCCACGTCACCATGCTCGCCGCACAGAATATAATTACTGAAGATGAGAAGAACACGATAGTCGAGAATCTGAAAAAGATCAAGGCTGAGATCGACGACGGCAAGCTTAAGATCACCGGCGAGGAGGAGGATATCCACAGCTTCGTCGAGTCTGTGCTCACAGAGAGGACAGGCGATATCGGCAAGAAGCTCCACACCGGCAGGAGCCGCAACGATCAGGTCGCTCTTGACATGAAGCTCTATATCAGGGATGAGATCACTGAGATCGACGCTCTGCTCAAGAAACTTCTTACTACCTTTATCAGGCTGATGAGGGAACACATCGACACCTTCATGCCCGGCTTCACGCATCTGCAGAAGGCTCAGCCTGTAACGCTCGCCCACCATATCGGGGCATATTTCGAGATGTTCAGGCGCGACCGCGGCAGGCTCCACGATATCTACGAGCGCATGAATTACTGTCCGCTCGGGGCCGGAGCTCTCGCCGGGACCACGTATCCTCTCGACAGGGAAATGACGGCGCAGCTTCTCGATTTCTACGGACCGACGCTCAACAGCATGGATTCCGTATCCGACCGTGATTACCTCATCGAACTGCTCAGCGCGATGTCGACGATAATGATGCACCTCTCCCGCTTCTGTGAGGAGATAATACTCTGGAACAGCAACGAGTACAGGTTCATCGAGCTGGACGACGCATACTCCACCGGCAGCTCCATCATGCCCCAGAAGAAGAATCCGGATATCGCCGAACTCATACGCGGGAAGACCGGCAGGGTATACGGAGCACTCATGCAGATGCTCACCACCATGAAGGGACTGCCTCTGGCATACAATAAAGATATGCAGGAGGACAAGGAATTCACCTTCGACGCCATCGATACTGTCAAGGGCTGCCTGACGCTTTTCGACGGCATGATCTCCACGATGAGAGTCAACAAGGCCAATATGGAGGAGAGCAGCAAGAAGGGCTTCACGAATGCCACCGACGCCGCGGATTATCTTGTAAAGCACGGCATCCCCTTCAGGGACGCGCACAGCATCATCGGGAAGCTGGTGCTCATATGCATCGACCGCGGCGAATCGCTCGACGAGCTGCCCCTCGAGGAATACAGGAAAGTATGCCCCGTTTTCAAGGAAGACATATACGAGGCCATCAGCCTCGGGACCTGCGTAGAGCTCAGGAAGACCATCGGAGCCCCCAGCCGTGACAGCATGGAGAAGATAATCCGTCTGGAGCAGGAATATCTCGATTATGACGGAGCTTAAACGGATATGTTGAATTATCTGACGGATATACACAGTTTATCAGCCGCCGCGGCCAGCGATCTCGGCAAAGTGAGTCTGGGCTCGCTCGGCACGGCAGGAGAACTTGAGCAGACACTGATCTCCGGAGGCAAGGTGCTGCTGCAGGCCATCATCATTCTCGCAGCCGGATGGTGGGTCGTAAATCTTATCTGCAAGCTTATGCAGAGATGGCTTTCAAAGTCAAAGCTTGATGCCGGAGCCGCAAGTTTCATCAGCTCCATGATAAAATACGCCCTGCGCATCCTGCTCTTCATAGTAGTCATCAGCAAGCTGGGCGTGGACATGACTTCCATAGTTGCGGTCTTCACTTCCGCGGCCCTGGCTGTGGGTCTCGCGCTGCAGGGGAGCCTGGCGAACATTGCCGGCGGCCTTCTGATACTGATAACGAAGCCGTTCAGGGTCGGCGATTACATAGATGACAGCGCCGGCCACGAAGGCACAGTCAGGTCGCTCGACCTTATATACACACAGCTGCTGACTGTAGACAACAAGACAGTGTGGATCCCAAACGGCACTCTTGCCAACTCTTCCATCTCGAATCTTTCTGATCAGCCGATACGCAAGATCGATTTCAATCTGCACATCGAATATGACCAGGATATCGACACGGTAAGAGAGGTACTTCTGGATGTCGCGGCAAAGTCTGAATTTGTCGAAAGAGAGCCTGAACCGCAGGTCCTGGTGAAAGAATTTGAGTCCAGCAGCGTACTCATACTGCTCCGCATCGGATGCCGCCCGGAGAACTACTGGTCGGCGAAGTTCGAGGTTCAGGAGGCTGTCAAGAAGGCATTTGACGCCTCCGGGATCAAGATTCCCTACGATCACCTTGATGTCAGCATTGAGGGGGGCAATTAGATTTTATCGGGGAGGATATTATGAATGCCACTGGTACTGACAGCCATGTCTTAAAACGCTTTGTGATACCCGCAGCCACACTCGTGATGATCTTAGTACTGCTGCTGTGGGGAGCGTCTGACGCTGACGCCGCGTATTCTTATGCCGGCATGAAGAATGTGACCCTCAGTCCGGCCTCAGCTGTGACCTTCTATCAGAACAGCTATGAGACCCAGTACATGACACACACCGTCGATGAAAGCCAGAAGACTTTTGTGCTCAAACTCAGGATAAATGACCCCGGCGGCCATATTTTCAGCAGTAAAAGAGATTCCTGCAGGGTACAGCTCAAATCCTCTGCTGCCTATGCCGGCCGGGTCTCTGTGGTCAAAAAGAAGCTGTCGAAAAACGTGCTCCGGATATATCTCAGATCCTCCGGCACAGCCAAGGTAAAGCTGAGGGTAACTCTCGACGGGAAAAGATTCGGCTACATAACCGTCAGGTTCTTTGACCTTGATATGCCGCGCAGCCTTCTGCTGGCCGCAGGCTCGTCAGGAACGCTGTCCGTCTCAAAGCTCATGCCCAGGAGCAGCAGCAGGTATACGGGCATCATAAAATGGACTTCATCAGACGAATCTGTCGCCAGAGTGTCCGGCGGCATCGTGACCGGCCTGCGCAGCGGCAATGCGATCATTTACGCCCAGGTCGGCCAGGCAAAACTCGGCTGTGCCGTGTCTGTCACTTCCAGGCAGAAGGTCGACGCCATCAGCCAGGCGGTGAAGATCGTCAATGAACGTGAGTACAGGCTGGATCCTGAGCTGCGCATGCAGGATGAATACTACGACTGCAGCTCTCTGGTCTGGAAGGTGCTGCACGGCAGTGTCTGCGACTTCGGCAGCCGCTCCTGGGCACCGACGGCAGCTGACCAGTGCAGATACCTGTACTCTGTCAGAAAGATGATCGGCAGTTTCACCCGCGTGAACGAACAGAACATGATCTATCAGGCAGGCGATGTATACTTTTTCACCGGCCGCAGCAGTGAGTTTCTCGGCATCTATCACGTAGAGCTCTTCAGGGGCTACGACTTCCAGGGTTTCACCGCCGCCGGCAGGCCGGTGGTAAGGATCAGGGCCGTCAAGGTCGACATTTACGGCGCAGGTTCCAACGCCATAGTCGGCAGACCGTGAGAAGGGCGGGATAAGCCAGACAGCTCAAAAAAAACGGCTGACATCCGATATTGTGGTGTCAGCCGCTTTATTATCTCCCTTGATCAGTCCTCTTCGAAATCATATTCGTCTCTGTTTCTCTCTCTGAAAACCGCGAATATGGATCTGATAGTCAGATCATCGTCAACTGATTCGAACTGCATCGTGTCCGGATCCTCGGGATCTTCGACACCCTGCATGATGAGGACTTCCTGGGCCTCATCGCTCTCGTCGTCTTCAGGAGCCAGCACCATGTATGTGCTGCTCTCATATTCGATTATGTCAAGAATGGCAAAAGGATGATCTGTTCCCTCTTCATCAGTGAGCATTATAACATCGCCCTTATCGAGCTCCTCTTCTCCGAACTCGTCATACTCTTCAAATCCCTCAAATCCTTCAACGCCATCAACTTCAAACATATCTTCGATCTTTTTATCAGTCATCTGTCAACCTCCATAATAATATTTATTAAAGAAGTATAGCACAGCGCCCCGAAAGCCGCAAGCAAGAATATATCGTTTTTCATCCTGCATATCACCGTAAATGGCATGCTGTATGCGCCGTAATTTATGCAGACTGTGGATACAATATCTTTGAGGTGAAAAGTATTGTATGATCAACAATTCAGGGAAAGGCTGATACAGCTGCGCACAGGCAAAAATGTTTCAGCCAGGGAAATGAGCCTTTCTATCGGGCAGAACGTCGGGTATATAAATAATATCGAGAACGGCAAATCGATGCCCGCCATGGAAAGTTTTTTCAACATCTGCGATTTTCTCGAGGTAACTCCTGCCGAATTCTTCGACACCAGGATAGAAAGCCCCAGGCTGATCGGCAGGATCAACGCCTATCTTGAGCATCTTGACAAAAACAGTCTGGAAGACCTGGCTGATCTTCTGGAGAGAAACGTCAGGCAGGAAAAGCAAAAAAAATGGTAAAAACGCCTGAACTTCAGGCGTTTTTACCATTATATCATTTACGGCTGTCTTATCTGATCTTTCTTACCCTGACTACGCCGTCGATGCCGCTCAGCGTTTTCATAAGCTCTTCGCTCACGGGTTCAGATACATCCATCATCGTATATGCCCAGTCGCCCTTTGACTTGTTGGTCATATGCTCGATATTGCTGCCCACGTCAGAGCAGGCATTTGTCAGCTGACTGAGCATGTGAGTCTTGTTCTGGTGGCAGACAGCGATCCTGCCCGGCGTCACACAGCTTCCCATGCTGCAGTCGGGATAATTCACCGAATGCCTGATATTGCCGTTCTCAAGGTAATCAACCAGCTCTCTGGCTGCCATGACGGCGCAGTTGTCCTCGGATTCCCTTGTCGAAGCGCCGATGTGAGGGAATGCCAGCACTCCGTCCATATTCTCGGTCTTCGCGTTCGGGAAGTCTGTCACATATTTTCTGACCTTGCCGGAGTTGATAGCCTCCTCAAGAGCATCGTCATCTACCAGGGTATCGCGGGCAAGGTTGAGGATGATGACGCCATCCTTCATCTTGGAGAATGCCTCAGCATTTATCATCTTTTTCGTGGCATCCATAAGAGGGACATGCACTGTGATATAGTCGCACTCCCTGTAGATATCCTCCACATTCGTGATGTGCTTTATATCCTTTGACAGGTTCCAGGCGGAGGTCACGGAAATGAACGGATCATATCCGTATACTTCCATGCCGAGCAGCGTGCAGGCATTCGCCACGCTGACGCCTATAGCGCCCAGGCCGATAACGCCGAGCTTCTTGCCTCTGATCTCTGTGCCGACGAACTGCTTCTTGCCTTTCTCGACGATCTTGGCAACATTCGGGTCGTCACTGATGCTGTTTACCCAGTTTACGCCGCCCACGATATCACGCGATCCGAGAATAAGACCCGCGATCGCCAGCTCCTTGACTCCGTTCGCGTTCGCTCCCGGGGTGTTGAAGACAACGATGCCGCGCTCCGCGCATTTCTCGAGGGGGATATTGTTCACTCCTGCCCCGGCCCTGGCAACTGCAAGAAGCTGCCCGGGAAGTTCCATGTCATTCATGTTTGCGCTTCTCACGAGAACGGCATCAGATTTCTCAAAATCATCAACGATCTCGTAAGAATCAGGCAGGTGATCCAGGCCTACCTGAGCAATAGGATTTAAAGTGCTGATCTTCATAATAAGTTCCTCCAAGTCATATACTATCTTTACAATATATCAAAAATTGTCTTCTGCAGGCAAAATGATAACTGACATCTGCCGCCGGATATCATTCAAAATCCATGTCCTCTTCCGCGGCGCAGTCAGCGATCGATGCGCCTGGCGCCACCATCGGCCATACCTTCTCGTCAGGGTCGATCACGCAGTCGAGCACTGCCGGCGCGTTGAGACTGAGCGCCCATTTGAACGCCTCAGCGAATTCTTCCGGGGTCGTCACTCTCCTGCCCTGAACTCCGAGCGCCTCCGCGACCTTTACATAATCTACCTTGTCGTAGAGCTCAGACGCCGAGTAGCGTTTTCCGTAGAAAAATGTCTGCCACTGGCGCACCATGCCCAGCACATGATTATTGATTATGACCTCGATGATCGGGATATCATATCTCGAGGCTGTGGCCAGTTCATTCATATTCATCCTGAAGCAGCCGTCACCGGCGACATTGACCACAACTTTGTCGGGTCTGCCAAGCTTGGCGCCCATTGACGCGCCGAGGCCGTAGCCCATGGTCCCGAGACCGCCTGAGCTGAAGAACTGCCTGGGCTCGCTGAACTTGTAGAACTGAGAGGCCCACATCTGGTTCTGGCCTACCTCGGCGCAGACAAGTGCGTCCCCGTTCGTGGCATTGTAGATCTCCTCGACGATGCCGGGCCCTGTGAGCACATCCTTGTTGTATGTCAGCGGATAATGATCCTTCATCTCATGTATATGCCTGATCCACGGAGTATGGTCCTGCTGCTCCAGCCTGTCGCACAGCTCCTGGAGTATGACCTTGGCATCCCCGATGATCTGGTAATTGCTCATTATGTTCTTGTCTATCTCGGCCGCGTCAACATCGATGTGCACCAGATCGGCATGACGGGCAAATTCCTTGACATTTCCCAGGACACGGTCTGAAAAGCGCGTGCCCACGGCGATCAGCAGGTCGGATTCCGTGATACCGTAATTCGAGGTCTTGGTACCGTGCATCCCCACCATACCGGTGTAATAATCGTCTCTGCCGCTCATGGCTCCCTTGCCCATCAGGGTATCGGCCACCGGAGCCTGTATCTTCTTGGCAAAATTCCTCAGCTCCCCGGCCGCGTCGGCGCAGATGACACCGCCGCCGGCGATGATGAACGGCTTCTGTGAATGCTGTATGAGGCCGATGACCTCCTCCAGCTCCTTCTGGTCTATGTCTGCCGTCTTCCTGGCTACCGGTTCCGGCTTCTTATATGTATATTCCGCCTTGGCCTGAGTCACATCCTTGGTGATATCCACGAGCACAGCGCCCGGGCGGCCTGTCCTGGCGATGGTAAATGCCCTGCGTATCGTGTCTGCCAGCACTTCGATATCCTTGACGATAAAATTGTGCTTGGTCACGGGCATCGTGATACCGGCGATATCTATCTCCTGAAAGCTGTCCTTGCCGAGCAGGCTCTTCTTTACGTTGCAGGTGATCGCCACCAGCGGCACAGAATCCATCTGCGCAGTGGCGATACCGGTCACCAGATTGGTGGCTCCCGGGCCCGAAGTTGCCAGGCACACGCCTACCCTGCCCGTAGCGCGGGCATAGCCGTCAGCCGCGTGCGACGCACCCTGCTCATGAGATGTGAGATAATGAGTTATCTCATCTTTATGTCTGTACAGAGCGTCATAGACATCAAGTATGGCACCGCCGGGATATCCGAAGACAGTGTCCACTCCCTGCTCTTTAAGACATTCAACTACTATATCAGCTCCTGATAATAACATTTTCTACCTCGTCTTCGTATTAATCTTCACCGGGCACTTTCAGGATGGCTCCCTGGCTGCTGTCAGTTACCAGCGCCGCGTAGCGCGCGAGATAACCGGTGGTTATCTTCGGCTTCCTGGGCTGCCATTTTGCTCTCCTGGCTGCGAGCTCTTCATCAGAAATATCGACATTCAGGCTGTTCTCCGGAATATTGATCCTGATGATATCGCCCTCCTCCACAAGTGCGATGTTGCCGCCGAGCGCTGCTTCCGGCGCTATATGGCCGATGGATGCTCCTCTGGAAGCTCCTGAAAAACGTCCGTCCGTGATCAGCGCCACGCTGGATCCGAGTCCCATTCCCGCGATCGCGGATGTGGGATTGAGCATCTCACGCATGCCGGGGCCGCCCTTGGGTCCCTCATAGCGGATAACTACCACGTCTCCGGGGACGATCTTCCCGCCCTTTATAGCGGCGATGGCATCCTCCTCGCTGTCGAAGACCCTCGCCGGCCCGTCATGCACAAGCATCTCCGGGGCAACAGCAGAGCGTTTTACGACGCTTCCCTTGGGGGCGATATTCCCCTTGAGCACAGCAATGCCGCCTGTCGGACTGTAGGGATCGTCGATGGGACGGATGACATTCGTATCCTTATTTACAGCATCCTTTATATTCTCTCCCACAGTTTTGCCTGTGGCGGTGATGATGTCTGTGTAGAGCAGGCCTTTCTTATTGAGCTCATTCATAACGGCGTACACGCCGCCTGCCTCGTTCAGCTCCTCTATGTAGCTGTGTCCGGCCGGTGCCAGGTGGCACAGGTTCGGCGTCCTGTCGCTGAGCTCATTGGCAATGTCAAGGCTGATCTTTACTCCCGCCTCGTGCGCGATAGCGGGAAGATGGAGCATGGTATTTGTCGAGCAGCCGAGAGCCATATCCACGGTGAGAGCATTCGTAAATGCCTTCTCAGTCATTATATCCCTGGGCCTGATATTTTTCTCCAGGAGCTCCATGACCTTCATGCCCGCATGCTTAGCCAGCTTGAGTCTGTCAGAGTACACTGCCGGGATGGTCCCGTTTCCGCGCAGGCCCATGCCGATCGCCTCAGTAAGGCAGTTCATGCTGTTGGCGGTGTACATGCCGGAGCAGCTTCCGCAGGTAGGGCAGGCATGCTCCTCAAAATCGAGGACATCCTCCTCGGTCATCTTGCCGGCCGCGTAGGAGCCGACAGCCTCGAACATGCTCGAAAGGCTGGTCTTCTGTCCCTTTACATGTCCCGCGAGCATGGGGCCGCCGCTGACAAATACGGTAGGCACATTCACCCTGGCCGCAGCCATCAGAAGTCCAGGCACATTCTTGTCGCAGTTCGGCACCATCACGAGCGCGTCAAACTGATGGGCAATTGCCATAGCCTCCGTGGAGTCGGCGATCAGATCCCTCGTGACAAGAGAATACTTCATGCCGATATGTCCCATGGCGATGCCGTCGCAGACCGCTATGGCCGGAAATACTATCGGGACGCCGCCGGCCATGGCGACACCCATCTTCACAGCCTCGACGATTTTGTCGAGGTTCATGTGGCCCGGCACGATCTCGTTGAATGAGCTGACGATACCTACCAGAGGCTTCTTCATCTCCTCAGCTGTCATCCCCAGGGCGTTGAACAGCGAACGGCTCGGAGCCTGCTGCATGCCCAGCTTAACATTGTCACTTTTCATCGTATATATACCTCCGTTTTCAGATCCGTTCGGCAACAGCATCGCCCATCTCGGTACAGCTGAGCTGTGTCATGCCTTCAGACATTATATCAACAGTGCGCAGTCCGTCTGCAAGTACTTTCCTGACAGCGGCCTCGACCGCGTCAGCCTCTTTGTCAAGGCTGAGCGAATATCTGAGCAGCATGGCTGCCGAGAGGATAGTCGCCAGGGGGTTCGCCTTGCCGGTGCCGGCAATATCCGGAGCTGATCCGTGGCTCGGCTCATACATGCCGAAGCTCGTCTCATTAAGGCTTGCCGAGGGCAGCATGCCGATAGATCCCGTGATCTCGCTGGCCTCATCGGAAAGTATGTCACCGAACATGTTCTCAGTCAGGACCACGTCGAACTGGCCGGGATCCCTCACGAGCTGCATGGCACAGTTGTCAACAAGCATGTGTCCATAGCTTACCTCAGGGTAATCCTTCGCGGTCTCCTCGACGATGCTCCTCCACAGTCTTGAGGAATCAAGCACATTCGCCTTGTCGACGCTGGTAAGTCTGCGGCGTCTCTTCATGGCGATCTCAAATCCCTTTTTGCAGATACGGCGGATCTCGCTCTCGGAATAGCTCAGCGTATCAATAGCTTTTCTCTCGCCGTTCTCGACGACAGTTCTTCTCTCGCCGAAATACAGGCCTCCTGTAAGCTCGCGGACGATAACCAGGTCAAATCCCTTGTCCCCGATAATGTCATCCCTCACAGGACAGGCAGAGCGAAGCTCATTGTAAAGGTATGCCGGCCTGAGATTCGCAAACAGCCCCAGCGATTTGCGAAGCTTAAGCAGACCTGCCTCAGGTCTGAGTCCAGGCTCAAGTTTATACCAGGGAGAAACCGCGGCATTGCCTCCGATCGAGCCGAGAAGCACCGCGTCATTAGCCTTGCAGGTCTCTATGGCCTCATCCGTAAGGGGTACGCCATATTTATCTATAGACTCTCCGCCCATAAGCACACGTGTGAATCTAAAACTGTGTCCGAATCTCACAGCTGCCGTGTTTAGCACCTTGACAGCCTCGTCTACGATCTCGGGGCCGATACCGTCGCCCTTGATCACTGCTATGTTAAAATCCATCAGGAATTCCCTCCATAATGATGCAATTAAGCCAATTATAATCAAACGCCTTATTTTTTTCAATAGTAAGTTTATATCATGCCGCCGGCGAAGCAGCGGCATGATATGCCTGTGCACTTATTTCGAAGTGCTTTTATTAAAATAATTTACCAGGCCGCCGGCCTCGATAAGTTCCTGCATAAACGGCGGAAATGCCTGTCCCTGATAGCTTTTGCCGCTTGTCCTGTCCCTGATCACGCCGGAGTCGAAATCGATCTCCACCTCGTCTCCCGCATTTATCTCGCGTGCCGCCTCCGGGCACTCAATGATCGGCAGGCCGATATTGATAGCGTTCCTGTAAAATATCCTGGCGAAGGTCTCCGCTATCACACAGCTTATGCCTGACGCCTTTATCGCTATCGGCGCGTGCTCACGCGATGAGCCGCAGCCGAAATTCTTTCTCGCGACCATGATGTCGCCTTCTTTTACGCTGCCCACGAACCCGCTGTCGATATCCTCCATGCAGTGCTCCGCAAGCCCTTTTGGGTCTGTCGTCGCCAGATATCTGGCCGGGATTATAACATCCGTGTCAACATTATCTCCGTATTTGAATACTCTTCCTGAAGCCTTCATCTTAGCCATCCTCCTTTAATCCTGCGGTGCGCAGATCCTGCCTGTAAGCGCGCTCGCCGCGGCGACGGCAGGGCTGGCAAGATAGATCTGCGATGTGATATGTCCCATACGTCCGACAAAATTTCTGTTCGTAGTCGACACGCATTTCTCATCCTCTGCGAGTATACCCATATATCCGCCGAGGCAGGGGCCGCAGGTCGGCGTGCTCACGATAGCTCCGGCATCGATAAATGTCTTGATGTAACCGGCTTCGAGCGATTCCGAGTAGACTTTCTGGGTCGCAGGTATAACTATGACGCGGAGGCCGTCAGCGACCTTCCTGCCCTTCATGATGCCCGCGGCGATCCTCATGTCCTCCAGACGTCCGTTAGTGCAGGAGCCGATGACTACCTGGTCGATGGCAATATCCCCGATCTCGTCGACGGTATGCGTGTTCGACGGCAGATGCGGGAAGGCGACTGTCGGCCTGAGCCTGGAGAGATCGATCGTATAGACCTCGTCATACTCCGCGTCCTCGTCAGCCTCAAATACTTTATAAGGCTTTTTCCCTGTCTTCCTGCAGGCCTCGCCTGCAGCCTCGCTCATATGTGAGTCGATATATTCGATGGTCTTCTCATCTACCGGGAAGATACCGTTCTTGCCGCCGGCCTCGATAGCCATATTGGCGATGGTAAAACGGTCGTCCATGCTCAGCTGCGCGATGCCGTCGCCGGTGAATTCCATAGATTTGTAGAGAGCTCCGTCAACTCCTATCATCCCGATGATATGGAGAATGATATCCTTGCCGCTTATCCATTTCGCAGGTTTGCCTGTAAGGACAAATTTGATCGCGGACGGCACCTTGAACCATGCCTTGCCGCCTGACATGCCGGCAGCAGCGTCCGTGGAGCCGACGCCGGTCGAGAAAGCGCCCAGCGCGCCGTAGGTGCAGGTATGGGAATCAGCGCCGATCACGACATCGCCGGCTGTCACTATCCCTTTCTCGGGGAGCAGCGCGTGCTCGATGCCCATCTGCCCTACCTCATAAAAATGAGTTATATTGTTGCAGTGCGCGAAATCCCTCATAAATTTGCAGTTATGCGCCGAGGCGATATCCTTATTCGGTGAAAAATGATCAGGGATCAGGGCGATCTTGTCCTTGTCGAACACGCCCTTCCTGTCAAATTTTCCCAGCTCCTGTATAGCAACAGGGCCTGTTATATCATTTGCAAGCACCATATCAAGATCAGCCATGATCAGCTGGCCGGCCTCAACCTTGTCGAGCCCCGCCGCCTGAGCAAGTATCTTCTGTGTCATCGTCATACCCATGACAGAAACCTCCTTATAATGCGAAGTTATAGTATTGATATTTTACCATATACTGAGATATAATTAAAATATATAAAAATAATACTTGATATAATATTTTTTCATGGTTACGGAGGAAAAATGAACGGAAATCTTTCACAGTATCGTATATTCGCTGTCACAGCCGAGACGAAGAGCATTTCCGGAGCGGCGAGGAAACTCTACATAAGCCAGCCGGCTGTCAGCAAGTCTATCAGCAATCTGGAAGAATGCATGGGCACCAGCCTCTTTGTAAGAGGATCCAGAGGGGTGACTCTTACCGACGAGGGACAGATACTTTACAGACATGTGAGCGAGGCCTTCGGCTTCCTCGAGGCCGGTGAGAACGAGCTGCGGCGCTACCACGAGCTGGGGGTAGGCCATCTGGCCATCGGGGCAAGCACTACCCTGAGCAGATACCGGCTTCTGCCTTATCTCGGCAGATTTGCCAGCCAGTACCCTCATATCAGCCTCGGCATCAGCTGCCAGCCGACTATACAGACTCTGGAGATGATCGTCGACGGCACGATAGACATCGGTCTGATCGCCCGCCAGCACAATATGAAAAATATCGGTTTTCTCTCCCTGGGCGAGATAAGAGATATTTTCGTCGCCACGCCGGCATACCTCAGGAACATGGCAATACGCGAAAATGTTCCCTGGCTTTACAGATATACCGACGACCTGCTGGCCGATGGCCCAGCACCTGCAGACAATCCGGCATCCGCGGGCAGCCCGTCACCAGCAGACAATCCGTCACCAGCAGACGGCCCGTCACCCGCCGGCAGCGCAGTCTCCGGCGTGGATGAGGACGGACCGCGTCTGCTGGACGCGGCCACACTCATGCTCCTCAACAAAGGAAACGCCACGCGCCAGTTTGTCGACTACTACCTGGAGGAGAAGCATATCCATCCGGCGAACATGATAGAGATCACCACGATGGACCTGCTGATAGAATTTGTCAGGGCCGGCCTCGGCATCGCCTGTGTCATAGAAGATTTCGTGAGAGATGACCTCAGGGACGGCCGCCTGGTCAGGATACCTGTCGGCAACGGCATGGAGCCCCGCGAGATCGGCTTTGCCTGGAATGCCAGCCGCACGCCGCACCGCTCACTGGAGATATTCAGGGAGTTCATCCAGCAGCCGTGACCCTTTCTCTGCGCCCGCTGAGATGACAGCGGCAGACACGTTTTCCCCCGGCAGATACAAAGAGCGGACGGCGGCCTTAAAAAGGCAGCCATCCGCTCTTTCTGTGCGCGCCTTTGAAAAAGACGCCGCTGTATGTTCACGCTGAACAGGGTGCTGTCTGCACCCTAGTTGTTGATCAGCTTGTCCTCGCCATTCCAGCTGTACAGCTTCCTGATCTCGGCACCGACCTTCTCTGACGGATGCTCGGAAGCTTTCTTCCTCATTGCCTTGAAGTGTACCTGCTGTCCTGCGTCAGACATGTCAAGAAGGAATTCCTTGGCAAATGTTCCATCCTGGATATCGGAAAGGATCTTCTTCATGGTCTTCTTGGTCTCATCTGTGATGATCTTGGGACCAGTCACATAATCGCCGTACTCAGCTGTGTTGGAGATAGAGTATCTCATGCCTGCGAAACCGCTCTGGTAGATGAGGTCAACGATAAGCTTCATCTCATGGATGCACTCAAAGTATGCATTCCTCGGATCGTAGCCTGCCTCGCAGAGTGTCTCGAAGCCAGCCTGCATAAGCGCGCATACGCCGCCGCAGAGAACTGCCTGCTCACCGAAGAGGTCTGTCTCTGTCTCTACCCTGAATGTTGTCTCCAGAACGCCGGCTCTTGCTCCGCCGATGCCCTGCGCATATGCAAGCGCAAGATCCTGAGCCTTGCCTGTAGCATCCTGCTCTACTGCGATAAGGCAGGGAGTGCCCTTGCCGGCAACATACTCGCTGCGGACTGTGTGGCCGGGAGCCTTGGGTGCGATCATGGTAACATCGATATTCTTAGGAGGTACGATAGTTCCGAAATGGATGTTGAAGCCGTGTGCGAACATGAGCATGTTGCCTTCCTCAAGGTTCGGCTCAATGTCATCTCTATATAATTTAGCCTGCTTCTCATCATTGATAAGGATCATGATGATGTCAGCCTTCTTGGCAGCCTCAGCTGCGGTATAGACTTCAAATCCGTCCTTCTCAGCCTTCTCCCAGGACTTGCTGCCCTTGTAGAGACCGATAATGACCTTGCAGCCTGAATCTCTCAGGTTCTTCGCATGTGCGTGTCCCTGGCTTCCAAAACCGATGACAGCAATGGTCTTACCGTCGAGTAACGAAAGATTGCAGTCCTGCTCGTAAAAGATCTTATTCATTATAAAGAATCCTCCTAAAAATATATATAAGATAAATGTTAAATGTTATCACAGCCCGGGCCGCGGCATCAGTCAAGATGCACTACATGCGACGAGCCTCTTTCCAGACCTGTAAGTCCGGTGCTGGCAACCTCGAGTACCTCATAGTCATCGATGAGATTGATAAAGGCCTGCAGCTTCTCCTGCTTCCCTGTTATCTCTATGATCATGGAGTCCTTGGTCACATCGACTACCTTGCCGTGGTAGATTCCGGCGACGGCCATGATAGTCTGCCTCTGATCGGGAAGGACACGGATCTTCACCAGCACAAGCTCGCGGCATACCGAATCTACCTTCGTGAGATCGACGATGTCGATGACGTCCTCAAGCTTGCTTACCTGCTTTTCGATCTGCTCGAGGGATCTCTCATCCCCGTGAACAGCAACTGTGATGCGCGAATACTTGGGGTTCAGGGTATCGCAGCCGGTGAAGCTGTCGATATTAAAACCTCTTCTGCTGAACAGACCCGACACGCGGCTGGTAACGCCGTAATTGTTCTCTACCAGCATCGTCAGGATCTTCTTTTGCTCATTCATAGTTTATATCCTTCCTAATCTGTTTACAGATGATTGTAGCAATATGAAATTTCTTTGTCAATAGAATCAGACATATAACAGCAATTCTTTTTAGATACCAAAAGCATAACTTAAAGTTATATGCTTGTATCTACAGCTGACGCCGGACATTTACTGTCCGGCGCTGTCATCTGCAAAATACTGTTTTACGATTTTATTTCTCCGGCTGAGCGCTGTTGAGCTTAGCCTCGTTCTCGTCAAGTATCTTCTCGATACTCACGATCTTGACACAGAGGGCAAACAGCTTGGCAGCCTCCATAAGCTCCTCGAGAGGAGGATAAGAGGGTGCTATCCTGATGTTCCTGTCTCTGGGATCTTTTCCATACGGGAAGGTAGCTCCGGCCGGTGTCATCTTGACTCCCGCCTCCTTTGCCCTGGCGACTATCTCCTTCGCGCAGCCATCCAGCGAGTCAAAGGAAATAAAATATCCGCCGAGCGGACAAGTCCACTCACCTATCTCCAGACCGCCGAGCTCATTTTCGAGAGTCTCCTCAACAAGCTCAAACTTGGGCCTGAGTATGTCTGCGTGCCTGCGCATCTGTGCCTCTATGCCGTAGCGGTCCCTGAAAAACCTCACATGTCTGAGCTGGTTGAGCTTATCATGGCCGATAGTCTGCGCGGATACCCTCTTCTCGATATCCTTGAGGTTGGCGGGAGAAGCAGCTATGCCGGCAACGCCTGAACCCGGGAAGCTGATCTTGGAAGTCGAAGTGAATTTATATACCATATCAGGATGTCCCGCCCTGCGGCACTCCTCAAGTATCTCCAGTATAACATCTCTCTTCTCGTCATAGAGATGGTGCACGCTGTAGGCGTTATCCCAGAATATACGGAAATCCTCAGCTGCCGGCTTCAGAGCCGCGAAACGGCGGACAGTATCGTCAGAATAGGAGATACCTGTAGGGTTGGCGTACTTGGGCACACACCAGATCCCCTTCACCGACGGGTCATTGTTGACATACTCTTCCACCATATCCATGTCAGGGCCGGTCTCAGTCATCGGTATATTGACCATCTCGATGCCGAACTCCTCAGTTATCCTGAAATGCCTGTCATATCCGGGTACCGGACAGAGAAATTTAACCCTGTCAAGCCTGCACCAGGGCGTGTGTCCCATGATTCCCAGTGAATAGGCGCGCGCCACCGCATCATACATAACATTCAGGCTCGAATTGCCGAATATCATGATGTCCTCAGCGGGCACCTCGGCGATAGCCGCCAGAAGGCGCTTGGCCTCAGGTATGCCCTCAACTACACCATAGTTGCGGCAGTCGGTGCCGTCTTCGCACTTGAGGTCGGATTCGCTGTGGAATACATCCATCATTCCCATCGAAAGATTGAGCTGCTTGATGGAGGGTTTTCCTCTGGACATATCAAGCTTAAGTCCCTTGGTCTTATATTTGCTGAATTCCTTTTCCAGCTTGCCCTTAAGGTCAAGCAATTCCTGTCTGCTGAGCGAAGTATATGGTGTTTTCATTTTAATATCTCCATTCTGCCATCAAAATCAAAAGAGTTTTGTTTTCTATTCTAGTAATTTTTTTCAAATTGTCAATAGCGGCTGAAAACTCATCCGCCGTTAATCTGTGTCCGCAGAATCAACAGTGACATTGCCCGTCTGGCTGCTGACAGTCAGTGAGCGGCCGCCGCTGCTCTTATATTCATACTTGGTATAATGGCTTGTCCCAAAGACCTTGACATCACCGACATCAGTCGTGAGCTCCATCGTGCAGCCTGTCAGGCTGTCAGAGGAGGTGAGAGTCACATCTCCCGAACCGGATGTTATAGCAAGATTGGCAAAATGCATATCGCTCAGCCTGCACATGCCGGTATCCGCGCCTATCTCGCCCGATGTCATATCGGCACCGTCCGCGAGGATATTGCCTGTTCCCACATGAATGTTAAAGCTGTTGGCCTTGAGATTTCCGAACGATACGTCCCCGATGTCAAGACTGACGCCGACGGTGCTCAGATAAGCTCCCTCCGGCACGGTTATAGTCATGACGCAGTCAGAATCACGCACGCCCAGTATATGCTCCTCCGACGCGTCCACCTGTGATATGGTAAGTTTGTTGTGATCTACCTTATAGACCGGCTTCATGTCATGCGAATAGCTGCCGCTGATAGAATAGCCCTTGCCGTACTTCAGGACGATATCCGCGGCGCTGCCGCTTATATCTATGCTCAGGAACCGGCTGAGATCATCTTTATACTCGCCGGAAGAGCTGTCGCTGGAGATGCTCTGCGAGCTCTCAGTCTCTGTCATGCCGAAAATATTTCTCCTGTTCGATCCCATACCCAGCATATGCCTGGCGGTTCCGGCCAGCACACAGGCTGCCGTGACCGTGATAAGGATGACATAATAGATCTTTCTTCTGTAGCCCATGGCATTACTGCTCCTTAAGATCCGCAGGCTGGTGCCCGGATCAGTTTTTCTCCTTGAAGACCCTGGAGATCACATCCGCGATGATCCACGCCATAGGCCAGATGATCCAGCTTATGCCCCAGGCATAGGTGGCAAAACTCATGCTGATGTAAAAGCAGGTGATCGTCGGCCAGTAAACTGACATGCCCTTTTCGATAAGCTGGTTATTATAGTGTTTCCTGGCCTCCGGCGCGCGGTACACCTCCGGGGCATGTGGATTGCGGTCATTGAGTTTGAGAAGCGATGAATAAACATACAGCTTGAAAAACGTCATCACCAGCAGGAAAGCGCCTATTGAGACGAGTATGAGGAATAAGGCCATACTCAGGTTATCCATAAATTTAAAATCAGGGCTTATGCGCATAAATATCTGCCAGGGTACGACTGAAGACAATATCAGCAGAACACCCGCGGCCGTCAGCTGGACATGCGTCCTTTTATACATTACGCGCTCCATCTTGATATGCCTGACAGTCCTGTCGTCGATGTGGCACTTCTGCTCCCGCAGAAAATCCCATCTGCCGATCCTGATAGCCGAATAGATGTACATACACACGGCAATGGCGACGAAAATGATCATGGACATCCCCTCGAAGAGCTCTGCCGCCCCCGACGGTATGAGGCCGCCCATGTCAAAACCGTCGATAAGGATGGCGACGACCGGCGAATCTATGCAGAACATGACTCCGAGAGCTATCCTGAACGAATTAAAATTCTGAAGTTCAAGATAATCATCGATCTCCTGATAGGAGACTTCGCGCACGGTGCCGTCGACAACAGCCGGCGGCTGTTTGTCGTGCCTGCGGTTGAGAAGCTTTATGACATCAAATCCGGAATCGCTGTCCGTATCTTTATTCATATCATGTATGATCTTGCTGCCCAATCCGTGCACCTCCCCTCGCCATGCGCTTTAAAGCATGTATATTTATCTGATAATTATACTTTCTGTCTGAAAAACTGTCAATAAGATCATCTGCCGCCAGAAAGGAGCTGACAGCTAGATAAAGACTGTATTTTTCACAGTCAGCGCGATCGCCGCGACTATAAAAAGCAGTATCCAGACATCTATAAGTTTCCTGCCTGAGCCCCGCGCTCCGCCGGAAACAAGCGTCCTCTCATTTTTCCTGAATGTTTTCCTGATGACCAGGAAGAGCAGCAGGAACATCAGTATCACCGCGATCAGGATGGCAATGATATCTTTGACGCTGTACCGCATTTCCAGCATCACCTTCGTAGCCGCCTGTATCTTCTCAGGATCCAGGGACGCCCCGCCCGCAAAATAATTGAGGGCGACAGAGCTCCCGTTAAACAGGAAATGCATGAACATCGACGTGTGCAGGGAGCCGGTAGCCTCGACCATAATGGCCAGGATGATCCCCAGAAAGAACGCGTACACCGCCTGATTGAGATTCAGATGCATCAGTCCGAACAGCAGCGCGCTCAGCAGTATGCCGCCAGTCTTTGAATACTGTCTGTAGGCGTGATACATTATCCCCCGGAAGACGAACTCCTCGACAAACGCCGGGAGCAGCGCCATGATCAGCAGCGACGGGATCAGCCCCAGACTGAGTACATGCGGCAGCACATCCGTCACCTGGTTGCGCACAAAGTGCATCGATATGAAATTCAGGATGACAACTATGGGAAATGAACAGAGCAGCGCGCAGAAGGCCATCCTGAGACTGAACCCGGATGGCTCGTGAAATTCCATAAACTCAGTCCATTTTATCCTTTTGATGATAAAATACAGCGCGCCCGGCACAATGAGCGCCACCTCACCGGCAATGATATGCGGCACCACATTCTGAGAAAAAAAGGGAATATACACCGCCGCTTTCTGGAATCCCATGTACGACGCCAGTGTGGCGAGCATGATGATATTTGCGGCCCTGACTGACACAGCGCAGCTGTTCCCCGCTACCGAATTTTCAGACATTATCCTGCCCTCCCGCCTGCATTGCAGATCGTCGCCTTCAGTTCTCTTTTCTCAGAACGATATCATCCGCGGACTTGTATATATGATCCTCCGGTATCACTCCCCGCACGCAGGAGACAGGGTAAACGCTGACTCTCTTGCCGAGCACGCAGCCCGGGTTTAGCACGCTGTTGCAGCCTACGTCCGTGAAATCTCCCAGCATGGCTCCGACCTTGCGCAGTCCGGTCTCCAGACCGCCCTCGCTGCAGTGGATGACCACATTCTTATTGTCAGCCTTGACATTCGAAGTGATGGAGCCCGCGCCCATATGGGCGTGCAGTCCCAGCACTGAGTCGCCGACATAATTATAGTGCGGCACCTGTACACGGTTAAAAAGTATGACGTTCTTGAGCTCGACAGAGTTGCCGACCACCGCGTCGTCACCGACAAGAGCATTCCCGCGTATGAACGCGCACTGGCGCACCTGCGTCCGGTGGCCGATTATCGCGGGGCCTTTGATACAGGCCGAGTCAAAAATATCAGCGTCCTTGGCTGCCCACACCTCGTCACCCAGGCGTATATACTCATCAGGTGGGAGTTTTGGTCCTGTCTCACGGATAAAATCAGCTATCAGTGGGAGCGCTTCCCAGGGAAAGCGCAGTTTTTCCAGTAAAGGTTCAGCTAAAGTCTCACTGAGCGTATATATATTCTTTATCATAACTTCTTCATACATATAATTATCTCCTATAAACCGCGCGCGGCGCGTATCACTCGCTCTTCGCGGCAGCCTTCTTCCTGACGTGCGGTCTGCGGTTCCCGTATGATGCAGGCGCGCTGTAGTACTTCGCGGCAGCGTCATATTTGACACGCAGCCCGGAAGAATTTGCCAGTCCGCGCACACTGTTCACTCTGTCACTAATGTATTTCTCCAGCTTTGTCATGTACTCGTCGGCTGAAATACTGCCCTCGGCGACATATCCCAGGCCTTTTTCCCAGCTCGCTGTCAGCTCCGGGTTGAGCATGGAGCGTATCGAGCTGTCGACCACATCATATATCATCTCGCCGAGCTGAGTCGGCGTGATCATCTGCGTCTTTTTGTTCAGCGAAAGATATCTGATATGCACCAGCTTCTTCAGTATCTCAGCCCTTGTCGCGGAAGTGCCGATCCCCGAGCCCTTGATCTGTGAGCGCAGCTCCTCGTCCTCGATAAACTGTCCGGCATTTTCCATCGCCAGTATCATCGAGCCCGAATTGTAGCGTCTGGGGGGAGTAGTCTCTCCCTCCTTGATATTAAGATCTTTTACGGGCAGAACCGATCCCTTCCTCAGCTTATCCAGCCCGGCGAGCAGCGCAGCGTCGGCCTTCTCGCCGGATCCCGCTTCATCGTTCTCCTCGTCGTCCGCGTTCTCGCCGGCCGGCTTCTGAGCCAGTGTGCCGCCCTGCGCGTCGGCGCCGGCCTGCCCCGCGCTGCCGCGGAAGACGTCCATGTACGCCACCTTGAGATATCCTTCTGTCTCCAGCACCCTGAAGGCCGCGAAAAAACTCTCGGTCCTCATATTCACGGTGAGCGATATCTTTTTATATTCCGCGGGCGGATAGAATATCGAGAGAAACCTGCGGACTATGATAAAATACACCCGCCCTGCCACCGGCTTCAGCGATCTCACAGCGCCCAGCCCCTGGCCTGTAGGGATAACTGCATAGTGATCAGTGATCATCTTGTCGTTGGTGTAGCGCGTTGAGCCTATCTTCTTATAACTGCCCAACTGCAGCACTTCATCGACGATATCCGCGAATGGCGGCAGCTGCCTCAGGCCTTCGATGTTCTTCCTTATCTCCTTGGCCACCGCTGAGGAGAGCACTCTGGCGTCTGTCCTCGGATAGGTGACCAGCTTCTTCTCGTAGAGCTCCTGCACTATATTCAGTGTCTCATCCGGGCTGAGCTTGAACATCTTCGAGCAGTCGTTCTGGAGCTCGGCCAGATTATATAAAAGAGGCGCGTTTTTCTTCTCGCTCTTTTTTTCTTTTTTCTCGACAACGGCGCTCAGCGGCTCCTCCTTCTTCAGATAGGCTATCAGCTTCTGGGCGTCCGCGCGTTCTTTAAATCCGTTTTCCTTGTAGAGCACGGGCTTCTCCCAGGCGACCGAGCCCGGGACCGCTCTCCACTCAGCCTCGACCGTACGGCTCCCGCCGCCATCCTCGCCGTCACCTGCTGTGCTTATCTCGAGCTGCGCCATCACACGGTAAAACGGGGTCTTGACGAATGCCCTTATCTCCCGCTCCCGCCTGACGACCATCCCCAGCACGCAGGTCATAACGCGGCCCACGGCCACGACCGTATATTTCTGGTGAAGATAAGAGGCAAGAGACTGACCGTACTTCAGGGTGAGCAGCCTTGAGAAATTGATCCCCATCAGGTAGTCTTCCTTCGCCCGCAGATAAGCCGAATCGGCGATGTTGTCGTAGGCCGACAGCGGCTTTGCCTGGCTGATCCCCCTCTCGATCTCCTCCTGGGTCTGGGAGTCGATCCATACCCGTCGCTTGTCCTTCGGCCCTACCTGGGCCATCTGGTCGACAAGTCTGTATATGTATTCTCCCTCGCGCCCCGAATCGGTGCACACATAGATCCGCTCCACGTCGCTGCGCTTCAGGAGTCCTGAAACGATATCGTACTGTTTTTTTGTGCCGCTTATGAGCTCGTACCTGAATTCCTCAGGCAGAAAGGGCAGAGTGTCGAGCGACCATTTCTTGAGCCGGGGATCATAGGCATCCGGATAGCTCATCGTGACAAGATGACCGACGCACCACGTCACGACATATTTATCTGATTCCAGATAGCCTCTGCCCGCGCTGCCGCTGACATTCAGCACCTTCGCGAATTCCATGGCCACACTCGGCTTCTCGGCAACAAAAATATACTTTCCCATATCTCACCAGCATTTCGTCTAATGTACCGCGCAGGTCTTCGCCGTCCCTGACACAGGTCAAAAATATATTAAAGTATACCACATATCTGCGGAAAAGTTAATTTGCGGGCAAATATGGTTATCCACACTTTAAAGTGTTTTCTCCACCTTTTAGTGTGGGGCTGAAAAATAATCGAAGTATAAGATACCTCCTGTTTCTTAAAACGGACTGAAATTAAGACATCTTCATTTTTTTCCTAAGAATCGTTAGCAAACCCCCAGTTCTATGATGATATTCTATTACTGTCAAATACATCAGCATATTATGGAGGTTGAAATGACTGCAAGAGATCCGATGAGCTGCGCAGATTATTGTAACTGGAAAACAAATAAAATCTCAAGGCGGCGAAAACGCAGAAAGTGTATTTTCATATTATTTTTGACAGTAATATTACTTGCAGCTCTGATAACGGCGGCAAACAAAATACATGACCATGTGGTACTTCAGGATGTCCCAGGCGGGCTTGCCTCGTTATATGAGAGAAATCATGATGCGCGGAGTTTCGTTCTTGATTATGATAAAGAGCATAATAAAACTCATAATATCGATCTGTCGAAGTACTCTGACACAAAATCCGTCCCGCTGCTCATGCAGTGGGATGAACGCTGGGGTTACAGAAAATATGCCGGGGATTATTTTGCGCTTTCCGGATGCGGACCGACATGCATGTCGATGGTATACATTTATTTAACGCACGACACTTTCAAATCGCCTGCTTACATGGCGAAATTTTCAGAAGAAAACGGATATTCATCAAATGGTGAAGGAACAAAATGGTCATTTATATCTGAAGGCGGTGAAAAGCTGGGGCTCAATGTTACTGAGATACCACTTGACAAACAGCGTATTGATAATAACCTTGATGTAGGCAATCCCATTATCTGCATCATGGGGCCCGGAAGGTTCACATCGACAGGGCATTTCATCGTTCTTGCCGGCAAAACCGGCAGACGATATAAAATAAACGATCCGAATTCACGCAGACGTTCAAAAAGACTCTGGACATATGATGAATTCTCAGATCAGATAAAAGACTTGTGGGTGCTGCGCAAATAATAAGAAACACTATATGAGAGGGTGGAAAACATATGGCAGAACGAATCCTTGTCGTTGATGATGAAATTGAAATAACCAATCTGATAGTCCTTTATCTTCAGAATGAGGGCTATATCGTAGACCCGTGTTTTAACGGAAAACAGGCGCTTCAGAAAATAGCGGATGAAAGTCTGTGCTATGATCTTGCAATACTGGATATAATGCTTCCGGATATTGATGGCTTCACATTGTGCAGCACGATTCGAAAGAAATATAAATATCCGATCATCATGCTTACAGCGAAAGACGCAGTAACAGATAAAATCACAGGCTTTACGGTGGGCGCTGATGATTACATTACGAAGCCCTTCCTGCCGCTGGAAATGGTGGCCCGCGTAAAAGCTCAGATACGCCGGTACAAACAGTATGATGTGGACTCAGATGAGATATCCGTTGGAGGGCTTGTAATAAACCAGAAAAGCCATGTTTGTGTCCTGAATGGCAATACACTTTCTCTCACGAATGCCGAGTTTCAAATACTTGAAACGTTAGCTGTCAATATAGGCAGAGCAGTTTCTTCCGAAGAACTTCTCCAGGCTATTTCCGGATCCGATTATTTTAACAAAAATAACAATACTATTTCGGTGCATGTCAGACATCTGCGCGAAAAAATGGGAGATTCCTTCGAGAATCCCAGTTATATAAAAACAGTCTGGGGAGTGGGGTACAAAATTGAAAAAGAAAGCGTTTGAAATTTGTAAAACAATTCTGATCATAGTAGGCGCAGCTGCAGTCATCCTCTTTTTATTTTCGTGGATCGATTCTGCGTCAAACGGCAGTGTACTTGACTATATTTCACAAAAGTTCAGTTATGAACAGTCATACACAGACGGAAAAGGCATTCACTATGTCAATCAGCTTTTGGACTGGAGCAGCATCAAACTTGCTGCAATAGGCTTCTTTGTGCTTCTGACAGCATGTGTTGTTCTTACAGTACGTTTAGTTACAGGCCGCAATGAAGCTCGTCTGCGGGAAGACCTGAAACACAAAGAGTGGGAACTCGATGTGGAAAGTCAGAAAAAAAACGACCTTATCACTTATCTTGCACATGACCTGCGAACGCCTCTTACTTCAGTGATCGGATACCTGAGTCTGCTGAAAGAAGCCCCCGATATGCCCGAAAAAATGCGCGCCGAATATACCGGGATCTGTCTGGATAAAGCCTTCCGGCTGGAAACACTGATCAATGAGTTCTTCGATATCACCCGCTACAATCTCCAGGACATTGAACTGTCCAGAGAGGACGTCGATCTTTCATATCTCCTTACTCAGCTCGCTGATGAATTCTATCCTATTCTTAAGGGAAAACAATTATCGATCGAGCTGAACAACTCTGATGATGTAAGGATTTCAGCGGATCCCGAAAAGCTTGCCCGTGTTTTTAATAATCTGCTGAAAAACGCCGCGGCTTACAGTTCTGTCGGAACTGTAATAACCATCGATCTGCATCATTGCAGCGAAATTGCAAAAGTTACGATTACTAATCACGGAAAGACGATACCAAAAGAAAAACTGGCACGGATTTTTGATAAATTTTATCGTCTGGATGAAGCACGTTCATCTGATACCGGCGGTGCAGGGCTCGGGCTTGCAATCGCAAAAAAAATAGTCACACTGCACGGAGGAGAAATATCAGTAACAAGCGAAGATAGTATTACGACGTTCTCAGTAAAATTGCCGATAAGAGCAGGATCAAAACAATCATGACCACCGTAAACGACCAGATTGTGATTAAAGATGAGAAACAGTGACCATTATCAACCGAGTTTAAGCAACGTGTCGATTGTCGTATCGAGACACAGTTTGCCAGAGCGGTCGGATCGCGAAGTGATCCGGGAACCGCGGGACGGCTGACGATAGCATTGATGTCAAGAAATGATAAATAAGAAGAGCTGAAAGCCCGGTAAATAAGGCTTTTTCGTAGGTGGTAGAATATGCTTCACCTGCGGGAAGCCTTTTTTAGTTTAATTGAGTTTGCGGAAAGTGCTGCCCAAACGGATATATCAGCAAAAAGTCTTGGAAACAACTTCATGATTATCTTACGGAAGACACCGGTGAGTAAATGAACTGGCAGATGATCAGACTGCATCAAGCGGAACAGCTGCGTTTACAGCTAAAGCCGGCATCATATCAGTGGCAGAAGTCGACTGACGGAGGCAAGACATTCACGGCTTTGTCTGACGGAACCGGTATAACCGGTGCGACGCTTTCACTGACTGGACTTACAACATCAGATAACGGCAACATATACAGATGCTAGTCAAAGACAACAGTACACCGGCTGATGAAGTATATTGCGAAGGTCCGCTGATAGTTATTTAAGCAAAACTCATAACTATTGAGGAGGCAGGCAATAACTGTCTCCTTCATCGTTGGAAAGGCGCTGTTTATTTCTTCGTATTTCTCTGAACAAACCGATACCCCTTTTCTTTTTTAACTGTACCCATATTATAACAAAGCGGATTTTACGGTAATGAGAGAGTTCTTCATTATATAGCTGAAAGGCTGCAGAAAATGATATAATACCGTCAGAAGAGGTGATGAAAAATGAATACAGCATTGCTGATAATAGATGTGCAGAACGATTATTTCCCGGGCGGAAGATGGGAGCTCAACAGATCGTGTGCAGCTCTTGTGCAGATAAAAAAATTGCTCGGATATTTTCGTGAAAGCGGCAGGCCTGTGATATTTATCAGGCATATTTCTGCACCGGGTGCGCCTTTCTTTGAACCCGGTACTGACGGGACAGAAATCAGGACCGAGATAGCGCCGCAGGAAACGGAAACGGTTTTAGTCAAACATCATCCGAACAGTTTCCATGAGACGGCACTGAGGGAAAAGCTCTCGGAACTCGGCGCATACAGACTCGTAGTATGCGGCATGATGACTCATATGTGCGTGGACACAACTGTACGCGCAGCCGATGATCTGGGCTATAAAGTCATACTGATATCGGATGCGTGTGCCGACCACGGACTCGAATGGCAGGGCGAAACGATCCCGGCCGACACGGCGGAGAAAGTATTCATGGCTTCGATCGACGGACAGTTTGCAGAAATAATGACCTGCGGCGAATATCTGGCGCGTTAATGACGGGTAATGTAAAGCAGATTTTAAATGTTTTGTAAAGACTCTCCCCGGGGAAAATGGATAAGGGGAAATGACCCATGCAATTCCCAAGCGAATAATTGCTTTCGTACTCGCAATAGCTGTAGTGATTGCATTTACGCCGGCGCAAGTATTCACACGGAGTGCATCGGCAGCGACAAGGCGGGGCAAAGTCAGGTGGTCCGGTATCAATAAAACACTGACACCAATAACGCTCAAATGATGGAAGTTAATATTTCGTCAGATCTTCGTGACATAAATCAGGACAGTAAAAAGAATATGGAATTTCGGATTCTGAATGATGATGAGCAAAACGTAAGAGGAATGAGCAGAGTGCAGCCGACTGCGGAAACATGTTGTCGTTTAGAGAAGACGAACAAATAGCGAAGTCTGAACCTAGAGATACAGGTGGTCAGGACGGTCGGAGCACGAAGTGAACCGCGGGATGGTACTATTATTGAGATGACAACGCTTTTGATAGTTCATTATTCAGAAGTTCCGGATCAATTGGTTTGGCAATATGTCCGTTCATGCCTGCCTGCAGGCATTTTTGTATATCATCCGCAAAGGCGTCAGCTGTCAAAGCTATGATTGGAATGGTCTTAGCGTCAGGACGCTCCATGGCTCTTATCTGTTTTGTAGCTTCATAACCATCCATAACAGGCATTCGAATGTCCATCAAAACCGCATCATATTCGCCTGCCGCACTTTCTGAAAACTTCTGAACACCGATTTCTCCGTTTTCAGCTGTTACCACGATGATTCCATTTTCCCGAATTATAGCGATTGCTATTTCACGGTTCAGGGCATTATCTTCACACAGCAAAACCTTTTTCCCTGAAAGATTGACATTAGAAAGCGGCTTGCTTTCTGTCTCTCGAGTTACAGCATCGTTCACTTCTTCAAAGTGAAGCCGCACGGTGAATACAGTACCTTTTCCCTTTTCACTTTTTACGTTTATCGTGCCGCCCATCAGGTCGACAAGCTGTTTCACAATGTAAAGTCCCAGGCCGGTTCCGACCGATTCATAACCCGTTTGCCTCTCCTGTGCAAATGGCTCATAAATATGAGAAAGAAACTCGTCTGACATGCCGATTCCGTCATCACTGACAACAAGGACAGAATCAGTAGAATTCCCATTAATGGGGGAGTTGAAAATATCCAAATGTACATTGCCGCCCTCCGGCGTATATTTAACAGCATTTGTCAACAGGTTGAGGAAGATTTTCTGTATACTGAGCTTGTCCGCCATGATTGTCCTGTCAAGCACCTTTGAATAATCTGCAGTGAATGTAATGTCCTTTTTCTTTGCAGCAGCCTGTATAGGAACAATTATAGAGTCAATCAATTCTCTAAATCTCACAGGCTCGGGTTGTATCTTCAATTTGCCGCTGTTTACTTTTGAGATGGTCAGAGTATCATCCACAAGAGCTATTAAAAGATCACCTGCCTGTTCAGCTTTTTCCAGATACTCGTTTCTTGTTTCGACAGGAAGATCACTATCCTTTGCCATCCGGATAAAACCGGAAATGGCATTGAGCGGTGTGCGCATATCGTGGCTGACGTTGGAGAAAAATGCATTTTTCTCCTCTGCGCTTTTTTCTGCTGCTTCCGCCCTGACACGTTGCTGCTCAGATTCATACTTAGTCTGAAGTACAGCAGTACGCTCCTTTTGCCTGCGCCTGAGCAAGACCATCGCCCATATAAGCCCAACCACCAGCAATAACAGAATCAGAACGACCAATATCACCAAAACTGGCGGGATCCGCGAGATTGCTGTTTGCAGATTATTATCCGGAATAGTATCTTTAGTTGTGATACCGGTAAAACTGCCTTTGGTCGCTGCTATGCTTTTATTCATAATGTTACATAGAGTCTGATTATCCGAGTTAACAGCCACGCAGATGTCATATGTGAGATCCGGTACCGGGATAATGCTGTATGAGGTTGAATTTGTCTGGTTGATAAGCCACGTTGCGCCGGGAAGACCAAGAATCGCAGCATCCGCCTGCTTGTTTTTTACTGCATTGAAGCTTTCACGCGCGCTTTTATATTCTTTTGTTTTGGAATTGGGGAATAATCTGCCAATATTGATTTTGAGTGAGTCGATCATCTTATTCGGAATTGCCAGGTTTTTGATGTCGGAGGTATTAGTGCCAGGACTTGCCAAAAGAATACAGTTTATGGTTGATATACTGTCAGTAAGAGAAAGACCGCTTTTGGAAGCAGCGATGAGCCCGTTGCTGAAGACACCTAATATATCCGACTTTCCGCCTGTCACTGCCGCAATGGCATCATCATAAGTATCATAGACGTCATAATGGAATTTAAGCCCCGACCAGTTTGCTAGCAAAGCATAATAATCGGGAATGATCCCCCCGGCAGTACCGTCAGAGTTCCGTTTATAATATGGGGTATCATCCGAAACAACTGCAACGCTGACTGTCGGATGCTTTTTGATATAATCATTTTCCACGGAGGAAAGCGGCAGGATACCGCCATTGAACTGAGTCTCGTATTTGTTTTTTAGATCCACTAAATAATTCGAATTTCCTGAAAGGATCTGTGACAGGGCATTGTCGACACTATTTTTGAGCGCTACATCGTTTTTCCGGAACATAAAATAGATTGGCTCAGGAAGAAATTTCAGAATTGTACGGAATTTTTTCACATACTTGGCGCCATCTTCGGCCAAATATAATTCACCGTCTATTTTACCGGCTTTAAGTGCAGCAGACATTGTTGTAATATCGCTGTATTCAACGATTTTGGGAGATAAGTCGTGTTCTGTACACCATGCTCGGAAATCGGTGTTCGTCTGATAAAGGCCGATTACGCCAATCTTCATGCGGCTAATTTGGTTTACATTGCCGTAATCCCATCTGCTGTCATCAGCACGTACAGCAAGGGTGGAATATGCGATACCGATCATCTCATCCGTAAAAAGATAATTATCCTTAAAATCAGCGCCTTGGGCCATGTCGGCAAGTATGTCATATGTGCCGTCATCAAGGTGTTTAAAAAGGTCGACATCGTTCGTGGAATCGAGAAACTTCACTTTGAATCCAGCTTTTTGTGCGACGTTTATCATGCACTCAACGTCACTTCCGCGCCACACTCCGCTGTCATCCTTATAAGCGTAACTTGAGTTGTTGAGAACCCCGACCTTAATTACTCTGGTGTTATTTTCAGTTGCCAGTGCGGACAGCGGAAACAGACAGATAATCAAAGCAGAAATTAAAAATAAAAAAATAAAACGCTTTATATACAGATTCTCTTTCATGTCATGCCTTTCTGCTGTACATACCGGCAGATATCAAAGCATTACGTCTTTAGAATTAATATAATTATATTATAAATCTTTTTTCTTTACAACATCCAATAGAGGGAAAAGAAGAGGCAAAATAGTCTAATCGACATTAGGACAGCGGGGAGATGAATACGATGATTATGAACAATTTGAATGCGATGATTCTCCGACCGGATATGAATGGATACGTTGGAGCAGGTATAAGAGTTATACAAGTACAACAGAAATCAGTGACAACGGAGATAACATGAAAATGCCTGTGAAGCTAAAATAATTTGTTGAAAAATGGAGAGCCAAGGCCCTTTCAACTGATGTTACACGAGAATGGTTCGTAAAAAACGCATCGATACGCTTCGTATATAACAATACCCGTTATTTATTGGTTCCGGAAAGCTTGGGCGATATAGATCAGCAGTTATTTGAACAGCTTGAAACGGAAATGGCTAAAGAACTGAAAAACATGGGAGCATTAGAAGTGGTGACCTTGACTGATGCTCTTAACGTATATTACATGAATTATAACCGGCGTCCTGTAAAAAGGATGCTTGATTTCTACTATGCTGCAGGGACAAAAGATCCTGCAAGGCAGATATACCGATGCAGTCGATGAACTCCTGCTGCGACTGGTCAGCTGAAACGACAGGGATGCGGTCAGGCTTATATGATCCGGCAAATTCAGCCCTGAGGGTGTTTCTCAAGCGACTTGAGATAATCGATCAGTTTGTCTACATCTTCGCGGTTATTGTAGTAATGCAGAGAGACCCGCATACTGGAAGGTGTTGCGACGTGGAGCCGGATCCCTGCTTCCTGGACTTCCCGGTCACTCAGTTTCCACTCTTCCGGGAACGTGAGGAATACTATTCCAGAACGGTTTTTCTCCAGGAAAGGACCAACAAGTTTCACTGCATTGAGCTCATGCGTGCGGTCATATAGATACTGTGTCAGTCCCAGAATATAATCTTCCACATCCTGCTTCCCGAGTTCAAGATACAATTTCATTGACTGCTCGATTCCCTTCAGTCCTATCCAGTTCAGACTCCCTGTCTCGAAGCGGCATGCTGCGTCCATGAGAGCCAGCTTGTAGCGGCTGTGATTATTACGGTCTTTATTCCCGGTCCATCCGACATATGTTGGATGGATCTTATGAAGCACCCTTCTTGAGCAATATCCGACTGCCGCACCGAACGGCCCGCTGATCCATTTGTAGCTTGTGCCGACGAGAAAATCGACATGTGTTTTTTTAACGTCGACATTCATTGCACCTATGCATTGAGTAATGTCAAGGACAAGGTAGACACCTTCCCTTTTGCAGAAATCGCCGATTGTTTTTATATCATGCCTCCATCCGGATGTGTTTTCCACCAGGCACAAGGCTATGACCGCAGTATTATCATCGACCAATTCAAATATTTTCTCACACGGCAGCGCTCCGTCTTCAGGCTCCGCTATCCTTACGTTCTCCTCACCGACGCGGTTCATCCAGTTATATGGAGTTGACGGGAAAGACAGCCCGGAAACGACAACATTTGCGTGTTCTTGAAGAGGGATGCCGCTTGAAAAGACATTCAGCATGCCGGATCCTGTATCGCCGAAAAAGATTTCATCACTGTCAGCATTGATGACTTCCGCAGCTGTCTTCCGCAGGGCGTCGGCATATTCCCAGGTCTTATTGAACATATATATATCCATACCATTTTCAAATCTTGCGTCAATAAAACCGACCATAGCGTCTCGGCCCCGGCGCGAAAACAGACCTGTTGTGGCAGTGTCTAAATAAACACATTTCTCTGCAAGCGGAAACTGATCCATTCTGATTTTTTGGAATTTACTCATGTCCATCTGTATATCCTCCTTTGATATTACTTATCATAATTCTGTAACTATGCAGGGTAGTAGTTGATTATCATCATGCTCAGCGGAAATTCGATTTCGTTAATATAGGTATGGCTGACTGCCGGGTCGAAAGATAACGCGTCTCCTGCATGCAGCAGGTAACTGCCGGCGGCTGTTTTTAAATTCAGCTGTCCGCTGATCACGTATATATATTCTTCGCTCCCATTGGGGTGTCCTGATGATTCGTGCGACGAGTTTTCATCCAGTTCAACATGAAAAAGTTCGAAATCCCGGCCCGTAGTGCTCGGGAAATAGCATCTTATCCGGTACTTTCCATCTTCTGAGCTTTGCAGTACACTGTCTTCTTTTTTGACAAATAATGCTCCGTTCTCTTTCTGTTCTGTCAGTCTTGTATAGTGCACATTCATAGCATTGGCGATTTTCCATAAAGTGTTTATCGTTGGATTGCTCCCGCCTTTTTCGAGTTCGGAAAGCATCGCCTTGCTTACGCCGGACATTTTTGACAGTTGTCCTATAGAAAGATTGCGCTCTTCTCTCAGCGCTTTCAGATTTTCTGCTATCGTCATTCCAAGATCCATTTAAAATTCTCCCAAATTAGTATTGACAACTATTTAGAACGAATGTACATTATGTTTAACAAATCGTTCAGAATATATTACATATGTTCAATAAAGTAATTATAACTCTGTTTTTTGAAAATGCAAGAAAAAGGGGGTATGCAATATGAAGAAACTTATGGAAAACATCTTTGAAGCTATAGGAGATACACCGCTGCTTCACCTACACAGGATAACTGATCATTATGGCGTTGAAGGCAATATCTATGCCAAGCTGGAATATCTAAATCCCGGCTACAGTAAAAAAGACAGGCCTGCTCTTCAGATGATACTGGAAGCCGAAGAAAGCGGAGAATTAAAACCGGGGCAGACCGTAATAGAACTTACCAGCGGAAACACCGGGACGGGACTAAGTCTTGTATGCAGGGCAAAAGGTTATCCTTTTATTGCAGTGATGAGTGAAGGAAATTCACAGGAGAGGGCTCGCATGATGAGGGCGCTGGGCGCGGAAGTCGTACTGGTGCCGCAGTGTCCTGGTTCTGTCAAAGGTCAGGTTTCCGGTAAAGATCTTGAACCGGTCGAAGAAAAGACGCGTGAGCTTATCAAAGAACGGGATGCTTTTCGCGCGGATCAGTTTAAACTCGACTCCTCATATAGAGCGCATCTTTTGCATACCGGCGAGGAGATATGGGAACAAAGCGGTGGAAATGTGGATTGCTTCATAGATTTCGTCGGCAGCGGCGGGACTTTTGAAGGTTGTGCAGAAGCTCTGAAAAAGCATGACCCGGATATTCGCTGTTATGTCGTCGAACCTGAAACTGCTGCAGTATATGCAGGGAAAAAGGTCATCGGAAACGGAGCTCATAAAGTCCAGGGCTGCGGTTATGCCATGGATCTTCCGAAAATAAACAGAAACAACATAGACGGCTGCGTGCAGGTGACGGATGATGAAGCATATAAAGTGACACGGGATCTCGCGCGTTTCGAGGGTACATTTGCAGGCATTTCCGCCGGTGCGAATGTGGCCGCGGCATTGAAGCTGCTCAGGACTGGTGAAAAAGGAAATACGATTGCACTTACGCTCAATGACAGCGGACTCAAATATCTCAGCACAGATCTGTTCGCCTGACGTTCCTGCGGTAAAATAAGGCTCGTTAAAGGCACGTGGTTTTTTCATTGAAATCTGTTGAAAAGATCGATCTGCCGTGTCGGCACAAGTGACCGTTTGTATCACCATCGGTGTCCAGATCAGACGACGGCCGTGATCGCGGTTCAAAGAAAAAAAGAGGGGTCGCCCATGCAGCATATGACATTGCTGCGAGAGCAACATCAGACATCTCCGGGAAGAACACGCGGAGTCAAATCTTAATTTCCGGGGATTAAATCACTCAATAGAAATTCAGCAGCCTCTCATGATCATTCGCACGAGAGGCTGCTATGATGTTTGATATTAATTTTTCGCTTTGGATGTAACCTGATAGATGCATTTTTTTCGGGGGATGGTTGCTGCCGGGCGATAATTGACGAAGCAACATTTGAAAAAGCAAAAAGTCCGGTACCGTCATCTCTGCAAGAAGGCATGTGAGAAATTCAGCAAAAAGCGTGAAGAGTGCAGCCGCATGATCGATGCATGTATGTCCGGAATTTTATTCGGATGTTAGTTATGATTGTAATGGAATCTGATGAATATATATGGTAAAATATTTTACATATTAGTATGATGATTTGTCTGATAGAAAAGATGTAGAATGATTTGCTATAAATTGTATGGATGTATAGACTGAGAATTATGTGCCGATAATGGTATAGTTCACTACGGTATTATTTCAATGCATTTGGAGGCGTTAACACTTTTTATATGAACAGAGAAAGAGTATGGAGCACAAAAAATATAAAAATACAGGTAAAAAATGATAAAAGTTGCCATATGTGATGATAATAAAGACGAATTGGCAATTCTTGCAGAATTCGTGCGTGACTAAATGAAGGAAAGTGGCGAGGACATTCGTATCAGCGAGTTCCCTCATCCGGACCGGCTTCTTGATGCCTGTGAAAAAGAGGTGTTTCAGGTATATATCCTCGATATTGTCATGCCGCTGATCGACGGCATCGAGCTCGGGAGCCGGGTAAGAAAACAGGACAGGGAAGCCCAGATATTATACGCGACGACAGAGCCTCAGTATGCTCTGAAGGCATATCGCGCCAATCCTCTTGACTATCTGGTGAAGCCGATCGGGAGAGAGCAGATTTTTGAGGCTTTGAGCAAGGCACTGGAAAAAATTGGAGAAAGTGGAGAACCGGTTTTCCCGCTCAGGACAGGCCATGGGATACAGGTCATCAAGCTGCGGGATATTATTTGCTGTGAGTATATGAATCATGTGGTATGGTTCTCACTTGTCAATGGTGAGAGTGTTAAAAGCAGCACTATAACGGGCAAGTTCAGAGACTATATGTCAGAAGTGCTGGAAAACGACCATTTCCTGCAGCCGCATATCAGCTTTCTCATCAACATGCGATATGTTGAGCGCTTTGATAAGGATGCGTTTACTCTGAGAGGCGGCGTCCGCGTTCCGATTTCGGCCAGATCATATCGCGAAGTCCGAGACATTTATATGGATTATCTCATGAGGGAGGGGTGCAGATGACGGGACCAGAGCCTATTGTCTTCATAATTTTGAAGTTCATGATTCCGTCTGTTTTTTCTATATTGTTCCGGATCTTCGGCCTGGGTGCCAGAAGTCGTTTTCGTGCGGTCACGGGAACAGCTATATTCCTGACATATATGATTATCGTGCCGTATCTATTGATCAGCGTGATGTCCTATGGTGAATATAAAAAGGCAGCCGTTTTTGTTATGATAGCAGCTGATCTTATTGTGTTCTATATTTCATCCGACGGGATCTGGGAGACGGCCTTTCTCCATTCATGCCAGGGCAACGTTATCCTGGCTATCTCCATTACATGTAACGGATTTAAACATATTTACGGTTTCAGCTATCAATTTTTGTGTGTGCTGGAATTTATTGTGAGCATTATCATATATTTTTTAGCAGTCAAATATCTGGCGGGCAGCCTCCGGTATATAGCAGACCATGTACGGGTCAATTGGATCCTGATGCTGGCGATCCCGATCGGGACTTTTGTTTCATGTACTACGACAGTGGCATTTTTTACGACCTATTTTGGATCACAGCCTTTGAGATATATGGCAGTAGTTCCGGTCCAGGAAACTATCTTCCGGCTGTTTCTGTATATGCTGTATATGAACCTGAAAATAACGGAGCATTATCTGGAAGAGAAAAATGAGCAGGCGATACTTGCTGTGGCAACAAGGAATATGGGTCAGCGGATAAGCATAATGGAGGAAAGCGAGAAACAGAGCAGGAGAGAATCCCATGACAGGCGGTACTTTAATAACATGCTTCTGGAGCTTTTGAATACCGGGCAGACCGAAGCGGCTAAGGACTTGCTGCAAAAACAAGGCAGGAATGAGAGGATCCGGACGTATATCTACTGTGATGAGCCTCTGATCAATGCGTCGGCAGCCTACTACGCAGGGCAGGCCGAGTGTGAGGGGATCGAGACGAAGATACATTTCGAGATGGGGCCAGACCTTAGGGTAGATGAACTGGAACTTTCATTTGCCATAGCCAATCTTCTGGAAAATGCGGTCAATGCCTGCATGAAAATGCCGGAGGGAGATCCGAAGTACATCCATATGCAGTGTCTTGACAAGGGCAGACTTATCCTTGAAGTCAGCAATTCCTGCAGCGGCCAGGTCGTGCTCGACGCTGACGGGGATCCCGCAGCCGGTGAAGACGGTCATGGTGTAGGCACAAAGAGCATCAGGGCCTTTGTCGAAAAATATCAGGGCGAACTTTTGTACAAAACAGAGCCCGGCAGTTTCAAGGTAAGGATACTGCTATAGCTCGGTTCAGAATCAGTCGCGGGCGATCACACGGACTTGATAAAAACGCAACAATAAGTAGAAAAATAACAACAATAAGTAAAACAAGTCATTTTTCTGCTTTTTTTGCTATGGTGATGGCAACAGAAGAAGATCGGATATGGATTCTTGTTATTGACGAAAAAACTGGAATAGGGGGAAAGATATTATGAAAAAAATCAAGGAACGATTTTTATGCGTATATTTAGTAATGTGCATGATATTTGTTTTATGTCCAACAGTTGTTTATGCTGAGGATGCGCCGGGGGTCTACGGTGATTTCTATGTCGTTGACAACAGCACAGGGGCAGCAGTAACCGCCGGGAACGGGGTCTCTTATGCAAGCGGTGTGCTCACCGTGCAGCGGGACGGGTGCAGAGTGAAAATGAAAAACGGAGTGACTGCTACCACACAACGCATCATTTTTGATCACCGTCCAACCGGATCGGGGCATTCTCAAATTATTTTAGAGAACGTTCATATCAATGCATCAGACGGGATCGCAATAGAAAACAAACAAGGTTATGCGGATATCAATTTCAGCGGAGACTGTGAGCTGATCGGAACGGTGGGAATCCAGTGTGATAGTGGAGGAGGAAACGTGCATGTCGGAATGGAAAATGAATCGGCTTCGCTGCTGGCACAGGGAACAAAAGGCGCCGCATTTTATTGCCAATCCTCCATTGGATTCGGGTGCTATGGCAATCCGGTCACACTGATATGATATTTGATGCCACGTGGTCCAAGTCGAAACTGAACAGCATCACGACACCGGCAGCCATCACGGGTCTGGCAAACGGAACAGCCAGGACCAAAGAAGCGCTTGGACTTCCGGAGAAAGTCACGATCAGCACGGAAGATCCGGCCATTACAACAGCCGATGTTGACTGGGATCTGACAACTCTCGCCAGCGGTTATTATGATCCGGCTGTCCTTACCGAGCAGACATTTGCAGTAAACGGAGCAATCACGCTTCCTTCTGCTATAGATCAAAATGGAAAGAACTTGACCACGACTATTAGTGTAACGGTGAGTGCGGCGGTATTGGCGCCTGTAAAACCGGACAAGACTATCAGCTTGGATCAGGCAAGCGGCGGGACTATTTCCCTGACTTCTGCTGCCAGTGCGAAAAAAGGCGACACAGTCAATGTTACAGCCAAAGCAGATGAAGGCTATCAGTTGTCAAATATCATTGTCAACGGCAAAGCCATAAATGGAACTGCATTCATAATGCCTGATGAGGATGTGACCGTAACGGCGATTTTTACAAAACTTACATACAAGATAAGCGTGGCAGCGTCTTCAGTGAAAGGAGGAACGGTCACCGGTGCCAAGACCGTCTCATATGGCGGCAGCGTTATCCTCAGGGCAAAAGCAAAAGCGGGCTACTATTTTGTCAAATGGACGGAGAAGGGCACAAAAGTCAGCACGAGCAGTACATTGAAAATAAGGAATATAAAGAAAGCATGCATATATAAAGCAGTATTTAAAAAGATACCGGTGTCTTTCGTGTTATCAAGATCGGGCAACAGTATCAAAGTGCACTGGCGGTCAGTGAAGGGAGCGAGGGGATATCAGATCGCAAATAACGCAGCAGCGGGTGGAAAATATAAAATTCAGTGGACAGGCAGCAACAGTCAAAACACATATACGAGTCTTTATAAAGTCAAAGGTAAGACATATAAATTCAAAATGCGTTATTACAGAATAAGCAAAGGAGTGAATGCAATGCAGATACGCAGAAGGCGGCGGGAGGATAGAGAACTATCAGCGCCTAACGCGGAAGGAAATGTATGGCCAAGGCAGACCTGCCCGGCATTTTCACCAAGAAAGGACGCAGCAGAAGGAATATCGGAGTGCTGGTACTGCGTACATGCAGATTTCCATCTGGAATGTGAAAGGCCTCTGGAGGTAGGCGTCTGCCTGTGGCCGGGAAAGAAAGAAGATCACAAAGATCGGCAGAGCAGCATATAAAACATGCGCCGGGAAATGTATGTTCCGTAAAATTTCATAAATATGTTTCAGGCAGTTCGGAAACGGGCTGTCTGATTCTTTATGACTCAATTCTCAAATACGGACAGGATGTATAATGTCTGTGGTAAAATTCATTCTGTGAAAATAAGACTTACGTTCAGGCGCATGATCAGAGGCCGTATTATATTTAATTGACAATATGTATTGTAAATAGGATAATTGATGCATAAGATACAGGCAAACAATTGTATGCGGTAATTGAGAGTGCGGATATGACAAAAAAAGAAGATGCGCAAGTGTCAGGTATGGATGTGTTTTTCTCTGATTGTATGGATGACACATTCAAAAGCGAACTTATTATCGAATTATTGAAAGGGCTGCCGAATCCTGCCCAGCTGTATGCGCCCGACGGTAATCTGATCATGGCGAATCCGGCATTTATTGAAGTGTTCAGTATCGATGATCCTGATGAATTGCTCGAAAAGTATAATATTCTTAACGATCCAACTGCAAAGGCGGCGCCGTTCTACGAAAAGATTTTGCGGGCTTTTTCCGGTGAGACTACGCAGTCGCAGGATGTGGTGATCCCGATACATATTGTCAAGTCGGCGAATAATATCAGCGGATGCGGTATTAATTCTCTTATCGCTGATATTTCAACAGTGCCTATCTGTAAAAACGGGAATTTATTATATGTGGCCAACTTCTTGTACATAAAAAGAAAACTGACTCACCGTAAAGAGATCGACATGGCAAAGGTTTATATTGAAACACACTGGCTTGATAAATTTGATATTGATGCTGTAGCAGGCGAGGCCTGCTTAAGCGTCAGCCATTTCTCGCATATTTTCAAAGCATATACAGGTCTCACACCCCATTGTTATTACATCAATATCAAAATAGAAAAAATCAAAGATAATCTGTTAAATATGGATTTGTCCGTTGATGAGGCTTTTTCGGAGTGCGGTGTGGATTATCACGGATATTATGCAGCTCTTTTTAAAAAGAAAACAGGTTTTTCGCCGTCTGAATACCGGAAAATGGCACTGAAGTGATCAATTATTACAGCAGAATAACGTCTTATTTAAGCAGAATGTTTGTTGGTTCTGCTTTCTTTTAATGCTATATTTTCCATAAAGAAACAATGACAACGGAGGAGGTGATATTATGAAATACATTGTTTTTTCGAGGGCTGGCCGTTCCGGATATACAAGAGCGGTATTGTACATAACATTACTGGTTTTTGCAGTGCTTTCGGTGTTTTACACTCCGGAAGCAGCATCGTTGTCGAGTCCGGGGAAAGTCAGCTGGAAGAAAGTCACATCAACTGCCACGTCAGTTTCTCTGACATGGAAAAAAGTTGAATATGCATATGGGTATACTATATATAAAAAATACGGCAGCAAATATAAATCAATAAAAAGTGTGCGTAAGCTTTCATATCGCGATTCGGGACCGCTTAAACCTTCTACTGATTTCAGATACTATGTTAAGGCCTACAGGCTGAAAGGCAAGGTGAAAATATACGGGGAGCGTTCAGCAATCAAGAGAGTCCGGACTTTGCCTGGGATCCCGTCAGGTGTTACAGTAAAAGATGTCACGGCTTCAGCAGGCAGTAATGTAAAGTTTACGGCTGTCCCGAATGGCGGCGCCGGGCCGTTTGCTTTTCAGTGGTACAAGGGAGCAGAGGCTGTTTCGGGAGCAACGGACAGTACTTACAGTTTTGCAGCATCAGCCGGTGATTTCGGCTGTAAATATTACTGCCGGGTTACAAATATGTATGGGACAGTCTCCTCGAATCCCGCAGTTCTTTATCTTGATGCGGGTCCGCTGACATCTGTGACAATAAACGGAACCACTGCCCTGAGTCAGGGAGCGAAGGCTGTCTTCACTGCAGTCACAGCGGGAGGCAGGCAGCCGCTGACATATCAGTGGTACAAAAACGATACGCTTATTCCGGGCGCTGCGGCAGCAGTATACACGACTGATACATTGAGTGTATCGAACACAGGCGATTCTTATAAGTGCAAAGTGACGGACAGCGGCGGAATTGCAGTGACAAGCAGTCCTGTTCTTCTTACTGTGGCTGCACCTGTGCAGCGGAGCGTAGCCGCAAGCTGGAATATCGGTGCGGATACCGTAAATGTAGTGTATTCGGAGAGCCTGGCAACAGACAAGGTGGTCGCAAAATTGTATGATGACGGCGTCCTGGAGATCAGCGGAAGCGGCAATACCGCATTAATGATAGACAACGAGGCGCATTTTGTTGCGCCGTGGCATGATGCGGCATATGCCGGTCAGATAAAAACCGTGGACATACAATCAACGGTGAAGACTACAGATATGCGCGGATGGTTTGCAGACTGTATCAATCTGGTCAGCGTCAACAAACTGCCGGACAGCACTGCTGTCTTATGGAAGACATTCTGGGGATGCACCAGCCTGAAAGATGCCCCGGTGATCCCGTCAGGTGCAATCAGTATGATGAGCACCTTCTCCGGATGCAGCGCCTTGACTGCCGCACCGGTGATACCTGCCGGTGTCCAGGATATGACCGGCGCATTTTTCCTGTGCACATCACTGGAGAAACCGCCTGACATACCGGCCGGTGTAACTAATCTCACCAGCACATTCGGCCATTGCCGGAAGCTTGCCGGAGACATGACGATCTACGGATCAGGCATCACAAATTATTCGGGCTGTTTTGCAGATGCCGCGGTGACAGGCAGCGGTGTCCGGGTGTATGGTTCATTGCCGGCGGCCAACGATATACTCGTGCAGAGCATCGTCATAACAGGAGGGATCGGAGTCACATACGAGGGACTTCATTAAGGAGGTAACATTATGCCTGCAGATGTAATTGATTATGAGATATTCGGAGATGATCTTCAATTTGTGGAAATTGAACTCGATCCGGGTGAAAGTATACTTGCTGAAGCGGGAGCCATGAATTATATGGATTCCTGCATTGAAATGGAAACGATATTCGGAGACGGGAGCAGCAAGGACGCAGCTAAAAAAAGTTTCGGTGAAAAATTGTTTGCAGCCGGGAAAAGAGCTGTGGTAGGTGAAGGGCTGTTTATGACCGTGTTCAGCAACGGAGATCCGTCAAAAAAGGCCAGGGCGGCGTTCGCGTCTGCGTATCCCGGTAAGATAATCCCTGTTGACCTTGAGGAATTCAACGGGACGCTTATCTGCCAGAAAACGGCGTTCCTCTGTGCCGCAAAGGGTGTGAATATAGATATTTATCTGCAGAAAAAACTCGGTGCAGGCCTGTTCGGCGGCGAAGGGTTCATAATGCAGAAACTGACAGGTGACGGAATGGTTTTCCTCAATGCCGGCGGTACTATTATCAAAAAAACACTGGCTGCGGGTGAGATGATAAAGCTCGATACCGGGTGCCTTGTTGCCATGGACGAAAGTGTGCAGTATGACATCACTATGCAAAACAGCATCAAGAACGGACTGTTTGGAGGAGAGGGATTATTTCTGGCGACGCTTGCGGGTCCGGGAGATGTCTGGCTTCAGTCCCTGCCGTTCAACAGAATGGCAGGTGAGATCGTGAAAGCTGCTCATTCGAGTTCGGGATCTCAGAAAGGGGCGGTAAACAATCCTGTCGGTGAAGTGAGTGACGGTATCGGCAATGCACTGGGAGGTCTGTTCAAATTTTAATGATTGAATAATAACGGTAAGGTGCTGAATTTCTGTCAGACAAGAGATTCAGCATCTTTTGAATTCCGCCGACGGACATTGGCAGCTGAAAGTACCGCCTGAAGGAATACAGCAGGTAATGGAGACTGTAAAAAATAAGGAAACAGCGATATAAAAGTGCATCTCAATTGTTTTAATCGCAGGATGCTGTTATTATAATGTTAAGATATTATTTTAATTGAGTATTTCATTAACCGCAGATTCTGAAAGAGTGGTAGTATGGAGTTAACGAAAGAAAAAATAGATTATCTGGCAGAAGCAACTCCGGGTAATAAAGCGATTTATCAAATAAGCGGCAGACGCATTATTAAACTGTATATGTCAGAATCTCTGCATGATGTCGCAGGAATGGACGCCGAGGAATTTGAACGGGTGACCGGGAACAATGCGGCTGATACGGTTATTCCTGAAGATCTTCCCGATCTGATGAGAAAAATTGAAGATTGCATACGCACCCGCAGGCCGATGAATCATTACTGGCGCGTTATTCATCCGCAGCAGGGATTCATCTGGGTCCACGGCAATGCTTGTTACTGCGGGGAACTCGACGGAGATCCGGTGCTTTTTGTCACATATGGGACAGATCTGACCGAAGTGGATTTATATAAAGATGTCGTGGATAATTCGCAAACCATGGCATATGTCTGTGATTGTAAAACCTATGAGATATTATATGCTAATAAAGCCGCAATAGAATATGGCGGCAATGTAGATACGCATCCTCTGGGCCTTGCCTGTTATTCATATATCAAGGGTAAATCATCGCCGTGCGAAGACTGTATAATGAAAACAGTTAATCACGGTGAAATGATCAGCTATGACCGGTTCAATGAGCACAAGGGCACCTGGGAGCATTTGAACGGCAAATACATCAACTGGTGCGGCCGCAGTGCTTTTATTCAGTATATTACTGACATTACCGATCTGGTCAGAGGACAGAACCAGCTTAGAGAAATGGTAAATATGCATCGGCTGCAGCTGGAAGCGACACAGATACTCAATGAACAGGGTGACCTCAATGTACGTATGAATGCAGCGCTGAGGAATATGCAGCAGTATTATCAGGCAGACCGCACTTATATTTTCATGATCGATGAGGGCGGGCAAACTCTCAGCAATACCTTCGAATGCTGCCGTGAAGGAATAATTCCGCAGATAGACTTTCTTCAGCAGGGGGATATTCATTATATCGACCGCTGGATGGCTGCATTTGAACGCCAGGAAGTATTTGTACAGAAGAATATTGACGACATCCGGGATTCTGATCCTTATGAATACAGTATTATGGCTCAGCAGGATATATACTCGTATATAGAAGCTCCGATAATCATAAACGGAGAACTGATCGGATTTATCGGCGCGGATAATCCTCCTGAAGAAAAACTTTTCTATTCACCGGATCTGCTTTTGTCATTTGCTTATTCTGTCGGGAATGCAATAGTCAGAGAACAAAACGAACAAAAGATCCGTAAACATACTGAGGAACTGGAAGCCGTGATCAACAATATTCCTGTGGGTGTCAGTATGATCAGAGTAAGGGACGGAAAGCCGGTTTCCAAGCTTACTAATCCGCTTCTCTGTGATCTTTATGGCATATCTGAAGATGAGACCGATTCTGCAGAGCAGATTGCCATGGAGCGCATCAAGGAGCCTTACAGAACAGAAGTGCAGTCGAAGATGCATGAGCTTCTTGTGCCCGGCACGTCTGTGCACAATGATTTTCCATATTACTTAAACAGCGGAGATGAACCGTGCTGGTACCGAATGAATGCCAGATCCGTTTCCTTTGGCAATGAAATTCTGCTTTTTTCCTGTCTGGCCGATATTACCGATGAAAAGACAGCAGAGCTCGAACGTGGGAAAACAAGAAAAATGTATGAGGCTGCAGTGGAGGCAGCTAATATCGTTGTATGGGAATATGATATAAAAAGCCGCCGCATAATAATGGCGGAGAATGAATTTACGGAATATGATTACCGTAAATTCGGATTGCCGAAAATCACCGATAATGCGCCGGATGCACTGGTGCCGTATATAGACGAACGGTATGTTAAAGAGTTTCTGGATATGTATAAGGCTGTTGAAAACGGAGCACCGAAAGCGTCCTGTGAAGTCTGGTATAAAATACAGCCGGGGCAGGAATCGCGCTGTGAGCATATTGCTTACACAACGATTTTTGACAAAGACGGTAAGCCTGTGAGCGCTACCGGAATAGGGGTCAATGTGACTGCGCGAAAACAGGAAGAAGAAAAATACAAGATTTTCTATAAACAGATGATGGAGGCAAATCCGTATACTCTGGGATCTTTCCGCCTGAACATCACTAAGGACAGGTGCGGCGACGGACAGAGCTCCCGTCCGGAATACCTTGTCCTTCAGAAATCAGGGACTGTCAGCGGATTTATCCGGTCGGTGGCGGAGCTGATCGAACCCGGTGAAACAAAAGAAATGTTTGCGAAGGTTTTCACACGTGACAATCTGCTGAAAGAATATCAGAGAGGCAATACGCAGTTCTCTGAGGAAATACATTTTACAGCATCTGAAAGGAATGTTGTATGGGGAAGGGCCATAGTCAATATGGTGCAGAATCCGATGACCGGTGATGTAGAAGCTATTGCTTTTATGCAGGACATCACCGGGCAGAAAAAGAGGGATGAAATCGACCAGCGCCTGACAAATGAAATCATCGACTATATCGGCCTGATCGATCTTGACAGACATACATTTGAGTTTACTAACGTTAACATGTTTATTGAAGGGCTCCCTGTCGGCAAAAGAGTTGATTATGATCTCTGCATCGCATATGATATAAAAATGTTTGTTGCGGAACAGGACGGAGAATTATTTAAAAAACTTACAGAAATATCTCATATCACCGCAGAACTGAAGAAGGCTGCTGATTATTCTTTTGCGTACAGCCAAAATGGAAATGAAGAGGAGCTGCGCAAGCAGCTGCGTTATTCGTATCTGAACAGGTCGGAAAACGAAATTCTGGTTATCCAGTCCGATATCACAAGGACATACAGGCAGGAACAGGAACAGATGATCAGGCTTCAGGAAGCTCTACACAGCGCGGAAACGGCAAATGCAGCCAAATCAGATTTTCTGTCAAGGATGAGTCATGATATACGTACGCCGCTCAATGGTATAATTGGCATGACCTATCTTGCGCAGAAGGAGCGCGATTTTGACAGAATAGACGACTGCCTGCGTAAAATAGATACATCTTCGAAGTTCCTGCTTGGTTTGATAAATGATATTCTCGATATGTCCAAAGCGGAAAGCGGAAAGATAGATCTTCATTTAGAACCCTATGCGTCTTCTGAATTTATATCTTATATAGATGCAGTAGTTACACCTCTGATCCATGAAAAGGGGCAGAAAATCGAATTGGCGGTGAATCTTCCTGATGAATATATTCCATTGCAGGATAAGCTGCGCATCAATCAGATCGTCTTCAATATTCTAAGCAATGCCGTGAAGTTCACACCGGAAGGCGGCACTATCAGATATACGGCAAACGGTAAGATGATGCTCGACGGCGGTATGCTTATGCATATAGAGATAAGCGATACCGGGATAGGAATGAGTGATGAGTTCCAGAAAGCTATATTCGATCCGTTTGTCCAGGAAAACCGTGATGATAATTCGGACAACAGAGGAACCGGGCTGGGAATGGCCATTACAAAAAGGCTTGTTGATTTAATGTTTGGGACGATAAGCGTAAAAAGCAAACTGGGACAAGGCACAACATTTATTATCGACATACCTTTCAGAGTGATTCCTGCAGATGAAATTGCCGAACAGTCGGTTCTGGAAAACACAGAACATAATACCGATCATTCTATTCTTTCGGGGAAACATGTTCTTCTCTGCGAAGATCATCCTCTGAATCAGGAAATCGGAAAAGCGCTTCTGGAAGATAAAGACATGATAGTTACAACGGTGGAAGACGGGGAAAAAGGGGTCGTAGCATTCAGAGAATCCTCATTGTATTTTTATGATGCGATTTTGATGGATATTCGTATGCCTGTTATGGATGGATACAAGGCAGCTGAAACGATCCGTAAAATGAATCGTCCGGATGCAGAACTCATACCGATCATAGCCATGACAGCAGATGCTTTCGCAGATGATGTGAAAAAGTGCTTAGATGCCGGAATGAACGGACATATCGCAAAACCAATAGATGCCGCGGCACTGTATAATAAACTGAGCGACAGTATAGCACAGAATAATAACGGTCATTGAAATATCTGTTCACCAGAATAAATCATCCAGTGTTCTGTCCAGTGCCCTGCATATTTTAATGCAGAGTGCAATGGTCGGATTGTAGTCTCCTTTTTCGATTGCATTTATGGTCTGGCGTGACACTCCGCAGATATCGGCGAGCTGCTGCTGGGAGAGATCTTTTTCTGCACGTGCAGATTTCATTTTAAGATTCTTCATTAGCATCCTCCCTGCGGGATAAAACGGTTTTGACGGCCATAACTATTAGTATGTTTAAAAAAAGAATCATACAAAGAGGCGATGATGTGTTATAAAATGTAAGTCCGCCGGTAAAGCCGCCGGAGTGTATGGTATCTATTGTCGAAATACCTGTGGATATTATTATGATGATGCAGAGAATGACGTACCATCTTCTGCTTTGACTGAGTGAATAAAAAGCATCTTTGACAATACAGCAGTCGGCGAAGATCATTACTCCGAGAAAGGCTGTGATCAAAAGCGCTGCCCCGGGGCTTACAAATGATGTCCCGCTGAACTCTAAAATCAATCCGGACACAAGAGAAAATACCAGACAGAACATGAAAGCACATTTGTATGCTTTCCCTCTGATCAGTTCCTGACGTTCATCATAATCGGCAGAAGTTTTGGCTCTGGTATGTTTTATCAATAACAGCAATATAAAGACAAATGCAAATACAATAATAAACGTAATACCGTAATATAATGTTTCGGACATGATGCTGACCTCCTTTAATGGTAAAGGTGTTTGTACTTTTGCTTGAATCAAATGTAGCATATTAATGTCTAAATGTCAAATATATATTACATAAGGACCGAAAACTTTACAGACATCAGCGAAACAGCGGAACTATGACTATAATGTAATTTAAGTATTTTCGTGTAAGTGGTAAACTGTAAACGAGAGGATTTATCGTTTAATATCTATTTAAATATGGACGCAGGGTATGAATCGATATTCCCGCGTTGTTTTTTTGCCTTGCCAAAAAGATAATGAAAACGTGTGTTATGAATAAGGAAAGAAGATGAGAATATGAAAAAAATCGGCACAGTGATTTTTATCGTTGTGGTATCCGTCTGTATGTTCATGGCGTATTCGGCGCTTCTGCCGCCGTCATGCTGTGCGCCGGCCGGTCAGACAGGGATCGCGGATATTGCTGCAGCAATATCGCCGGGTGCATTATCGGAGAAAACTGTCAGCAGCAAAATCGGCGGAGATTTTTATGCGGAAAATGACAGCCGGCTCATTAAAGACGTCAAGCTTGATGTGGGCACCGGAAAAATGAGTGAAAAACTCGGAGCGGACAACATCTATCCAAGATATTATAAAGCCGTCAAAGAGTATGAACTTGCCGGCGCATCGGAATCAGAGGCGCGGAAGCAGACTTCCGACTCGATAATACGTCAGGAAGCATTACTGCAATATGCCGCGGAACATCATCTCACGGTCTCGGAAAAAATGCTGAAGAAGCGCATGAACGACGAGTTGAAAGATATGAAAACTGCCGATAACTACGGCGAATATGTGAAGGCGTACAAATGCGCCGGGTCTTCATTTGAAAAAGAATACCTAAAGAATACAGCGCTCGATTATGTGATTTACACGGATGATAATGTTTACAGATCGTTTGTAAAAAATCATACCGAAAAGGAATGGACGACATTTCAGCACAACGTCATAAATACATACTGCAGAAGTCAAGACTATCGGACATTGTCGCGTGCGCTGGAGGTCTGTAAAACCGATATGATGAAATACGGAACGAATACAGAAGGACTGAAGCAGGACGCGGATGTGCTGAATGTCTATGACTGTCTGTCATACAGAGGTTAGGAACGGGGGAAAATAAATTGTTTACATACTTGAATACTGACGCATTGAACCATGCGGTCCATATTATTGATATCATAGGTTATATAACTGCGGCGCTTGAAATCATCGGGCTCTGGGGAATCTTGCGCAAGACAGGAGAAAAGCCGTGGAAGGCCGTGATCCCGGCATACAACGGATATTTATTGTACAGGATATCATGGCGGACATCTATGTTCTTCCTGGGACTGGTAAGTGCGGCGGCAGCGGAGATCGTGCTGCTGGCCGGTGTGGAAGAGGCAAGTGATAATCAGACAATGATAATGTTCCTTCTGGGGGTATTGTGTCTGCTGCTGCTCTGCATATTCATCGGGATCATAATGCATATAAAGCTTGGACGTTCATTCGGAAAAAGCAAGGCCTTCATTGCGGGGCTGGTCCTGCTTCCGTCGATATTTATTATTGTGCTCGGCTGGGACAAGTCGCAGTATTTCGGGGGTCAGAATGAAGCGGTGCCTTTCAGCAGGAAAAAGAAGATCATTACGTGTTCGGCAGTCGTGCTCGTTGTTTTGTTTCTGATCGCCGCGCATTCGTTTGTGACACGGCCGGGATTTTCGTACAAGGCGTCGCCTCTTGCTGATCAGATATACAGTGAAATACAGCAGGAGGGAACATATGCATACGTGAAAAATGATATGCAGGGTTCAGAGATAAAGAGTTTTGTCATCAAGAGGTCGGACGGCAATAAGACGATTGTCAACAGGGATGTAAAAAAAGGATCCGACAAGGGCAACAGACGCGAAGGGTTTTATGCTGCGCTGCTGATGTCCGCGGATAAGAATATTACAGAGATAGATGAACACTCTGCCAGCGCGGACCAGCCGCAAACACAGTATATGCGTGATGTGTACAAAAAATACAACAGGGAATATATCTCGTCCCCGAAGACGATCCAGCAGCTTATCGAAACAGAATCGAGCATTGCCGGACTCGGATGGGACTGATCTGCAAAATAAAAGTAATTATCCTGTAACATTTCTCTTGTTCGTGCGTTATATAAGTGAAGATCATTGTGAAAGGGAGGTGACAAGATGGAACGGAAACTGCTGGTCGAGCTGTATGATGCTTACAGCAGGGAACTTCTGCTGTATCTTGCCGGACTTTGTCATGATTTTTCACTGGCGGAAGATCTGATGCAGGAGACATTTTTAAAGGCGATATTGTCACTTCCCAAAAACCATACCAATATGCGTGCGTGGCTGTATATGACAGCGAGGAATCTCTGCATCAGTCATATGCGGAAATCGTCAAGGGAGACACTGCAGTCTGATGACTATGATGCGGACAGCGTTTTCAGAGCGATCGGCGGGAGCACAGGCGGACCGCTGGCGCAGCTTCTGGAAAATGAGAGAAACCGGGCCCTGTTTCAGGCGCTGTCAGGTATCGATGTCAGAAATCGCGAAGTGCTTATACTTCAGTATTTCGGCGGCCTGGGGCAGAATGAAATTGCGCGGATCCTCGGGCTGACAGCATCAAACGTTAGAGTGCTTGCGTATCGCGGAAAGCAGAAACTCAGGAAATTGTTAGAGGAGGCGGGATATAATGACATATCGTGAATTACTTAAGCTGTACAAAGACGGAAAACTGGATGATAAGCAGCAGAATGAAGTCGCACAGGAAATCGAGAAGCAGGATGCTATAGGAGAATATCTGTTTGACGAAGCCGGGATCTCGCAGGAAAGCTGCGGGAATGACGGAGAAATTCCGCAGGAGCGGAGTCTGCCGGATGAGGGTGCGGACAGTGAGGCTTTTGCCGGCATGATACACAAAAATATCCGGAAAGCGTTTATCAAAATGGGTATTATCGTCGGGATCTGCATCCTGGCTATAGGACTGTTTGTTGCTTTTGTACTGCCGCAGGCAGTCGATGCTTTCTATTATGATCCTTCGTCCTCGGCCTATGAAGGTCAGAGCAGCGGGACTGACATGAATAAACTGTCCCTGGACATGCGTGTCTACAGCGAGCTATACGTGCCGCTCAAATATATGGACAGCGCGTATACAGAGTCTGACGGTTATGGAAATTATGATTTTGTTTTATCACAGACCGCATATCCGACATATGATGAACAGCCGACGGTGAGCGGAAAAATCTCGCGTAATAAAATCACCTTCTACGATAAGTCATACCTGAAAAAGCCTGCAGGAAATGCTTTTGAATGGACAGCGCAGCCGCTGAATATCAGCAGGACGCTGACGTCTCTGATGAAAACGAAGAATGCCGAAAATATGGTCGGTACGCGCGCGGAGTCGAAGGCGTATATCAAAGGCCTGCCTGACGGGGATCATACGGCGTATATTACTTTGAACAAGGTGGTCAGTTACAGGAGCGCCTGCCGGCTGGCGGATAAATGGGATCTCGGCAGCTGGTGGTGCGGGATCGTCACCGGCAATGATGAACAGAAGATCATTGGAATGCGCGGCGACATCGGCAGTTATGACGAGCAGAAAGCAATCAGCGGATATCCGTATCTGCTGGGATACAAATCGGTCAAAGATCTCTCCGGCGGTAACAGTGACAAGATCGACAAGGAATACCGGGCACATGCGCAGGAACACTTCATCAGTCTCCTGAAATATATGAAAGATCAGGATAAGTTCAGCAAAATGATGGATGCGGATGATACCGGCGTCGATTCCGGGGCAGCGGTCAGATATATAAACAAAAATGGCCTGAAGGTGTACGGGATAGTTATCAGAGCAGACCGGGCAGAGCTTCTGAAAATACTGGATGATAACGCGGTATATGTAATATCATAAACCGGGAAGAAGGATGAAAATGAGAAATATGAAATTCGCAGAAAGTGTGGCGGCATGTTCACAATAAGTACAAACGGAATTTATTTTGGCCGCTGGGGATGGATCACAGAGGTCATTGCTGCAGTAATGATCGCGGCCGGCCTGTGGAAGATTTTCGTCAAGGCGGGCGATAAAGGCTGGAAGGGTGTCATACCTTTCTACAACAGCTATATTGTCTTTAAGCTGGTCTGGAAAGTGAAGTTTTTCTTTGCGGAAATGCTGATGCTGTCGGCGGCGGTCATCCTCGACTTCTGGGAACCTTACAGCGCACAGTTTTTTGTGATCGTGCTGTTCATCGCGGTGTTCGTGATCGGTGTCATACAGAAATCGAAACTATCGCATGCGTTAGGACACGGAGGCGGATACACCCTGGGCCTGATCGTGCTGGAGCCGGTATTCATGATGATACTCGGATTCGGAAGTTCTTCATATAATACGCCGGAGGGGTGTCCGCGGGCGCCGCTGAAAAAGGCGGCGAATATGATCCTGGTGATATTGCTTTGTCTGCTGCTGACTGCAGCGGCGGTGACTGCGGTGTATTTCCGCGATCCGCTGACAGAAGGCGCAGCGACCGACAAAGTGAGTTCGCATATGACGATGCACATGGACGGAAGCGGTACGCACCGCACTTCTGCATGCAGGGACGGCGTCACGTATACACTGAGTTATGCACCTTCATCGTATTACAGCAGGGGCGGGACCACATATCTTACAGAGACAATGACATGGTCGCGCGAAAAAATGCCGCTGCTGCCTACGGATGATCTCGCTGCTGTCAGCGTGGACGGAGATTTCATGTATGACAATTCTGTTGAAGGCAATGTCTTTGATATATATTATTACAGCAGCAGGGACGGCAGCGGAACACGCCGGATCGTCAGGACGGAAGATCATACCGCCGGGATCGGCAGCACTGTGTATATGCGTGTCCCTTTGATAAAGAGGATCGACGGCAGAACGTATTATGCCTGCGGCGGCAGAATGAAGGTCCACTGGATCGCCAACACGTTTGAGGAAAAGGATAAAAAGGCAGTTGCGTCGTTCCTGTACTATCACGGAGCGATCGAATATGAAGGATGGCAGTAGATCCATAAATTGAACTTCCATAAATTGAATCATGTCCGCGGCTATGTTATAATGAACGCATGTTCGTTGCAGCGGGACGCGGAGGTGAAGCATGAAAACATATCTTTGCATAGATCTGAAGTCTTTTTATGCTTCTGTGGAATGTGTGGAAAGAGGTCTGGATCCCATGACGACAAATCTTGTCGTCGCGGATCCGGAACGTTCAGACAAGACTATCTGTCTCGCAGTATCGCCGTCAATGAAGGCTCTGGGCGTGAGGAACAGGTGCAGGGTCTTTGAGATCCCGAAAAATATCGAATATATAATGGCCGAGCCGAGGATGCAGAAATATATCGATTATGCGGCTGAGATCTACGGCATATATCTCAGATACATATCAAAAGATGATATACACGTTTATTCCATTGATGAGGCGTTTATTGACGTTACGCCGTATCTGACGGCTTACGGAAAGAGTCCGAAGGCAATGGCTGAGATGCTGATCGGGAAAGTATACGGGGAGACCGGCATCCGTGCGTCGTGCGGGATTGGAACGAATCTTTATCTTACGAAGATCGCACTCGATATAACGGCTAAGCACGCACCTGACTTTATCGGGTTCCTCGACGAGGAGCTGTACAGGAAAACGCTGTGGGATCACAGACCGCTGACGGATTTCTGGCGCATTGGACCCGGGACCGCGAAGAGACTGGAAAACTGCAATATTTTTACGATGCGGCAGCTTGCTCACGCTGATGAGAATCTTATGTATGATATTTTCGGGATCGATGCCGAGCTGCTGATAGATCATGCCCGAGGCAGGGAACCGGTTACGATAGCGGATATCAAAGCGTATCGCCCGAAGACGAACTGCCTGACCAGCGGGCAGGTGCTGATGCGTGATTATGATTTTGAGGAAGGCAGGCTTATAATCCGTGAAATGGTGGATTCGCTGTGTCTCGACCTCGTAGATAAAAAGCTTGTTGCCGGCTCTGTTACCATCAGAATCGGATATTCGAATAAGCTCAAAAATGATCCTGTGAACGGAACAGCGGCGTTCGACAACGATACTAATTCCGCAGAAACAATTGTTCCCGCAGCCGTGGCTCTGTATGATAAAATAGTACAGCATGACAGCAAAATAAGGCGTGTGAGTATATGCTGCAACAGAGTGACGAAAGATACCGGTCTGCGGCAGATTTCGTTTTTCGACAAGCCGGACGAAAAGGAGCATAATGTACAGGAAGCGGTCCTGTCGATAAAAAAGAAATATGGAAAGAACGCTATGTTCAAGGGTATGGATCTGAAAGAAGGGGCGACTGCGAGAGCGCGCAATGAGCAGATAGGAGGTCACAAAAGTGGGCGGAAGAAGTAAGATGCCGGCTGCGGAACGGGCCAAACAATTCATGCCGTTCGCGGCAGTGACCGGGCTCACGGCTGCGCTCGAGGCCAGAGAAAGAGAGATGGGCATGTCCGCGAAGATCGAACTGTCGGAAGAAGCCGCACAACAGCTCGACAGGAAAGTCAGGAGCGTGAGGAACGGCGACACAGTCACGGCGAGGTATTACTGCCGGGGCGAATACCTGACTGCTGCCGGAAAAGTGATGAAGACAGACAGCGGTGTGATATTCATAGGCGATATTGAAATACCGGTAAGCGAACTGATCGATATAGATAGTGCAAATACGGAGTTGGAAGATGGTTGAACAGAAGAAGATATTGATCGTTGAGGACGATGGGACGATAGCCGAAGAAATGTGCAAGTATCTCGAAGGATGGGGATATGAAATCAGGTGTGTTACGGATTTCCGGAATGTGACCGCTGAATTTGAATCATTCAGTCCCGCGATCGTTCTGCTGGATATCACACTTCCTTTCTTTGACGGCTATCACTGGTGCGGGGAGATCAGAAAGATATCTGAAGTGCCTGTGATATTCATTTCGTCAGTATCGGACAAGATGAACATTGTCATGGCAGTCAACATGGGCGGTGATGATTTTATTGCGAAGCCGTTTGATCTGGCAGTCATGACTGCAAAGATCCGCGCATTGCTCAGGAGGTCATACGGCTACGGCGCGGCAGATATGCGGGAACGGCTGGAACACCGCGGCGCGGCGCTTGACCTCGGAGACACGAATCTGTACATCGGCGGTGACAGGATCGAACTCACAAAAAATGAATTCAGGATCCTGCGGGTGCTGATGGAGAATAAAGGAAAAGTCGTCAGCCGAGATGCGCTGATGATGAAGCTGTGGGATACGGACAGTTTCGTGGATGAGAATACATTGAATGTGAACATTGCCAGACTGAGGAAGAAACTGGGAAGCGGCGGCCTGGATGATTTTATACAGACTAAGAAAGGCATCGGTTATATAGTGGAATGAAAATCAGTGTGGGAGATTATCTGAAAAGCAGAGCCCGTGCGGTCATATTGTTTGCTGTTATGCTGGCCCTGTTCACATGCACGATCATACTGGGAGGCGCGGAGCCGGCGGAATGTATATATCCGGCAGTGGTCTGCACCGTTTTATTTGTCATTTTCATGATAATCGGCTATTTCAGATACAGTGAAAAACTCAAAGCTCTGCAGGAAATAGAAAATAAGATGCAGGTGGAACCGGTGAGTTTTCCGCAGGCTTGCGGCGCAGTAGAGGAAGAGTATCAGAAAATGCTCGGGGAAGCGCTGGAGATGATCTCGCGCATCAGAAAGGATGCCGACAGCGGCCGGGCGGATATGACAGACTATTACACGATGTGGGTGCATCAGATCAAGACACCGCTTTCCGCGATGTATCTCATGATAGAAAACAGCAATATCCCGGAGCAAACGGCGCTGCGGGCAGAATTGTTCAAAATCGAACAATATGTCGATATGGTAATGCAGTATCTCAGGCTGTCGAGTGAGCAGACAGACTTTATATTCAGTGAGCATGATCTTGACAAAATCATTAAAGAGACTGTAAAGAAATTTGCAGTTATATTCATCAGCAGAAAAATATCTCTGAATTATGAGCCGTGTGAACAGAAAGTTCTTACCAATGAAAAGTGGCTGTCGTTCGTGCTCGGACAGATCATTTCCAATGCTCTGAAATATACGAAGGAAGGCAGCGTTTCCATATATGCGGAAAATACTTCTGAGGCTGAGGTGATCATCGTGCAGGATACCGGTATCGGGATCCGGCAGGAAGATATACCGCGTATTTTCGACAAGGGCTATACCGGATATAACGGACGCGGCGATAAGAGAGCGAGCGGTCTTGGCCTTTATCTCTGCCGGAATGTTCTGGAGAAAATGGGCGATGATATAAAAATCGAATCGGAGCCGGGGAAAGGGACAAAAGTCAGTATCATTATACCTTACATGAATGTAAGGTACGAATAAGAGAATGTAAGGTTAATCGATAGCTGCGCATTCTTTTTTTCTGTACGATATATGCAGGAGGAAAGAAATATGTCTATATTACAAGTGAAGAATCTGAAAAAAATATATACGACGCGTTTCGGCGGAGCACAGGTGCAGGCGCTGCGGGATGTTTCATTTTCGGTCGGGGAAGGCGAGTATGTAGCCATTATGGGAGAGTCGGGATCGGGGAAAACGACTCTGCTGAATATCCTCGCGTCGCTCGACAGGCCGACCGGAGGAGAAGTGCTGCTGAACGGCCGGGAGATAACAACGATATCAGAGAAAGAGATCTCGGCTTTCCGGAGAGAAAATATGGGATTTGTATTCCAGGATTTCAACCTTCTTGATACATTCTCGATAAAGGATAATATACTTCTGCCGCTGGTCCTGGCGGAGAAACCTATTGATGAAATGGAAGCAAAGCTGGCGCCGCTGGCGCAGAAACTCGGGATACATGATATCCTGCCGAAATTTCCGTATGAAGTCTCGGGCGGACAGAAACAGAGAGCGGCTGCGGCGAGAGCGCTGATAACAGATCCGCAGATACTGCTGGCGGACGAGCCTACCGGCGCGCTCGATTCAAATGCGGCGGACGGGCTCCTTAAATTGTTTGCGCAGGTCAACCGCGAGGGACAGACGATTCTCATGGTGACGCATTCCGTAAAGGCGGCAAGCACGGCGGGAAGGGTCCTGTTCATAAAGGACGGTGAAGTATTCCATCAGATATACAGAGCTGACAAGTCGGATGAAGATATGTTTGCGAAGATATCCGAGACGCTTACAGTCATTGCGATGGGTGGTGTGCAGGATGCGAAGTAGCTTTGCCTGCCGGTTAGCCGTCAGCAATGTCAGACAGAACAGGAAATTCTACCTTCCGTATATACTGGCGTCCATCGGTATGATCATGATGTTCTATATTGTTGCGTATCTGGCTTCCAGTAAGGATCTGTCGAAAATGCCGGGCGCCGAATATATCACATTTCTCATGGATATCGGCGTTGTGATGATAGGAGTGTTCGCAGTAATATTCCTGTTCTACATCAATAATTTTCTCATGAAAAGAAGGATGCGCGAGATCGGCCTATATAATGTACTCGGCATGGAAAAGAAGCATATCGGCAAGATCCTTTTTATTGAGAATTTTATCACTTCGGTGATATCGATCGCAGCCGGGATACTGCTGGGAATAGTGTTCAGCAAACTAGTGCATATGATCCTGGCAAAGATAATGGGATTCGACCTGCCGATACATTTCCGGATCTCCGGCTTTGCCATAGCAGTCACGGCATTGCTTTTCGGAGTTATCTTTCTGCTGGTGCTGCTGAAAAATCAGATGAAGATACATCTTGCCAATCCTGTAGAGCTCCTGCGCGGATCAAATGCGGGAGAAAATGAACCGAAGGTGAGACACATCCTGACAGTGATCGGCATCATATGTCTCGGCTCCGGCTATGTAATGGCTGTTGCCGTGAAAGATCCCCTGCATGCGGTGCTCCTGTTTATGATTGCTGTTTTTCTGGTGATCGCAGGTACTTATCTGCTCTTTACAACGGTCAGTATCGCCATATTGAAGCGTCTGCAGAAAAGCAAAAAATATTACTACACGCCGTCACATTTCACGGCAGTGTCGGGAATGCTGTACCGCATGAAACAGAACGCCGTCGGCATGGCGAACATCTGCATTCTTTCGACGATGGTGCTGGTAATGGTTTCAACTACTATGTGCCTCAATTCTGCTGTCACGGGGATCATTGATCAGGCGACACCGAAAGACATTATTGTATCGGGCATGCGTTCGTCATACAGCAGCGCGGACAGTCAGTATACGGTGAAGGAGGCCGAAAAAATAATCGGCGCACTTAAATCTTCAGGTGAAAAGCACGGCGTGACTATCAGCGGCATCGAATATTACCGGATATGTACAGTAAAAAATTCCAATGATATGTGCAGTTTGATTTCCTCGGCTGATTATGAAAAAATCACCGGCAAAAAGATCGATCTGCAGGATGATGAAGTGCTGGCCGGAGGAAAGCTGAAACTGGGAAGCTCGAATACTTTGTACGGGCATGCTCTGAAAATAAAAGAGCAGAAAAATGATCTCGGCCTCGGCGGTACTGTGGCGGGGATCAATGAAGCTGTACTCGTAGGGAATGAAAACGGCGTGCTGAAAGACGTGATCAGAGATGCGCAGAAGTCCGGCAATGTATCATCCAGTCAGATAATCATTCTCTGTGACTCGAACGGTTCGCTCGAACAGAATAAAGCGGTGACAGAAGAGCTCAATTCGGGTGCAGGCATTGTTAAGGCGACGTATTTCAATGCTAATTACAGAGAAGAAGTCAGCAATCAGTTTTACGGGTTCACCGGCGGATTCCTGTTCCTCGGGATATTCCTGGGAATAGTATTCACTTTTGCGGCCGCGCTGATAATATATTACAAACAGATATCGGAAGGATATTACGACAAGGAAAAATTTGAGATTTTCCGGAAAGTCGGCATGAGCAGGGAGGAAATGAAAAAAAGCATACGCAGTCAGGTGCTGCTGGTATTCTTTGCTCCGCTGGCGGTGGCGGCCGTGCATGTGGGTTTTGCCTTCAACATAGTGTACAGGATGCTGACGTTGTTTTCGATCAGCAATATCAGATTGTTTTTTAACTGTACATTGGTAACTTTTGCGATATTTACGGCAATATATGCATTTGTATATGCCGTGACATCGAGAGAATACTATAAAATAGTAAAATAATAAGATGATTACGGCTGCGCGGTATATTCAAACTTGAATATACCGCGCAGTTTATTTATACTATATACTATGGATATATATAATATAGTATTTGGGTTCGATTATACGAAAATTTCATGAAAAAATGTTTTATATCGATATCACATAAGAACTATAGAGGAATGATATCGCAGCGCTATGATTACAATCGGACTTGACGGCACATTGCTGTACAACATAGGCATTGAATGCCTTTCAATAATAATAACACTCATCGTTTATTTAAGCAGCAAACGGTGGTTTTCTGATACGTATGATAACAGAATACTGTGTTTTTGCGAGGCGTCGGTGATCCTCATACTGACAGCGGATATTTTCACATGGCTGCTAAACGGTGTACCGGGGATGTCAGCCAGGGTCCTCGGATATGCTGATAACATATTCTATTTTATTATGCAGATATTAGTGGCATGCACATGGCTCAGATATTCATATTACCGGATATTTCTGAAGAGTATAAACAAAAAGAAAGAGCTGATTTTCGTTTTTGCCCCGATGATGGTAATGGCATTATGCACAGTTATATCGCCTGCAACTAAGTGGGTGTTCTATATCGATAATTTGAATTATTATCATCGCGGAGTTTTGTCTCCGGAATTTTCTGTGGTTTTACTTATTTATCTTATGTCTGCATCCGTTATGGCTCTGCGGCAGTATGGAAAAGAGAAAATGACTGACAGGAAAAAAGAACTGCTGATGATCAGTTTTTTTCCGGTTATTCCTTTTTTCGGAGGCTGCGCACAAACGGTTTTTTACGGATGCAGTATTCTATGGCCGAGTACTACAGCAGCGCTGCTGCTGATATACATCAATAATGAAAACAGGGCTATATCGCAGGATCCTCTCACCGGCATGAATAACCGCCGCAGCCTGGAAAGATTTTTCAAATCTTATATCGATGCGGGCAACAGGGGAAAGGTCGGTGCAATAGTAATGGATATCAATTGTTTTAAAAAAATAAATGACAGCTTCGGTCATGATGCGGGAGATGAAGCACTGGTCAAAGTTGCCGGAGCGATACGAAACGTGTTCAATAAGACTGAAGCATTTTTGTGCCGGTACGGAGGCGATGAATTTATTGCAGTATGTCCGGGGATAAGCGATGCTGCGATCAGAGAGTATATCGTAAAAATAAAAACCGAAATAGAGAAAGACACATTCGACAGCAAATCCTATGATTTCTCCGTAAGTGTCGGATATGCATTTTATACTGTCGTGAGTCTGGAAGATGCACGCACGCTGATTAAAGAGGCGGATCGTGCAATGTATGTTGAAAAGGGGAAATATCATTTGGCGTAAAAAAACGAGTGATGTTGTATACAGCAGAAAGCGAGCATGATTATGGTGATAGATGACAGGATGATTTCGATTATTGAATCAGCATCTCCACAGAGTATAGGCTTGTATTTGTATAAAGACGGGAAAATGAATACTTTGTACCGCAGCAGCGGGCTGGCCGGGTATTTAGGTATGTCTGACCGGGAGTTTGATGAAGCATCGCAGCACGATGCATTTGATCTGGTGACGGATCATGACCGGGAACGTGCAGCTGCGCAGACAGACCGCGCCGTCAGAGAATACAGAAGCGCAACTATTGCTTTTCGTGTTCTTGATAAGAATAATCATTTTGTTTGTGTCCGCGCAAGAGTTCAGGCAGTCGGAGAAATGAACGGAGATCCGGTTGTTCTTGCTGTATATGGCGGAATATCTTCCGAGAACAAAAGCTTTGAAAATCTTGTGGATAATATAGCCATCAGTATTTATGTTATCGATAAACAATCTCATGAGCTTCTTTATGTGAATGCACATGCGCTGAAAGCAAGCGGAGACAGAGAGTACTGCGGAGCATCATGTTATAAATTTTTTAATGATCTTGACGAGCCATGTCCATGGTGTTCACTGTCTTCAATCAGGAACGGATCAGCGCATGTCGCGGAAAACTATGTGCCGCCTCTTGACAAATGGTTCAGGCATGATGTATTTGATATCGACTGGTACGGTATCGAGGCGGCTGCATTTTATATTACTGATATCACAAATGAAAAACGCGAGGAACAGATAAAAGTAAAAGGATTGTACAACAGGATCCTTCATGCAAATCCGGATGCGCTGGCCATGTTCCAGCTCAATCTGACTCAAAATACATGCGGAGAAGGGCAGAGCCCTTATCCGTCAGTACTGGAACAGCAGAAGTCGGGCACTGCGGACGGTTATTTTGAAGCCTGTGCAGATATCGTGGCAGATAAATATATCAGGCAGGACTGCAGAAAGAGATTCACGCGCAGAAATCTTATCCGGGAATTCCGGCAGGGAAAGTCTGAAGAAACGATCGAATATCCGACTGTCAGTTCAAATGGCATAAAAATGTGGATAAAGGGTACGATATCGATGATAGAGAATCCTGTGAACAGCGATATTGAAGCTGTGGCCTATGCGGTGAATATAACGCAGCGGAAAAAACTTGAACTGATTATGGATCGTATAACTAGTGAAGATTATGATTTCGCATCAATAATAGATGTCAGCAGCAGGACAATTGAGTTCATTTCTGTGAAAGAGGAAGAAAAACCGTTTGTCCCTACTAAGACAACAAATTATGATGAAGATATTGAGTATGCTGTAAACATAATGTCACATGAAGATGCTCCGAAGCATATAGAAAATCTGCAGCTGGACAAAATGCTCGAGGAATTAAATAAATCCGGATCTTATGTATATCCGTTTTCACTGACAGATGAACACGGCGAAGTGCACCGCAAACAGATGAAATGTATATGGATGGATGAAAGCAGAAACTTCATTCTTCAGACGAGGACGGATATAACCAGAGCGTATGAGGAAGAGCAGAAGCAGATGAATCGCCTTACTGCAGCAATGATGGAGTCGGAAAAAGCCAACAACGCAAAATCAGAGTTTGTTTCACGCATAAGTCATGATATCAGGACGCCGATAAGCGCGATAATAAGTATGACGCAGTTTGCCAGAGAAGATATTGACGACAGGGAAAAGCTGCTTGAAGATATCAGAAAGATAGAAGCATCCAATACATTTCTGCTGTCACTGATAAATGATATCCTCGATATCTCAAAAATCGACAGCGGCAAGATAGAATTGTTTCCGGAGCCTTATCCGTTCAGCGATTTTATATATAAAGTGCGGAGCATGTTCGAACCGCTTTGCGCGCAGAAAGGACTGACGTTTAATATTATAACGGAAAGGGACGGAGAAGCCTGTGCCGTGGTAGACAAAGTCCGCTTTAATCAGATCACTATGAATCTGATATCGAATGCAGTCAAGTATACACCTGCAGGAGGCAGTGTAACATACAAGTCGGAAAGCAGAATACTTCCCGGGGGGGAAATAAGATGCAGATTCACAGTCAGTGACACGGGAATTGGCATGAGTGAAGAATTTCAAAAGAAAATGTTCGAAGAGTTTTCGCAGGAAAAAACTGAAAACAGTTTGTACGGAGCAGGGTCGGGTACCGGTCTCGGACTGGCAATAGTAAAAAGGATAATCGATCTGATGAATGGCGATATCGAAGTTCACAGCAGACAGGGCGAAGGTACATCCGTAACTGTAACGCTTATTTTGCCTGGTGTAAAAGAAGCTGTGACAGATACGCCTGATAATGAAGCAGCGCATAAGAAAAACGAAACGAGACTTATCCGGCCGGCCAGGATACTGATAGTAGATGATAATGCAGTCAACAGAGAAATAGCGGTACGGCTTCTGGAAAGCATGGGGGCAGATACGGAATGTGCTGTGGACGGCGCAGAGGCGGTGGAAAAAATTGTCCGGTCGCCGGAATTTGAATACGATGCTGTCCTGATGGATATAATGATGCCTGTTATGAACGGTTATGAAGCAACTGAAAAGATTCGTTCATCTAACCGCAGCGATGCTGAAACCATTACGATTATTGCGATGACTGCCGATGCGTTTGCTGATGCAATAAAACAAAGCAGAGATGCCGGAATGAATGACTATCTTACCAAACCGATCGATGTCGGAGCGCTGGCAGCAACATTGAACAAATGGCTGGGCAGTGCAGGGAGGCAGTGATATGCATAAGAAACAAAAATACAGAGGATTTTACCTGACAGTCATATCAATTATAATATGTGTATTTTCATTTTTCGCTTTCCCGCTTACGGCAGAAGCAAAGACTTCACATATTGTAAAAGTAGCAGTTCTGAATAATTCCACATATGCATATCAGGATAAAAATGGTGTCTGGCGCGGAAGCGATGTTGAATGTATGATAAGTATCGCTCAGAAAGCCGGCCTCAGAATAAAATTTATAGATTCTTCTGCCGATCCGGATTTTCTCGCTAATCTCGATAAAGGGAAATATGATATCGTGGCCGATGTGGTAAAAACTTCTGCCCGGAAAAGCAAGTATCTGTTTACCGATGAAATAATCGGAACTACGAACAGCACTCTGGCGGTAAGAGCAGATGACGAGAGATGGAGTTACGGCGACATTGAGCAGATCAATAAAATGAAAATAGGCGTCATCGGGTCATATGCCAACAATGAGGATTTCAGAGCCTGGTGTCTGAAGCATAATGTATCTCCTGACATCAGAGAATTCAAAGACATCAGAGAGATGTCTGCCGCTCTTGAAAAAGGGAAAATAGACGGGGAAATTTATACCGCGGGCGGCGGAGAAAAGTATACTTCAAAGTGTATGACGATCATGAAGATCATGCCAGAGTCATATTATTTCGCTTTTCGAAAGAATGATGTTGCTTTGAAAAACAAAGTGGATGCGGCTATTTCCCAGATACTTTCCGGAGATGTCGATTATTTTACCAAATTAAAAAACAAGTATGAAACTCAGTTCAAAAGCAATATCCTGCCGTTTTCGGGTGCAGAAAAGAAATACATTTCACAGCATAAAACATTACTGCTTGGTGTTGTGGATAATGACGAACCGTTTTATACAAGCTCCGGGTCAGATAATATAATCAGAGATTATTACAAACTGGTTTCTGAATATGCGGGATTTAAAATCAAATATAAAGTTTATGATACACAGGAGAAAATGATAAGTGCCGAGAACAGCGGAAAGATCGATGCCATCGCACTTTACAGCGACGGAGTTATTACTGCATATCAGAAAGGACTGGCGCTCACGGACGCGTATTCATCTGTCAGCAACATACTCCTGGCCAAGAGAGGCAGCGACGGGTCGAAGGCCAGAAAAATCGCCGCGAAAAAATCCACAATAGATTCTCTGAATGAAAATATCGACGATGTTTTTCCTGACGCGGAACTGGTGGGGTATGAAAGCGCCCGCGACTGTTTTGACGCCATGGAAAATGAGAAAACGGATGCGATGATTATCGGCCTGCCAAGTGCTACATGGCTGATCAATCAGACGAATTCCACGGCATACAGTGTGATCCCTGTTTCCGGCATCACAACTGATCTCTGCGGAGCCGTAAGAGCGGACGATCAGGTACTCTGCTCGATCCTGAACAAAAGTATAGTGGCGACCAGAAGTAATTTTACCGGTATCAGCACCAAAGACACCTTGCCGGGGAATGATATCAAAGCGGCTATTTCCAGGATACCGCCGATGATAATCATTGTTGTGCTGGTGATACTTCTGGCACTGGTAATTGGTCTTGTCTGGGCGCTGATGATGCTGAAGCGAAGACAGAAAGAACATGCGGATATGCTGGCAGTACGTGCTGAGGCAAAACTTCAGAAAATGCAGGCAGATGAGAGCAGGAAAAGCGCGGAAGGGAAAAATGAGTTTTTCTCTAATATCAGTCATGACATGAGAACCCCGCTGAATGCCATTATAGGTTTTTCGGAGCTTGCGCTGAAAGAAGATATGTCGCCTAAGCTGAAGCAGTATATGAGCAATATACAGTCGTCAGGCAGACTGCTGAATGATCTGATAGACGATACACTGACTATTTCCAAAGCCGGCAGCGGGAAATTTGAATTTAATCCTGAACCGGTGCAGCCGGGAGATTTGTTCGATTCGTTTCTTATTCCGGTCAGACAGGCGGCTGAAAAGAAGAACATACAACTTATAGTGGATATGTCAGAGGTCAGAAAGAGAACAGTATTGATCGATAAGCTCTGCCTGCAGAAGGTTTTCCTGAATCTTCTGACCAACGCTGTAAAATATACTCCCGAAGGCGGTCATATCTGGCTGAAAATGTCCTGTGATCCTGAGGGTGCTGATGATCCGGACTCTCTGATCAGTGTCAGAGATGACGGCATAGGGATAGATGCTGAATATCTTCCGCATATATTTGAACCGTTTTCACAGGAAAACAGACCGGGATACAAGGCGGGCGGAACTGGCCTGGGATTGTCGATAGTTAAGCAGATAGTAGATCAGATGGGCGGCACAATAGATGTTGCGAGTGAGAAAGGCAGGGGCACTGAATTTACTGTACGTCTGCATTTTGACGAAGTAAAGGACACGTCTGCGCATGAAGACCCGTCAAAGCCGGCATGTGAAATAAATATCAGCGGGAAAAATATCCTTCTCTGCGAAGACAATATCCTCAACAGGGAGATAGCTGCTGCACTTCTGGAGGAAAAAGGCGCTGCTGTTACCGAAGCGGAGAACGGCGCCGAGGGGCTGGAAATCTTTGCCGGCAGTGAAGAATTTGAGTATGATTTGATACTTATGGATATCCGTATGCCTGTGATGAACGGGTATGAAGCCACTGAAGCAATACGCGCTCTGGAAAGAAAAGATGCCGGCAGTATCCCGATAATTGCGATGACGGCAGATGCTTTTGAAGACGATAAAAAGAAATGCCGGGATGCGGGTATGAATGCACATATTTCCAAACCGATCGATCCTGACACAATGATGAGCACTATTGCGGGAGCTGTTTCAGCGGCTGCTGATTGACAGCGGCCGCCGCAGTTGGTATAATCGAAAAACAGTACTGGTGAGGGAGTAGTAAGCGTATCATCCTGTGATACGGAGCAAGTCAACATACTGACGGGAAGTCTGGCTTGTTTTAAAATACGAGACTCATGTATAACTTTTAGCTATGCATGATGTCGACAGAAGATCTGCGTAGCCGCAGGTCTTTTATATTGCGGAATGATATCGGATACGGACGGTGAAGTATGGATATTTTATTTTTTATTAACAGCGCGCTTCTGGGGGTAGGGCTGGCAATGGATGCGTTTTCAGTGTCGGTTGCGGACGGATTGAACGATCCGGGGATGAAAGCCCGCAGAGCGTGTATCATTGCAGGCGTATTTGCTTTGTTTCAGGCAGTAATGCCGATGCTCGGGTGGTTATGTGTACATACGATCCTCAGGTACTTTGAAGTATTTGAAAAACTGATACCATGGATCGCGCTGACTCTTCTGGCATATATCGGCGGTAAAATGATTTATGAAGGTATACGCAGGCGCGGCGGAACGGACAGCATCCCGCAGCTGGGGTTTGCTGTTCTTATGGTACAGGGCATTGCCACATCGATCGATGCATTATCAGTGGGTTTCACAATAGCCGAGTATAAAGCAGTAATGGCGCTGATATGTGCATTGATCATTTCAGTCGTTACTTTTATTATCTGCATAGCCGGACTTCTGATCGGCAAAAAATTCGGTACTGCCTTATCGAATAAAGCCGAGATATTCGGCGGCTGTATCCTGGTGGGCATAGGAATAGAGATTTTTATTAAAAGCATGATCTGAAAACAGCGGCGCCAATCCGGCGGATACGAAAATTGACGCCGGCGTCTGTTTCATGTACAGAAATCGCACCGGTATCACACGGTTCGGCGGCCGCAGTTTTTATCCTTTGGATGACCGGCGGCACGTGAGCAGCAGATCGTCCAGGATCTCTATACTTCTGGAAATTTCACAGTCATCGTATTTTTCCAGTTCCTCTGCCAGATCGGAAAAATAATTCTCGATTATTGATGAACGGTATCTGAAAAGCTCTTCGCCTTTCTCAGACAGAGTAAGGATACATTTTCTGCTGTCAGTATCGGACTGCTTTTTGCAGATATAACCCTTTTCGGACATACTGTCTGTCATGACCGAGACAGTACTTTTTGTCCGCTGCAGATATGAAGCAAGTTCCCTGTTGCTGATTCCCGGATGACGGCCGACGACATAAACCATTCGCATTTCAATCAATGTGATTTTATCCGGGCCTGCGCCGTAAGTCATCGGAGATTCCTTGTAGGAGCTGACACTTCTGCACAGAATATCGATTTTTTCAATCAGATCGGCGATAAGCTTTTTGCGTCCGTCTGTATCATTATTGCATGACATCTTAAATTATCCACCCCCAAATCTATATACCCATACAATATTTTAGCATATTATTAGACTAAAATAAACTGGATTTGCGTTTTATCTCATGGTATAATTATTTTGGTTTAATATCGAACAAATTTTGGCAATTACGTTTAATGGGTTTTCGTATGAGGATGTCACATAATGATATTTATTTTGCTTGGGTTATTGGCTTTTTTATTATTTTATATATATGATATCAATTCAGTACTTTGGAATAATACTATACTGAGACATTCTTTTTTTGCGGGATGTCTCTTGTTTGCCGTATCAGCTGCAGGAATCATAAGAGATGCATATCATATTTGCAGTCCGCTTTCTCCGCTGAACAAGGGAGCACTTGCGGTATCCGCTTTTTTTGCGGCTCTTACTATCTACACACTGTTCTTTGCGCTGCCTTTCGGGAAAGTGTATGTACATCCTGGAAGCGGAGGCAGGAAAGTCTGCAGAGACGGTTTCTACGGGCTGTGCAGGCATCCGGCAGTCATCTGGTTTATTTTATGTTTTGTTTTCCTGGAAGCCGCACTCCCTGCAAGGGAGTGTATAATCGGAGGGATATTGTTCTGTGCAGCAGATGTCGTTTATATCATCATACAGGATGTCTGGTCGTTTCCGGTTTCATTTGCTGATTATGATGACTATAAAAAAGAAGTGCCTTTTCTGAAGCCGACTTCTGCCAGCATACACAGATGCATAAGTACATTCAGGCAGATATAAAAAACGAAAGTGTGAATATATTGAAGTTTGAGGATAAATTAAAACATATAGATTCGAAAATGCTGTGGCAGGAGTACTGCGGTTTTCTTGATCTTTCCATTGATGAATATATGGAGATACAGAACAGACTGATGAATGAACAGCTGTCTCTGTGGACTGGATCGGGACTGGGGAAAAAAATGATGAGAGGCATGCCTCCATCTGATATCAATGATTTCAGAGCGCGTTTTCCACTGACGGAGTATCAGGATTATGCGGATGTGTTGCTTCAGAAAAACGGCAATATGCTGCCTGATCATCCGATCATCTGGATACAGACGACATGGGAAGGCGGATCGCATCCGATCAAGACTGCACCATATACAAAGGGAATGCTGGACACGTATAAGCATAATGTCCTCGCATGCATGATGCTCGGGACAAGCAGAAAAAGGGGACAATTTGATATCAAAGCCATGGACACTTTTTTGTACGGTCTGGCGCCGCTGCCATATGCTACAGGTTTATATCCGAGAGCGCTTGATGATGAGATCCAGATAAACTTTCTGCCGCCGGTAAATGAAGCCGAGGGCATGAGTTTCAGTGAAAGAAATAAAAAAGGATTCAAGATGGGGCTGCATAAGGGGATAGATTTCTTTTTCGGACTCGGAAGTGTGGCATATTACATGAGCCTTACTCTCGGTGCTATGAGCGGCAGCGGAAACAGAAAACTCAAGGCGTCTGATTTTATGTCATTTTCTCCTAAAATGGCCAGAAAATATCTGAAAGCGAAAAAAGTCTGCAAGAGAGAAAACCGGTCGATCATGCCGAAGGATCTGTTTGACCTGAAAGCGTTTATGGTGGCCGGAACAGATAATAACTGCTATAAAGACGAACTGGAAGAACTCTGGGGGATACGTCCGATGGAATTATTCGCGGGGACAGAGCCTTCATGCATAGGTACTGAAACGTGGACAAGAGAAGGAATGTATTTTTTCCCGGACACATGTTTCTACGAATTCATTCCCGAAGCGGAACTGAAAAAAGAAGAAGCGGATGCTTCGTACAGACCCGACACATGTCTCATGAATGAAGTCAGACCGGATGAAAAATATGAACTTGTTATATCCGTGCTTAAGGGCGGCGCTTTCATGCGTTACAGAGTCGGAGACATGTACATGTGTGTGGGACTTGAAAATCAGCAGGATCAGACCAGGATACCGAGATTCAAATACATAGACAGAGTGCGGGATATCATAGACATCGGAGGATTTACCCGTATTTCAAAAAATTCCATCCAGAATGTAGTAGACCTTTCCGGACTGCATATAGCGGGATGGACCGCATATAAAGAATTCACGCAGAACAATAAGCCCATCATGCATATGTATGTGGAAATGGACAAACATTCACTGGCCAGTCAGGCGGTCAGCCGCGAGATACTAAAAGAGCACCTGACAATATATTTTAAGTATGTAGACAGCGACTATAAAGATCTGAAGAGGATACTCGGCATGGATCCGCTGGAGATTACGATTCTCAAAAGCGGGACTTTTGCGGCATTCAGCAGAAAATACGGGGAGGAGATCAGAAAGATCAATCCCGACCCGCATCATATAAGCGCGCTTCTGAAGCTGCAGTTCAGCGAACCGATGGTCTGGGAGGTAAGTGAAAATGACAAGTAGTTATGTGATCATCCCGACTGCGGCGGTCTGCTGCTATCTGTTTCTTTTTCTCGCTTTTATGGCTGCAAAAAAGACCGGTGAGATAAAGGCATTTATTATGGTGCTGGCAAGCTGTATTTTATGGACCGGAGGATCTGCACTCATGAGGCTGCAGGCCTGGCCGTCTCTGGGCTTCTGGTTTCAGGCGTCTCTGCTGGGACTGTTCATGCTGGCATATTGGCTGTTTCACTTCATTGTAGTATTTACAGAGTCGGAATGCCATGTTATGACAAAGGTCTGGCTGATCCTGGTCCTGGCCTCCTTTATATTCAATGCATTCACAGGACGGCTTCTGTCGAAACCTGTTCCTCAGTACGCGTCAGACGGTACTGTAAGTTATATATATGATTTATCATGGCCGGTACTGGTTTTCTTTGTTGTCTGCGGCGGAATAGTGCTTCATACCATTTATCTGATAATAAAATCATATAGAAAAGATGAACTGAAAAAGAGACAGACAAAGCCGATCATTCTCGGAGCATCATCAGTCCTGCTCGGGCAGGTACTGTTCCTGGCTCCTTTCTGCAAGGGTTTTCCAATAGATGTCCTTTCTGCTCTTATTATGGTAATATGCCTTGGATATGCGTTGTATAAACGCAGGCTGTTCAAGCTTACGCTCCTTGTGTCGAAGGGCGCATGCTATGCGGTATCGGCGGTGCTTTCTGTGTTGTTCTTCTCATACTGGCTGCCTTCAATGGACGGGATGATGAGAAAAACGCTGATACATTTTCCGATAAGCGAAACTATGATGATAGCCCTGCTTTTTATGATCTGCACGGTTATCCTGTACAATCTTATGAAAATATGCATCGATAAGTTATTTATTAAAGATGAAATACAAAGAGCGAATGCTCTGAAAGAGTTCAGCCATGATGTATCGCAGAGTCTGCGTATAAATGAAATAATGGATAAAATGGTCAGACTGCTCAGGGATTCACTTGATATACAGAAAATCTTTGTTTTTGTTCAGAATACAAAAGATCAGGATTACGATATGGCATACAGTCTGAGTCCTCTTGATAATCGTTCATTTAAACTGGATCATAAAAATCCGCTGATAAAATATCTGGAAAGCAATCACGAATGTCTTCTGATGTCAGACTTTCAATGCATGACAGTATACAGATCCATGTGGGAAGAGGAAAAAAACCAGTTTGCCGTTATGCATACAGACTGTTTTATTCCTCTGAACGATGATGATACGCTTGTAGGTGTGGTAGCGGTATCGCTCCCTGCGGGAAAACGCAATTTCTCATTTGACGATCTCAGTTTCCTGTCCTCCATAAGTTCAATATGCTCAATAGCGGTCAAAAATTCACGTCTGTATGAGCAGGCTTATTACGAAGCCAGGACTGATGAAATGACAGGTCTTTACAACAGAAAATATTTTTATGAGATCCTGGAAAAAGAGTACAGCCGGTGCGAGGGACGTTCACTTGCGCTGATAGTATTCAATATGGATGATTTTCGCCTCTATAATCAGTTGTACGGGACAAAAGAAGGAGATCTTGCGCTGCAGAGGACAGCGAGAGCCATCTCGTCATGTGTCGGCGACAACGGTTATACGACAAGATACAGCAGCAAGGTGTTCTCTGTCATTCTGCCGGGATATGATATGCTGGCGGCGAAGAATCTGGCTGATACTATTCGCCGGCAGATCATGCACATAAATGACAATACGAATGATAAAATTCTGAAAGTGCTTACGATGAGCATTGGCATCAGTTCGATCCCGTATACTGCGAGCAGCATAAGTGAACTGATAGATACCGCTGATATGGCCGTGTTCAATGTCAAGAGAAAAGGCAAAAACGGCATCATGCTTGCGGCCGGCGGCCAGATAATGCGAGATACCCAGACATACAGGAATACTGAACAGGGTCATGAACACAGGGAAGAAATCTATTCTGCATACGCATCGACGATCTATGCATTGACGGCAGCTATCGATACAAAAGATCACTATACATTCAACCATTCCAAAAATGTTGCATACTACGCATCGGAGCTTGCATATGCGACAGGGCTTGACGCGGATACCGTCGAAATAATAAGAGAAGCCGGACTATTGCACGATGTCGGTAAAATCGGTATACCGGAGACAGTCCTGAACAAACCGGGCAAACTGACTGAAGAAGAATTTGAAATCATGAAAAATCATGTGGAAAGTTCTGTAGGGATCATAAGATATCTTCCTTCGCTCGAATACGTTATTCCTGCCGTTATCGGTCATCACGAAAGGTACGACGGCACAGGATACCCGCGGCGTATCGCCGGAGAAAATATCCCGCTGTCAGCACGCATTTTATGTGTGGCCGACTCTTTCGATGCCATGATATCAAACCGGAGCTACAAGGATGCGTACAGTGTGGATTTTGCGCTGCGGGAAATAGAAAAACAGGAGGGCGGACAATTCGATCCGAAACTGGCCGGTTTGTTTATTCAGCTTGTGTCCAGCGGAAAGATAAAGGTCCAGAACGAAGAGGAAAATGCCGCGCAAAACGCATGATACATGTGCTTTACATGTTTCTGTCAAAAAGGTATAATCATATAAATCAAATCAACCGGATATAAATGGAATATAAATTCAAAAATAGAATATGGAATTCATCTCTGAAAGGAGTCGCGGCGATGAAAAGAAAACGAGTTTTTAGTATTATCTCGTTTGCAGCAGTAATATTAATGTGTGTTGCCGTGTCTTTCTGTGGTTCGATCGAGACTGTACATGCCTCACAGCGCACAATACGTGTGGGAATGCCGGATACTGACAGTTCGGGTATTTCAGGTGAGAATGAATCGGTCTTATTTCTTAAAGATTATCTCCAGGCCATATCTGAATATGCCGACTGGGATTATAAATATGTCAGTGCTCCCTGGGGCCAACTTCTGCAAATGGCTAAAGACGGTAAAATAGATCTCCTGATGGATGTTACGAAAACCGATGAACGCATGAAGTATTATAATTATTCTTCAGAATCCATGGGTACAGAGATGTGTTATCTGTTCGGGCGAAGCGGGACCGGGTTCAATTACAATGATTATAAAGCGTTCGACGGCATGACTGTCGGTTATGAAAAGGGCAGCACAATTATTGCCGCCCTGCAGGAATATGGCCGCCGCAAAGGCTTTTCCGTAAAGCCGAAACCGTATAAAAGCGGAGCGGCAATGTTTAAGGCTCTCGATGCCGGAAAAGTTGACACTGTCGTCCAGACGAATTATTACGAGACGCCCAAGGGACATGTAATACTTGCAAAATGCAGTCCGACGCCTGTTTATATTATTACTCCGAAAAAAGACAGCTCTCTTATTGCAGAACTTGACGAAGCTATGACGCAGTTATTCAGTTATAATCCGAGTTTCAATTCGGATCTTTTTGAACTGCATTTCGGGCGTGCTCTGGCCAAATCCGTAGGTTATACGAAAGAAGAAAAGGCATATATGAATAAAAAGCCGACTGTCTATGTTTTCTACGAAACAAACTGGGCTCCGTTCGAATATGATGTCAAAGGAGAGACAGAGGGGATCACGCCTGATATTGTACGCGCGATTGGAAAAGAAACAGGAATAAAATTTAAATTTATTTTATCATCTTCAACAAAGTCTGTTTACGATAATATCAGCAGAACATCCGATGATGTCATAATGGCGGTGAGCTATGATTACACCTGGGCCAAGAAACATGATCTTCTTGTTACGGAACCTTATGCTTCGGGTTCTGTTATGAGGGTAACCAAAAACAGCAATATGTCACCGAAAACAGTAGCAGTGGTTAAAGGCGGATATCTGGAGAACCGGATACATAAAATGTATCCGGAACTTAAAGAAGTGCAGTATCTTACTTTCGGCGAATGTATGGACGCCGTTACGAACGGAGATGCTGACTGCACTTTCCTGAATTTTTATCAGGCGAATTACTATCGCTCAATGGGTCGGTTCGACAGCTTCTCATATCTGCCGGTTTCTGATATTACTCAGAATATTTCTCTCGGCGTGACTGAAGAATCTGATCCGCTGCTTCTCGGCATATTATCAAAATCGCTGCAGAGTCTCTCTGCTGATACCATTCAGAGTATTCTCAGTGTGAATTCCACCAAGACAGAACAGTTTTCGTTCGGATTGATGATGCGCAGGTATCCGGTCCGGATGGCGGCAGGGATCGCAGCTGTCGGCATATGCATAAGTCTGATAATATTTCTTCTGATATCACTGCGCATAAGAAAACGTCAGAACCGTGAGCTGGAAACAGCCAAGGCTGCAGCTGAAACTGCGGACCGTGCAAAATCTGAATTCCTTTCAAGCATGAGCCATGATCTCAGGACTCCGTTAAACGGTATAATCGGATTTACAGACTATGCGATGAGTGAAAATGATGCCGACAAAAAGCAGGACTATCTCAGAAAGGTGAAGTCGTCCGGCGAACTTATGCGTGACATGGTAAATGATACTCTGGAGCTGTCCCGCATCGAAAGCGGCAAGGGAACACTGGACCTTCAGGCTGTGGATCTGCGGGATGTCGCCGAGACAGTTGTAATATCGATGAAACCGTATGCGGAATTAAAACGGATCGAATTAAATGATGATTTCAGCGGAATATGCGGCAGACTTGTTCTGGCAGATAAAATCAAGATACAGAAGATTATTTTGAATCTGGTTTCCAATGCAATAAAATACACAAAAGAGGGAGGCCGTGTATCAGCCGTCATGGTGTATGTCGACCCGCCGGAAAAAGGATCAAATTTCAAACTGTCGGTTGCAGACAACGGGATCGGCATGAGTGAGGAGTTCAGAATGACAATGTTTGAACCTTTTACTCAGGAGAAAAGGGTGGAAACAGATGCTGCGACAGGAACCGGACTGGGACTTTCGATCGTAAAAAAATATGTGGATCTCATGGGCGGCACAGTGGAGGTAAAAAGTAAAATAAACAGCGGGACCGAAGTGACAGTGATGCTTCCGCTTCAAGGCGCGGCTGAGAATGACGAAGTCCTGAAAAAGCCTGCTGTCAGATATGAGATGTTTGCCGGAAAGCACGCGCTGCTGATTGAGGACAATGATATCAATGCCGAAATAGCCCTGCTTCTTCTCGGCGATGCCGGAGTGATCACAGACCGTGCTGCCGACGGAAAAGCCGGACTGGAAATGTTTGCAGGCAGTACTGACGGATATTATGATTTCATTCTGATGGATATCCGCATGCCGGTAATGAACGGCTTCGAGGCCGCAGCGGCTATCCGCGGCATGGACCGGACGGATGCCGCAGCTGTTCCTGTGATCGCTATGACTGCCGACGCTTTTGAAGAGAGCATGACTGAAGCCAGAAATGCAGGGATGAACGACTACATAATTAAACCTGTGGACAGGGATGCGATGTTCAGAACGATTGCCGAAAACATAGAGAAGTAAAAAAATCATACGACAATACGACAGTGCCGCATAAAGGGTATTATACCCTTGTGCGGCCTTTTCGGTATGACGGGCATGCCGTCAGTCTGTGGTGAAAGTCCACAAGGGGCGTAGTTGCCGACGAACCCCATAGCGACTCGCAAGGTTCGTACCGTGAGGTGCGGGCGAGAAGAAGCGATAGCGAAATCGTGGCCTTACGGACAGAAACCTGTTACTAAGGCTTGTACGGCGGACAAGCGAGCCGAAAGTCGTTAAGTCCAAAAGGCAATCGTAACCCGTACAGGTAAAACAGGAAGGTAAACGAGGAAAGACTGATGACTTATCCCGTGAGGTCTCATAGACGGAGAAATCTGTAGTAACAACGAACTATGAGAAGTCAGCAGAAGCCATAGTAGTGAGGAAGTTTCTGTAATGGAAATGGAGCGAAGGGCTGAACAATTCGAGAAGTCGATTTGACTTGTAACTGTAAATGCATAGGTCCGACGAGAAAGCAAAGCAGCAAAGACGTAACCGAGCGAAAGCCTTCAAAGGAGATAGGACTGATATGCAGGGAAGCAAAGAAAGGAAAAGAGACAAATGTCTAAACTACTGGAACAGATACTATCCAGAGAAAACATGAACCTTGCCTACAAAAAGGTGAAAGCCAATAAAGGAGCAAGCGGAATCGATGATGTAAGTGTAGACGAAGTTTATGACTACATCAAACAGAACTGGAAAAGTATCAGAGAGAAAATCCAAAAGAGAAAGTACAGACCTCAGCCGGTACTAAGGGTAGAAATACCAAAGCCGGATGGGGGAGTGCGAAAACTTGGGATTCCAACTGTGATGGACAGAATCATTGAACAGGCGGTAGTGCAGGTGATAACACCTATAGCAGAGCCGCACTTCAGCGAATACAGCTATGGATTCAGGCCGGGAAGAAGAGCACAGCAGGCGGTTATTAAAATGCTTGAATACCTCAACGACGGCTACACATACATAGTGGACATCGATTTGGAGAAGTTCTTTGACAATGTAAATCAGGACAAGCTGATGACACTGGTACACAAAATCATAAACGACCCGGACACAGAATCTCTTATAGCTAAATATCTAAAAGCAGGAGTTATGGTGGAAGGCAAATATGAAGACACTGTACTGGGAACGCCACAAGGCGGAAACTTATCACCTATACTGAGCAACATAATGCTCAATGAACTGGACAAGGAACTTGAATCAAGAGGACTGCATTTCGTGAGATATGCAGACGACTGCGTAATAGCAGCAGGAAGCAGTGCCGCTGCAAACAGAGTAATGCACACGGTAACGAAATGGATAGAAAGAAAATTAGGATTAAAGGTAAACATGACTAAAACAAATGTCACGAAACCCACGAACCTTAAGTACCTCGGATTCGGATTTGTCAAGATGGGGGATAAGTGGGAATGCAGACCGCATAAGGATTCTTTGGAGAAATTCAAAAGGAAACTCAAGCAGCTGACAAAGCGCTCCTGGTCAGTCAGCATGGACATCAGAATCCAAAGACTAAACTGGGTGATCCGAGGCTGGATCAACTACTTTAGAATCGGAAAGATGAAAAGGAATATGACAAAGATAGACGAACA
>Ga0183097_10405_pt1 | contig 91492 bp, 69 predicted proteins | sample BioMet8_FD_128883 | JGI IMG/M metagenome (GOLD analysis project Ga0183097, IMG submission 128883) | Microbial communities from bioreactor (seeded with sewage sludge) at Lawrence Berkeley National Lab, California, USA - Biofuel... | ecosystem: Engineered > Bioreactor > Anaerobic > Unclassified ... | reverse complement strand
ACTCTTCCGGCCTGCGGACAACGACAAAAACAGCCGCCTGTCCCCGCTTGTCAATTGCGATGTAATAGGCGAACTGCCCGCCGGCAGCAGCGGCATCGAGGCGGGAGAACTTATCCGCGCGTGGCGCATATTCGACTGAGGAGGTAACTATATGAACATACCGGTATATTCTTTCATTGCAAAATCCGGCACCGGAAAGACCACGCTCATTGAAAAGCTCATTCCGGAGCTTAAGAGCCGCGGACTGCGGGTGGCGGTGATGAAGCACGACGCCCACGAATTCGACGTGGACAAACCGGGCAAGGATTCCTGGCGCATGACCCGCGCGGGAGCGGACGTCACCGTCATCGCATCAGCAACCCACGCCGTCGTCATGGAGAATCGCCCCATCCCGGCGGAGGAGCTTATTGAGCATATCCGCGATGTGGACGTGATAATTACCGAGGGCTATCAGCAGTGCCCGTGGAAAAAGATAGGCGTACACCGCGCCGACTCCGGAAACGTGCTGCCTGTCCTGCCCGACAGCTACATTGCAGTGGTCACGGACGCCGACGTGGACGTTCCCGCGCCCCATATCGGGCTGAACGACGTGAAGGCTCTGGCGGATTTTATCGTATCGGACATGTCCGCCGCAAAATAAGCTGTTTGAAGAAACAAACCTCCCGCCGAAACATATTGCTTCGGCGGGAGGTTTTGCTGCAAGCCGGCGGGAGGTTCAGCTTTCCATCTGCTTGCCAAGAAACGAGGCCACGGTCTGCGCAAGGGTGAATTCCACATCGGTGCCCGCAGGCGAGTCCTTGACGGAGACGAAAATGACGCAGCCCAGCACGTCGCCTTCGGTTATAATGGGTGCTGCCGAGGAGACGCAGAAGCGGTCGTCGTTGTCGGATACCGGTACGGAGGCGCCGGGGCCCTGACGATAAGGCCCGCGCTCCTCCATGATGCGCTCCAGATCCGCGCTTATGGGCTTGTCCATGAGCTCTTTCTTTCCGCCGCCGGAAATGGCGATGATGTTGTCCCGGTCGCACACTGCGGCAATGGAGTCGGTGGATTTGTGCAGCGAATCGCAGATCTGTCCGGCAAAGTCCGACAGCTCTCCGATAGGGGAGTACTTTTTGAAAATGACCTCCCCGTCCTTGTTGGTAAAAATCTCCAGCGGATCGCCCTCACGTATGCGCATGGTGCGGCGAATCTCCTTGGGAATGACCAATCGGCCCAGATCGTCTATGCGGCGGACAATGCCTGTTGCTTTCATATATGACGTTCCTCCTGTGAATAACTGGTCTTATGACCATATTATCCGCAGGAGGAATTTTAATTATTCCATTTTCCGCCGAAGGCATATTTTGGATTTGCGCGCGCTTGACAAATGCGGTATATGCGCCTATACTTTTGCTTGACAAAAGGGGAGTCCGATAAACGGGCTGAGATACGGATATTTTCCGTGACCCTCGTACCTGATCTGGGTAATGCCAGCGTAGGGAGCATAACGTCGTGCGTATTTGCACCGAAGTAAATGCATTCCTCCGCCGGGATTCCCGGCGGAGGAATTTTTTATTGAAAAGGAGAACATGAACATGAATGCAAGCGTTGCCATCCAGACACTTCCGGCTACCGAGAACGACGAGGAGCTGGTGCGTATAGTCGATCTGGTCATCGACTACATAAAAAGCACCGGCCTTCACTATTATGTTGGCCCCTTTGAGACCACCATCGAGGGCGACAGCTATGATCAGTTGATGGACATAGTCAAGGAGTGCCAGCATGTGGCCATCCGCGCCGGAGCGCCCTCCGTGTGCGCGTATATAAAGGTCGTCTACAAGCCCGAAGGGGAGATCCTGACCATTGACAAGAAAGTTTCGAAGCACCATCAGGCGTAACGGCCCCGCCGCTGCGGCGCTGCTTGTACTGCTTGGTATCTGGGAAACGCTGTGCGTATCCGGGCTGGTGCCGGGATACATGCTGCCTTCCCCGGCGGACGTGGTGCGCGCCTTTATAGGCGACTTTCCGGCCCTGTGCGCAAACTCCGTCATAACTTTGCAGGAGGCACTGTACGGCCTTGCGCTGGGCGTGATGATCGGCTTCGCCTTTGCCGTGCTGATGGACTCGTTCCAGTGGCTCTACCGGGCGTTTTATCCCATACTTGTAATCACCCAGACTATCCCCGCCGTGGCAATAGCGCCGCTTCTTGTGCTGTGGTTCGGCTATGAGATGACGCCCAAGATAATCCTTATCGTCATCGTCACCTTTTTCCCCGTAACGGTGGGGATGCTGGACGGCTTCAGAGCGGTAGATCAGGACTATATAAATCTGCTGCGGTCCATGGGCGCCACGCGGTACCAGATTTTTCGCCATATAAAGTGCCCGGCGGCGCTGCCGCAGTTCTTTTCCGGGCTGCGCATCGCAGTGGCTTACTCCGTGGTGGGCGCGGTCATAGCCGAGTGGCTGGGCGGCTTCGGCGGTCTGGGCGTGTACATGACGCGTGTGAAAAAGGCCTTCGCCTTCGACAAGATGTTTGCCGTCATATTCCTTATAAGCATTATAAGCCTGCTGCTGATGCGCATGGTGAGCCTTGTACAGAAGCACTGCATGCCGTATGCCCGGGCGGAGGGCGAGGGAAATTCATAACAGAAAGAGAGCAGAATGATGAAAAAGCTTATTGCCGCGGCGCTGGCCGCGGTCATGATCCTGGGTCTTGCCGGCTGCGGAGCAAAAAGCGCCTCCGCGGCGCAGACGACCCCTGCCGCTTCGGCGGGCGCAAAAGAAAAAATAACCTTCGTGCTGGACTGGACGCCCAACACAAACCACACCGGAGTCTACGCCGCAATTGCCAACGGCTATTTCGCGGACGAGGGTCTGGACGTGGAAGTGGTGCAGCCCCCTGAGGACGGCGCCGAAGTGCTGGTTGGCTCAGGCAAGGCACAGTTCGGAGTGTCCTTCCAGGATACCATGGCGCCTACGCTGGTGGGCGACAACGTGCTGCCCATAACCGCGGTTGCGGCGGTTGTGCAGCACAACACCTCCGGCATAGTTTCCCGCAAGGGAGAGGGCATGGATCGCCCGAAGGGCATGGAGGGGCATAAGTATGCCACCTGGGATCTGCCCGTGGAAAAAGCCATGCTCAAAAACGTGGTCGAGGCGGACGGCGGTGACTTCTCAAAGGTCCAGCTTATACCTTCAACGGTGACGGACGAGGTATCGGCCCTGCAGAGCAAGAGCGTGGACGCCATCTGGATATTCTACGGCTGGGCAGGCGTTGCCTGCGAGGTGGCCGGTCTTGCAACGGATTATTTCGCCTTCAAGGATATCAACCCGGTGTTCGACTACTACACCCCTGTGATAATAGCCAATAACGACTATCTCAAAGCCCACCCCGATACAGCGAAAGCTTTTATGCGGGCGCTTTCCAAGGGTTACGAGTACGCCGCCGAAAATCCAGAACAGGCCGCCGATATACTCATCAAGCAGTGCCCTGAGCTGGAGGGCAGCCGCGACCTGGTGGTGGCAAGCCAGAAATATCTGTCCCCCCTTTACATTGACGACGCGGCTCAGTGGGGCGTATTCGACGCCAAACGCTGGAACGGTTTTTACGACTGGCTGAACGACAACGGCCTGTCCACCGCGACCATTCCGGAAAATACCGGCTTTACAAACGATTTTCTGCCCTCAAAGTAAGAGCATGGAAAAGCTTGAAGTGCGTGGGGTCAGCAAAACCTTTGCCGATAAAAAAGTGCTGGAGGATGTGTCGCTCACGCTGCGCGAGGGGGAGCTGGTCTGCCTGCTGGGCGTAAGCGGAGGCGGAAAATCCACCCTTTTCAATATTATCTCCGGACTGACGCCCCCGGACTGCGGGCAGATTTTCCTTGATGGAGAGGACGTGACCAGAAGACCCGGGCACATCAGCTATATGCTGCAAAAGGACCTGCTGCTGCCGTATCGCACCGTGGAGGACAATGTGGCGCTGCCGCTGGTGCTCCGGGGCGTGGGCAGGCAGGAGGCGCGGAGACAGGCGGGGGAGCTTTTTGCAGAATTCGGGCTGGAGGGGACGGAGAAAAAGTGGCCCCACCAGCTATCCGGCGGCATGCGCCAGCGGGCCGCGCTGCTGAGGACCTACCTTTTTTCCCAGAACGTGGCCCTGCTGGACGAGCCGTTTTCTGCGCTGGATACCCTGACGAAGACCTCCATGCACCGCTGGTATCTTGAGGTCATGGAGCACATACGGCTTTCCACGCTGTTTATCACTCACGACATAGACGAGGCGATAATACTGTCCGACAGGATATGTCTGCTCACCGGTCAGCCGGGGCATATAACGGCTGAAATAACCATTACCCAGCCCCGGCCGCGGCCGGAGGATTTCAACCTGACCCCTGAGTTTTTGGCCTATAAAAAGGACATACTGGAAAAGCTGTGATATATGACTGAGAAAGCGCTCAGACCCCTGAAACCAGGGCTCTGAGCGCTTCAAATATATCTCGGTTTATGCCTTCTCCTTCTGCGGAGCGTTTTTTTCGCCCCTTGGAAACGACAGATGCAGGCAACCGGCGGGGCAGGCACGGACGCATGCTCCGCAGCGTATGCACTCGGCTGAGTTTGGAGTTTTTGCCGGATCCACGCCCATGGGACACGCTTTGGCGCAGCTGCCGCAGCGGACGCATTTTTCCATTTCAGGGCGCATGCGGTACAGGGCATATTTGTTCATGCAGCCGTATATGGCGCCCAGAGGACACAGATATTTGCAGAAGGGCCGGTATATGAAAAGGCAGGCGGCGAGAACCCCAATGAGCAGACCAACTTTCCAGCTGAAAAGCCAGCCCAGCTGAAAATTATATTTTCCGCCGAAAATAAGGACCAGCGGTATGCCGCCCTCAAGCGTGCCCGCGGGGCAGATGTATTTGCAGAAGGCTGGGGTGTACTCCATGACCAGCGGCAGCCCAATCACGAATACGGCCAGTATAACGTATTTGAGATAACGAAGGGGCCTGTCGCCTCTGAATGTGCGGAGTTTTTTCCGGGGCAGGGGTATCTTGTGGATAAGCTCCTGGATAAAGCCGAAGGGGCACAGGAAGCCGCACACCGCCCGGCCCAGCAGCGCCCCGAAAAACAGCAGAAAGCCCACCACATAATAGGGCAGACGGAAGGGACGGGAATCCAGCGCGCTTTGCAGCGAGCCGATGGGACACGCGCCCAGCGCACCGGGACATGAATAGCAGTTCAGCCCCGGGACGCAGACGCTTTTCCCCGCGCCCTTGTATATCTGACCGGTGAAAAACCCTTTGAAATTGGCGTTTTGTATCAGCGCGGCGCATAGCTGTATCCAGCCGCGAAAGCTCTTTTTACCCAATTCCGATACACTCCAGACAAATATTTGCGGCCTTCAGGAGCACGCCCTGATATTGGCCCAGGAGCCCGCCCAGAACGGCAAGACCTATGCCCGCCGCCATAAGCAGAAATCCGACAATGTTGTTTTTCATTTCAGCAGCCCGTCCACAATGCCGGCCCATGTGCTGTAATCCCGTGCGCCGATATATACTTTGCCCTGAACCTTGCCGTTTTGGTCCACAAAAATGGTGGCCGGCCAGCGGCCGGTATCCAGATATGGATCAAAGGAAGCGGTGTTATAGATGTTGGGGTAGGTTACGCCCAGTTCCTTCAGTTTCGCGGCGTTTTTCTCCGCGTCGATGTAGTCAGATATGCCTATAACCTGCAATCCCTTTGATGCGTAGTTGTCCTGCAGCTTCTGCAGATCGGGCATCTCCTTGCAGCAATACGGGCACCAGTACCCCCAGAGGTTTATCATGGTGAGCTTGTGAGCCTTGAAGCATTCGTCCGTCCACACTGTGCCGGCGGCGTCGACGGTATAGAACGATATGTCGGGGGTATATGACGGGTCGCGGGCGGCCGTGGTTATAAGCACGGAGTTGGATGCCTTGTCATAGTCCACGCCGAAGCCGATGGCAAGGCCCAGATCGCGGAGCTTGAAATAATTGTTGCCGCCGATGACGTATATGGAGCAGGAAATCGGCCTGTCGTCAACATACAGTTTCCAGACGCTTTCGGCGCACGGTACAGAGGCCGCCGCCGCGCCGGTAAGCTCCCCGCCCACGGCGGTGTAGGCCATGCGGGCGTTGACCCTGATGTCATGGGAGCTGCCTGCCGAAACGGAAAATTTGCTGCCGGAGTCCTTCAGGAGCTGAGCGATGTCCCGAAGCTTGAAATAGTTGTAGCCGCCTATGGCATAGGCGGGGCAGCTGACGGAGCTGCCGTCCAGCTTTATGGACTGCTTGGAGGCCGCGGCGCTGGAGCCGGCGGCAAAGACGGGCATAACAAGAGTAAACGCAAGACACAGCGCCAGAAATACGGAAGCAAGCTTTTTCATATCGCACCTCATTTCTTTTGTTGCGGGGCACATTATCTGATGCAAGTTTATGACGGGCCGGGCTTCAAGTCAAGCATATAAAAAAGCGGCCCCGCCGTTTTCAGGCGGAACCACTTTGAGGGGATAAAGTATTACTTGAAAAGCGCGTCCACTGAGTTGCCCCAGGCATCCCAACTCTGGCCGTAGCTTTCCCAGGTGTTGGCGGTTTTGTTGCCGTAGCTTTCCCAGGCGCCTTCAGGATCGGTCATCGCGGGCTTCAGGGTGTCGATGGCATCCTTCACGGTGCTGGAGACGTTGTTGGACAGATTGCTGGAATCGGTGGAAGCGGCGGAAGCGGAGGAAGTGCCGGTCTTTGCAGCAGGAGCGGTGCTCTTGGCTGCGGGGGCGGTCGTCTTTGCGGCGGAAGCAGCCTTCTTGACGGTGGAGGCAGCGTTTTTGGCGGTGGAAGCAGCCTTCTTAGCGGTGGAGGCGACAGCTTTTTTTGCGGTGGTAGCGGCGCTCTTGGCTTTTGCTGCGGCATCCTCCGGAGAGTCTGCGTTGGGGACTGCGGCATCGGCTATCTGAGTGTCGGTCTTGGCGGCGGCATCTTTGGATCCGCAGCCTGACAGCAGAAAGACCACCATCATAACGCCCAAAACCACAACCAGTATGTTCTTTAAAGTTTTCATCTCATTCCCTCCCGAATGTTCTTTATATTATAGATATACGGATCGGGGAGAGGAAAACCGGTGTAGGAGCGCAAAAAAATCCCGTGCGGTGAGATTTTTTCCGCACGGGAGCTTATTTTTCAGCCCAGTTGGTCCTTCAGCCTGTCTATCAGGGAGCGCACGTCGTTCCCGCCGCTGAAGCCGTCGTCAAAAATGTCCTCCACATCATTGCCGAAGGACTTCCAGCTGTCGCCCTGCTCTTCGCCCCACTGTTCCCAGGCATCGCCCTGGTTTTCGCCCCACTGTTCAATGCTGCCGGGGGTCTGGGCGCTCTGCGTGCCGCCGCTGCTTTTGGCCGTCTGCGCGGTCTGCCAGTCGGCGTAGGAATAGGTCTTGGGACTGCCGGAGCCGGTTACGATGACCATGTCGGGAGTCTTGCCGCCGTTGAGGTACAGAAATATGGTGACGTCCTTGCCGGAAACGCCGTCGTCCATGCTCTTTGAAAGATCTGTCTCCATGTCGGAGACCCAAGTGCTGCTTTTGGAGGAGATGTTCAGCTTTACCTTACCGTTGTCCTTGAGGTAGCCCATCTGGGAGGCGCGGTTCATGAGAGCCGCCGCCACAGCGTCCTCGGACTTGCCTTTGAAGTCATAGCCGCTTATAAGGGTCCTGCCGTCGCTGTTGATTCCGGCGAGCTTTATCACTCTGTCGGTGCGGCTGACCGTCATCAGCACGTCGGGATTTATTGTCATGCGTACGGTGCCGTATGCCATATAGTTGGGCTTATACGCCCCGAAAAACAGTATGCAGAAACAGGCCGCGGCCGCGGCAAAGACCGCCAGGCTCTTTTTAAGGCCGACGCCGGACGGCGCGAGCTTCATGACCACCACGTCCGTCACCCGGTCGCCCACGCGGTAACCAAGATTGGCCACCTTGCGAAAAGCGCCGTTTATATCGAGGACCACGGCGTAGGCGGGGTGGGTCTCCATGACCAGATATTCCATTTTACCGCGTTCCTCCTTTCATTTGACACAGATGCTGTCTTATAATTTCAAAACCGTTGGTGTAGGCAAGCAGGATTGCCACAAGATATCTGCGGTGGCGCTCCAGTGTTTTGCGCTCCACCCCCGCGCCCTGGGAAAGGGCGGCGACGGGCAGCTTTTTTGTCTTTTCCAGTTCCGTCAGCAGTTCCCGGTGGGCTTTGGCGTATTCCAGCACGGAAAGACATGCCGTCATAGTGCGTTCCTGCCTTGGGCAGTTGTCAGCCACGTCGGATAGGGTAAGGTCAAAATCTGCAAGCCGGTCGGAAAATTCCTCTATCTCAATGCTGGCTGAGAGCCTGTCGGCGGCCTTGGAGATTTCGTCCGCCTCGTCGGCAAGGGTGTCCTTCAGCGCGGCGCCCTCACCGTCGGCGGGTTCGTCGTAGGATACGGTGCCGCCGTGACGTTTTTCCGAGCGGGCATAGTCGATGAGCCGGCTGCGGATGCTCACCGCGGCAAAACGCATAAAAGCGCCGCGGCTGCGGTCATAGGCCAGAACGGCCTCGTAGAAGGCCAGCATGGCCACGCCCAGTTCGTCGTCCCGGCCCTCAGCAGGGACGCGGCCGATGAACTTGGCGGTCTCGGATTTGATGAAGCCCAGGTACTGACGGATGAATTCGTCCGCCTTGGCAGAATCATGCTGCGCTTCCCGGATCTGGGAGACAATCTCATGTTCCTGACTCATCCGCTCACCCGGTTCTTTAATAGATTACGCAGGAAAAAATTATTTTTCGGGGTAGGCCGCCATCCTGCGCAGAGGCGTACTATAAATATAATTGCTCAGGGGACCGAATTATTTCCCAAAAATGCAATCGGGGCCTGAAACCGGAGCCGTCAGTTCAGTTCCTCCAGGAGGCCGCTTATTCCGCCGGTGCGGAAAATGTCCCGGTAATAGGCGATCTCGCCGCCGATGTAGCCGTCCAGCATCCGCATGCCCAGCACCTCCACCGGCGCTTTGTCGTCGGTGAGCAGCATGCCGCCCGGGGAATAGGCAGAAAGCTCTGCAGCCGCGCCGGTCATGAGAGCTTCCAGTTCAGGGTCGCCGATGCTCTCCAGACTGCTTTGCAGAGTTTCGGAAAAATCATCCCCGCCGGCGCAGGCAAAAAGCTCCCGGTTTGTGGTGTCGGGCACGTCGGCCGTCCACGCCCTGCCGAACACAGCCGAGACGGTGTCGGACAGGGCCTGATTTATGCTGCCCTCCCCGTCGGAGTGCATGCTCATGTTAACTACAAGGACGCCGTCCGGGGCCAGATGTTCTCTGACCAGAGTGAAAAATTCCCTGGAGGACATCTGGAAGGGGATGGTTATGTCCTGATAGGCGTCCACCATTATCACGTCGTATTTTTCCCGGCTGGCCTGCAGAAAAGCCCGGCCGTCGTAGGTGACCACGTCCTCGCTCTCCGGCAGGGAAAAGTATTTCTGCGCCAGCGAGGTGATCTTCTCGTCTATCTCCACGCCGGTGACCGAGGCGCGGAGGAAATACCGGCCGCACTGTGCGGCAAAGGTGCCGGTGCCGTTTCCCAGGATGAGCACGCTGCCGTCCTTCTTCGCCAGTCCCGCGGCGGCGGGGGCCGCCAGGGCGTAATCATAGTACATGCCGGTGAGCCCGTCGGTATTAATCTTCACAGACTGCACGCCGAAAAGGACGTTGGTGGACAGTATGGTGCGGTCCGGCAGTTCCTTCACCTGAAGATAATTATACACGGACTCCCCCTCGTAGCTGAGGGTGCCGTCCCAGAAGGCAAAGCTGTCCGATCGGCCCAGAACGCCGCAGGCGATAAACAGGACGATGGATAAGACGCAGGCCTTCACGCCGGTTTTGCCGCTGAAAAAGTATATGAGGCCGATGGCAAGCAGCACGCCGGAAAATATTAGAAAGGTGACGGAGGTGCCCACGGCGGGGATGGTGACAAAGGTGGGCAGAAAGGTGCCCAGTATGCTGCCCACGGTGTTGGCGGCCCCCAGCCGGCCCACGGTGCTGCCGGAATCATCCAGGGAATCGACGGCGTACTTTACCAGAGACGGCGTCACCGTACCAAGCAGAAACAGGGGATAGACGAAGATGACGAAGCAGGAAACAAAGGCCGCGGCCACCAGAAATCCGGTGCTGACGGTCAGTATCATAAGCCCGGAAACACCCAGAACGACATACTTTCCCACAGCCGGTATGGCCGCGATCCACACGGCGGCCACAAGTATGCGGCGGTAAAGCCGGTCGGGATCGGGATTTTTGTCGGCGGCCCTGCCGCCCCAAAGATTGCCCAGGGCCATGGCGATCATTATCGTACCGATGATGATGGTCCAGACGATCTGCGAGGAGCTGAAATACGGCGCCAGCAGACGGCTGGCCCCCAGCTCCACGGCCATGACGGACACTCCGGCGAAAAATTCCGTCAGATACAGGTACAGCTTGCTTTTCAGTATGGGCCGCTCCTTCATCTTCTTTCCTCCGTTGTTACAAATATCCAATTTTGATACTATCCCGGAAACGGCCGTTTTGCAAGGAAAATCCGAGCTTTTCGGCATAATGCCGGATAGCGCATTATTATTTCACCGGCGGCGCTGTTGCATATCCGCCGGGAAGATGATAAAACATAGATACGCAATGCGCGCCGAAGAAAGGAACGATTCAAATGAAAAAGATATTTATCGCCGCATTTCTGGCGCTGACACTGACGCTGGCCTGCGCCTGCGGAGCGGCGCCGCAGCCGCAGGTCACGGCGACTTCCGCGCCGACTCCCTCGCCCACGGCGGATACCCGCACGGCGGCAGAGAGGGCGCTGGACAATATGAACACCGCGGACAAGGTGGGGCAGCTTTTCATAATACGCCCCGATTCCCTGGATCCGAGCCTGACCGACGAGCAGATAAGCAACGCAACAAAATACGGCGTGACGGCGCTTACAGACGAGATGAAAGCCACGCTGCAGGAGTATCCCGCAGGCGGTTTTGCCGTTTTCGGCAAGAACATCACCTCGCCGGAGCAGCTGAAGAGTTTTGTTTCAGACCTTAAAAACGCCAGCATAGTCGCCCCTGTCATGGGCATCGACGAGGAGGGCGGCAGCGTATCCCGCATCGCCAATTCCAAGGGCTTCAATGTGACAAAATACAAGAGCATGGCCGCCGTCGGCGCCACGGGGGATTTTGAAAATGCCGAAAGCGTGGGAAAGACCATCGGCGCGTATCTGAAGCAGTACGGCTTCGATCTGGACTTCGCACCCGTGTGCGATGTGAACACAAACCCCGACAACATCGTCATCGGCGATCGCTCCTTCGGCAGCGACCCGGGCCTTGTGGCGGGCATGGTGTCCGCAGAGATAAAGGGTCTGCACGAATCGGGAATAATGAGCTGCGCCAAACACTTCCCGGGCCACGGAGATACAAAGGGCGATACCCATTACGAATTCGTGTATGTGGAAAAGACCTGGGACGAACTGCTGGACTGCGAGATAATTCCCTTCACCGCAGCCATGGACGCGGACACGGACATGATAATGGTGGCCCATATCGCGGCGCGGAACGTCACCGACGACGGCCTGCCGTCATCCATGTCGAAGGAAATGATAACCGACAGACTGCGGGGCGAGCTGGGCTACAAGGGCGTTGTGATAACCGACAGCATGGCCATGGGAGCCGTGGCGGACAAATATTCCCCGGCGGAGGCGGCGGTAAAATCCATACAGGCCGGCGCCGACATCATTCTCATGCCGGAGGACTACAAGGCGGCGTTTCAGGGTGTGCTGGACGCCGTGAACAACGGAACGATCAGTCAGGAGCGCCTGGACGAGAGCGTGCTCCGCATTTTAAACTTGAAGCAGCAATACGGGCTGCTGGGATAAGGAGAAGAACATGAAAAACGCTGTAAGAGAGAAAATGCTTCGGGGCGAAAAGACGCTGGGCACCTTCTTTGAACTGGGGAGCGCCACGGCGGCGGAGTGCCTGGGCTTTTCCGGGCTGGACTACATGATAATAGATACGGAGCACGGCCCCTTCAATCCGCAGAGCGCGCTGGACTTTGTCCGCGCGGCGAAGCTTTATAACATCACGCCCTTTGCCAGGGTGCAGGAGATCTCCCGCGCCGCCATCCTGAAGCTGCTGGATGTGGGTGCCATGGGCATCATAGTGCCCTGCGTCAAGACGGTGGAGGACGCCAGGCGCATCGCGGAATACGGCAAGTACGCTCCTGTGGGCGAGCGGGGCGTGGCCAACACCGCGGGTTCCGGCTTCTGGTTTGAGGACTATGCCTGCCACGGCATGCAGGAATACTTTGAAATATCCAACCGGGAGACCATGCTGCTGCCCCAGTGTGAAACGCTGGGCTGTCTGGAGCATATAGACGAGGTGCTGGCCGTGCCCGGAATAGACGGCATATTTGTGGGCCCCTTCGACCTTTCCACGGCCATGGGCATACCCGGCGAGTTCGGCCGCCCGGAATTCCGGGAAGCGCTGGAGCGCATACAAAGAGCCTGCGCCGCGGCAAAAAAGCCGTCCATTATCTACGCCGCCGCGACCCAGGCCGCCCGGGAGGACTTTGACATGGGCTATGACAGCGTGGCCTTTGGCATGGACGCCACCACGCTGACCAACGCCTACCGGGGCGTGGTGAAAGAGATTATGGGATGATATCCGCCCTACATTTTTTGCTGTAATCAACATCTGCGCCTTGCAAAATTGGATTTGCAGCTCAGTTTTATTCAAAGCGTGTATATGGCGCGTATACGGCAAAGTTCCCGCCTGCGGTGACGCAGGCGGGAACTTTATTATTATTCGATTATTCCACGGTGACGGATTTTGCCAGATTGCGGGGCTTGTCGATGTCGCAGCCGCGCTGCAGCGCCACATAGTAAGCAAAAAGCTGCAGCGGAACTATGCCCAGCGAGGGCTGGAGCAGGGGATGGGTGTCCGGCACGGTGAGTACATGCTCCACGGTCTTTTTCATCTCTTCCGCATGGCTGACGGTGGTCAGCGCCAGCACGTCGGCGCCCCGGGCCTTGACCTCCACCACATTGCTCATGGCCTTGTCGAACAGCGGGGCGTAGGTGCCCAGCGCCACCACAAGCGTGCCGTTTTCGATGAGGGAGATGGTGCCGTGCTTCAGTTCGCCGGAGGCGTAGGCCTCCGAGTGAATGTAGGAGATCTCCTTGAGCTTGAGGGAGCCCTCAAGGCCCAGGGCGTAGTCCAGATTGCGGCCTATGTAGAACACAGAGTTGTGATTGAAGTAGCGGCTGGCCAGATATTTGATGTCGTCGGTGTTTTTCAACACGGTCTCCAGCTTTTCTGGCAGCCACTGGAGCTCGTCTATTATAGCGGCGTATTCCTTTGAGGTGACCGTGCCGAGTATGTCGGCAAAGTACACGCCCAGCATGTTCAGCAGTACCAGCTGGGTGGAATAGGCCTTGGTGGTGGCAACGGCTATTTCCGGGCCGGCCCAAGTGTACAGCACGTCGTCGGACTCACGGGCGATGGAGCTGCCCACCACGTTCACGATGGACAGAATGTGCGCGCCCAGGGATTTGGCCTCCCGCAGAGCGGCCATGGTGTCCAGCGTCTCGCCGGACTGGCTGATGATTATTACCAGCGTGTTTTTGGTCACCAGGGGATCGCAATATCGGAATTCTGAGGCCAGCATGGGCTCCACCGGCTTGCGCAGCAGCTTTTCCAGATTGTATTTGCCCACAACGCCCACGTGATAGGACGAACCGCAGGCCACGATAAATATTTTATCGATGTTCTTGATATATTTTTCGCCGATCTTCAGGTCGTCGAACACTATGCGCCCGCCGCGGATGCGGGGGGACATGGTCTTGCGGATGGCCTCGGGCTGCTCCATGATCTCCTTGAACATGAAGTGGGCGTAGCCGCCTTTCTCGGCGGCGGAAATATCCCAGTCGATGGTGCAGTGCTTCTTCACCACGGGCTCGCCCAGAGCGTTGAAGACCTTTATGGCGTCCCTGGTGACGAAGGCCACCTCGCCGTCCTCCATATATGACACCTCGCGGGTATGCTCGATTATGGCGGTGGCGTCGGAGGCAACGAAGTTGCAGCCCTTGCCGTAGCCCAGCAGCAGCGGCGCGTCCTTGCGGGCGGCGATGAAGCTGTTGGGGTAGTCGCTGCAGAGAATGGCCAGCGCGTAGGCGCCCTCTATGCGGTGGAGTACCTTGAACACGGCGTCCATAATGTTGTGGGATTTGAGGTAGTAGTACTCCATAAGCTGCACCACGACCTCGGTGTCGGTCTCGGACTTGAATTCCACGCCCTTGGAGATGAGGAATTCCTTCAGCTCCACATAGTTTTCGATTATTCCGTTATGCACCAGCGCCACTTTGCCGTGCTGGCTGATGTGAGGGTGGGCGTTGAGCTCGTTGGGGACGCCGTGGGTGGCCCAGCGAGTGTGGCCTATGCCGGTAAAGCCATGGAGATCCGCCCCGTCATGGGTCTTTTGGCAGAGATTTTTGATCTTGCCGGGGGACTTTATCATCTCAATTTCACTTTTGTCCACCACGGCTACGCCGGCAGAGTCATAGCCTCGGTATTCCAGCTTTTTAAGACCGTTCAGCAGCAGCGGGGCCGCTTCCTCCGGGCCTGTATAACCAACTATTCCGCACATAATGTCAAATCCTTTCGGAAAATACTTATGATTACGTCTGTAGGCGCACTTACTGCATTATAACATACTTTTGCCGGTTTTCAATAACGTAAAAGCAGCCGCGCCATACGGCGCGGCTGCCTGCCGCTTTTCAGAATACTGCGGTGAAGGTGATGGATTTTTCATCCTCGGTGGAGGCGGAGATCCGGCCCTTGTGCCGCTCGGTTATGGCGTTGGCAATGGACAGCCCTATGCCGCTGCCGCCGGTCTGGCGGGAGCGGGACTCGTCCGCCCGGTAAAACCGCTCGAACAGCCGGTCCAGCTTGTCCCGGTCCACATGCTCGCAGGTGTTGTAAACGGACAGGGCGATCTTCTTCTGACGGGACAGGCTGACTTTTATGGGCCCCTTCCCATCGGAATATTTGAGGGCGTTGTCCAGCAGTATGGTGGCCAGCCTGAACAGCTCGTCCCTGGAGCCGTTCATTTTTATATCCGGCTGTATATCGGTGACGAATTCTATCCCCGCGGCCTCCGCCGGCACCTGAAAGGCCTCGGCGGCCTCGGTCACGGCGGCGCTCAGGTCGAATTCGGAAAACTGATCGGCGGAGGGCATCTCGTCCATTTTTGAAAGCTCCAGCAGGCTCTTTACCAGACTGTTCAGCCGCCGGGTCTGATTTTTTATGCTGTCCACCCATTGATTTTCGCCCACCTGCATCTGCAGCACCTCGGTGTTGGCGGAGATGATGGTTATGGGAGTTTTCAGTTCGTGGCCGGCGTCGGTGATGAACTGGCGCTGCTTTTCCACGCTCTCCTCCACGGGCTTGGTAACTCTGCGGGACATGAGCAGCACCAGCACGAAAACGGCTGCCATGCACAGTACACCCGCGCCCACGGACACCAGAAGGATGGTGCTGGCCTGGCGCAGCTGCTGATAGCAGCTGACGGCCACGATGGTGCTGGTGCCGTCGGATTCGGTGAAGACCTGGTACCGGAAATAATCGATTTTGCCGTTGGTCTTGCCAGAGTCCACGATGGAGGTCACGTAGTTAGCGATGTCGCTTTCGGTGACGGAGGCGATAAAGCCGTGGTTTATGCTTTTTATAGTGCCGTCGGAATTCAGCACCACGGTGAAAAAACTGGTTTCAAAACGCGTGTCAGGAGTGATGCCCAGAGAGTTGAGCCGCATCTTGCCGCCGTGCATGTCGGAGGCGGTGGCCATATCGGTGCCGCTGGTTTTTTCCTGAGAGGATCCGCTGCCGGGACTGCCCTTGCCGCCGCCGGGAAGCTCGGGAAATGCGCCGGAATTTTCGTGCAGCACCTGGATGGTGCTGTACACCTGATTTTTTGTGTATTCCGCGTATACGATGTTTATGGCGCCCACCAGAATGGACATGACGATGAGCAGCGACAGCATCATCACCAGAATAAACTTTTTGCGCAGCTTGCCTATCATTGGCCCTTATCCTCCAGCAGATAGCCTCTGCCCCTCAGGGCGGTAAGCTCCACCTGGGAGCCCAGCCCCTGGAGCTTTTTGCGCAGATATGAGACATAAGCCCACACCACGTTCATCTCGCTGTCGGAATCATAGCCCCACACCCTGTCCATAAAGCGCTCGGTGGAGATGACGGTCTTGGGGTTGGTCATCATAAGCTCCATCATCTGGAACTCCTTATTGGCAAGGCGAATGGACTCATCCCCGCATTTAAGCTCGAAGGTTTTGCGGTCCAGGGACAGATCGCCGAAGGTGAGTCTGTCCGGGGTGAAGTTTTCGCCGCCCCGGCGGGTCATGGCCCGTATGCGCGCCAGCAGCTCCTCGGTTTCAAAAGGCTTGGGCAGATAGTCGTCCGCCCCGGCGTCCAGTCCTTCCACCTTGTCCCGGAGCTGGGATTTAGCCGTCAGCATCAGAACGGGCGTGGATATGCCGGCGTCGCGCAGGCGGCGCAGCACCTCAAAGCCGTCCATCTTCGGCATCATAACGTCCAGTATTATCCCGTCGTATTCTCCGCTCTGGGCGTAGTCCAGGGCGTCCTGTCCGTTATATACCGCGTCCACGGAATATTTGTTGTATGAAAGTATGACGGAAAGCGCGTCGGTAAGCTCTTTCTCGTCGTCGGCCAGCAGCAGGCGCATAATCGTTACCATACCTTTCGTATAGCTAAGGCATAAAATGACCGAAAAAGCCGGAACTGTTTCGGGCTTTTTCACCTTTTGATGTTTATCTTATGTATTCGACTTAAAATTTAACTAAAATATACGTCATCCCCGCGAAAAAGGCAACAAAAAAGGGCCTCTTAAGGCCCTTAAAGAATTTTTTCGGCGGAGTACAGACTGTGGAGAGCGAGGAGTCCGGGGCGATAGAGCTGATTGACGGTCCAGATGCTGACGCCGGCCAGACCGTATTCCGACACCAGACGCAGCCGGGCGGAGAAAGAGCGGACATCCTCAAACCATACCTCCCGCCGCGCTCCTGCGGCGTCGGTATAGGTGAAATGCGGCGCCTGGGCGGTATCGTCGAATTTTATTTCCGCGAAAACGGCAGAGGCCAGATCCGCGGCGGCGGCATTGGAAACTATTCTCGCTGCGAAGCCCTGCTTCCACGGCACGGCCCAGCTGTATCCGTAGTTTGAAAGCCCCATGAGGATCTTCCCGGGAGGGATCCTCGTCACGGCGTAATCCAGCACTCCGCGCATGCGGCTGACCGGGGACACCGCCTGGGGAGGGGAATAGGTGTAGCCCCACTCGTAGGTCATGATGATCACCCGGTCGGCGTATTTTCCGTGGGCGGCGTAGTCCGCGGCCTGGTATAAAAGCCCCGGCTGGTCGTCGGAGGTCTTGGGTGCCACGGTGGTCATAAAATAATAGCCCAGCGGGTGCAGCGTCTCCGAGAGCCGTTTTATAAACCGGTTATAGCTGTCCCGGTCGAAGGGGAATACGTATTCAAAATCTATATCCGCGCCGTAATAGTGCCGCCCCCGCAGGGCGGAGAGCAGATTTTGGATAAAGGCGTCCTGCACGCCGGCGTCCGTGAGGACGGCGTGGGCCGCGTCCCCGGAAAAGCCGCTGGAGGAGCCGATGTTGGTCACGGTGAGTATGGGCGCGGCGCCGCCTTCATATGCGGAGGTGATGAGCTCCTGATCATCAATGGGCTTCAGCGTGCCGTTTTCATCGGTCTGCCAGATGAAGGGGCACAAAAAAGTGAGATAATCCAGCGTCTCGTTCAGCACGGAGGGCCTGATGCCGGGGTAGGCGTAGCCGTTGGTCTCAATGGACTGGGCGGGCCCCTCGCCGCCGGCGGCGGGCAGCGCCAGCGCCAGCCCCACCGGCAGACGGGAGGGATCGGACAGCTGATTGTCGAAGGCCAGTTTTTCCACGGTGGTGCCAAAGTGCCGGGCGATGCCGGTGAGAGTGTCGCCGGGGCGCACGATGTATATTTTCAATTTTGTCACCCTTTCACAGGAAGGTATTGCTACATTCTATTCAGGGCGGCGGGAAAATATCATGGGGCCGGAACGATCTGCCTGCCGTTCAGAGCGGCATAGGCCAGTTCCTCACCCCGGTACCGCAGCTTGAGAGAGAAAAACGGCGCGTCCTTCGCGATAAGCCCGAGGAATATCTTGTCGCCCTGCCACTGGGCAAGGACGGGCAGCGCGGATATGTCCACCCATTCCAGCACGCCCTCGTCGCAGTCGGTGAGATCGCCTTCAAATCCGTCGGCGGTAAAGAGATGCATGTACTCGGTCTCCCACACATCGGACACAAAGGTAACGATACCCCGGTATTTGTAAGAGGTGAGGGTGAGGCCGGATTCTTCCCGCACCTCCCGCAGCAGACACTCCTCCGGGCTTTCGTCGGCTTCAAATTTTCCGCCCAGACCTATCCACTTGTCGTGATTCAGGTCGTTTTCCTTTTTTACGCGGTGCAGCATAAGATATTTGCTGTCCCGCCGTATGTAGCAAAGAGTCGTATTTTTCATACACATCACCGGGAAATGATTATATAACAGATAACGGGCTTGTGCTATAATAAACATGGATAAAAATGCGGTAAAATATTTTTACCGGGCAAATGTTTTTTTGTTGCAATTTTTTGTGACTGAAATTATACTTGTCAGTGTTCGAAATCCTGTTTAACGGGAGGTGCGGTTATGCTGAATTTCAGAGGCGGAGCGGCGAACGCTGCGGGAGAGGACGAAAACCGAGGGCCCAGGTCCGTGGAGGAGCTGCTGCCGGAGAGCCGTCCGACAAGAAAAAACCTTGAAGCTCTGGCGGACGAGATCCGCTCGGGCAAGTATGCCTCGTCCCCAAATCACCGTACTGAGGTAATTACCAAGGCAGGCCTTATGTCCACTTATCTTGACATGAGGGAGGACCAGCCGTTCACCATCAAGGATCTGAGAAAGCTTTTGGTGGAGAAGGGCATTTATGAGGAGGAGCACTCCTTCTGGGGCGCGAAAAACCTGTGGATCGCGCTGCAGACCATGGGCTTCATCACAAAGCAGGGCGACGATTTTTACCTGTCAAAGGATTTTGCACCGCTGTACCGCCGCTGGAAACAGCTGCGGGAGAAGCACGACGCCCAGATGATTGCCAACAACGCCGAGCACAAGGAGATAATCGCCGAGCTTACCGAGAAGCAGGCCAGAGAATCCGATGCTCCCTCCGATCTGAAGCAGGCGGCGCGTCAGGCCAGGAAAGAGGCCAAGCAGGCTGCCAAGGAAGCCCGCATAGAGGCGTACAAGCGCATCAGCGATGAGAAGGCCCGGGCCAGGGATCTTCTTGACGCCAAGAAGGAAGAGATCAAGGCTGAAAAGCGCATGGCCGCCCTGGATAAAAAGCTGGCCGCCCTGCGGGAAAAAGGCAGATAATAAACATTCAGTTCCGTCATCCCCGGAGCCGCCTGACGGCCCCGGGGATGATTTTTGCTTTTGTGAGGTGAAGGCTGATGCCCGAGCTTTTGAAAATGTGCCTTGTGGTGTGCCCGCTGGTGTTCCTGGCCGGATTTGTGGATTCCGTGGCCGGCGGAGGCGGGCTCATATCCCTGCCGGCGTATCTGCTGGTGGGCCTGCCCGCCCATACCGCTGCCGGTACAAACAAGGTGGTGGCCTGTATCGGCACCACGTTTGCCGCCGGAAAATATATAAGAAGCGGTAATGTGAGGATCAAACTGGCGCTGCTGGCCGCCGCGGGCGCTCTGGCGGGATCGTATCTGGGCACCAGGGCCGCCGTGCATCTGGACGACGGGACGCTGAAGCTTGTCATACTGTGCGCGCTGCCGCTGGTGGCGGTGTTCATGGCCCTGAAAAAGGACTTCGGCCGGGAGGATTCCAGGCCGCCAAAAGCGTGGACGAAAAAACAGGAGGCCGCGCTGTGCGCCGCCATTGGCCTTGTGATCGGCTGCTACGACGGCCTGGTGGGTCCCGGAACCGGCACCTTCCTCATGCTGGCTTTCACCGCCGTACTGGGCTTTGATCTTTTGAAGGCCACCGGCTGCGCCAAGGTGGCAAATCTGGCTTCCAACGTGGCCTCGGCCATCGTATGGCTGATAAACGGCAGCGTGCTGCTGCCCATTGTCCTGCCTGCGGCCGTATTCGGCGCGGCAGGGAACCTGCTGGGCGCGCGCTACGCCATCAAGGGCGGCAGCAAAAAGATAAGGGGCATGGCCTTTGCGGTGCTGGGCCTTATGGCCGTGAAGCTGGCGTATGACCTTCTGATACAATGAAAAACCGCGGGAGTCTCATTGGACTTCCGCGGTTTTTTTTGCCTTTATTCTGTCCCGGGCAAGGAAGGTCAGCGGCAGGAGATACAGCAGGAATGAAAACGGCAGGGCGGAAACGCCCACGCCCATAATTTTCAGCGGCACCGAGCAGGCGATGCACCAGGGTATGAGTCCGCACAGGTCCACGGCGGAGCAGCCGATATCCAGCGCCAGCGTTTCTCCGGAGAGGGAAAGCTTTTCGTACGACGGACCGAGTATGGAGGCGCACATCAGGATGGCGATGGTCTGGTTGCAGAACACCACGCCGAAGATAATGCTGCTGACGAACATCACGGGAAAGGCCCCGTAACGGCCCATCTTTTCAGCCAGCATGTCCCGCACACCGTCCAGCATGCCGGAGGCTTTGAATATCCCGGAATAGGTGGAGGATACGGCCAGTATGGCACACACGTTCAGCATGGACACGATGCCGCCCCCGTCCAGGATGGAGCCCAGGCCCGCGCTCTCCCGGCTGTATCCCATCACAAGGCACTTCAGAAATCCCCAAAGGCTCATGTGCTGCAAAAGCACGGCTGTAAAGCCCGCCGCGGCGATGCTCAGGGCCATGGCCAGCCGGGTCTTTACCTTCATCACCGGCAGCGCCAGCATTATAACGGCGGGTATGGAGACCCACCAGGACACGTCGTATTCATTTTTAATGGCGGCCATCAGTCCGGTGTTGACCTGCCCCGAGGGATGCAGCGCGGACAGCGTGCCGTAAATGACAAAGCACAGGGCCATGGGCAGCAGGTTGGCCTTCAGAAGCCTGCGGGAGTGGGCGTAGGCGTCGGTGCGGCACAGAGAGGCCGTCAGCGCCATGCTGGACGCCGCCGGGGAGCAGCAGTCGCCGAAATATATGCCGGACATGACGGCGCCGGCCGTGAGTATCTCGTTTGCGCCGCCGGAACGGGCGATGGCCATGAAGATGACGCCCATGGTGCCGGCGACGCCGAAGGAGGTGCCGATGGCGTAGGACAAAAGCGAGCACAGGGCGAAGGTAAGCACTATGAACATGCGGGGCGTTATCAGCTTCATGCCGTAGTAAACAAAAAAGAGAATGGTGCCCCCGGCCCGCCATGAGGCCGTCAGCATGCCGATGATGAGCAGGATTCCCACCACGATGAGGGAGTCCTTAATTCCGTCGGCGGATACCCGCATGAGGCTCTTAAAAGAGCAGCCCCGGCGCATGGCGTCGGCCATAAAAACCGCCCAGCCGGCTATCAGCGCGGCTATGATGTTGATTTTGAATACAAGGCAGACCGCCATGGCGGCGAGAAAAATGAGAAAAGATGCAAGTACGTCCACGGCGCCCTCCTATTCCGTCCTGCGGCCGGTGGGTACCACGGCGGCAAAGGCCAGCACGCTTCCCACGGCGGACACGGCGGTGGATATGAGCAGGGTGGAGGAAACGCCTATCCTGTCGAACATGACTCCGCCCAGCAGGGAAGAGAATATGGAGCCGAAGGAGGCGGTGAGCGTGAGGAAGGCCTGGGCCTTTACGGCGTCCTTCTGATCCACTACCAGCATGGCGTATCTCACGGCGGCGGGGGTGTAAAGGGCGAACGACGCCCCCTGGAACAGAAACGCCGGGTACATCCAGGGCACGCTGGGGGCCAGAAAAACGGCCAGACTTTTCGCCGTGAACATGAGCACGGAGAATTTAAGCAGTGCGGAGCAGCTTATGTGCCGGGTGAGCCTGTCGAACAGCATCATGACGGGCACCTCCAGCAGAGCCATGAAGGCGCATATCGATCCCATGTCGGAGCTGTCGCCGCCCACGTTCTGCACCACCAGGATGATAAAGTTGTTGATGAGCGAGTGGATGGCAAATAAAAGCGCCACACCCAGCAGAAAAACGGAAAACCGCTTGTTGCAGCGGATAAATTCCACGATGCCGCTGCTCTCCTCTTTCACAGCCGCCGGCGCGCTGTCTGTGGGGCCGCTGCGGGAACGGGCGGTGAACATGGCCAGAATGACCATAAGACCGATAATTATTATAAGGGTGGCTACCGGTATTGCCCCGGTGCCAACAGCCTCCACCACCCGGCCCATAGCCGCCGCCATTATGGCGTAGGCCAGAGAGCCGATAGCCCGGCAGGCGCCAAAATTGATATGTATGCCACAGCCCTCCGCCTCGAAGGTGAGGGAGGTCATAAAGGGCTGTATGACGATGATAAGAGAGAAGGCCATGGCGTAGCTGACGGACAAAAGCATGCACCTGACGCTGACAAGGCAGGTGACGGCGGCAAATACAGCCGTGATAACGCACAGCGCCCACAGCACCCTGATAACGGTGACCTTTTTGGAGCGGTCCGCCAGATCCGCGACCAGCGGCTGCAGCACCAGCGCAGCCAGGTTCGACGCCGCCAGTATGACGCCAATCTCCGTGCCGGAGTAGCCGCGGGCCTGAAGAAACACGGCGGCGAAGGACAGCACCGTGCAGTAGGTCATCCAGTAGCCGCTCTGCATCAGGGCGTATTCGATATTCATTTTTCTCTGCAGCTTTTCCATGAACCCTCCGCTTTTTGAAAAGACAAAAAATAAGTATAACATGCAATCCCACAAAAGCAAGCGGCAAAGTCCGCGGAGGGAAAATTTCTGCTTGCTTTTTAAGAAAAAACAGTGATATAATCACCCTCGCATACGAAAAACGGCCAAAGCGAAAATAGAAACAAGTCTTTAACGGCGTAGTCTATTGTAGTTTATAGACGCGCCGTTTTTCTATTAAAAAAAGGAGACTTGCTTTATGCCGCACAATAAATTTCAGAGTATCGTTTTCGGACTTATAATGTCGTATTCCATGGCCATAGGCATGGAGATTTTCAATACGGCGGTAAAGCTGGGCGTAAATCTGACGCCCGGCGGATTTACAAACCTTACCGGCGCCGTTTTTGCCGGCGCCGCGAAGGAAATATGGTACATGGGCGCCATAGTGTTCGTGCTGTCGGAACTTTTCGGCAACCGGGCAGGCGCGGCTGCCGCCGCAAAGCGCTGCGATCCCCAAAGGGACAATCCCTATCTGTGCCGTCTTATGCGCCAGGCCTGCACCGTGGCCGTTATGTGCCCGACCATGAGCCTTGCTGCATCTCTTATGTTCAATGTGATACCCGGGGTGCGCCCGGCGTCGGAGCTGCCGGAAATATGGCTTGGCACGCTGATGAAAAATTTCCCCATGGCGTTTTTCTGGAACATGTACGCCGCCGCGCCCTTCACCCATCTGCTGTTCGGCGCATTATTCAGGGAAGATACGCGTAAGGAAGCGGCTATTGACATGGCGCCGGAGGGTGATAAAATCTGACTATCAAATCTGGGAGGCGTCGCCATGTTTCGTCAGATGCGGAGAAACAAGCAGCAGCTGTCGGCGGAGGAAGCCGCCGGCGTGCTGGAACGGGGAAAATACGGAGTGCTGGCACTGTCCGGCGACGACGGGTACCCTTACGCCGTGCCGGTGAGCTATGTTTATGCCGGCGGAAAGATATTCTTCCATTCGGCGCTTACCGGACATAAGGTGGATTCTGTCCGGCGAAACGACAAGGCATCGTTCTGCGTCGTTGACCGGAACGAACTTTGTCCTGCGGCCTTCACCACCCACTATCGCAGCGCAATAGCCTTCGGGCGCGTCAGTATCCTTGAAAATGAGGACGAGCGCCGCGCCGCGCTGATGCGGATAGCGAAAAAATACGGACCTGAGGGCGACGCCGAGGGATGCGCCAGAGAAGTCGACGCCACTCTGGATCGCGCCTGTCTCGCGGAATTCACCGTGGAACACCTCACCGGCAAGCAGGCAAAGGAGCTTGTAAACAAACAGGTATAAAAAATCCCGTCCGAAAGGACGGGATTTTTTAATGCGGAAAATTATTTCATGTTGGCCTTGATGACGTCGCCCAGAATGGTGATGCCCTTGACGATTTTCTCGTCCGGCATATTGGAGTAGTTCAGGCGGATGCAGTTGTGCACGTCGCCGTTGGGGTAAAAACCTTCGCCGGGGACGTAGGCTACCTTTTTCTCCAGAGCCTGAGCGGCCATGACCTTGGAGTCTATGTACTCGGGGAGCTGTACCCAGGCAAACAGACCGCCCTGGGGATGAGTGTACTTGACTTCCTTCGGGAAAGCGGCGGCCATGGTGTCCTGCATCAGCTGATTGCGGTGACCGTAGCACTCGCGGATGGTGGCGACATGCTCGTCGAGATCAAACATGTCGATGAACTTGGAGACCTCCATCATGCCGATGGTGGACGCCTGCAGCGCGGCTGCCTGAGCCATGAAGTTGTATTTCTGAAGTATCTCGTCGGCGGCGCAGACCCAGCCCAGACGATAGCCGGGGGCCAGGATCTTGGAGAAGGTGCCCAGATAGACCACAAGGCCCTTGGTGTCCATGCTCTTCAGCGCGGGCAGATACTCACCGGAGTAACGCAGCTCGCCGTAGGGGTTATCCTCGATAACGGGGACTTCGTACTTGTTTATGATCTCCATGAACTTTTTGCGGCGCTCGATGGGCCATGTGCGGCCGGTGGGGTTCTGGAAATCGGGGATGACGTAGATCATCTTTACGTTGTCGGTGGTGGCAAGGACCTTTTCCAGGTCCTCCATGATCATGCCGTCGTCATCGGTGGGGATCTCAACGAACTTGGGCTGGCAGGCCTTGAAGGCGTTGAGAGCGCCCAGGTAGGACGGAGACTCGATGATGATGACGTCGCCGGGGTTGACGAACACACGGGAGGAATAATCCAGGCCCTGCTGGCTGCCGGAGGTCATGAGTATGTGGGCGGCATCGGTATGTATGTTGTTCTTGCGCTCCATGCGCTCAGCGATCTGCTCGCGCAGACGGGGCCAGCCATCGGTGCTGGTGTACTGCAGTGCCACGCGGCCGGATTCCTCCAGCACGGCGTCGGCAGCGGCTTTCACCTTTTCCACGGGGAAAAGCTCGGGAGCGGGCATGCCGCCGGCAAAGGAGATAATATCGGGCTTGTTGGCCAGGGCCAGCAGCTCGCGTATAGCGGAGCCCTTGAGAAGATCCATTCTGTCTGCAAATCTGACCATTTAAATTTCCTCCTAAATTTTTGGCTGTTTACACAAAATTCTCTTTATACATTTAATCATATTTTGAGCAAGTTGTAAAGTGAGCAAAATGAATATCACGACTGACAAATTATCAATAAAATGCCCAAAACGCTTGCAAGGTATTGGATAAACTGCTATTCTGAATTCGTGTATAGACACAAAGAAAGCACATATGCAAATAAATGGAGGAGGATGTACAAATGGCGGTAAGACCGAAAATACTGGCGCTGGCCAATAAGATAACCTTTGAGGCCCGCACCGGCATTCCCAACGTTCCCTCGGATCCGGAGTACAGAATACTTGCCGAGGTTGTCACCGATGACCAGGCCGATGTGGCAATGGCATGCAAGGTGCGCCAGGCACGCACACTGGACGACATCGCGCGCCGCTGCGGAAGATCAAAGGAAGAGGCCAGACGCCTGCTGCTGGAGCTGTCCCACGAGGGCGTGGTCATAAACTTTGCCGAGCCCGGCCAGAGCGAGGATTCCTACTATCTGCCCTGCTGGGTGCCCGGAATCATGGAAATGATGGTGGGCAACAAGGAGCAGGCCGAAAAGCACCCCGAAATCCCCCGCTGCTTTGAAGAATACACCCGCAAGAACATGCAGCTGATGGCGCCCAACCTGCCCACCGGCATGGGCGTTATGCGCGTCATCCCCGTGGAGAGCGCCATAAAGTCTGAAAATCACGTTCCCACCTCAGACGAGCTGCACGGCTATATAGACGGAGCGTGGAAGATAGCCGTCACCGGCTGCTCCTGCCGCCGGGTGCGCCGCATTATGGGCGAAGGCTGCGGACATCTGGAAGAGGATATGTGCATCATGCTGGACCGGGCGGCCGACTTCCAGATAAAGTCCGGCCACGGCCATGAGATCACGAAGGATGAGGCCTACGCCATCCTGAAACGCGCCGAGGACAACGGCCTTATCCATGAGGTGTCCAATATCGACGGCACGGGCAAGGTTTCCGGCATCTGCAACTGCTGCGAATGCTCCTGCCTGTCCCTGCGGGGCGGCAGAATGTTCAACAACACCGATCTGCTCAAATCAAATTACCACGCCGAGGTGGACCGGGACAAGTGCGTGGCCTGCGGCCAGTGCGTGGAAAACTGCCAGATGAACGCTCTGCACCTGGGCCAGAAGCTGTGCTCCACGGAACCCCTGGAAATAAGAAAAGCCGAAAAGCCCGGCGACGGCGCCTGGGGCAGGGACAAGTGGAATGTAGACTGGCGCGAAAACCGTGAGGACGTGGCCGAGAGCGGCACCGCCCCCTGCAAAACCAAATGCCCCGCCCATATCGCCGTACAGGGCTATATAAAGCTGGCCTCCCAGGGCAAATACAGGGATGCGCTGGAGCTCATAAAGAAAGAAAATCCGTTCCCGGCCATCTGCGGCCGCGTCTGCCCCCGCTTCTGCGAGGACGAATGCACCCGCGGCGACATCGACGCCCCCATAGCCATAGACGAGATAAAGAAGTTCATCGCCGAGCAGGACATGAAGGCGGAGCACCGCTTTGTGCCGCCCATGGTGAACCAGACCGGCAAACCGTTTTCGGAAAAGATAGCAGTAATCGGCGCCGGCCCCGCCGGACTTTCCTGCGCGTATTTTCTGGCTGTGAAGGGCTATCCAGTCACCGTGTTCGAGAAGGAAAAGAAGCCCGGCGGCATGATGACTTTGGGCATTCCCGAGTTCAGACTGGAAAAGAAGGTCGTCAATTCTGAGATAGACGTTCTTAAGGAGCTGGGCGTGGAGTTCAAAACCGGCGTGGAGGTAGGGAAAGACGTAACGCTTGCCCAGCTGAGAAGTGAAGGCTACAAGGCGTTTTACCTTGCCATCGGCGCGTCCAGGGGCACTCCCGTGGGCTGCCCGGGCGATGATCTGGAGGGCGTATACACCGGCATCGACTTCCTGCGGGACGTCAATCTCGGCAAAAAGCCTGAGGTCGGCAAGACGGTGGCGGTCATCGGCGGCGGCAACGTGTCCGTCGACGTGGCTCGCTCCGCCATACGTCTGGGAGCGGAGAAGGTGTACCTGGTGTACCGCCGGGGCCGCGACGAGATAAAGGCCGACAGCGAGGAAGTAGAGGACGCCATAGCCGAGGGCATGGAGATGAAGCTGCTGCGCGCTCCGGCGGAGATATCCGGGAAGGACGGCAGAGCCGCCTCCGTTAAGCTTGAAGTCATGGAGCTGGGCGAGCCCGACGCCTCCGGCAGACGCTCCCCCGTGGGCACCGGAAAGTTCGAGACCCTTAAGGTGGACTGCGTCATCGGCGCCATCGGCCAGAAGGTCGATATGGGCGGCATTGAAAAAGGCAGCATGGCCTTTACAAAGAAGGGCACCGTTGTGGCCGACGGCCTGACATATCAGACTGCGCAGCCCGACGTGTTCGCCGGCGGCGACGTGGTGACAGGACCCAGGTTTATCATAGACGCCATAGCCGCTGGCAAGGAGGGCGCCGTCTCCATCCACCGCTACGTACACGAAGGCCAGACCCTGACCCTTGGCCGCGACCGGCGAAATTATCGGGCCATTGACAAATCCACGGCGGCCGTGGGCATCGGCGGCTATGACGATATACCCCGTCAGGCTCCGGCAAGTGCCGAAGCTGCCAAGGCCCGCAGGACCTTCAGGGATCTGCGCGGCACCTTCACGGAGGAACAGCTGAAGAAGGAGACCGAGCGGTGCCTGGGCTGCGGCGCCACCGTGGTGGATACCGACAGATGCGTGGGCTGCGGCATATGCACTACCAAGTGCAAGTTCGACGCCATACATCTGGTGTCATCCGGTGAGTTCAAATCCCCAAAGGTGGAAAATCTGGCTCCGTACATGATCGGAAATATGGTAAAGCGCGGCGGAAAGATCGCCATAAAGGCCGCGAAAAAGACAGTATCAGAGCTTACCAAAAAAGACTGACAGACACATAAGCGTTGCCTTTCCCAAACGGCAAACTGAAATTTATCTTCAAGTTTTCAAAAGGGGGACTGTTCTTTTCGCAAAAAGAACAGTCCCCCTTTTGAAATCCCCCTAAGAAAAGGCTGGGTGTAAAATCGCGGATTTACCGTTTCTTTTGCGCCCTTGGTTTTGAGCTTGTACGACGCTCCAGGCGCTGCTTAAACGTAATGGGCTCCGCTGACGCTTTGCTCGCCTGTTACAATAATGGGCGCTTGCGTCAATAATCTTGAAAAAATGCTCTCCTGCCGCCATGCCAGCCGGCTATTGTCGCGGGCGGGCGAAGCGAGCAGCGGAGCCTACTTAAATAATGCACGGCTTAGGGCGTCGCAGAAGCCTTAGGTTAGGCGGTAATGAATGGTTAAAGCCTTGAAAACAGACCAGCCCCAGCCCTTGGAGAGGATACAAAGGGGAGCGCCGTTCTTTCCGCGGAAAGAACGGCTTCCCCTTTGAAAAAACAGCAGGGCGGATTTCTCCGCCCTGCAAATTTTATCCCGCTGTTTTACATGCCGGAGATTTTTGCGGCAGATTACAGCAGACCGATGAAGTGCTGCATGGCAAGGGACACGGCGGCGATGCATACCCAGCAGGTGAAGCCCAGCAGTATGGGCTTGCCGCCTGTCTTAATGAGCTTCACGATGTCCGTGTTCAGACCTATGGCGGACATGGCCATGACAATGAAGAACTTGCTCAGCTGCTTGAGAACGCCGAACAGGGAATTGCAGAAATCCAGCGCGCCGCCGGTGAAGACGGAGGTGGCGATGGTGGTGACCACGGAGGCCAGCACAAAATACAGGATAAACATGGGGAACACGGATTTTATGCTGACTTTGGTGCCGCTGTCCGTACCGGCCTTCCGCTCCCGCTTCATGCGCACGAATGCCAGCACCAAAGTGATGGGAATGATGGCCAGCGTCCGGGTAAGCTTCACAATGGTGGCGTATTCCAGCACAGTGCCGCCGGTGGAGTGGAGAGAGTCCCAGGTGGAGGCCGCCGCCGTCACGGAGGAGGTGTCGTTTACGGCCGTGCCAGCAAAAAGGCCGAAGCCCTCGTTGGAAAGTCCCAGCGCGCCGCCCAGCGTGGGGAAGATAATGGCGGCAATGACGTTAAAAAGAAAGATGACCGATATGGACTGGGCAATCTCTTCGTCGTCCGCGCCGATGACCGGCGCCGTGGCGGCGATGGCGCTGCCGCCGCATATGGAGGAGCCGACGCCTATTAGTGTGGATATTTTGGATGGAATGTGCAGCAGCTTCTGCATCAGCCACGCCACTACAAGGGAGGTGGTGATAGTGGACAAGATAACGGGCAGGGAGGCCTTGCCCACCTTGCCGATGGTGGCAAGGTTCAATCCAAAGCCCAGCAGCACAACGGCGGTCTGCAGTATCTTTTTCGATGTGAAGGATACGCCTGACTTATAGGGCGTCTGATCCTTCAGAAATATGGCAACCACCATGCCGGTGAGGATGGCGATGACAGGGGCGCCCACCACGTTCAGTGCGCTGATATATTTCACCAGCAGCCAGGCCGGCAGGGCGATGCAAAGGCAAAGCAGCAGGCCTTTCCAGCTCTTTTTTACAAACTCCATTATCTCAGCCTCCTAAAAACACAATGAAACGACCTTAACACACGGTTTATTAAAAATCAATTGCAACCGCAACATTTTTAACTGAATTTTGCAGTGACTGCACGGAAAATAAATTTGCAGGGCGGAGAAAACCGCCCTCCCATTTGTACCCTTTCCAAGGAAGGGCTGTGGACGGTCTGTCGTCGGGGCTTTAACCATTCACCGCAACCCGGAACGCCATCCCTCGCAGCCAATATTACCGCCGCAAGCGCCCATTGTTGTAACGGGCGGGCAAAGCGCAAGCGGAGCCGTTTACGTCAATGCAGAGCTTTGGGCGTCGTACAAGCTCAAAACCAAGGGCGCAAAAGAGAGGATAAATCCACGATTTTGCACCCAGCCTTTTCTTAGGGGGATTTCAAAAGGGGGACTGTTCTTTTTGCAAAAAGAACAGTCCCCCTTTTGGAGATATGAGGATGATTTTTAGTTGTCGTCAGTTTATCGTTTGTTTGATTTTCTCCAGATGTGCTGCTCCTCGGCGGCCTTTATAAGCTCCTCCCTGAAGTCGGGGTGGGCGATGCTGATGAGCATTTCCGCCCGCTGCCAGGTGGGCTGGCCGGTGAGGTTTGCCACACCGTATTCGGTGACTATATACGGAGCCTGGGTGCGGGGAGTGGTGATGATGTCGCCCTGAGTAAACTTCGGCAGAATACGGGAGTGGGCGCCGCCAGCCTTGTCGGTGAAAGAGGAGGACATGGCCAGAAACGCCAGCCCGTGTGCGGCGCAGAAGGCGCCGGTGACAAAGTCCAGCTGACCGCCGGTGCCGGATATCTGACGGGTGCCGGCGGATTCGGAGCAGACCTGTCCGTAGAGATCGGCGGCGATGCAGCCGTTGATGGAAACAAAGTTTTCAAGACTGCCGACGACGGAAGGGTCGTTCACATAGTGCATGGGGGCGGAGAGAATGCCGATGTTATGGTCCAGAAAGTCGTACAGCTCCCGGGAACCGTTGCATATGGAAAATACGCCCTTGCCGCGGTTTATCTCCTTGCGGGAATTGGTGATCTTGCCCGCCTCGTAAAGTTTGAGATAGCCGTCGGACATGAGCTCGGTGTGCATGCCAAGGTCCTTAAGATCGGAGTCCGCGATGAGCGTGCCCAGAGAGTTGGGCATACCGCCGATGCCCAGCTGCAGGGTGATGCCGTCACGCAGATATGGGAAAATGTTCTGGGCTATCTGCCGGTCGATGTCGTTGGCGGAGGGGCTTTGCACCGTTGATATAGGCTCGGAATTTTCCACCACGCGATCCACGTCGGCAATGTTTATGTGGTCGCCCTCGGTGCCGAATACAAAAGGCATTGTGGGATTAATCTCAAGGACGATGTGCTTTGCCGAATCCAGCATCTCCTGCATGCAGCAGTTGGTGAGGCCGAAAGAGAAATTGCCGTGAGAATCCATGGGGGACACTGTGACCATGGCAACGTCCACAGGAGCCAGGCCCTTGGTATAATACGCGCCGCAGTTGCGGAACAGCATGGGGCTGTGATATGCCATGCCGCCGTCAAGATATTTGCGGTCGATACCGGAGCAGTGCCAGAGGTTATAGGTGAAGGCCTTCTGTTCGGGATCCTGCTCAACTATCTGCACCGGCCGCATGGATATGGCGTTGCGCACTTTTACGTCCGAAAGCTCGTCCCGGCGGGCGGCCAGGGCCGCGTCCAGCGCGGCGGGAAAGGAGCAGGTCTGGCTGTAATCAACCCAGTCACCGTCCTTGACAAGCCTCACCGCCTCCGCGGGCGTGCAGAGCTTTTCGGCATATGTTTTGGCGAAATCCATGGAATTTTCCTCCGTTATTAAATATTGCGCAATAATTATATCAAGGCGTCAGTGCATTTGCAATTGTATAAGAAACAATATTTAACGTATTGTGTTGCCTGAACCAATGCATATATGTTATAATCTTGACAAGTACGCAAGGGAGCATTTTCGGAGGGCAGGCATGGACAAAACAGAGAACTTACGGAGCGGAAGATGCGCGGACGCGGATCTCCTGCGGATAATCGCCTGCTTTTTTGTGGTCATGCTGCACAGCTGCGGCGCCGGCAGTCCAACCGCCGTAATAATGAATTCGATCACCCGGTTTTCCGTACCGGTATTCGTCATGATAAGCGGCCGGTTTTGCCTCAGCGCGGACAATACTCCGGGGCACTACCTGAAAAAATGCGGCCGGCTGATGCTGACCTTCCTTCTGTGGTCGGCTTTATACTTGCTTGTGGACGGGGATTTCAGCGGAAATGCAGGATTTTGGGGTGTCACATGCGCTCTTCTGGCTGGGCCTCAGCACTTCTGGTATATCTACGCCGCCATGGCGCTGTACCTTTCCGCGCCCATACTGCGGGTATTCTGCCGAAACGCGGACAAAAAGCTGATCGGCTATTTTCTGCTGCTTACGTTTTTGTTCGGCTCTGTCGTCAACACTCTGCTTGCTGCAGGTTCCGTGCCGCTTTTGAAAACCATAATGGCAGAGATGAAGGCGGAAAAAATGCTGGGTTTCCTATGCCTGTTCGTTTTCGGCTTTTATTTTGAACGCTTTGGACTGGAGAAAAAGCAGCGTACGGCGCTGTATGTTCTGGGAGGAGCCGGAGTGGTTATCACAGCCGCGGGCACGCTGCTGATGCCGCTGAATACGGGCGGGTACGATGTTCTGCTTTTCGGATTTTTCACGCCCAACGTGCTTTTGTACAGCGCGGCCGTATATGTCCTCGTGACGGAGCTTTACAAAAAGCATCCGGCGGGGGAGCGGGCCTGTGGGACTATCTCCGGACTGGCGGAGTGCTCCTTCGGAGTATACCTGCTGCACGTGCTGGTTCTGCGCAACGTCGTGGAGGCCGCCGGATTTTGGGCGGCCATGCCTGTTTGGATATCAATAATATTGCGTTCGGCGGCGGCATTCTGCCTCACGGCCGCGGCCGTATATCTTTTGAGAAAAATCAGATTCATGCGAGCTGTCACATGATACCGGGGGAGAAAAAATGAGCAAAAGGAAAAAAGGCGTGAGATGGAAGGAGCGTACCTTCCACAAAGCGGTACAGATGGAGCTGAGAGAGCATAAAAGCTCTTTTATAGTTTTTTCCATACTGCGCTTTCTGGTCATCGTGACGCTGGTGCGCCAGATAATGCTGCACAACTATGAAAGCTCGTTTCTGTGCTTGCTTACTCTTCTGCTGCTGTATGTTCCAAGCCTTGTGCAGGTGCAGCTGCACATCGAGCTGCCGCCGGTGCTGGAGATAACGGTGCTGTGCTTCATTTTTGCCTCTGAGATTCTGGGCGAGATAAACGCTTTTTTCATCGTAATTCCCTTCTGGGACACCCTGCTGCACACCCTGAACGGATTCCTCGCCGCGGCTGTTGGTTTTTCCATGGTCTCCCTGCTGAACGACAACGACCGGCTGACCTTCGACCTGTCGCCGTTTTATCTGGCGCTGGCGGCGTTCTGCTTTTCCATGACCATCGGCGTGCTTTGGGAATTCTTTGAGTTCGGCATGGATACGTTTTTCCACACGGACATGCAGAAGGACACAGTGGTGCATGCAATATATTCAGTGGCGCTGGATCCCACAAATACCAACAAGGTGGTGGCCGTCACCGGAATCACCGACGCCGCCGTAAACGGCGGCAGTCTGGGGCTGGGCGGATATCTTGACATTGGACTTATTGATACCATGCAGGACCTGCTGGTGAATTTTGTCGGCGCGGCGGTATTCTCCATAGCGGGGTACTTTTATTCCAAGGGTAAAGGCCAAAATAAGTCCGCGGCGGCGGATTTTGTGCCCAGCCGCAAGCGCGCGGACAGAGACTTTCTGAAAAGAGCAAGGGAAGAGACCGAAGAGACCGGAGAATAATAATAAGGAGACGCAGATATGCGCGGAATGGAAACAGGCAAAACCCGAATAAGACATCAGGTGTTCACGGAGATCGCTCGCATGGCCTACGAAGGCGGAGATCTGGCAATGACGCTGGAAAACCTGCCATACAAAATAATTCCGGGAGAGATCGCGTCGTACAGGGACAGCATTTTCGTGGAGCGGGCCGTGGTGGGCGAACGTCTGCGGCTGGCTCTTGGCATGCCGCTGAGAAGATTTTCCGAGTATTCCAAGCTTTCTGAGGGCATCGTTGAAAACGAGATCGCGGAAAAATATTACGAGCCGCCGCTGATAAACGTGATAAAATTTGCCTGCAACAAGTGCCCCGACAATGTGGTGACCGTCACCAGCGGCTGTCAGGGCTGCATCGAGCACCCGTGCATGGAGGTATGCCCCCAAAAAGCCATAGCCCGTGTCAAGGGCCGGGCTTTCATAGACACGGACAAGTGCGTGAAGTGCGGCCGCTGCGCCGCGGAGTGCAAATTCCACGCCATAATCCATCAGAAGCGCCCGTGCAGGCTGGCCTGCGGGGTGGGCGCCATCGGCAGGGACGAATACGGCCGCGTGGAGATAGATTACGACAAATGCACCTCATGCGGACAGTGCCTGGTGAACTGCCCCTTCGGAGCCATCGCCGACAAGAGCCAGATATTCCAGACGGTCTCCGCCATAAAAAGCGGCGTACCCGTATACGCGGCGCTGGCGCCGTCTTTCGTGGGCCAGTTCGGACAGGACGGTACGCCGGAAAAAATGAAGGCCGCGTTCAGGCGGCTGGGCTTCGCCGACATTTATGAGGTTGCTGTGGGCGCCGATCTGTGCGTGATAGAGGAGGCCAACGACTATCTTGACGAAGTGCCTAAAACTCACGCGTTTATGGTCACCTCCTGCTGCCCGTCCTGGAGCGATATGGTGAAAAAGATGTTCCCGGAATTCACCGACAACATCTCCGTGGCGCTGACGCCCATGGTCCTTACCGCCAGGATGATAAAGAAGATTCACCCTGAGAGCAGGGTGGTTTTTGTGGGCCCCTGCGATGCCAAAAAGCTGGAGGCACGGAGAAAGAGCGTGCGCAGCGACGTGGATTTCGTGCTGACCTTTGAGGAGGTCCTGGGCATGTTCGCGGCCAAAGGCATCGACAGGGAGATAATCCCCGAGAGCGAGGAGAAAGAGCTCACCGGCGTCAGCCGGTTCGGCCGTGGCTTCGCGTACTCCGGCGGCGTGGCCGAGGCGGTGGTGAACGCCATACACGAAAAGGAGCCGGGCCGGGAGATAAAGGTGGCCCACGCGGACGGGCTGGAGGAATGCCGCAAGCTGCTTTTGATGGCCAAGGCGGGAAAATACGACGGGTATCTGCTGGAGGGCATGGCCTGCCCCGGAGGCTGTGTGGCGGGCGCCGGCACTCTGCGTCCGGTTGAGCAGTCGAAGCACGAGGTGGAGAAATTTGCCCAGAGCGCGGAATTCAAGTGCGCCGCGGATACAAAATTCCGTGAGTACCTGCCGCTCATAGAGGAAAACAAGGAGTAAGCAAGACATTTGCCGCAAGGACAGGTATACAAGTCAAGTGAAATTTGCAGGGCGGAGAAATCCGCCCTGCAAATTTCAGTTATCCCGCCTGGCGGACGGTCTTACCACACCTGCCAGCGTAGAACAAAGGCCACGGAGTACAGCAGGTACAAAATGGCGCATATCACAGTAGCCGCCCTGCCGGCAGCCGGCTTTTTCGTCAGCGCGGACACCGCCAGCGGCACGGTCATCAGTCCCAGCATGTAGCGGGGCGCACTTAAAAGCCAGGTGGCCCCTATGGCCACGACGTAATAGGCAATGAAATATGCGGTGTAGCTGGGCCGCAGCTTTCGCGCGGTCAGGGCGGTTATTATAAGGGCACCAAAATCCGCCAGCACGTTGGGCAGCCACAGACCCGCGGCGCTCTCAAATTGATCTGAACGCAGACAGCCGATGACGTTTTCTGTCTGATATGCGGCGGTGTTGAAGAACAGGCCCAGCCGCTGGCCCCAATGTTCCCGCTGGTACTGCATGAATTTGAAAGGATCGCCGGACACCCGGTAATTTATATAGCAGTACGCGGCAAAGCCCAGGGGAATGACGAGAAGGGAAAGAAAGCCCCAAGCGTTTTTTCTCCGCGTTCCCGGTGGCGCGTTCACCGCGCTGTTCACCAGCTCGAACAGCACCGGCACCAACAGCACCACGCCGAGAGAACGGGTGAAGGAGGCCAGCGCGCCCATGGCACCTGCAAGCCACCAGCTTCGTCTGCGGGCAAAATATATGCAGGAGATGCTCAGGAGAAAAAAGAGTCCGTCGCTCATGGGCGCAGTGAAGAAGAACGCGCCGGGCAGGATGCATACGTATTCAAGTGTCCTCAGGGCGTCGGCGCGGGAATAGTCCATGCGCAGGAGCCTGTAAAACATGCTGCCCGCACCGGCAAAAGCCAGAGCAGCCGTCAGAAGGCCGGAGTAAAGATAATTTCCTACTATATAATTCATCGCCCGCACCGCCAGCGGATAGCCGGGCAGAAATACCAGCTGCACCAGTCTGTCCACAGGACCGCGGGAGAGATACCAGTCCTGCGCTATGTCCAGATAGTGCTGGCTGTCGGTGCATCTCCAAAATTCCAGATAGCCAGCGAAGGACGTGCCATACCCCTCCGCCATGCGCAGAAAGTACATGAGGAGTATTACTGCGGCGTCAACGCCCAGAAATACCAGAAATATCCGTGCCGTTTCCCGGCGTTCGGGCTGGCCGTCGGGGAACGGCGGCCGCTCATCATATCCGGAGCTCCAGAAATCCATCCAGTCCGGCACAAAGCGCAGACACACCGCGGCAAACAGCGCGGCGGACAGAAGCGCGGCAAGAAACCCCGGAACGGTAATTCCGGGGTTTCTGATATGCCAGATGGCAAAAAGAGCGCACAAAGCCGCCAGGCCCAGGGCGCATATGTATCTTCCGGCTTTCTGCCGGTTGTGATTGTTGTTGGTGTTGTTCAAAGCGCCTTTCAGTATACCAGAGAAAACCTGCCGCCGTCAAATAGTTATATTACCGACCAATGCCCGCAGCCGCCGGCGGCGCGGCATGGGCCGGATTTTTGTTCAGTGGGAGGCAAGTATTCCGCATACTTCGTCGTAAGCGGCCCTGACGTCGGCATATGAAGCCTCGGCCTCGTCGAATGAGCCGGCCCTTATGAGCACCACCATCCTGGAGCAGGCCTCGTAAAGCGCCGTAAGACCCAGATTTCCGGAAACGCCCTTGAGGGTGTGCACAGCGGTGAGTTCGGCCTCATGGTCGCCCCTCTCCATCGCCGGGGCTATCTGTGAAAAATTCTCGTCCTCAGGCAAGAGAAGCAGGAATTTTTCATAAAGCTCTGTGCTGCCTACAAAGCGGTTCAGAGCACCTTCAACATCAGCGCCGTGGTCTTTCAGATCAGTAAGCAGTTCATCATACATTTTCCGGGTTCCTCCTGCAAGATATATAGTGTCATTCGGCATATATAATACCGCAAAAAATTTCATATACATTGTTACTATAACACAAGAGTTTTACAATTTCACTATCTTTGTGCAGAAAATAAGAAAAAGTTACGGAAAAATCTTCCGCAGCTGCATTTTACTTAAGAGATCATAAAAAGCCGGGTGGTTTGTGCCGGCGCCTGACCATAATGTAACCGGAGAATTCAAACAAGATACATATTTTTTGATAAAATGAAAATGATTTCAAAAATGTATTGACATTTTCAAATATTTTGCTATTATGGTTACACATAAACGAGAGAATGGAACTTAAAATACTAAAAAATAACTTGAGGAGCAGACAAAATGAAAAAAACAATATCTATTTTACTGGTGTTGGCACTGCTGTGCTGCCTGGTACCCGCGGCGTTCGCCGCAGAGAGCAGCGAGACCGCGGCAGCCGAGAAGCTTTATGACATGGGCCTCCTTTCGGGCACCGGCACAGACGCTCTGGGCAATCCTGTTTTCAGCCTGGACAAGGTTCCTACCAGAGCTGAAGCCGTCACAATGCTTGTGAACCTGCTGGGAAAATCCGATGTCGCAAAGGCCGGCACTTGGACCACGCCGTTCACCGACGTGCCTGAATGGGCCCAGCCTTATGTGGGATATGCCTTTGCAAACGGCCTGACCTCCGGCACAGGCAAGACCTCCTTCGGTTCCACTCTGCCCGTTTCCGCAGACCAGTACCTCACTCTGGTCCTGCGCGCGCTGGGCTACAAAGACGGCACCGATTTCAGCTGGAAGGACGCCTCCGCCTTTGCCCAGAAGTTGGGTATTACCAGCAAGGATTACAGCAGTGTTTCCAAGTTCCTGCGCGGCGATATTGCCAAGATATCCGAAGCAGCACTGGCGATCGACTATAAAAACACCGACGTTGCTCTTTCTCAGATAATCGAGCTTGCCAAGGGCCTTGCCGCCGAGAGCGACACCGACATACCCGTGGACCAGATCGTGGCCATTATCGAGAAAGTCACCGCATCCAACGGAAAGCTGTCAACTGAAGACATCGCCGCCATTGCCAAGGCTGTTGCCGCGGAGTACGACACCGGACTTCCCGTGGAAGCGATCGCAGACATCGCCGTGACCATAGCCGACTCCAAGGGCTCCGATATTCCCGTTGAGGATATCACCAGCGTCGCAAAGACAGTCGTGGCAAAATACGACACCGATTCCAGCATCCCTGTGGATGAGATCGCAGGAATAGCCACCATGATATACGGCCTTATTAAAAAGTAAGTCTGCTTATTAAAGCCTCAGCCGCCCCGGACAGCTGTCCGGGGCGGCTGAGGCTGTCAAACAGCACAAAAAATACGAGCTGTCCAAATCTTTGCGGGGGGGAGCTCGACGGGGGGCAGAGCCCCGCCTCGAATCAGATGAATAGCCGCCAAAGCCTTGCTGTACATGGCTTTGGGGAGCGCAGCGACGTTTTTTGCAAATGCTCGGCTTTGCAAAAAACTCGGCGTTTTGAGACGGTCAAAAATATTTTTTGACCGTCTCCTCAGCCGCCCCGGACAGCCGTCCGGGGCGGTTTTATTATACTGTTGACAAATACCCCGCAGGGGTATATTATGCAGGTATAAAGATACCCCGGATGGGTATACTATCAAAAAGGAAGATGCTGAATATATGGATGACGAGACAGAAACGGCAGAAAACGGATGCTGCTGCAGCCACAAAACAAAAAAGCGCGGAGACGAGGAGTACAGGGACCTGATGAACCGCCTCAACCGCATAGAGGGTCAGGTGCGGGGCATAAAGGGAATGCTGGAAAAAGACGCTTACTGCACTGATGTGCTGGTACAGGTGGCGGCGGTCACTGCGGCGCTGAACAGCTTCAACAAGGTGCTGCTGGCAAATCACATCCGCACCTGCGTGGCAGACGATATAAGGGCGGGGAAGGACGAAACCATCGACGAGCTGGTGAACACCCTGCAGAAGCTCATGAAATAAGGCGGCAGGTCATGGAACAATACAACGTTACTGGTATGAGCTGCGCGGCATGCAGCGCCAGGGTGGAAAAAGCTGTCGGAAAGGTACCGGGAGTCACATCCTGCTCGGTGAGCCTGCTCACCAACGCCATGGGAGTGGAGGGCACGGCCTCGCCGTCAGACGTCATCGCGGCGGTGGAGGAGGCGGGCTACGGCGCCAGCAGAAAGGACGGGGAGGTAAGTTCCCGGACTTCAGCCGATGCGGACGCGCTGAAGGATACCGAGACTCCCGCGCTGAAAAAGCGGCTGATCGTTTCACTGGGATTTTTGGTTGTGCTGCTGTACTTCTCTATGGGACACATGATGTGGGGCTGGCCGCTGCCGGCTTGGTTTGACGGCAACCACGTGGCCATGGGTCTTGTGCAGCTGCTGCTGTGTACGGCAGTGATGGTGATAAATCAGAAATTTTTTGTGAGCGGCTTCAAAAGTCTCGCTCACGGCGCGCCGAACATGGACACGCTGGTGGCGCTGGGCGCCTCTGCGTCCTACGCGTGGAGCGTATACGCTCTGTTTGCCATGACGGCGGCCCAGGCCGCAGGGAATGAAGCCGGGGTCATGGCCTATATGGACGAGTTCTACTTTGAGTCCGCGGCTATGATACTGGCCCTGATCACCGTGGGCAAGATGCTGGAGGCAAAAAGCAAGGGCAGGACGACGGACGCCCTCAAGAGCCTTATCGATCTGGCGCCCAGGACCGCGGTGGTGGTGAAAAATGGCGATGAGACCGAGATACCGGTGGAGCAGGTGCGCACGGGGGACGTTTTCGTCGTGCGTCCGGGCGAGAGTATCCCGGTTGACGGTGAGGTGCTGGAGGGGCAGAGCGCCGTCAACGAAGCCGCCCTCACAGGAGAGAGCGTTCCCGCCGACAAAGCCCCGGGAGATCAGGTCTCCGCGGCCACCATAAATCAGTCCGGGTTCCTGCGCTGCAGAGCGACCCGCGTGGGGCAGGACACCACGCTTTCACAGATAATCCGTATGGTCAGCGACGCCGCCGCCACAAAGGCGCCCATCGCCAGGACGGCGGACAGAGTGTCAGGAGTTTTTGTGCCCACGGTTATCGGAATTGCGGCGGTGACCACGCTGGTGTGGCTTTTTGTGGGGCAGACCTTTGCTTATGCGCTGGCCAGGGGCATATCGGTGCTGGTTATCAGCTGCCCCTGCGCGCTGGGTCTGGCCACGCCGGTGGCCATCATGGTGGGCAGCGGAATGGGAGCCAAAAACGGCATCCTGTTCAAAACGGCGGCCTCGCTTGAAAGTACGGGCAAAGCCGATATAGTTGTGCTGGACAAAACCGGCACCATCACTGCCGGAGAGCCGATAGTTACGGACATCATTCCGGCTGAAGGCACCAACGAAAGCCGGCTCCTTGCCGCCGCGGCAGCGCTGGAGAGCAGAAGTGAACACCCGCTGGCAAAGGCGGTGCTGAAAAAGGCAAAGGAGCTTTCCATACAGCTTGCCGAGCCCACAGAATTTCAGGCGCTGCCCGGAAACGGACTCACCGGAACCGTAAACGGGGACATGCTGGCAGGGGGAAATCTGAAATTCATTAAGACCTGCGCCCAGGTGCCCGCGGCGCTGGAGCATGCGGCGGAGGAACTGGCAGGCAAAGGCAAAACGCCGCTGTATTTTGCCGGAAACGGCAGGGCGCTCGGACTAATTGCCGTGGCGGACGTGCCAAAGCCAGACAGCGGGAGAGCTGTGGGAGAACTGAAGAATATGGGGCTCCGGGTGGTAATGCTCACCGGCGACAATGAGCGCACGGCCAAAGCTGTCGGCGCCCAGGCGGGAGTGGACGAGGTCATTGCCGGGGTGCTGCCAGACGGCAAAGCCGCCGCAGTGAAATCGCTGCAGCAAAGCGGCAGCGTCATCATGGTGGGCGACGGCATAAACGACGCCCCCGCCCTCACAGGGGCGGACATAGGCGTCGCCATCGGCGCGGGCACAGACGTGGCCATAGATGCCGCCGACGTGGTTTTGATGAACAGCGCCCTTGGAGATGTGCCGGCGGCCATACGGCTCAGCCGCGCCACGCTGAGGAACATACACGAAAATCTGTTCTGGGCGTTCATATACAACGTCATCGGCATACCGCTGGCCGCCGGAGTATGGATACCGCTTTTCGGCTGGCAGATGAACCCCATGTTCGGCGCGGCGGCCATGAGTCTTTCCAGCTTCTGCGTGGTGACCAACGCCCTGCGGCTGAACCTGTTCAATATGCGCGACCCGTCCCGGGACCACAAACGAAAAGCAAAAGCCCAGACGGATAAAATAATTAACGACAAGGAGATAAAAACCATGACAAAGACGATTAAGATCGAGGGTATGATGTGCTCTCACTGCGAAGCCAGGGTGAAAAAGGCGCTGGAGGCGCTGCCGGGAGTAGAGGACGCGAAAGCTGATCACGAAGCCGGCACCGCCGTGGTAACGCTGAGCGCGCCTGTGGATAACGACACCATGAAAATGGCCGTCGAGGAGCAGGACTATAAAGTTTTAAGCATAGAATAATAGAGAGATTAAACAAAAAAAGAGGCCCGGCCGGTTCACAAAACCGGCCGGGTTTCTTAATGCATGATGAAATTCTGAGCGTAATTGACAACAGCTGACCAGCATATTATACTGACAACGGATAGATATATAGACATGCCGTAATGATTTCATGCCAGCGGCTCGGCAGTCTCCCGGAAAGGAAAATATCCTGTGAAGAAACTTGCTGAACTTGATGACGCCACCATAAGTGTAATCGCCGAAAGCAACCCCGGAGACATTGCCATATATAAAATAACAGATATGAAGCTGGTTCCGCTTTTCTCCTCGGCGGGGCTGGCGGAGCTGTCGGGCATGACGCCCGGAGAATATACCAAGGTCATCCAAAACAATGCAGCGGCAATGATATTGAAGCAGGATCTCCCCCTGGCGGCGGAAAAAATATCTGCAACGCTTAACGGCGGCGAGGATACGGATTTAACATACCGCATCGTCCATAAAACGCAGGGGCACATATGGGTGCACGCGAAAGGCCGGCTTATCGGGACAAGAGACGGCAGCCCCGTGATCATGGTTACTTACAGCCGCTCGTCCTACGAGGCCGCCGGGCACTCCAGACTGCTGGACATTTCGGCCACCATATTGTACGTGGTGGACAGGCGAAGCTATGAGATACTGTTTGCCAACGACACGGCGCTGAGGCAGTGGGACAGGACGGACTATACGGGCATGGCCTGCTATGAGTTCGTAAACGATTGTCACCAGCCCTGCCCATGGTGCTCCATACCGCTTATGAAAGACGGCAGATACCACAGCCAGGCCGCATATTCCCCTGTGCAGGACAAATGGTTTTCCATAGACTGCCGTGAGCTGGACTGGTACGGACGCAGCGCTGTGGCGATATACGCCTCAGACGTAACCGAGCAGCAGAAGCACCAGCGGGATATTCAGGCCGACCGCGATAATCTGGACACCATCCTCGGCAGCATACCCGGCGGCGTGGCGATATTTTCCGACAGGGGCGGAGCAATACAGCTGGATTATACGAATTCGGGTTTTTACGAGCTGCATAAAGGCAGCCGGGAATATTGGTCCGAGCAGAGCAATGATCCTGTAAACTGGCTGCTGCCGGAGGACAGAGCGCTTTTTGAGGAGGAGTTCAAGGCTGTAAAATCCGGTGCCAGAGAGCTGGGCAATGTGGTATACCGTGTCGCCGGCGAGGACGGCGAGCCGCACTGGGTCAACAACCAGTTCCGACGCGCATATGTCAGGGACGGGGTGCAGTATTACTATGCCTCATTTGTGGGCCTGGACGGGCAGATCGCCGCTGAAAACGCCAGGAAAGAAGCCCGGCGGATGTACGAGGCGGCGGTAGAGGCTACAAACCTGGTGGTGTGGGAGTACGATATTGACAACCACCGTATCATCATGGCCGAAAACGAGTTCACCGAATACGATTACAGGAAGTTCGGGCTTCCCAAGGTCACGGAAAACGCGCCTCAGGCGCTGGTACCGTATATTGACGACGCATATGTGGATACGTTCCTGGAGATGTACCGGAAGATCGACTCCGGAGCGCCCTCGGCGGCCTGCGAGGTATGGTACAAGCTGCGCCCTGGTACCGAGCCGCGGTGCGAGAAAATATCCTATACCACAGAATACGGCCGGGACGGTAAGCCGGTGAAGGCCTACGGCATAGGACAGAACATAACCGCCCACAAGCGTGAGGAAGAGAGCTATAAGCAGGCGATACGCGATGTGGCACAGTCGGCCGGCAATACGCTGGGCTCTTTTTCGCTGAACCTTACGAAAAACTGGTGCGGCGACGGAAAAAGCCGCTACGATTCTGTACTCAGGCAGCAGGACTCCGGCACGGCGGACGGGTATTTTCTCGCCTTTTCAAACAGTATCGCCGATGAGGATATACGCAAAAAAAGTCTAAGACTTCTGACCAGGGAAGGACTCATAGAAAAATTCCTCCGTGGAGAGACGCAGATATCTGTGGATTATCCGGTCCGCTACAGCAGCGGCGAGGTACACTGGCACCAGGGGATAATGAACATGATGCGCAATCCCCATACCGGCGACGTGGAGGCGGTGACCCACGCGCTGGATATTGACCGCGCAAAACGCGGCGAGCAGATAGCCGCCAGCGTTTTAAAAGAAAAGCTGGACTACGCCGCCATAATATATCCGGTGAGCGGAATAATCGATTTTTACAGCGTGCAGACCGACATAATCAGGATCGTGCCCGGGGTGCGCTATGAATACGAGGAAATACGCAGCTATATGCGGGACTGTCTGGTGGCCCCTGAGGATATTCTGAATTTTGACGAGCATACCCTGCTGGGACAAGTGATACGGCAGCTTGATGAGCAGGGCGTGTGCCAGGCCTATTACAAGTGTGTTGAAAACGAAAAAGAGAGCTTCCGGCATATGCAGTACAGCTGGCTGGACAGCGCCCGGACCGCCGTCCTCGCCATACAGGAGGACGTCACCGAGAGCCACCTGCTGGAACAGCAGCGCATGGAGGAGCTCAGGCAGGCGCTGGCCTCCGCCGAAAAGGCAAACAGCGCAAAGACGGAGTTCCTTTCCCGCATGAGCCATGATATACGCACGCCCCTCAACGGAATCATCGGCATGACGTACATTGCCGGTACGCAGAATAACCCGCCGAAAACGGTAGACTGTCTTTCAAAAATTGATATGTCCTCAAAGTTCCTTCTGGGACTTATCAACGACGTGCTGGACATGACAAAAGCGGAAAGCGGCGCCATTGAGCTGAATCCGGAGCCATATGAACCCAAGGTATTTTTCAGCTATCTTGATTCCGTTATCGCGCCACTATGCCGGGAAAAAGGCATCCGTTTCGTCGTGGAGGCCCGGTCGGAAGACGGCGTTGTGCCGCTTATGGATCCGCTGAGGATAAACCAGGTCTTCTTCAATCTGCTGTCCAACGCCGTAAAATTCACGCCGGAAGGCGGGACGGTTATTTACAGGCTCAAGGAACACAAGACAGAAAACGGCCGGCTTGCCCTGGACGCTGAGGTAAGGGATAGCGGCATAGGAATGAGCGACGAATTCCAGAAGGTGCTGTTCGAACCCTTTACTCAGGAGGGCCGCAGCGACAATTCGGAAAACCGCGGCACGGGACTCGGACTTTCAATCGTAAAAAAGCTGATGGATCTTATGGGCTGCACCATTACTGTGGAAAGCAGGATTGGCGAGGGGACCGTGTTCCGGCTGTATGGTGAATTCGACTGCGTTCCCGAGGAGGAAACAAATAAAAGCGCCTCCGAAGAGGCCGAAAAGAGCAAGGCGGCTCTGGACGGCAGGCATGTGCTGCTGTGCGAAGATCATCCCCTGAACCAGGAGATCGCGAAAGCGCTGCTGGAGGGAAAAAATATGACCGTCACCATCGCGGACGACGGAGAGCAGGGCGTTGAAAAATTCCGTGAATCCTCCCCGGGCTTTTACGATGTGGTGCTGATGGATATCCGTATGCCGGTAATGGACGGCTACGAGGCCGCAAGGCAGCTCCGTGCCCTCCCTCGGCGGGATGCGGAGACCGTGCCCATAATTGCCATGACGGCCGACGCCTTTGCGGAAGATGTCCAGAAATGCCGGGAAGCAGGAATGAACGACCATATCGCAAAGCCGCTGGATATAACGGCGCTCTACGATACGCTGGCCAAATACATGACCTGATGTTCCGGCGGACCTGCGGCTTATTCAACATTTAAGATAAGGACTCCGCGGCGGATGCAATCATTATGCTGAAATGCAGCGGGCAGAAACAACAAAAAAACGCCGCCGGTTTTTTGTATGAACCGGCGGTATTTTTTTGCTCGGAAAACTGATTGTGGCGTATCGCCGCGGGATATGATATGCTGTACCACAACAAACTACATGGCACAAAAGGAGGATGCAGATGTCCAAAATATCATGGAAGGACTGCCTCAAGCTGGGCGTCACGGCCATAGCGGTATATTTTCTCATATTCAACTGGTCCGCCGGCGCAAGCTTCATTTCAGATGTGTTTTCCGCGCTGGGCGCTTTTGCCCTTGGACTGGTGATCGCCTATATGGTGAACATCCTCATGAGTTTTTACGAGCGGCACTATTTTCAAAAAAGCGGGACGCCGCTGGCGCAGAAGAGCCGCAGGCCGGTGTGTTTGCTGCTGGCCTTTTTGTCCGTCATCGTCATTATCGCGCTCATCATCGCGGTGGTGGTGCCCGGAGTGACCAAAAGCGTGTCCATCATTGTCAACAACGCACCGGCGGCGCTGCAGGGACTTATGGGCAGCGAGGTGGTGCAGCGGTATCTGCCCCAGGTCTATTCCTGGGTGGAGGGGCTCAACTGGCAGAACATTGCCGTGCAGGTGTCCGACTTCCTCAAGAATAACTTCAACGGCATTATCGGCACAGTCAGCTCCGCGGCCTCCGGCATGCTGTCGTTCTTCCTTGGCATCATTTTCTCTATATATCTGCTGGCGGGCAAGGAGAAACTGCAGGGCCAGTGCAAAAGGCTGCTGGAGCGGTTCCTGCCCGAAAAATTTCTGGGAAAGCTCTATTATTTTCTAAAGGTCATGGATCACAGCTTCCACAGCTTCATAGTTGGCCAGGTCACCGAGGCCGTGATACTGGGCACGCTGTGCGCCGTAGGTCTGCTGCTGCTGAAAGTTCCGTACGCACTGCTCATAGGGGTGCTGGTGGGCTTCACCGCCCTTATACCTATCGTGGGCGCGTATATCGGCGCGGCCATAGGCATCCTGATGATAATTACCGATACTCCCGCGAAAGCCATTACCTTCGTAATCTTCCTGGTCATCCTGCAGCAGGTGGAGGGAAACCTTATATATCCCAGGGTGGTTGGCAGTTCCATCGGCCTGCCCGGAATATGGGTGCTGGCCGCAGTGACTGTCGGCGGCGGCGTGGGCGGCATTACGGGCATGCTGGCTGCGGTCCCGCTGGCCGCGGGCATCTACCAGATGCTCAGGGACGATCTGAAGAAACACCCGCCCAGGGGGCTTGAAGCAAACGCCGCTCCGCCCGCGCCGGACGGCGCCGGCGGCTGAAAGATTTATAGACTTCTAACGCAGATATGTTTTAAATATCTGCGTTTTTTGTTGTCCATTTTTATATATCTTTGCAAAATCAGGATGATAGCCGGGAACATTATCACAATGCAGGCCATACCATAACAATCGTAAAAAATGGAAAACTAACAATATTTAACGGTAACAGAGACAAAGTCGACATAAAATGCGCAAAAAATTCAAAAAAACCGCTTTTGATATTTTGACCGATAAAGAAATCTAAAAGATATCTACACTCTAGATGTCAAAATCAGCACTTATTTTGATAAAACCGGTAATGCAGCAAATATTTTTGACAAAAACGTTAAAAAATACCAAAAATAGGGAAATTTAAAAAAGTTCAAATAGAGTAATTGCACATATATAAATAGAGTAAAAATACTCTATAAATTACAATTTGGTAAAGACTATAATTCGTTACATAATTTGAACAAACGTCATTACATTTTTAGCAAAAGTATTTGTACACTCTACCCAGATAATCCTTTCATAGTAGTACCTAAGCAGATATTACGCAATTAAGGTATTTTACAAATACAGAGAGGCTTATGACATGGTTCGAAAACTTATAACCGATATTGCAATGCCGATTATGGTGCAAAAGGGGAAAAGCAGTCTTCACCATATGGAGGCTTCGGCCCAGGATCCTATGCGGGAAAACACAAAACTGCTGAACAAAATATTGCGGCAAAACCAGAATACGGAGTACGGCATAAATCATCATTTCAGCGATATTCACACACTGGAAGATTTCAGACGCGATGTGCCAATATCCACCTATGAAGATTTTGCGCCGTATATCGAAAGAATAAAAGACGGAGAGAATAATATTCTGACGAAAGCCAGAGTGCTGGGATATTCGAGAACATCAGGTTCATCAGGTGTACCGAAATACATTCCTGCGACAAGTCAGTCTCTGGATGCTTATATACACTACACATGGACAAGAGCATTGGCTCTGGGTGCGGAGTATCAGGAACAACAGGGAAAGCATTATAAACCTGGGCGGGGAATATTCCTTTCGCCGGCTACGAACGACTGCCTCCCAAACGGCCTTCTTTGCAGTAATATTGCAGAGATTGGCGCAAGACAGTTCGGATTCATCTATCCGTACATACTTACAGTCCCGCAGGGTAAGCTGTTCGATATGCACGACGGTGACTATATCTATAATATTTACCGATTTGCGCTTGCGGATGAGGATGCTACATTTATTTTCTCTGTCTTTTTCAGCATAAACGTCAGCCAGCTGGCTTACCTGAGAGGAAACTGGCAGACCATTGTGGACGATATCGAAAAGGGCACAATCAGTGACAGTGTTGAGCTGAAGCCTGAAGTGCGCAAAGAACTTTCAGCGCTGATTCGCCCAATGCCGGAAAGAGCGGCATATCTTCGCAGACAGTTTGAGCAGGGATTTGACAGAACGCTTCTAAAGAGACTTTGGCCTAATCTTACCTTTATCTGCGGAATAGGCAATGCATCCTTCAAGCCAGCTGCCGACGCGGTACGCGCATTATCGGATGGCGTTCCCTTCGACTTCTCCATATACGGCTGCTCCGAGGGACTGATCGCTGCGTGCTACAAGCTGGACTGCACTGAAATGCAGCTTCTGACGGACAGCTGCTTTTATGAGTTCATACCAACGGACGGTCCGGAAGGAAAAGTGCTTACCATTGACCAGCTGGAGCAGGGCAAAAAATACGAAATACTTATCACGACACAGTCGGGACTTTACCGCTATCGCGTTAAGGATGTCATTGAAGTGACCGGCTTCCGCAACAAATGTCCCTTGGTGGCTTTCGTATACCGTAAGGGACAGCTTCTGAACATTGCCGGAGAAAAATTCAGCGAGGAGGATGCAAGAAACACAATAGAAATGTTTGAGAAAGCCCACGGCGTCAAGGTAGATCACTGGATCTTTTATCAGGATGACAGTGTGACACCCAATCGTTATGCACTGCTTGTGGAGTGCGATACAGATATTGACCTGCAGGCTTGCGGAGACGAACTGGAAGGATATATGGGGCAGTGCAACAAGCGGTATCCGCTGCAGAGAGCCAAGGCGTTTATCGATAAAATCGTGGTTTTGCCCCAAGAACCGGGGACGCACCAAGCCTGGATTGACCGCTGTGTTGCGCAGGGAGCGTTTGCCGCCCAGGTTAAGCCGGTCCACACGCTGGATAATCAGACAAAACGCAGTTTCTTCCTTAGCAGAGTAGCAAAGACGGGCGCCAGATATTATAGCTGAGGCGACAGCAGAACACCGTATTTTGACATAAGGTATCACGCTATAACTGAGAAGCTGCCAGTGTACAGAAATGTTTAAAATTGGAGGAATGATTATGAAAAAAAATATCAAAAGATCTATCGCGATCGTACTTTCGCTTGTCATGGCCGTTTCGTGCATCGGTGCAGGGGCGTTTGCGGCCACGGCTGAGACGGTTAAGCAGTATGGGAAAGATGGTGGCGGATATCTGACCATCGGTGACAGCATCTGCCGCGGCTGCGGCACGGCGGGTTATTATTCAAGGCAGTATTATAATTATAATGAGAGAAATGTGGAAGGCGCTTTCCCGTACATCGTGGCCACGTCAGTAGGCTGCAATACTCCAGAGGATGTTACCGATTCGTCAGGCAACTACTGGCCGGTCTGCTACCCGGGCATGACTTTGGGCGCGGCCTTGGATCTTCTGGGAGTGGATGACAATTTCACTGATACCGACTTCAAATATGGCAACTACGACCAAATGATAGAAAGATTCGGTTATTCCGGCTCCGCCGTTGGGGCAAAGGGCGAAACATATAGCGATATAGCCACCGTTGGCAATATTGACACGCTCATTAAGAGATCAAAACTTATCACCATTGAGCTGGGCATGTGCGACGTTTTCTATCGTCCGCTTGTTCTTGCCACTCAGGGCGGCAGCTTTGCAGGAGGATTCAATATTAACACCGCAAGCGCCAAGGAAATTGCCGCGTTGGTGAAGACCTATATCCAGAAGATGAACTTCGGGTACAACTACTGGAAGACTTACTATCCGGCTCTGATCAAACAGATTAAGACATGGAACCCCGACGCCACTATCGTGATGGTCGGTTCCTATGATCTGGTGCAGGATGTGACCCTCAGCGACAAGACGCTTCTTCCCGTCGGCACAGCGGCAGCCGCGGTTACCGCCGCAATGAACCGGCAGTACAGCAGGTGGGCAAAGGAATACAACGTACTCTATGCCGATATAACCAATACCGAGTCCCTTGCTGCAGCCAAAGGCTGGTCATTCCTGGGAGAATTCATGGCTAATTCCGAAACTGCCTCGCACCCGAGCCCGGAGGGTAACGCATACATTGCCAGGCAGATACTGTCGGTGCTGCCCGAAAAGGAGAACGCACCCGGGGTTACAAAGAATCCGACGGATATAGTGGTGGATCTGGGCAAATTCAAGAGCGTCGATTATGTGATGGTGAACGGCGTAAATGTCGATAACTATTCCATGAACGGCTATACCATTACCATACCGTACGGCAGCGAATTTGCGGTTAATCTGACAGTAGGAGTGGTGGGCGATGACGGCAAAATCTCGGTGCAGTCGTATAATCTAAAGTACGATAACGGCTATACGGCAACCCGCGTATACGGCAACAACGACGTTGTGGGATCCCTTCAAAAACCGATCAACAATACTATTACCATTGGGCAGAAGCTTATATCAAGCATCAGGGGACTGTTTAGTAAGTAATACCTTTATAACATGCACAGGAATTAGAAACGAGGGCCGCTGTTAAACAATAGTTTTTCAGCGGCCTTATCTTTGCTTCATGTATAGAAAGAGGCCAAAAAGTTCTGAAATTCATATTCGGATATGGACGGACCATAATAGGAAACGTGCAAATTCTGACATTATACGTGCCAATTTTTCATTTAAACAGGGAGTTTCCGAAAATTTCTATACGTTTGTTCAATATGGACGCTTATGTGCGATCAAAAGGCGAATACTGAAAAAAGTTCAAATAGAGTAGAGGCCGGTTCGCGAATAGAGTAATATTACTCTATTCGTTTTGTTCTTGAAAAGTATATAATTTGTTACAAATAAGGTTAATAACCTTAACGAGGTGTCTTTCATTATTTGCGGAAAGCTCTCTTGGAGGAATGATCATGAGAAAGAATGTTAAGAGGATAATAGCGCTGATTTTGACCCTTGTGCTGGCCTTTTCCTGCATTGGCGCCGGAGCATTCGCCGCCACGGCTGATACTGTTAAGCAGTATGGGAAAAATGGCGGCTATCTGGCCTTTGGCGACAGCATCTGCCGGGGCTGCGGCGCAAAAGGCTATTATTATGATCCTAATCAGTATAATACATACGATATGAGAGATGTGGACGGCTCATTCCCGTATGAAATTGCACAGGCTGTAGGCTGCACATCCCCCATGGACATCAGTGACAAGAACGGCAACTACTGGCCGGTGTGCTATCCCGGCATGACGCTTAGTGCGACTATGGATCTGCTGGGTGTCGACGATAATTTCACGGATACCGACCTGAAATACGGCTGGTATGATGAAATGATCGCACGCTTCGGCTATTCAGGCTCTTTTGACGGCGTAAAGGGCGAAAAGTACAACGGTACAGCCACCGTGGGCAATATAGACACGCTCATTGAAGATTCAAGTCTGATCACGGTGGAGCTGGGCATGTGCGACGTTTTCTACCGGGCTCTTGTCATCGCAACCAATGGCGGCAGCTTTGCAGGAGGATTCAATATTAACACCGCGAGCGCGAAAGACATTGCTGCGTTTGTGAAGACATTTATATCCGAAATGAACAAAGGGTACTTATATTGGAAGACATATTATCCCGTATTCCTTAAGACCCTCAAAGAGATGAATCCCAACGCCACTATCGTAATGGTCGGATCCTACGATATGGTTCAGGATCTTACCCTTACAGACAAAACTCTTCTTCCAATAGGCACAGCGGCAGCCGCGGTTACCGCCGCAATGAACCGGCAGTACAGCAAGTGGGCAAAGCAGTATAACGTGCTGTATGCGGATATAACCAATACGGAATCCCTGGCAACCGAGGACGATTGGTCATTTCTGGGAGGGTTTAGTAAAGATTCGCTGATAGCCTCTCATCCCAGCCAGGCAGGACATCTTTACATTGCCAGGCAGATCCTTTCTGTGCTGCCCGAGGAGACTGCCTCCGCTGCAACAACAAGCCCGACGGATATTGTGGTCGATCTTGGCAGATTTCAGAAGGTTGATTATGTAATGGTGAACGGCGTGAATGTCGATAACTATTCCATGAACGGCTATACCATCACCATACCATACGGCAGCGAACTGGCAGTAAATCTGACTGTAGGGATCGTGGGCGAGGACGGAAAGGTTGCCGTACAGACCTATGATCTGAAATACGACAACGGCTATACCGCCTACCGCGTCTACGGCACAAACGACGCCGCGGGCTCTCTTGAAAAGCCAATCAGCAATACTGTTACCATTGGGCAGAAGCTTATATCAAGCATCAAGGGACTGTTCAGCAAGTAATTGGTTGTGAAAACGGCGGGAAGAATGTTCCTGTAGCTGTAAATATGAAAAAGCTGAGCGCGGGAAGAACCGCGCTCAGCTTTTTCATATTGACTCTTGCGATACCGAATCGGCGCAAATTGACACATAAAAATGCAATTTTTTACCTGCTGCCTTGACCTTTAATCCGTTTGAGCTTACAATAAAAAACAATTAAATGTGTAAATTTTCAGACGGTATCTTCAGAATATACAGCAAAGATGTGAGGGAAATCATACTCTGCGCAAAAAACCGCCGGATACGAAAATAAGCGGCAGACTGCTCCGGGGCAAGGAAGACGGATTGGGGAGAATTAAAATGAAAAAGCGTGGAAGCGAAACGAACAAGAACGGAACTGTTCTGCCTGCAAACGATTTTAATACTGCCGAAGTGCTGGTCCATGACGAGCGGAAATTTCATACGGTTCCCGTTACGGGCTCCGGCCGGGGTGAGATTCCCTCTAGCCTGCTGAAGAGCTGGCAGCGGACGCTTGACGTTCTGACAGCCCAGCTTTGCGCCGACACGGGCGTTGTGATGCGCATTGTGGATAAAAGCGTCGAGGTACTGCTGGCAAGCGGCGAGCAGTCCGCGCCGTTTGTTCTCGGCAACAGAATTCCGTTTGGCTCCGGGAGCTACTGCGAAGAATCAATAGGGCTTAACAGCTTTGTAAGCATAGACACTGACAGATGGAAGAGCTGCAGCCAGGGCTCACGCGCTGGCAGATGTCGCCGCTACTGCGGAATCCCGCTTCATTGGGAGGACAAGACCTTCTTCGGAACGCTGTGTCTGCTGGGAGGGGACAATTTCAAAAACGAACAATCCCAGCAGATAATTGAGGAGTTCGCGGAATCCATGGAAAAGGATCTGCAGCTCCTTGCAATGCGGCAGAACCGGGACGACAAGTACGAAAAGGCCATGGAAGCTATACTCCAGTATTCTCCCGGAGGGATTTTCTCCTATTCCGCGGAGGAGGACGAGCAGTTTTCCTTCCTCAGCGAGAACATGCTGTCTTTTCTCGGCTATACACAGCAACAATTCATAAATAAGTTTAAAAACAGGTTTTCATATATGGTCTACGCGGAGGACCGGGAACGTGTTCTTCGGGAGATAGACGAACAGATACAGCACGGCGAGTTCGACAACTGCGAATACAGAATCGAGCGCGGGGACGGATCCCTGGTATGGGTGCACGACGAGGGCCACATTGTGGCCGACGCAGGCGGTAAACGCTGGTTTTACGTTGTGATCGTGGACATCTCCGCGTCCGTAGAGGCCAGAGATCGGGAGAGAGAAAAATTCCGCTCCGCCATCCAGGCGCTGCTGACAGCAAATCCGGAAGCTATCGGAACAAGGAAGATCAATCTGACGCAGAATACCTGCGACGAAGGTCACGGAACCGTCAGGGTTGCCACTGAGATCCTGGAAACCGATACCGTGGACGACTTTTTCTTCCGCATTGCGAAAAAAATCCCGGATGCTGAAGAGAGTGCGCACTTTGCCATGTGCTTTGACAGACTGACGCTGCTGCAAAAATTCAACGAAGGTATTACGTACGTCAATCTGGAATATTTTCGCGCAAACACATGGGTGAAGACCAACCTTAAAATGCTGACAAACCCCGACACGGGCGATGTGGAAGGGGTCATATATTCTGTGGACATTTCCGGAGAAAAACGTCTGGAAGAAATAATGCAGATAATAACCAGCCAGGAATACGATCTCATCGCTGTTATTCATCTCAAGAACAGAACGTTTGAGGCTTATCATGTTGGCGCATCGCTTCCGGAAGCATACAGAGCCCTCCTTCCGGCGCAGGACTCAGTATGCGATTTCGACTTTTATTCAGCCGAAGCACAACGCCATATGGACGACGAGACAAGAGCTGATTACAAACGGAGACTGTCTGCGGATTATATGCGGGAAAACCTTGCCGGCAGCAGAACATACGAGTTTACTCTGAAAGAATATTTCCCGGAGTGCAGATACGGCTATATGTACCGCAAGTTCCAGCATTATCGCCTTGAAAGCGACCCGGACGCCGTGCTCGTCATCGAGTCCGACGTGACTGAAACCGTGCTGAAACAGCAGCTGGAGCTTTCCAGAGCAAAGGATGAGGCGGAGCACGACAGGCTTATCCTGGACTCCGTGCTGGGCGGCATCTCCGTCCTGATATTGGACGAGGAGGGCAATCTGTCGGTCGACTACTTCAACACTTATGTTTATCAGATGCTGGGATACGATCCGGCGGGAATACCGCAGCGAGCGGAAGACGCGAAGGGAACTCCTATGGAGTCCGCCTTTGCCAATGCGCTGACATTCATACATCCGGACGATAAAGAATACGTAAAACAGGAATTTTTGACACACCGGCATGACAAAACCTTCGCCCTGAGACCATACAGGATGGCGGGAAGCGACGGAGTATACCGCTGGGTACAGGAAAGGGTGCGTACAAGCGAACCCAAAAACGGCAGACAGATCTTGTATGCCGCGTTCCACGACGTTACCGAGGAGATCAGCCTGCAGGAGACGGTGAGGATGCAGCTTGACGTGGAAAAGCAGCTGCGCAAAAAAGCAGATGCCGCCAACGAGGCAAAAACGGACTTCCTTTCCCGCATCAGCCATGATATGCGCACGCCGCTGAACGGCATCATCGGCATGACATATATCGCCGGGGGACAGGAAAACCCGCCGCGTACGGAGGACTGCCTCAAAAAAATCGACAAATCGTCCCAGTTCCTGCTGGGGCTTATCAACGACATCCTTGATATGTCAAAGGCGGACAGCAACCGCATCCATCTCAATCCCAGACCATATCCTCTGGGTGAATTAAGCGATTACATAAACGCGGTGATACGCCCGCTGTGCCAGGAAAAGGGCATAGAATTTGTCCTGGATACGGATAAGGTACCTGAAGACGCAACGCCGCTGGCAGATAAGCTGCGCTGCAATCAGATACTGTGCAACCTGCTGTCCAATGCGGTAAAATATACGCCTGCAGGAGGCACTATAACGCACCGCATAGAGGGCGAGAGCTTGGGCGCAGGCAGAGTCAGGATCATACACACGATTACAGACAGCGGCATTGGAATGAGCGAGAATTTCCAAAAGATACTATTTGAACCTTTTACACAGGAAAACAGAGACGATAACTCCGAAACCCGGGGCTCCGGCCTGGGCCTGGCCATCGTGAAAAAGCTGGTGGATCTGATGGGCGGAAGCATTTCGGTGAAAAGCGCCCTGGGCAAGGGAACGACCTTCTGCGTAGAGTTTGAATTCGACACCGTGCCCGCCGTACGGGAGAGGACGGATGAAGCGTCTGTTCCGGCCCAGGCGGAGGATAACGTACTCAAGGGCAGGCGGGTATTGCTGTGCGAGGACAACAATCTGAATCAGGAGATAGCCGCAGTCATATTACAGCAGCACGGCATGATCGTTGATGCTGCCTGGGACGGCAAACAGGGCGTGGATCGGTTTTCAGCTTCCGACGTTGGATATTATGACGCCATCCTTATGGATATCAGAATGCCCAGGCTGGACGGAATAACGGCCGCAAGGCAGATACGGGCGATGGAAAGAACGGATGCAAAAACCGTTCCAATCATTGCCATGACGGCCGACGCATTTGAGGAAGACATACAGAAGTGCTTCGACGCCGGTATGACCGGGCACATTGCCAAACCAATAGAACCCGTGAAACTGTTCAGCGTGCTGTCCGGCGCCATCGGGGACCCCGGTTAATTTCCGACCGTATCCCGGATCAAACTTAATCTGTAAAGGGGGTCTGCGCAATGTGGCATACAGAGAATGACGTCTTCGCGCTGGTCATTTTCGTTATCATGCTTATTAAAAGCCTACGCACTCCCGGCGGGGCGGACCGTCAGCAAAAGGCCCTCATAGCGGTGCTGATCGTCAGCATAGCCAGCTGCATTGTAGATTTCCTGTCTTCCACGGAGATGAATCTGAATAACAACTGGCTGCTTTACAGCGTGCTGCTGACGGCTTACTACGCTTTGATGCCGATGGTGGCGGCGGCTTGGATAGTTTATATGCTCCTGCTTATTTCGGAGGACGACCCGGCTTTGCTGCGCAGAAGGATCATACTGGCGCAGCTCCCTGTCGTACTTTATTCCGCAATCGCCCTGACAAATCCGCTGAACGGCGCCTTTTTTACGCTGTCGAAGCAGATGGAATACAGCAGGGGTCCGCTGTTTTGGAGCCTGGCCGTGGGATTTTACAGCGTATATTCACTGGCCGGGCTGATTATTCTTGTCATCAACAGGAAAAAAGTCACGCCAAAATCCAACATGCTGTTCCTGTCCACATTTTTCATATCGTCTATCTTGATCCCGCTGCTCCAGTCCGCACATCCCGGATTGCTGATCGCGGAGATATCCTATGCGGTGCTGTATATTCTGTGCGATGCGACTGTGGAGGAGGAGAAACGAAATAACCTGATGTGCAGGATACAGGAGCAGAATGCCGTCCTGCGGGATGCCGTGGACGCGGCAAATTCCGCAAGCAGCGCCAAAACGGACTTCCTTTCCCGCATGAGCCACGATATACGCACGCCCCTCAATGGAATCATTGGCATGACCTATCTTACCCAGAAAATGGAGCTGCCCGAGGCGGCACAATCCAATCTCAAAAAAATCGAGACCTCATCAAAATTCCTGCTGAGTCTGATAAACGACATCCTTGACATGTCAAAGCTGGAGAGCCAGAAGATAGAGCTTCACCCGGAGCCCTATCCCTTTGATGAATTCTGCGCATACATCGACGCCGTGATACGGCCGCTGTGCGACGAAAAGCAGCAGACTTTTCTGATGGACACCGACCCAATAGCGGAATGCACGCCCGTCGTCGATATCAACTGGCTGAACAGAATATATTTCAACCTGCTGTCCAACGCCGTAAAATGTACTCCGGAGGGCGGGACGATCACGCTTAAAATACGTGAAAAGCGGCTGGAGGAAGAAAAAATACAATTCACCGTGTCTGTGACAGACAACGGTATCGGCATGAGCAGCGAATTTCAGAAACACCTGTTCGAGCCGTTCACCCAGGAAAACCGCAGCGACACCTCTGAGATGCGGGGAACAGGTCTGGGACTTGCCATTGTAAAGCGCGCGGTGGACGCCATGGGCGGCACGCTGAGCGTCAAAAGCGAAAAGGGCAGAGGAAGCTGCTTTACGGCGGTCGTCGTTTCCCCGTGCGTAAAGAGAATTGTCCTGAGTCAGCCAAATGCCGAAGCCGGACAGGATAAGGGGGAAGAGTTTGCCTGCCTAGACGGAAAGCACGTTCTGCTCTGCGAGGATCACCCCCTAAATCAGGAGATCGCCAAAGCGCTTCTGGAGGAAAAAAAGATGTTTGTCCAGATAGCCGAGGACGGACAAAAAGCGGTGGAAATATTCTCAAAATCCCCGGTGAAATATTTTGATTTTATCCTTATGGACGTCCGCATGCCGGTTTTGGATGGTATGGCGGCGACAAGGAAGATCCGCTCCCTGAACCGCGTGGACGCGAAGAAGGTCCCCATACTTGCCATGACCGCGGACGCTTTTACGGAGGATGTGCAGAAGTGCCGCGATGCCGGAATGGACGGCCATGTTGCCAAGCCCATCGAACCCGCGGCGCTTTATGATACTCTGGCCGGCATAATTTCCGAATAGGCGTTTTGCCGACACAGGACAGAAATCCGCCCCCTGCAGCGATGCAGGGGGCGGATTTTCATGTTGTTGGATAGCTGAGTCAGTCCGTGCTCTCCGCACCCCAGAAGAACAGAGCCACGGTGCCGGGGCCGGTGTGACTGACGATGGCGGAACCTGTGCTGCTGATTTCCGCGGTCCTGGGAATGCTCTCCGGAGAGACGGGCCATGGAGCGGCAGCTCAGAACGTAATTTGACAAGGGAGTATACTCCGGAAAAGTTTTTGGTCAGCTGTATGGCTTAAAACAGATCTCCTCTGCCGTCAGGACTTCTGCATTTTCCTGATCTCTATTTTCTTCTGCCGTTCGGCTATAAACTCGGGAAGCACCTTCGCGCGGTCCACATAGGGGATGCTCTCCACATTGGTGCGCTTTTTCAGATGGATGGCGTCGAACTTGCAGCGGGTGGTGCATACGCCGCAGCCCAGGCACTTGTTGGGATCCACCACGGAAGCGCCGCAGCCCAGGCAGCGGGAGGTCTCCTTTTTGAGCTGCTCCTCGGTGAAGGTCTGGCGGTCGTCCTCAAAATCGGGGGCTTTCGCGGCCTTGCCGGGAACCTGCCTGGGTGTGTTGTCGTAGTTTTCCCTGACGCCGTCGAAGTCAACGTTGTCCTTGTCCAGAGCCTTGTACTCAAGACGGTCTCTGCCAAGGGTAAGGCTCTGGCCTTCCTGAACAAATCTATGGATGGAGATGGCGCCCTGCTTGCCTGCGGCTATGGCGTCGATGGCAAACTTCGGGCCGGTTAAAACGTCGCCGCCCACAAAGATGTCGGGCTGAGCGGTCTGGTAGGTAAAGCCGTCGGCCTCCGCGTTTCCCTTTTCGCCGCGCTTGAGATCGCCAACATCCAGTCCGCCCCAGTCGATGGTCTGGCCGATGGCGGCGATGACGGAGTCGCACTCAACAGTGCCGGCCTCGCAGACAAATTCGGAAACCTTTCCGTCTGTGCCTTTGATCTCCACGGGCTTGTATTCAAACAGGAACTTCACGCCCTCTTCTTTGGCCTCCGCGATCTCGGCTGGATCCGCGCGCATGTCGCTTTCTTTCCTGCGGTAGACGACGGTGACTTCCACGCCCAGACGCACGGCCGCGCGGGCCACATCCATGGCCACGTTGCCGCCGCCCACGACGACGACTTTTTTGCCCAGCTCCGGCTTTTCTCCGGCGTTTACTGAGCGGAGAAAGTCAATGCCGCCCCAGACGCCCTGCAGATCCTCACCGGGGATGCCGAGAGGAGATGCCTTCTGAGCGCCGATGCCCAGATAGAAGGCCTCGAAGCCCTCGCCGCGCAGGCCCTGGATGGTTACGTCCTTACCGATCTCAACGCCGCACTTGAAGGTGACGCCCAGATCCTTCAAAACTTCGATCTCGGCGTCCAGAATGTCCTTTTCCAGCCTGAAGGCGGGGATGCCGTAGCGCAGCATGCCGCCGGGCTGAGCGTTTTTGTCGAATACGGTCACGTTGTAGCCGTCCGCAGCCAGATAGTAGGCGCAGGACATGCCTGCGGGGCCGGCGCCGATGACCGCGATCTTCTTGCCGTAGTCATGGAGCTTTTTGGGGACAAATCTGCCCGCCTCGTCCAGTTCACGGTCCGCGATAAACTTTTTGACCTCGTCCACGGCCACGGCGTTGTCGATCCTGCCGCGGGTGCACTCGTCCTCGCAGCGGCGGTTGCAGATGCGGCCGCAGACGGCGGGGAAGGGATTTTCCTTTTTGATAAGCTCCAGCGCGTCAGTGTATTTTCCCTGAGCTGCCAGCTTGATGTAGCCCTGCACGGCGATATGCGCCGGGCAGGCGGTCTTGCAGGGAGCGGTGCCGCTGTCTTCCACAAACTTGCGGTTGCTGCGGTATTCGGGATTCCACTTTTCGGGACCCCACTCCTGCTCGTCGGGCAGCTCCATTGTCGGATACACCACGGGCTCCTTGGTGCAGATCTTCTGGCCCATCTTGATGGCGTTGTTGGCGCAGGTGGTGGTGCACTGTCCGCAGGCAACGCACTTTTCCTGATCTATCTCGGCCACATAGTTGCTCTGGGATGTGGCAGGGGTGTTGTAATACTGGCTCACGCCCAGGGCAAGGCAGCTCTCAGGCTGGCAGTTGCAGATGGCGAAGGTCTGGCCGTTTTCTATTGTGGTTATCTGATGGACGCAGCCGAGGTCCTCAACGTGCTTTATAAGCTCATAGGCTTCCTCTTTGGTGAGCTTCTTGCCGCGGCCCAGATGGATGAACATATCTGCCACATGGCCCATGAACAGGCAGAAGCTTTCGTCCATATCGCCAGAGCCCTCGCCCATCAGCTTGCGCACACGGCGGCACTGGCAGGGCAGAGCGCACAGATGGTTGGCGTTGGCCTCTATGTATTTGCTCACGCGCTCGTTGTCTATCTGCTTTGCCTCGGCGGGAATGGCGCTCTCCACCGGGATGACTCTCATTATGCCGGCGCCCATGGGCGTGTTCATGGAGTGCTCTATCTGGCTGGTGGTGGCGTGCTGCTCGAACGCATAGGCTATCTCGGGATGCGCCCGGCAGAACTTCTCGTTCAGGAGCAAAAATTCAAAGACGCCGGGGGTGTATAGGGGCTGAAGATACAGCTCGGCATTGACTACGGGGATTATCACCTGCACCAGCAGGCCGATCTCGGTCAGCTCGTGCAGCAGCTCGCGGGCCTTCTGCTTGGGCATGCCTGCGTTCTTCGCGATGCTTCCCAGCGTGTTGATCTTCATCGTGCCCTTAATCGCCAGCAGAATGGCGATCTGATCGTCAGTCATCCATTTTTCAAATACTCTGTACTCTGCGCAGTCGGGTGTGATTTTGTAATGCCCATCGTTGATTTTTTCACAAAGCCTGACAAGGTTCTGCCGTACTTCCATAAGATACACACTCCTCTTTATTTGTTTGCCCCCCGCTTGCGTTATCGGGTCAGGTTTTTGCGGATCGCCGCATATTTACAATTAAATTATATATTAAAACTGAAAAAGTTCAAGCATTAGGTTGATTTTGTCAAAAATTCAGATGGTTTTATATATGATACGGCCCGGAGGGAAAGCTTTTGCATGTCCGTGCGGGGAAGACTGTCATTGCGGGTGCTTGCCGGTGCGCCGGCATATGTCCCTGATTTTTTCAAGGTCGCCGTTTTGAATCATCGTCATGTAGTATCCGGCCGCCTGGTCGTATTCCTCCTCCGCCGCCTCTCCGAAATACATATGGGCGTGCTCCGGGGTCCAGCCGCACAGATAGTATTTGCCCGCAGATTCAAACTCCGAGGTCATATAAAGATCACCCTCGCGTTTGGCGCCGGTGCAGATATATACCGCGCGGCACAGCTGCGGCGCGGTGGTAAGGGGCATGCCTATGCGCAGCACCAGCACGGAAAGCTCGTCATGGGTATATTCCCGCTGGGACACGCTGAAATCCTCCTCCGTGTACGGAGATGAAAAATCCGGATTTGTCTTTTCGGCCAGCTCGTAGTAGCCGGCTATCGCGCCTCCGCCCTTTATAAGAAGATCCGTGATCATCTGCCCTCCCTCGTAATATAGTGCCCTGGGCATAGCCTCGTGCTCAATATAGTATCTTACGGATTCGTTTTCATTCATGTCTGCATCCTCCTGAAGACCTGTGCGCGCGCACAAAATTCACTTCCATATTATAATAACATGATTCTTCGGCAATGGGAAGCTGGGAGGAAAATTGACTTCTGCCCCGGCGGCAGGCTATCATGCCCAATATCTGGGGCTGATTTTTATTGATTGCGCGCATTGAAATCCCGCAACGACAGGCTTATAATTTAATAAATTATTAAAATATTAAATTAAGAGGCAGACATGAGAAAAAAGATCAAGAACGAAGTGATATACGAAGCGGCACTAAAGGTGTTTGCGAAATACGGTTACCGCAAGACCACGCTGGAAGACATAGCGGGCGAGATGGATATGACTGCGGCAAATCTGTATGCCTATTTTCAAAGCAAGAGGGAGCTCTATGAACAGACTGTGAGCTATGCCATGCTGCGGTGGCAGACAAAGGTACGGGGAGCGGTGAGCAAAAAACGCAAGGCCGTCGAAAAGCTGAACACTCTGTGCTCCGGCGCGCTGTATTATCTGAAGGAGGATCCGGAATTCACGGCTCTGCTTGAAAGCGACCCGTCTATATTCCCCATGTTTCCCACGGTGGATCCCTATGAAGAGATAAACGCGGCGTCCATACATATGATTGAAGACATACTAAATCTGGGCGCAAAGACCGGCGAATTCCGCAAGCTGGACAGTGCCGCGGTTTCACGGGTGATATTCGGCATGTACAAAAGCTTTATTATCAGGGCGTATGTTCAGGGAGAAACCGAGTTCATTGAGGAGAATCTGCCGCAGACCATGGATCTGCTGCTGAAAGGAATTGAGAGCAAGTAACGGCGCGGCCGTTAAAACATATTGGTATTTGAAAGGAGCTGGGCAAATGGTTAAGTATCTGTCCGAAGAATGGCGCGCGGAGGTTGAGAAGAAACTTACGGAGCAGCTCACGCCGGATAAGATGAACGGCATAACCTCCTCCATGAACAACCGCTATCTCAACTGTCCGGGCGGCGGAGTCAAATTTTTCTATGTTGGGTTCACAGACGGCAGGGTAAGCTCGGTGCAGACGGGCGACGGCGACGGCCCCGCGGCGGAGTTTACCATTCTCGGAGACTACGAGGTATTCGCTAAAATATCCAGGGCGGAGCTGGGCAGCCAGAAGGCGCTGATGAACGGTTCACTGAAGCTGAAGGGCAACATGGTCAAGGCGCTGAAGCTCGCCTCCCTGTGCGACAGACTGAATAAGATCATCGCCACCGTGGACACGGAATTCTGAAAGGAGAGGGCACCATGACATTCGGAAAAGACAGTCCGTACTATATAGACTTCCCGGGCCGTATTAAAGCGGTGCAGGCCGCCATGGCGGAGAAGAACATAGACGTGTATCTGGGCTCGCGCCTGCGCACCATGTCCTGGACCACGGACGCCTTCCTGCCCTGGCGCAGCTTTATCGTCATCCCTGCCGACGGCCTTCCCACGGTATTCACCTTCGTCATCGACGCCGCCCGCGCCGCGGACGACAGCTGGCTGGACGAGGATCACGTGATGGGATTCGCCCCCATGGGGGGCCAGGATCAGATCTCCCAGATATCCGATATGATAAACGAACTGCTGCCCCGCGGCGGCAGAGTGGGCGTTGAGGCCGGTATGTCAAACTATCTGCCCGAGGGCTATCTGACATACTACGAATACAACGCCTTCAAGGACGCCATGCCCGGCTGCGAGCTTGTAAACGCCCACGAAATAATCGACAAGCTGCAGATGATAAAAGAGCCAGGACTGATAAACCGCTTCCGCAAGGCCTCCTGCATAGTGGACATCGGTCACGAGGCGGTTTTGAGCGAGATTAAAAACGGCGGCTGGAAGGGCATGACGGAAACTGAAATAGCCGGAATCGCGTCCCACGCCATGCGCAAGGCGGGCTCCGTCTGGGAGTGGAGCTTTACCGGCGGCAACGAGATCGCCTGCGGCTACCGCACCGGTCTCGCCGGCGGCGCCTGCACCCCCGCCACCAACAAGAAGGTGGAGGCCGGCGAGCCGCTGATGGTGGATATCCACGCCCTGTTCGGCCTGGCCTGCGGCGACCACAGCCACAACTATCTCATCGCCCCCGCCACCGAGCGTCAGTTGTGGCACGCGAAGAATTTCGTGGATATAGTCGATCTTACGCTGAAGACCTACCGGGCGGGCGTCACGCCCTCGTCCCTTGCCGAGGAGATGATGGCCTTCGCCGAGGAGCGTGGCTTTGCCGACTTCATGGTGCCGGGCTTTGAGCACGGCATCGGCATGCTGGGAGACGAGTGGCGTATAGGCCGCCACGACGGGCCTTTCCCGTACTGGACGGACCCCGACCATGTCTATCAGGAGAACGAGGTGCTCATCTGCGCAATACAGTACGCCTGCCCGGACGAGGACATCGGCTTCAGATATGAAAACCCCATTTTGATAAACAAAAACGACTGCGAATACATGAGCAAATACCCGCTGGCTGTGGAGGTCATAGAATAATAACCCCACGCGGCGCATAGATGAACAAGCCCGGAAAACAAACTATAAGTGCCCCCTGCATGACACCAGTCATGCAGGGGGCGCTCTGCTTGCCGGAAAATCTAAAAAAGCAATTGATCTATTTTGCGACGTTCTGACTGAATCGCTGGAGAATGACCGCGGCCTGGGCGCGGGAGGCGGGGCTGCCGGGAAGAAGACTGCCGCCGCTGCCCTTGACAAGCCCGCAGCCGACGGCCCATGCCATGGCCGGCCGTGCGTATGCTGATACAAGAGCGCAGTCGGAGTATCTGTCCAAAGACTCCGCACTGCTGACGCCTAAGCCCTTGAACTGGGCATAGCGGAAGAAGATCGTCACCATCTGCTCGCGGGTGACGGCGTCGTCCGGGCCGAAGCGCCCGCTGCCGTAGCCGCCGACGATACCGTTTTCTGAAGCCCATGCCACGGCGGCAAAGCAGTATTTTCCGGATGCCACATCCGAAAATGCGGTTGCTTTTCCGGCAGGTGAGCCCTCCATGCGCCAGAGAGCGGTGACAAGCATGCCGCGCGTCATTGTCAGCTCGGGGCTGAAGGAGGTGCCGGAGGTACCGGTCAGCAGGCCGTTCATACAGACGAAGGACACGCCGTCATAGTACCAGGCCGTTTCATCAATGTCCGTGAAGGGATTCTTCCACTGGAGCCTGAAGCCAAGAGGTACATCCTCGTCCTGAATGATGACGGTGCCGGGACCGAAGCTGTCGGCGCCGCCGTTTCCAAATGATGCCTTAGCTCCGCCGGGGCCCACGCTGACATTTTTTCCGGATATTGACGCGCCGCCGGAAAGAAGAATGGAGGTACCGCCGGGAAGCGTCAGCGTACCGCTGGCGCTATTGGGTATCGTCACGGTGCCGTCCGGCGTGACAGCAGTCCCCGCCGGCGCGTTCAGGGTGCCGGCGGCTGTTTTTACAGTGCCTCCGCCGGGCAGTGTGGTCACGCCGTCCTTGCCGGTGACCGGCGCGCTGCCTGCAGGTGTCGTCACGGATAGACCGCCCGCGGTGGTGACTGAGGAAGACGACAGACCGGAGCCCGAAACGCTGAGAGGCGTTTCAGTGCCGTTGGTCTCAACTCTGCTCACTGGATTTCCGCTGCTGTTCAGCACCAGCAGCTCGGCATCGGCAGCATTCATCCCTCCGCCCACTGTGGTGGTCAGGGTCTTGCCGGCCGTCAGGTCTGCGAACCGGAAGGCCTTTTCCGCGCCGTATGTGCCGGAGGCGTTCACGCCGTCGAGTATGTAGGTGAAGGTGTCGGCGTCGGTGGCTTTTATAATGATGTTATACTGGGCGCCGTCATAGAAATACAGCTGCTTTTCGTCATTGAGGATGAGTGGCACGATCTTGCCGCCGGTGGTGTTCTTCGTCACCTTGTTGTCCACAATGGTCAGTACCTCGGCGCCGGAGGCATCCTGAACGGTGATGTCCACCGGGCATAATATACGTGACTTGTACTGCAGATTATCAACTATATTGCTCACGCCGGGGGGTACCACAGTCTCTTCCGTTACCCAGCCGCTGTTGGGATCGGCCAGTTTATACCAGCGATGTCCGTCGGTGTCCAGGGCCCAGTATTCGGCCTTTACAAACTCATATTTTTTCATCTGGCGGATCACGTTGCCGTCGGCGGTGTCGCGGCTGGGCCGGCTATAGAGGCGCTCACCGTCGGCGACCACGATGAACTGCTGATCGCAGGGGATCTTTTGCAGGGTTGTAAGCGGGGAGCTCAGCAGTTCGGTGCTGACGAGCTTGTCGCCCTCCACCCACAGCCTGTCCTTTTCGTCCGTAGTGGCGTCGCCGCCGATCTCATAAAATTTTTCACCGCGGGCGTCGTAGGTGTAGCCGTAGATGGACACCGACTTGTCCTTATCCATTTTCAGCCGCCGCACCACGGACGAGGCGGTGTCGGGCTCCTTGTAGGCCGGGGTATCGTCGGCCTTCAGCGTATATACTATCCAGATGGGGAAGGCGATGGTGTGGTTAGTGAAGCCGCCGCTGTCGGGACAGGTCCCGAGAACGCCGCTGAGGTTCGCGGCTTCATAGCTCCAGGCCTCGTTTTGCAGGGACTGAGTACCTGAACCCAGATCATGGCTTTTGTGGGCGCGCAGGATTTTTTCCAGGACCCGGTCCATATTGTGCTTGTTCTGAACGATGCCGGTAAAAATGTCCAGGTCCACGTCACGGTCGGGATAGGGGTCCTCCAGCGTCACCGTATAGCCCAGACGGTGGATGCCGCACTTGCTCAGAATGGAGCCGGTCACGGTCCCGCAGGAGACGCTGTCCGAATCCACGCAGAGGTTGTACCAGTCGGTGAAGGTGGCGTAGTATGTATCGGAGGAGCGGTTGCCGCCGTCGTCCGCCAGAACCAGGGCGCTTTCAAAGGTGCGGCCCCGAATTTCCGCAGGGTCTATGCCGCGCTTTGTGGCCAGGTACAGGGCAAAGGACTGGGCGATGGCTCCGCCCATGCTGTGACCCAATATGGTGAAATGGGCGCTGCCGTCGGTGGCGGCCTTGACGATCAGATCCTCCAGAGTGAGACCGTTCCCAAGCCGCACGGAGAAGCGCTCGTCGATGAGCTTGTAGGCCATGGCCCGATAGCCCTTGTGCTGAGCCTCGACGATGTCGTTGGTCAGATTAGACATGGCGTCCCTGTAGTTTGAACCGCCGCCGTAGCCGCCTGTTCCCTGGAAGTCGACGATGACGTCGTAACCGCCGTCCGTCCGGATCTTGACTCCCACGGTGCACTCCATGTTGCCAATCTTGATGATGTTCGCGTTTTGCGCCGTGGCATGCCACCGCCAGCCGACCCAATTCATGGGCTCGTAACCTAGGCGCTGCAGCGTGGTGGTCTGGCCGCTGCCCAGCTCGTTTTGTATGTCCCAGAATCCGCCCTGCCCGCTGCCGTCCAGATCCAGCCACTGGGGGTTGTGGAGAATGCCCAGCTGGGTCTTTGTGGCCAGGTTGAAGCTGCCGATGGCGGTTATCGTGAACAAAGTCGCCTTGTTGCGGTTGGCCGATTCATACAGGCCGTTCTCGTCCGCACCCAGGAGAAGGCCGTTATCAGACATAATAAAGCAGATGAAGCCCGCTGAGGTTTCCGAAAGCGCCTGAAAATCGGCGTCCTCAAAATTCCCGGTGTCGGGATTATACTTTACAAACCGGAATTTTTCGCCGGACCCGGAGATGGCGGGGGCAGAAAAGTCTGCGTCGTAGCCCGGGGTGGTGGCATCGATCAAGATTGGAACGAGCCCATGGGACAGATAACGCATATTCTCGCAGGACTGTATCGCGAAGGCACCGTCACTGCATGTCACAAGACGGAAGCGCTGATAATCCGTCGCGCCTGTCATGAAAGCACTCATCCTGGCCTTGCTGCTGCTGCCGCGGGTCATATATTCACCGGCGTTATTTTGAATACTGATAGCCGTGTTGTTGTACCCCCAGCCATTGACTATGCGCGCGCCCTCGACCTGAGGCAATCCGCCTGAGACTGACGCGGTGGCGGCACGGCGGGGATAACTTTCTGAATTGTTTGGGTCGTCAACCTTGGCGCTTAATTGCGCGCCGTCCGCAAAGCATTTGGTAAAGAGGACGTCCTGCATGGCCCATCCGCCGATTCCGCCCGCGTACGCCCTGGCGCCCACATAGGCCATGATGTAGTTCAGTTTGTCCTTGTTTGCGGTGTGGTCGTAGTTGGATACGGCGTTGACGCGGCCGGAGCTGGTGCAGTCAGAAATGTGGATCCAGACCAAACGGTTTTCATTGACGGTGACGAATGCCGTTTCCGCCCGGCCTAGGATGCCTCCGGCGTAGGCGTCGCCGTCGGTGCAGGCGATGTGCGCGCCCACATCGCCGGTGTTGCTGCAGTCATTAATCACGGCGGCGCTGGGGTTTTCAAGGCTGCAGTTTGAAGTGTACACCTCTCCGCAGACGCCGCCCGCCACGGCCATCTCCTCACCGCTGCCGTCGACAGGGCTGGAAAAGGCGGACACGCCGCCTGTGTTTTTGCAGCCGTGCATGCCGTGGCTGTCGGAGCCGTTGAAACGGCCCGCGATGCCGCCGGCAAAGCACGCCGCGACGTTGTTCACAGTGATGCTGACGTTGGCGCTGTTGCTGCAGTCGGTGATGTCGCCGCTGTCCGAGTAACCGACGATGCCGCCCGCGTAACCGCCCTTGTCCGGCGAGGCCATGATGACGTCGCCGTCATTCGTGCAGTCTTTAATGGCGGCTCCTCCGGAGTTGTACCCGATGATACCGCCGACGCGCCCGACGCCGGTGACCACGGCGTGGTTGTGACAATCGCTCGTCTGGGGGGACCCGCTTCCCACGATGCCGCCGGTGTATTCGCCCCCGGTGACGGGCTTCCGGTTAACGCAGCTTTCAATGGTGATTGTCAGCTTACTGTTAGGGTCCGCCCAGGCGGCAATGCCGCCGGCAGTCTCCGCCCGGATGCCCCCGCTCTCCTGTGTGCTGTTCCCGCGGCCGCAGACGCAGTTACGATAGTCAGTGTCGTAGCCGCCGGAGCAGATGCCGCCGGCAGAGCCCTCCGGCGTAATAACGCCGTCCTTCTCGTATTGGACAGTGATGTTCACGTCGGCAAGGCAGTTGAGAAATTTTGTATGCTGTTCCACCGTATACCGAGAACCCAGGGCGCTGCCGGATATTCCGCCGGTTCCGCCCGACGGAGACTGCGCGCCGTCTCTGAGTATCGTGCCGAAGGCGGTGCAGTTGTCAATGACGGACTCGATGGCTTTTCCGACTATGCCGCCGATGGGGACGTCACACTGGTCCGCTCCGGCATGGATATCCACGCCGTCGACGCCAAGATTGCGGATGGAGGCGGACTCTACCACTCCAAAGATCCCGTAGCCCTGCAGTCTAGTCATGTTCCGGGCCGCGTCCGCGCAGCTGAAGATCAGGCCGGTGATAAAGTGCCCCTGACCGTCAAAAGTACCGGTGAAGGGCGCATCCTCGCTTCGCCCGATGGGCGTCCATACCGCATCCGCGGGGATACTTATGTCGGCGGTCAAATAATAGCTGCCGTCAAGCGGGTGGGCGTCGTCCGTGCCCACACGGCACAGGTCCGCGTAGCTTGAGACGGCGATGCTGTCCGCAGTGTCGGATATGGCCGTCACCGGCTGGAGAAAATCCCCTGCCCGGGCCGTGTTCGGCGTCGACGGCACAGGGACGCGGATCGGGATGATCTCGGTCTTGGTGGCGCCGCACGCTGTGCAGGTGTAGGTCTTAACGCCTGTGGAGGCCGTGGTCGCGGGGGTGGTGATCTTTCCGCCGTCCCAGGAGTGGACTGCCGAAAGCTCCTCCCGCTTGGTGGCGCTGCACACTTTGCAGGTGTAGGTAATATAGCCCGGATTCTGGCAGTCGCTCTGGGGCGTGGTGACGCCCGAGTCCCAGACGTGCCGGCCTTCGGGACACTGGGTCCCGCCCTGACCGCCGGACATGGACGCCGCCAGCGCCCCTGCGGGCAATAATGACAGCACCATGCAAAGTGCCAGAACAACCACTGTTAATCGCTTTTTCATAGCTTTCCTTCTCCCCCGGCCGCTGCCGCCGTATAATTATGTTTATTATTTTATCAGTTCGTCGGAAAATGCGCCCCACCCCAACGGGTAGTTCTGAAAGGTTTTCTGACGTGATTTATAATCAGAACGAAACTACCCGAAAGGGTAGGGCACGGCAGGGCCGGGTGTGCTATACTGAATAAAAAACGTAGGAGGGGATGGCGTGGAAGGCAGGCGCGCGGAAGTACGCGGGGTTCTCGGTTCACTGGGAATTCTTTTGCTTGTTTCAGCCTATCGGCAGCTGAGTCTGCGGCTTTTGCCGGGCGACGCTGCGCGGCCGTATATCGTCTGCGCCGTCTATCTCGGGCTGCTTTTAAGCTGGGGTATATCCATCCGTAGCCGCTTTACTCAGCGAAGCATGCGTACTTTTCTCCTGACTGAGATGTCCGCCATGCTGTTCTGGCTGGCGGTTAGGTTCGTGCAGGAGACCGTTGTGCCGCAGAACATATATGCTGTGCGCATCCTGGGTTATTTCATTATCGTTCCCGCAGTGACAATACCGCTTCTGGGGCTGTATGCGGCCTTCGGTCTTGGCCGGGGCGATGAATACAGGTTTTCCCGCGGATGGTATCTGCTTGCTGTTCCGGCGGCGGCAATGATCGCCATAACGCTTACCAACGAGTCCCATCATTGGGTTTACCGCGTCGTCGCCGGGGAGCCGCAGCCGAATTTGTATTTTCACCCCAATTACGGAATCTTTGTCGTTTATGGATGGATTTTTTTGCTCGTCATTGCGCGTACCCTGGTAATATATCGGCGAAACCGACCGGTGAAAAATAAATCCGCACTTCAAAAGCTGGCCCCTTACTTGGGGCCGATTGCAATGCTGGCTTTCTGCATTCCGTATACTGCTTCATCCTTCTGGGTGCGGTGGGAGCTGGTTGAATTTTCAGCGGGCGTGTTTGCCCTGGAGGCGGCGTCCTGGGAGTTCTTTAATCAGACCACACAAACGGAGTGGTACCGGCCTTGTTGTCGATATCCTCCCGGTCAAGTACGGCGGCGCCCGTTATTTCGGAGCCGGTACCGGCAGTGGTGGGCACGGATATAAACGGGACGAGCTTGTTGCCCTCGGAGTTGCCCATGCGCCAGGTTCCAAGTATCTCAGTAGTTGCGCGGGCTGGAGCCACATCGCCGAAGAGCGTATCGTAGGGGTCGTGTCCGGGGTACTTAAGCAGTATTTCAATGGCCTTGGTCGTGTCGATATTGGAGCCGCCGCCTACCGCCACAAGAAAGTCCGGCGCGTATTCTTCAACTATCTTCGCCGCCTCCACGCAGTGCAGCACCGGGGGATTCGGATGGCAGTCGTCATAGATTTTATACGGGTATCGGCAGAACGATTCAGGGGAACTGAAAATCTTTGAAAGAGAGGCCGCTATTGTCCGCAGAATATATGCTATGTACTTGAGCGGAATGAGCATCGTCAAAATAAAATACGCTCTTGAACAAGACGACGTCCCTTCGCCAACCGGCAAGGAACAATGGTCCAAGCATACGATTGATTATATTCTCTCTAATACGAAATACTCCGGCACCGCCATGATCTATAAAACATATACGCCGGAATACAAGAGCAAACGAAGACTAAATGATAGTAAAGTAAACCAATATGCTTTACTCTTCGCCAAAGTTTTTCTATAAAGCAGGAGTTTACTGCCGTGTCAGCAGTCCCACAGGAGCGCAACTGGACAGCTTGGAACAGCAGGCATCTGACCTTACGCAGTTTGTTTCGAACCATGCTAACTGGTTATACAAGGATCTTTATATCGATGTAGCCGGTGGAAAACATACACAGGAGCTGAAGCAATATAAAAGGCTGCTTGAAGATTGCAGATCGGGGAAAATTGATCTTGTGGTCACACGCACAGTTGCCCGGTTCGGTCGTAATGTAGAAGAGTCGATCAGAAATATCCGTGAGCTGAATGGGTATGGCACTACCCTATGTTTTAAGGATGAAGATTTCAATCATGACATGTATGACTCCACAGAATATGAACTAATGCTTACCATCCTGTCCGCTGTTGCCGAGAGCGAGAACCGGTCCCGCAGCGAAAATATAGAGTGGGGAATACACAGGCAATTGGAAAACGGTACATCATCAATATATTCCCGCCCTTGTTATGGCTACTCGAAAAATGAGTATGGAGAATTAATAATAATTAAAGACGAAGCTGACATTGTTAGCAAAATATTTGACCTGTACCTAGCAGGAGAAAGCATCCTCGGTATACAAAAATATCTGAACAGCAGATTCATAAAGGCACCATCCGGGGGACATGAATGGCCAAAGCGTACAATTCAGAATATACTCGGCAACGAGAAATACTGTGGAAATGTATTAGTTATAAAAACATATACGACGCCAATCCCAGAAAAAAGACGCACTAAGAACCGTGGCGAAAATGAGCAATACTTAATGGTGGGACACCACCCTGCAATAATCAGCAAAGAAAGATTCGATGCTGTCCAGGAATTAAAGAAGCGTAGAACAAATATTGGAGAGGACGGCAAAAGAAAAGCCGTCAAGTATAGCTCAAAGACGGCAAAAGACAGGCAGTAAATTGCCCCATGATGTACTTGAAAGGGTAAATGATTTTGAAACTTTCAGTAGCCTATTTTTGAACAGTTTAATTTTTCCTCTGAACAATTTTATTATTTGTCTAACTATTTTATTTTTCCTCTCAGGGGTATTCAAATTCTAAGTAGCTATCCCAAAAAAGATTGATATCAAGCCAAAAATCAAGCCCGCCATACAGGCTGTTTTGAATACCCCAAAGGGGCAAACACCTTGTACGGCGGGCTTTCCAGATACGAAAAATAAAAGAGTTGACCGCAGCTTTGAATTAAAGCTGCGGTCAAGATGTGGCGGAGGGCGTGGGATTCGAACCCACGTGTCGGCTCATCACCGACAACTCGATTTCGAGTCGAGGCCGTTATAACCACTTCGATAGCCCTCCATATATTTTCATCGAACAGTCTCAAAACCTATCCGAAGAAAAGCAGGAAAAAGTTGCATTTTTCTGGTTGGTATTTATAAAACTGCGTTTACCACGCGTGACTCAAGGAAACAAAGATTAAACTGACTGCACATGACTTTTCGTTAGAATCCGTTAGACTGTTAGAAAAGCTTTTAGACACCCTTTAGCAGAATAACAGCAGATAACAGCAACAAATGCCTTAAAAAAACTATCGGAGTGCCAAAAAGTCTCACGGAATCTGCTTTCGAGTCAGGGCCGTTATGACCACTTCGATACCTGTCCAGAGCAGGATGATTATACCTAAAGGCGAGAGAAAAATCAAGGCTTTCAGGAAACACAGGGTAGATTTTTGCCCATTACGGTAATATACTAATAAAATACGCAGTATTTATTGGGGGAAAAATCCATGCCCGAACAGGCCAAAAAAGAAGCTAAAAACATATGGCAGCTGGTATTCGCCTTTGTAAAATGGCTGCTTATTGCCGGAATAACCGGCGCCGTGGGCGGCGCCATAGGCGGCGCGTTCAACATCAGCGTAGCCATGGCCACGACCTTTCGCATATCACATCAGTGGATGCTTTATCTGCTGCCGGTGGGCGGCGTTATTATAGCCGGATTATACAAGCTTACAAAGATGGAATCCCAGGGGACAAATACCATTATCGACTCCGTGCATTTCGGCGAAAAGGTTCCGCTGGTGCTGGTACCGGTCATATTTATCGGCACGGTGATCACGCATCTGTGCGGCGGTTCCGCAGGCCGTGAGGGCGCGGCGCTGCAGATAGGCGGCGGACTGGGCTGCGGCATCGGCAGGGCGTTCAGACTGGACGAGAAGGATCTGCGGCTTGCCACTCTATGCGGCATGTCGGCGGTGTTCTCCGCCCTGTTCGGCACTCCGCTTACCGCGGCGCTGTTTGCGCTGGAGGTCATAAGCGTGGGCGTGTTCTACTATTCAGGTCTGGTGCCGTGCATAGTTTCGGCGGTTACGGCCTACGGCATGACAAAGCTCATGGGTATCGCGCCCACGCGCTTTATACTGGTCATGCTGCCGCTGTCCGCCAACATCCTGTGGCGAGTGGCCATACTGGCGGCTGTATGCGCCGCAGTCAGCGCCGTGTTCTGTTATGCTATGCACGCCTCCGAGGAGCTGGCGCAAAGGTATATTCCCGACACGTTTATCAGGGCCGCCGTCGGCGGCGCACTGATAATCGCGCTCACATTCGCCGTTGGCAATACGGACTACAACGGCACCGGAATGGATGTCATCACCAGGGCTGTTCAAAAGGGAATAGCCGACCCTGCCGCATTTTTCTGGAAGATAGTTTTCACGGCCATAACCCTCAGCTGCGGTTTCAAAGGCGGAGAAATGGTGCCCACATTCTTTATTGGGGCAACTTTGGGATGCGTGGTGGGGCCAATTATCGGAATTCCGGCTGGATTTGCAGCCGCAGTGGGGCTGATCGCCGTGTTCTGCGGCGCGGTGAACTGCCCGATAGCCGCCATCGTGCTTTCGGTGGAGCTGTTCGGCTCAACAGAACTGACATACTTCACACTGGCCTGCGGAATATCTTTTGTGCTGTCGGGTTACTCCGGGCTGTACAGGAGCCAGAAGATAATGTACTCCAAAATAAAGGCGGAATATATAAACATCAACGCGAAATGATGGCAGGGACAACATGTTTCCGGCGGCTTCGGCCACCGGAAACTTTTTACGCTAAAAACATAAATGGTATATTAATTTATATAAATTGCTTGACAAAAGTTTTGGACTGTACTATTATGATAAGCAGAAAAATACAGGAGTGTGATCACCCATGAAAAAAACGCTTTACAGTCTTATGCTCTCGGACGACGTGGTACACGAGGTGGATATTCTGGCTCACCGTCTGGGCACGAACCGCTCCAATCTGATAAACCAGATCCTGGCCGAATACGTCAATCTCACCACACCTGAGCGGCGGATAAACGACATTTTCACCGCCATAGAACAGATGATAGCTCCCTCACGGGAGCTGGTGCCCTTCTTCTCGCCCAACACCTTCACCATGTCCCTGAAATCCAGTCTGGAATACAAATACCGTCCCACGGTAAAATATGAGGTGGAGCTGTACCGCACGGGGGAGGAGTCGATAGGCGAGCTTTCCGTGATATTCCGTACCCAGTCGGCGGATCTTATCCAGGCCATGACGGAATTCTTCCGTCTGTGGAAGCATATCGAGGACAAAAATCTTACGCCGCTTTTGAAGAGCGGGCCCGTAAACTATGCGCTGTACGACGGCAAGTTTGTGCGCAGCATATGTATACCCAGCCGCGACTGCACATCGGAGGAGCTGGCCGAGGTGCTGTCGGACTATATAAAGCTATTTGACGAAATGATGAAGGGCTATCTCACTGGACGGCTGACGCCCCAGGATATAGAAAGCCGCTACTATCAGATGCTTACCCAGGAGAATGTGCTCATCTGAAAACGACACCGGACAATTGAATAAGGAGTGATGAACAATGAATGCCAACAACTATACGCAAAAAACCATTGAAACAATAAAAACCGCCGAAAGCATGGCGGATGAAAACAACAATCAATATATAACTCCGGAGCATCTGCTGTATGCCCTGGTCGATCAGGACGGCGGGCTCATCCCGTCGCTGCTGGGCAAGATGGGCGTGGACTGCAACGGGCTTCTGGCGGAGCTTGACACCGCCATTTCCGGTCTGCCCAAGGTAGGCGGCACCGCCGCCACGCAGGTATATCTGTCTCCCGAGGCCGACAGAGTGCTGAAATCCGCCGAGAAGGCCGCCAAAAGCATGGGCGACGAATATCTGTCGGTGGAGCACCTGATGATCGGCATATTTGCCAATGAGACTCCGGCCATCAAGCGCATTTTCGCCGACCACGGCATAACCAAAAACGCTTTTTCCGAGGAACTGTCCAAGGTCCGCAGCGGCCCGGTGACCTCGGATAACCCGGAGGACACCTACGACGCGCTGGCAAAATACGGCACCGACCTGGTGAAGCGGGCCAGAGACAACAAGCTGGATCCGGTCATCGGCCGCGATACCGAGATAAGAAACGTCATCCGCATACTCTCGCGCAAGACCAAGAACAACCCCGTTCTTATCGGCGAGCCCGGCGTGGGCAAAACCGCCATCGCGGAGGGCCTGGCCCAGCGAATAGTGAGGGGCGACGTGCCCGAGGGCCTGAAGAACAAGACCATATTCTCCCTTGATATGGGCGCGCTTATCGCGGGCGCCAAGTACCGGGGCGAATTTGAGGAGCGGCTGAAGGCCGTCCTGGAGGAAATAAAGCAGTCCGACGGCGGGATAATCCTGTTCATCGACGAGCTGCACAACATTGTGGGCGCGGGCCGAACGGAGGGCAGCATGGACGCGGGCAACCTTTTGAAGCCCATGCTGGCCAGGGGCGAACTGCACTGCATCGGTGCCACCACTCTGGACGAGTACCGCAAATATATTGAAAAGGACGCCGCGCTGGAGCGCCGGTTCCAGCCCGTACAGGTGGATGAACCCTCCGTGGAGGACACCATATCAATACTCCGCGGCCTGAAGGAGCGTTACGAGGTCTACCACGGCGTGCGCATACACGATAACGCCCTGGTGGCAGCAGCCACGCTGTCGGACAGGTACATTTCCGACCGCTTTCTGCCCGACAAGGCTATAGACCTGGTGGACGAGGCCTGCGCCCTTATACGCACGGAGATGGACTCCATGCCCGCGGAAATGGACGACATACGCCGCAAAATAATGCAGCTTGAGATAGAGGAGATGGCCCTGAAAAAAGAGGACGACCAGCTCTCCAAGGACAGACTGCAGAAGCTCACCCGCGAGCTTGCCGACCTAAAGGACAAATTCAATGCCATGAAATCCCGCTGGGAGGCCGAAAAAGGCAGCGTTGACGAGGCGAAAAAGCTCAAGGGCGAGATAGAACAGATGCACGCCGACATTGAAAACGCCCAGCAGAGATACGATTATGAGAAGGCGGCGAAGCTTAAGTACTCCGACCTGCCGGCTCTGGAAAAGAAACTGCAGGAGGCGGAAGCCAGAAGCGAGGAGCGCAAAGCCGACACCATGGTGCACGACACCGTTACCGAGGAAGAGATAGCCTCCATCGTGGCCAAGTGGACGGGCATACCCGTGTCCAAGCTCATGGAAGGCGAGCGGGAGAAGCTGCTGCATCTGGATGAGATTATCCACAAGCGGGTTATAGGTCAGGACGAGGCCGTGCAGAAGGTGACGGAGGCCATTCTCCGCTCCCGCGCCGGCATTGCGGACCCCAACCGGCCCATCGGCTCATTTATGTTCCTGGGCCCCACGGGCGTGGGCAAGACCGAGCTTGCCAAGAGCCTTGCCGAATGCCTGTTCGACGACGAGCACAATATGGTTCGCATCGACATGACGGAGTATATGGAAAAGTTCTCGGTGTCCAGACTTATCGGCGCGCCTCCGGGATATGTGGGCTACGACGAAGGCGGTCAGCTTACTGAGGCCGTGCGCCGCAAGCCGTATTCCGTGGTGCTGTTCGACGAGGTGGAAAAGGCCCACCCTGATGTGTTCAACATACTGCTGCAGATCCTGGACGACGGCAGAATAACGGACAGCCAGGGCCGCACCGTGGACTTCAAGAACACCATCATCATCCTTACGTCCAATCTGGGCAGCCAGTATCTGCTTGATGGCATTACCCCAGACGGACAGATCTCCGACGAGGCCCAGAAGGCGGTGCAGGAGGAGCTGAAGCGCTCTTTCCGTCCGGAATTTCTCAACAGACTGGACGAGATAATAATGTTCCGCCCGCTGACCCGTGAGAACCTGTCCGGCATCATAGACAATCTGGTGGCCGCGCTGAGAGCCCGCCTGGCGGACAAGACACTGAAGCTTGAGATAACCGACAGCGCCAAGGAGCTGGTCATAGACCAGGGCTTCGACCCGGTTTACGGCGCACGCCCGCTGAAGCGGTTTTTGCAGAGCAGGGTGGAGACACTTATCGCCCGCACAATTCTGTCCGGCGACCTGGCAGCCGGGTCTACCATAGTGGTGGACGTGGAAAACGGTCAGCTTGTTTGCCGGGTAAAAAAGTAAATAGTCAGATAAAGCGTGCCAAAACAAAAATAATGGGGCCTGTTCTTTTCGAAAAAGAACAGGCCCTATTTTCAGCTTTACTTATATCAATTTCTCCGCACTGAGTTCCGGGCTGTTGGTGAGGGGGCTAGCAATGGCGATGGCCCCGGCCTTCATGGCCGCTCTGGCGGAGGCCTCCAGAGAAAGACCGTTAATTCCCGCCCACACTATTGCCGCTACGGCGGCATCCCCGGCGCCGGTGGCGTTCACCAGCACCGACGGGGAGCAGGGCAGGCGCACCATGCCGTATTTTTCGGCGGCCACTATGCCGTTGGCGCCCATGCTCACATAGGCCCGGCTCACGCCGATGTCCACAAGCGCTCTGGCCGCGTCGGCGGCGTTCTGTGCGCCGGTGAGATGCATGGCCTCTATCTCGTTGGGCTTGAAGGCGGCAAGACGGGACAGTATGGGCCGCAGCCGCTCTGCCTTGGTGACGGATACGGGGTCGGCGTACAGCGGGGCGGTGCAGTTTTCGGCGATGTAGGCGATGCTCTCGTCGGTAAGGTTTCCGTCGATGACCGCGGCGTCGGCCGAATTTATGGACGCCAGGCACTTTTCCAGGTATTCGGGGTTCAGGGTGTCGGCCACGTCCGTGTCCGAAAGGCCCAGTTCCATATCCCCGGCGGAATCGGTGATGTAGAGGTATGACGAGGTGCGCCGTCCGGGTACGCGGCGGGCAAGACTCATGTCGAAGCCCAGCTCCAGACAGCTCTCCTCCACGCTTTTGGCATACAGATCGCCGCCCAGAGCGGTGATGAAGGTCACGTCCAGACCCAGCAGACGCAGGTTGTGGGCGATGTTGCGCCCCACGCCGCCCATGGACATGGTGACGGTGCCGGGATTGGAGTCCCGCATTATGAGGGGATTGAAGGGCCGGCCGCATATGTCGATGTTCACGGCGCCAATTACAGCCACTCTGCTCATGTTATCTTGCTATCCTCCAGATGCCGTCGGCGTACTCGCCCACGGCGCGGTCGGCGGCGAACACGCCGCTTTCGGCGATGTTCACCATGGACATGCGCTCCAGCTCCGCCGGATTTTTGATGGTCTCGAAAAGACGCCTGTGGCAGTCCAGGTAGTCGGCGAAGTCCGCCAGCACCATGTACTGATCGCCGCCGAACAGCAGCTGGGACACCAGATCGGAATAGTTTTTGCCGTCGGCAAAGCCCCGGCTGAGACGGGTCATAATGTTGTGAATGACGGGATTAGCGTCGCTGACGGCCTTGGGGTCGTAGCCCGAGCGGCGCAGGGATTCCACCTGGTCGGCGTGGAGGCCGAAGAGGAACATGTTGTCGTCCCCCAGCCGCTGGTACATCTCCACATTGGCACCGTCCAGAGTGCCGATGGTCACGGCGCCGTTCATCATCAGCTTCATGTTGCCGGTGCCGCTGGCCTCCTTGCCGGCCGTGGATATCTGTTCGGATATCTGGGCTGCGGGCATGAGCGCCTCGGCGGCTGAGACGCGGTAGTTCTGCATGAAATACACCTGCAGCTTGCCCCGGCACACCGGGTCGGCGTCGATGTCCTTCTGAAGAGAGCAGATGAGCTCTATGATGCGCTTGGCGGTCTTATAGCCCGCGGCGGCCTTGGCGCCGAAAACAAAGGTGCAGGGCACAAAATCCATGTTGGGGTTGTCGTGGAGCATGGTCTGCAGATGAGTTATCAGCATGGCGCACATGAGCTGCCGCTTATACTCGTGCAGGCGCTTTACCTGTACGTCCATGACGGCGCCGGTATCCAGAATATAGCCGTCGTTGAGCTTGGCAAAGGCGGCAAAATCAATTTTGTTCTCCCGCTTTATCTCCGCAAGACGCTGCTGCACACCGGCGTCGCCGGCAAAATCGCGCAGCCGGGAGAGCTCCTCCGGCTTCGTCAGGTACCCGTCGCCGCCCAGCAGCTCGCACACCAGCGCGTGGAGGCGGGGATTTATCTGGGCCAGCCATCTGCGGTGGTCGATGCCGTTGGTGACGTAGGTGAAGCGCTCCGGACGCAGGGAATATATATCGGCAAAGAGCTCTTTTTTCAGTATTTCACCGTGGAGAGCGGACACGCCGTTAACCTTGAAGCAGGCGGCGAGGCAGAGGTTTGCCATGTGCACCTGCCCGTCCCGGATGATAAGGTTGCGGCCGACGCGCTCGCCGCCGCCGAAGCTTTTTGCAAGATACTCGCACCAGCGGCGATTTATCTCGCACATGATCTCCCACACGCGGGGCAGCAGCTTCTGCACCAGATCCTGAGGCCAGGTCTCCAGAGCCTCGCTCATGACTGTGTGGTTGGTGTAGGCCACGCACTCCTTTACGATGTCCCAGGATTCGTCCCAGCCCAGACCGTGCTCGTCCATGAACAGCCGCATAAGCTCGGGAATGACCAGCGTTGGATGGGTGTCGTTTATCTGTATGACGTGATGCTGCGCAAAGCTTCTCACGTCGCCCCAGCGCTTCACGTGCTCGCGCACTATGGTCTGCGCCGTGGCGGAGACGAAAAAGTACTGCTGCTTCAGACGCAGCGTCTTGCCCTCAACGGTGTCGTCGGCGGGGTAGAGCACCTTGGTTATTACCTCGGCCATTGTACGGTTTTCCAGGGACTTTACATACTCGCCCTCGGAAAAAAGGTACATGTCCAGCACGTCCGGGCTTTTGGCGTCCCACAGGCGCAGGGTGTTGACGGTTTTGCCGCCGTAGCCCGCGATGAGCATGTCCCGGGGCACGGCGGTGACAGCGGTGTAGCCGGTGTATTCGGCCTTGTAGTGGCCGTAGTTGTCCCAGTTGGGGGATACCTGGCCGCCGAAGCGGACCTCCACGGCCTCGTCATAGCGGGGCACCAGCCAGCTTTCGGCGGAGGTGCGCCAGTCGTCGGCCACCTCGGTCTGTTTGCCGTCCACTATCTTCTGGCGGAACATGCCCAGCTCGTAGCATATGGAATAGCCGGTAGCCGGGATGCCCATGGTGGCCATGGAATCCATGTAGCAGGCGGCAAGCCTGCCCAGACCGCCGTTTCCCAGACCGGCGTCGGGCTCGGTCTCAAAAATATCTGCGGCGGAGCGGCCCAGATCCTCCAGCGCGCCCTTTACAGCCTCGGAAAGCCCCAGATTGAAGGCGTTTTTCGCAAGGCTTCTGCCCATCAGAAACTCCATGGACAGATAGTGCACTTCCCTTTCGGGGGCGCGGGTCTCCTCCACGGCCAGAACGCGGGACATGATCTCCCGTATCACCATGGCGGCGGCCTGGAACACCTGGTCGTCGGTGGCCTCCGCGCTGGTTATTGCAAAATGCGCGCACAGCTTGTCTTCTATTGCGGAGCGCACCTCGTCGCGTGATATCTCACTTGTCATTGCAGGATTTACCTTTCTGATTTCAGATTTTGCTGCTTTTGGGGACCACTATGGGCAGCCGCGGGCTTCCCGTCAGGGTGATATACGGCGACAGCTCCGTATATTTGTCGGCTATCACGTTTTTTAGCTGGGCGTTTTCCCCTATGACGCCGCCCCGCATCACTATGCAGCCGTCCAGCACCGCGCCGGGGGCTACCCTGACGTCGGAGAACAGGATGCTGTTGTTCACCGTGCCTTCTATAATGCAGCCGTCCGCCACAAGGCTGTTGCAGGCGCAGGCCGCCTCGCCGTAGTAGGTGCTGACCTCCTCGTGATTTTTGGTACGCACGGGACGTGAGGGGGGGAACATGGCCGCGCGCTTGTCGGCCCGGAGCATGTCCATATTTGCTCTGAAATAATCCGCCACGGTGGTTATGGCGGCGGAATAGCCGTCGTGCATGTATATGCCGATCCGGCCGCCCTGCTGAAGATAACCCGCTATGGCGTCACGGTGGAAGTGGCGCTTGTTTTCAGCGGCGCAGCTGTCCATCATGTTAAGAAGCAGAGTCTTTGAGATGATATATACCTCAAGAGAGGCCACTCCTTCGCCGCCGCCGGTACGGGTGAACAGCATTTTGGAAGAAAAGCCGTCCGCGTCGGGCACAAAGCGATGGTGGGTCTCGCTGGGCGCGCCGGGGGCGCACACGGCGGTCAGCTCCGCTCCGGAGGACAGATGCTGCTGTATGGCGGCGTCCAGGTCCAGATTGGCGGCCAGACTGCCCCGCATGATCACCACGTGCTTCTGCGGGATGTCGTGTATGTAGGTGGAGACGGCGTTCAGCGCCTCGATGGTGCCGATGTATTCGCCGGTGTGATACTCCGGCAGACCGAAGGGCGGCAGCATGCGCAGCCCTCCCCGGCGGCGGCTCATATCCCAGTCCTTGCCGCTGCCCAGATGATCCAGCAGGGATTGATAATCCCGCTGCATGATGACGCCCACGTCCCGTATGCCCGCGTTCTGCATGGAGGACAGGGCAAAGTCGATGAGCCTGTATCTGCCGCAGAAGGGCAGAGAAGAGCTTGTGCGGGTGCGCACCAGCTCGCCCATCTCTGGGGCCGAGCTGTACGCGAAGATTATTCCGTGAAAATCAGCCATGGTCTCACACCTCCCCGCTTTCATATATCATGGCCCCGGCAGGCACCTGAGCCCCCGACCTTATCACGGTGTCCGGCCCGCAGGTGGCCACGCCCCAGGCGTCTGTGCCGTCCGGAGGCGCGCCCACATGGGCGCCTGCACGCACCACGGCGTTTTCGCCCAGAATGGCGTATTCAACGGTTGCGCCCTCCTCCACCACCGCACCGGGCATGAGGACGCTGTACAGCACGCTGGCCCCGCTTTTGATAACGGCGGAGTTCGACAGCACGGAATTTTCCACACGGCCCTCGATGACGCAGCCCTCGGTGACGATGGAGTGGACCACCTGGGCGGAGGAGCCGATGTAGTGGGGCGGGCAGGGAGGCCAGCTGGACATGATGGGCCAGCTGGCGTCGAAAAGGTTGATGAGCGTGGTGGACAGCATGTCCATATTGGCGTCCCACAGGCTGGTGATGGTGCCAACGTCGCGCCAATAGCCCTCAAAGCGGTAGGGCCACAGCTTTTCTCCGTTTGCCAGCATCTTCGGGATGATGTTTTTGCCGAAATCTTTGTCGGAGGCGGGGTCGGCCTCGTCCTCGATAAGGTACCGGCGCAGCTTCTCCCAGTTAAAAATGTATATCCCCATGGACGCAAGGTCGCTTTTCGGCGCCTTGGGCTTTTCCTCAAATTCGGAGATGTACCCGTCGTCCCCCACGTTCATTATGCCGAAGCGGGTGGCCTCCTCCATAGATACCTGAAGCACGGAGATGGTGCAGGCAGCGCCTTTTTTTATGTGCTCTCTCAGCATAAGATCGTAGTTCATCTTGTATATGTGATCGCCGGAGAGAATGAGCACGTTCTGGGGCTGGTACATCTCGATAAAGCTCATGTTCTGATATATGGCATTGGCGGTGCCGGAGAACCAGGAGCCCTTTTCCCCGGCGGACTGATAGGGCGGCAGTATAAACACGCCGCCGTCGGAGGTGTCCATATCCCAGGCCTGACCGCTGCCGATATAGGAATTGAGCTGCAGCGGGCGGTATTGAGTAAGGACTCCCACGGTGTCGATGCCGGAGTTTGCGCAGTTTGAAAGGGGAAAGTCGATGATGCGGTACTTGCCGCCGAAGGGCATGCTGGGCTTCGCCACTTTTTGAGTGAGGGCATACAGCCGGGAGCCCTGCCCGCCGGCCAGCAGCATGGCTATACAGCTTTTCTTCATACCTGCCTCCTTGCAAATAATTTTTGACGGCGGCATGGGCCGCCGTCAAAAAATGGATTTCAGTTATATACGTTCATGGCCTTTTCCGGGCCGTTTTCAATATAGCATTCCACGGCGCCGGCGGCCCGCTTCGCGGCGTCGGCAATGTCGAGGGCATCCTGCCCGTGGAAGACGCTGAGCACCCAGTCGGCCATTTCATAGTCCGGCCTGGGCGGCACGCCCACACCCAGACGTATGCGCGGAAACTGGTCGGTGCCCAGATTCTGGATGATGCTTTTCAGCCCGTTGTGACCTCCGGCGGAGCCGGACGGGCGCACCCGCAGCTTGCCCACGGGCAGGGCAATTTCATCGGATACCACGATGACATGCTCCGGCGGGAGCTTATAAAAATTCACAGCCTGTATCACGGCTTCCCCGGAAAGATTCATAAAGGTCTGGGGCTTCATAAGCATGACCTTTTCGCCGCCCACGGCGCACACGCCGGTGAGAGCCTTGAAGCGCAGTCTGTCGATCTCTGCGCCGAATTTTTTCGCGCACTCGTCCCCGGCCATGAAGCCGGCGTTGTGCCGTGTGCCGGAAAAACGGGGCCCGGGATTGCCCAGAAATACGACGAGCCATGTTACTCCGCCCGGAGTGCGTAATCTGTCGAACATGACGACCCCGCGCTCAGTCGAACAGGTTGGAGATGGATATCTCCTCGTAGATGCGGTCAATGGCGTCCGCGAATACCGGCGCCACGGAGAGATACTTTATGATGTCGCACTTGGGTCTGTCTTCTGGATAAGGAATGGTGTCCAGCAGCAGCAGCTCTTTGATGCAGCTCTCGCCCAGGCGGTCTATTGCCGGGCCGGAAAGAACGCCGTGGCTTGCGCAGGCGTAAATGTCGGTGGCGCCGCCCAGATCCTTTATGGCCTTGGCCGCGCCGCACAGCGAGCCGGCGGTGTCCACCATATCGTCCAGCAGTATGCAGGTCTTGCCCTCCACGCTGCCGATGATGTTCATTACCTCGGAGTGATTTGCCTTTTCGCGGCGCTTGTCCACGATGGCCATGTTCACGCCCAGCTTCATTGCAAAGGCACGTGCGCGGGCGGTGCTGCCCACGTCGGGGGATACCACCATGATGTCCTCATTGCCCTTGCCGAACTCCCGCATATAATATTTTGCGAACAGAGGAGCGCCCATAAGGTTGTCCACGGGAATATCGAAAAAGCCCTGTATCTGTGCGGCGTGCAGGTCCATGGTGAGGACTCTGTCCGCTCCGGCGGCGGTGATGAGGTTTGCCACCAGCTTCGCTGAGATGGGGTCGCGGCTCTTGGCCTTGCGGTCCTGGCGGGCGTAGCCGAAATACGGAATTACGGCGGTGATGCGGCCGGCGGAGGCGCGGCGCATGGCGTCGATCATGACAAGGAGCTCCATGAGGTTGTCGTTTACGGATTTGCAGGTGGACTGCACGATGAACACGTCGCAGCCGCGCACGGGTTCGTGTACGGAAATGGAGCACTCGCCGTCGGCAAACTGGGTGACGGTGGCGTTGCCCAGAGTTTTGTTGAGATGGGCGCAGATCTCCTCAGCGAGAACAGGATTGGAATTGCCGGTGAATACCTTGATCTCTTTGCCGTGTGAAATCATCTTATGTATCCTCTCTTTTTGGCCGGACGACCGGGGCCGGCATTATTTACATGGCAATTATACCAAAGCAGCATAAAAAATAAAAGACCATTATTTACAATTTGAATTTTTTTGTATATAATAACACAGCTATGCCTGTGAATATGAAAGTTTATGGAAAGTTGTTGAAAACATGCCGGTAATTCAATTTGACGAATACAAAGTAAAACTAAATAATATCCAGCCCGCGATGGACGTGGTGGAAAAGGCGCTGAATCTGGACGCCGCCGCCAAGGAGATCGAGGAGCTGGAGACGGCCAGCGAGCGCCCAGATTTCTGGAACGATGTGGAGAACTCCCAGAAGGTGCAGAAGCGCCTGAAGCAGCTGAAGGACAAGTCTGAAAAATTCGCCTCCCTCCGCTCCGCCTGGGAGGACATGATGACCATGTGCGAAATGGCCATCGAGGAAAACGACGACAGCATGCTGCCGGAGCTGGAGGATGAATATGAAAAATTCTACGCCTCCCTGGAGTCCATGCGTCTGTCCACTCTGCTGACCGGCGATTATGACGCCAACAACGCCATCCTCACCTTCCACGCCGGCGCCGGCGGCACCGAGGCACAGGACTGGACCCAGATGCTGTACCGCATGTACAACATGTGGGCCGACCGCCACGGCTATACCGTCAAGCTGCTGGACTATCTGGACGGCGACGAGGCCGGAATAAAAAGCGCCACCATCATGATTGAGGGCGAGAACGCCTACGGCTATCTGAGAAGCGAAAACGGCATACACCGGCTTGTCCGCATATCCCCCTTCGACGCCGCCGGCCGCCGCCACACCTCGTTTGCCGCGGTGGAGGTCATGCCGGAGATCACCGAGGACAGCGACATAGAGCTCAAGGACGAGGACATCAAGATGGACGTCTTCCGTTCCTCCGGCGCCGGCGGACAGAAGGTCAACAAGACCTCCTCGGCCGTGCGTCTCACCCACATCCCCACCGGCATCGTGGTCTCCTCCCAGGTGGAGCGCAGCCACTTCCAGAACCTTGAAAACTGCAAAAACATGCTCCGCGCCCGCCTTGCCGAAATAAAAGAACGGGAGCATCTGGAAAAAGTCAGCGACATCAAGGGTGTTCAGATGAAGATCGAATGGGGCAGCCAGATACGCTCCTATGTCTTCATGCCGTATCAACTGGTCAAGGATCACCGCACCGACTATGAGGACGGCAACATCGACAATGTGATGAACGGCGATCTGGACGGCTTTATTAACGCCTATCTGACCATGAACGCAGGGACCTGACAGACACAGACGTTCCGGTTTCAGACAATAACGCGCGGCCGCTCCAAAAGGAGCGGCCGCGCGTTATCTTTCGCTGGGGCCTGGGTCGCTGCTGCCGAAAATAAGATCGTCTACATCCATATCTCTATCCCTCCGCGCACTGATATACCGCATACATACAGCGTATGCTTACCCGGGCAAAAAGATGAAAGGGAAATTCCGCAGTTTTCTACAATTAATAATTTAGTCTTGAAACCCGGATGAGCATGGGTTATAATACTATGGCCTATTGATAAAAATCAGTTTCCAATATGAATTGTAAAGGATGAAAGCCTATGAGCGCGTCAAACGACAGAAAAAAGCGTATGGAGGCCCGTCAGGCCGGCCTGGACAGAAAGACCAACATGTCCGTGGAAGAGATCAAAAAACAGAAAAAGAGCAAGATCAGCTGGACGGTGGGTTCCATTATTGTCGGACTGCTGGTGGCGGCCATTATAATTCTCAACACCAACCTGTTCTACACACGCACCACCGCTGTGCAGGTGGGCGACCAGAGCTATTCTGCCGCTCAGTTCAGCTATTATTACAAGACTCAGTATTATAACTTCATGCAGCAGTACGGCTCCTATGCCTCCATGTTCGGTCTGGACACCAGCAAGCCCCTCAAGAGCCAGACCTGCAATATGCTGCAGGACGGCGGCACATGGTACGATTACTTCAAGCAGCAGACCATGAGCGCCATGGAGCAGATCACCGCGCTGTCGGAATATGCAAAGAAGAACAATATCGCCCTGGACGACACCGAGAAGGCGAACATAGACACCGAGATGAAGCAGTTCGCTTCCAGCGCCACCTCCAACAACTACACCTCCACCAAGAACTACCTCTATGCCCTGTTCGGACGCGGCTGCAGCGAGGCGCTGGTGAGGGGCGAGCTGGAGCGTACGGCTCTGGCATCCAAGGCCTACACCACCATGAAGGATTCATATAAGTTTACGGATGCGGAGCTTGAGGCCTGCTACAAGGAAAACAAGGACAGCTTCGATACCTTCGATTACGCCTACTATCTTGTAGCTGCGGAAAAGGTGGCCACCGCGACTGCCACCAGCACCGATACCACCGCCGCGCCCACCACCGATGCGGGCACGGATTCCACCGCGACCACCGCCGTGACCGACGCCACCATGGCAGCCGCCAAGGCCACCGCCGACAAGATCGCCGCTGCGGCCAAATCCGGCGCGTCAGCTCAGGCACTGTCATTCAGCGAGGCAGTTTCCGAGGTCACCGGCAGCACCGACAACACTGCCACCGACCAGACCGGCGTGTCCGGCTCCAGCATCACCGGCGAGTATGCCGAATGGCTGAAGGACGCCTCCCGCAAGGCCGGAGACATCACTGTTGTGGAGTCCGCCGACAACGGCTATTATGTGGTGCAGTTCAACGGCCGCAGCGATAACCACTATAATCTGGTTGAGGCCCGCCACATTCTGGTGAAGGCCGAGGCTTCCGACGACGGCACCTATACCGACGACGCCAAGGCCACCGCCAAGGCATCCGCACAGAAGATCTACGACGAGTATCTGGCCGGCGCCAAGACCGAGGACAGCTTTGCCGCGCTGGCAAAGCAGTATTCCGAGGACGAGGGCTCCAAGGACAACGGCGGTCTGTACGATGAGATCTACAAGGGCGAAATGGTCACGGATTTCAACGACTTCTGCTTCGCGACCGGCCGCAAGGCGGGCGACACCGCCCTCATCTATGGCGAGAGCAGCCAGTATGCCGGATATCATGTGGTCTATTATGTGGGCCTGAACGACGAGCTTTACAGCGACTATCTGGCCAAGGACAAGCTCACCAGCGATAAGCTCAGCGCATGGCAGACAGAGCTTCTCAAGAGCTACACCTCCACTGCCAAGTTCTCCATCAGATTTGCGGAGACAGCCTGAACTGAAATATAATGCAATATAAAAAGCCGCCCTTTCGGGCGGCTTTTTTGAAAGGAAAGGCCATGGACGACAGGACTATGCGTCTGCGGATGCTGCTGGGCGAACCGGCAGTTGAAAAACTGAAAAACAGCCATGTGGCAGTGTTCGGCCTGGGCGGCGTAGGCTCATGGTGCGCCGAGGCCCTGGCCCGTTCTGGCATTGGCAGACTTACGATAATCGACTCAGACGACGTGTCCTCGACCAACATCAACCGCCAGCTGTGCGCGCTCGCCTCCACGGTGGGGCAAGGCAAGGCGGAAGTGATGGCGGCGCGCATACGCGACATCAATCCGGACATTGCGGTCACGCCCCTGCGCGGTCTGTACGACGCGGAGCACAGGGAGGGATTTTTCGGGGATTACGATTATATTGCCGACTGCATAGACCTGGTGTCCTGCAAGGTGGATTTGATCCAGAACGCCATGGAGCGGGACATTCCTATAATTTCGGCGCTGGGTACCGGCAACAAGCTGGATGCGGAGAAGCTTACCGTGTGCGACATCAGCGTTACCCACGGCTGCCCGCTGGCGCGGGTGGTGAGGAAGGAGCTGCGCACAAGGGGAATAGAGCACCACACGGTGGTGTTCAGCCCCGAGGAGGGCGTAAAGCCCGAAGCGCTGGAGGCTCCGCCTCCCGGCCGGCGCAGCGTGCCCGGCTCCGCCGTGTGGGTGCCTGCCGCGGCGGGGCTGCTCATGTGCCAGCATATCATTACAGAACTCGCTAAATAAAAACCGCCGTCATGTGACGGCGGCTTTTCATATAACGAACAGGGTTATCATTGAAAACGCGGTGAAGATCCGGGCGGAGTAGTAAAGAATACTGGAGGTGCGCAGCCTGTCGGCGCTGTGGCCGGTGCCGTACATGTCGGAGATGAGCAGATTGTCTGCGATGGCGAGGAACAGACCTCCCACGGCGAACAGTATGGTGCCGGGACTTACCGCGAACACGGCGCCTCCGGCGGCACAGCCGCCCATTATAAGCAGCAGCAGCTCGTACAGTATGCCCAGATATGCCAGCCGCTTCATTTTTACCTTGCGCTTTTTCAGGTATTTGCAGGCAAAAAACATGCCTGCCGCGGCATAGGGCGCGGCCACATACAAGACCTTCGGTGTGAGCCCGATGAACGCCGCAATGCCGCAGGCGTTTGCGGCAGCATAGCTGACGGCGCCGGCAGCCGCGTATGCGCCGGATTTTTTGGGATACAGCAGCCGCAGACCCAGCAGCACGTCCCCGGCAAGACCCAGGCACAGCCCGGCAAATATCAGATGTCCGAAGACCGAGTACCAGCAGCCGGTCATTGCTATGCCGCCCACCCCCGCGTAGCAGGCGGAGGCCAGCACTTTCATGGTCAGCGACTTCTTATACAGTTTGTTCTCGGCACAGTTCAGGAAGCTGTTGGCAAAAAAGCAGCAGGCCAGGGTCAGCGCGGTCATTACGATAAGCTGCATTTACTTCTTTTCCTCCAGCGCCCGGCGCCTGCCGCCGAATTTTATCTCGCCGAACATTGCGCCGCCCAAAATCAGCGCCGCGCCGATCATCTGCACCGGCGTCATGCGCTCGCCAAGAAAGAGGGCGGAAAAGATCACGGCGGACAGTGGATCCACATAGCAGCACAGGGCCACGGTCTGGCCGGGCAGGCGCTGCATGGAGGAAAAGTACAGAAAGCAGGCAAAGCCGGAGTTAACAACGCCCAGTATCAGCACATACACCAGCGGCCTGCCGCCCGGCAGGGCAAAGGGAAATTCGCCTTTTATAAGGAGGTACGCCAGTATGACGAAAAAGCCGATTATCAGCTCAGACAGGGTGGAGCCAAGTCCGGACACGTGCTTTATGGATTTGTTTGAAACTATCAGCGTGGCGTACAGCAGCGCGGCGACGGCCGCGCACAATATGCCGCGCCCCGTGCTGCCCTCGGCTCCCGCCACGCCGGTGATGCACACCATGCCGATTATAACGGCGGTGATGGCGGCCAGCTTGTTCCAGGTGAGTTTTTCCTTGAAAAGAACGGGGGACAGGGCCATGACGATTATCGGCCCGCAGTAGTACACCAGCGTGCCGATGCTTACGGAGGCGTATTTGTATGCCTCAAAAAGAAATACCCAGTTGGCGCCCAGACATATGCCGGATATGAGCACGGGCAGCTCGTCGCCCTTGAACTGCTTCAGCGAAAGCTGACGCCTGGCCAGCACCACGCACAAAAGGAAAATGCTGCCGAAAAACGTGCGGGTCAGCACTATCTGCGCGCTGGAAAGCGGTATGTTGGTCACCAGCAGGCCGTTGGTGCCGAATATCAGCATGGATCCGATAAATTCTATATAGTCTCTTTTTTTACCCATCTGAACCGCCTCCCAGGAGAAAAGATTTTTACAGTATACCACCGATTTCGGCGGTTGTAAATCGTTTCTCCGGGCATAATAACCGGCATAATAACCGTGAAAGGCGGCGATAGAATGGCAAAAAAGAAGAAAGGCCTGCGGGATGACCCGACGCCTGCGGCAGACCCAGTGATGGGCGTTCCTCAGGACTGTCTGGGCATGGTGAATAAATACGGCACATACAACGTGCAGGACACGGCGGACACGGAAAATGATTTTCCGGCCATAGCCCAGGGCCTGCCCCGGGGCAAAAGAACCAAGCCGCGCAGGTAAACGTGCGGGCCCGGGGTTTCCGGAGCATAGACGAAGGGCGCGTTGCAAAACGGAAATGTTTTGCAGCGCGCTTTTTTACAGGTAGCGAAGCAGGAGACATGGGCAGGCAAGAAGCAAAAGGGCGGTTTTGTGGAAAACCTCGTATGCGAAAGGAGCCTCCGGCGATGCCGCAGGCCTGGAATGTGGAATATTCAGTTATACTTTTTCAGGAAATGCAAATTTCAGAAAGATGCGTTTTCAGCCGCCCGT
>Ga0183097_10401_pt1 | contig 92565 bp, 69 predicted proteins | sample BioMet8_FD_128883 | JGI IMG/M metagenome (GOLD analysis project Ga0183097, IMG submission 128883) | Microbial communities from bioreactor (seeded with sewage sludge) at Lawrence Berkeley National Lab, California, USA - Biofuel... | ecosystem: Engineered > Bioreactor > Anaerobic > Unclassified ... | reverse complement strand
TGAGACAAATCAGGGTATCAATCAGGACATTACCAGCGGCACTGTTTCAGTATTAAGGGCCGACACGAACTATGTGATAACGTTCAATTGTACCCTTAAAAACGGAAGCGGAATTACAGGGTATTACAAGGGGCCTTTAAAATATTACGACAATACAAAGGGCGTAACTCTGACAAAATCGGCGAAGGCCAAAGTTAAGATCCGTTGGTGGAAAAGGATGATTCAATAGAACCTGGTATTTTTCCTTTTCAGATCTTTAAGGAAAAATACTTTCCTTTCGCCTTCCTGATGATAAATCAATTGATCGGGAAGGTTGACAACCTCAATAGTGATTTTTATCCTGGATTTACCTGAAGGCAGAATGCTTTTGATTTCGGCTCCTCTTTTTGTTGCAGAAACAAGGGCTTTCATCCTGACACCCCGGAATATAATTGAATCAAAAGTAACTCCCTTTCTAATCCTGGTCAATTCCAGAACGACGTTTGTCCCTTTCTCATTTTCACTGATCACCCAGGATTGGTAAAATGCCTTCTTTACGGTAAAAGGGTTACTCGCTGATGACCCAGGAGAAGCAAAAATCCCTGAAGATACCAGCAGAAGGGCAATAGCTAAAAAAGTTTTTCTTTTATTAATTAACATTAAAATATCCGAACTATAACAAAAAGTACATAATTTCGTATAGCTCTAATTAAAATAAAAAAAATGAAAAAATCATACATTGCCGCGTTAATTTCCTTTTTGCTATTGACCCAGTTGATTTTGGTGAACTGTAAGAAGGATTCCTCAGTCGATGGGAATTACCAAAAGCCGGCCGAAGCCTCCGTTCCCAACAAGTTTATCTGGAACGGCATGCATGATTACTACCTCTGGGTGGATCAGGTTTCCAATTTATCCAATTCCAAATATTCGATTCAGGATTCGCTGAACCGGTTTTTAGATCAGTACTCGGATCCTGAGAAACTCTTTTATGATTTACTCTATAAATACAAAGTTATCGACAAGTGGTCGTTTATAGCCAACGATGCGCAGACGATCGAGGATTGGATATCGGGCAATTCAAAAACCACCGGGATTGATTTTATGCTTGGGGGAATTCAAAACTCCACTAATTTATTCGGATTTGTCAGGTATGTGCTGAAAGGGTCTCCGGCTGACCTGGCTGGAGTGAAACGGGGGGATATCTTTATAAAAGTGGATGATCAGAATATTACCGAAGCCAATTATCAGACCCTGTTGTTTTCAAAAGATCAGTATAAATTTTCCTTTGCAACAGTTGTAAACGGGTACCTTACCCCTAACAACAAATCCCTGACAATCAGCGCTATTCAGATACAGGAAAATCCGATCCTGATGGATACCGTATTGAATGTAAACGGTTCCAAAGTCGGATATCTTGTTTACAACCAGTTCAATTCCGATTTCGACATCCAGTTAAACAGCGTCTTCAAAAATTTTAAAGATCAGGGCATCAGCAAGTTGATTCTTGATTTAAGGTACAACGGCGGAGGATCTGTTACATCAGCCATCTACCTTGCCAGCATGATTTACGGCACCGATAACAACAAAATATTTTTAAAAAGCCAATACAATAAAAATCTGCAGGATTACTTTACACAGAACTACGGATCAACCTCTCTGCTGGATTATTTTACCGACAAAATAGCCAAAACCTCCACCACCGCGGAAACCCCCATAAATTCTTTGGGATTATCCGGCCTGTACGTAATAACCACTAAAAATACAGCCTCTGCCAGTGAGTTGCTGATCAACGGTCTTAAACCGTATATGCAGGTAAAATCAATCGGGACAGCCACCGACGGAAAATATGTAGCTTCGGTAACGATCCAGGATATCGACTCAAATGGAAACGTCAACACAGACGACCCCTGGACGATGCAGCCTATCGTGGCAAAAATCTCAAATTCGCAGGGAGTTACTGATTATGTAAATGGTTTATCTCCCGATATCAACACCGAAGAAGATATAAGCAATTTACTCCCCTTTGGAGATCCCAATGAAACTTTGCTTCAGGCAGTTTTAAACGACATCCAGGGCTTGCCGCAGAAAGCCCTGAAACTAAAGCTTGCAACCATCGGGAAATTATATGATGTAAAAGATGCAAAGCCTTTTGCAAAAAGTATGTACATAAATCCCGCCCGCATCAACAAGTTTATAAAAGATAACAGTTTGCCCAAAAAATAATTCCTTACACCCCTCAATAAAAGGTTTGAGAAAGGATGATTCAGAAGAATGAGTCATCCTTTTTTTATCATTTTGAATCCCTGATAAAATCTTCCACAGGGTTTAATGACATAAACTTTTTTTTAAATTTTCCGTTCATTAACAACGGTATCAGACAATGTGATTTTGAAAAAAATGCTCAATTTATAAAAACTGCATCAAATGAAAACATTGGAGAAACAAGAAGTCACTGATTTTCTGGATCAGTATTTGAAGGGCTGGACCTTTGAAGATAATTGCCTGAAAAGGGATTTAAAATTTAAGGACTTTATCCAAGCCTTTTCTTTTATGACAGCAATTGCCATGGAGGCGGAAAAAGCCGATCATCATCCTGACTGGAGCAATAGTTATAACAGATTAAGTATTTCGCTGACAACACATTCAGCGCATGGCATCACCCAGGCTGATTTAGATCTGGCCTTGAAAATAAGTGGTCTCTATGAAAAGTTCGAATAAGTACAGAGGATTGAAGGTTGCCTGATCACTTTTAATAAAGAAGGTATGTTTTCTAAATAAATTATTGTTAATTTAGATCGTCATATTATACAATCTTGTCAGGTATTCATATTAAACGGTAAAGAATGGTCATAAATCTTCGCAACAGGCATTTCCTCAATCTTTTGGATTTTAAACCTGATGAAATAGAATTTCTTCTTGAGATGGCCGCAGAATTGAAATGGGCAAAGAGATCCGGAACAGAAGAACAGCGATTGGTGGGCAAGAATATTGCCTTAATCTTTGAAAAAGCTTCTACGCGTACCCGGTGTGCTTTTGAGATTGCCGCGTATGACCAGGGGGCACACATCACGTATCTTGCTCCGTCAGGGTCTCAGATCGGCGAGAAGGAATCGATGAAAGATACGGCCCGGGTCTTAGGTTCCATGTACGATGCCATCGAGTACCGGGGCTTCAAACAATCCACTGTCGAAGAGCTTGCGCGGTACGCCGGAGTACCGGTCTGGAATGGTCTGACCGATGAATTTCATCCCACCCAGGTGTTGGCAGACTTGATGACGATGCGTGAACACAGTCCCAAACCGTTCACTGAAATGAAACTCGCCTATCTTGGCGATGCGAGAAATAATATGGGAAATTCACTGATGATCGGGGCCGCCAAAATGGGTATTGATTTCCGCGCAGCGGCTCCTGAAATCTGTCAGCCGGATAAGCAATTGCAGGAAACCTGTCGGCACATCACTTCGATAACCGGCGGAAAAATAACCATTACAGAAGATGTAGCTGAGGCGGTAAAAGATTGTGATTTCCTTTATACAGACGTGTGGGTCTCCATGGGCGAACCTTATGAGCAATGGGAGAAAAGAATTTCCCTGCTAAAGCCTTATCAGGTAAACAAAAAAGCAATGGAGCTTACCGGAAATCCCAAGGTAAAATTTCTCCACTGCCTTCCTGCTTTTCACGACCGTAACACCAAAACCGGCGAAGATATCTATCAGAAATTTGGCCTCCAGGAAATGGAAGTCACCGATGAAGTATTTGAAAGTGAAGCTTCACTGGTTTTTCCACAGGCTGAAAACAGAGTACACACAATAAAGGCAATAATGGTGGCTACTTTGGGCTAAAACACTTTACTACTTTTGCGACTTTTGCGACTTGCGACTTTTGCTATTTATATTCTGATCTTTTATCTGCACTACATGATGGTGAGTCTTACCGTAACCCACTCCGTATTCCTGTAAGCATTGGTATTCCTGGGATAAGTAAGAATTAACTCCTTTGTCTCCCGGTCTTCAAGGAGGGTAAAATGAGAGAGGTCCAATCTTCCCTTTTGCAGATCTTCCTCCGTTCGGGTATCCAAAGTTAATAGACTTGAGCGTATTAACTTAAGATTACTCGTATTCACCTCAGCAATCACCAAAGGCCATCTTGGAAGGTTATCCTGGCAGTTTTCTTTAGACAGGTTGCCCACCCAAAAACATCTGCCGCTGGAATGTTTGAAAAGTGCCGACATGGAAGAAGGAGAGTAAAAAGGCTCCCCATCTTCAAAACACCAGGGCTCAGGTTTCGACCAGGTTTCTCCCCCATCTTTGGAAATGGAATACCATTTATAGCTGGGCAGCTGATCCTTAGGATCCAATTTACCGCCATTACTCCCCCGCATGACCATTAGTATTCTACCGTCCTTCAATTCTATCATTGTCGGCTCAATCATTCCCCTTGTTGATCTTTTCGGGTCTCCCTCAACTTTTTGGGAGACTTTCCAGGTTAATTTATTCCCATCTGTCCAGGTTCCGATAAGTACCATTACATCGGTATAAGTATAGCCGCCACCCGGGTTCAACAGATTACCATCGGGACCGGCAAGAGTAGCCTGAACGGGGACAAGGATTTTATGATTTCTGGTAACAATCGGAATGCAGCCCAGATCGCCGAGATAAATCGAATTCTTCCCGATGGTGATTCCGTCGATGGGATTCTGCGCGGTATGTCCTGTCTGAATCACGGGTTCTTCAAACAACCAGCTATTGCCTCCGTCCGGAGAAACCGTATAACGCAGATAATAGGTGGAAAGTGCTACTTGGGGTTCATCAATTTTGGGATCAAGCCCAGGGGTATCAAGCGAATTGATCATCGTAACAATCCGTCCGGTGTAGGGATCACGCACCGAAGTGATCCGGTTGCGGCGATACCCGTACGGCAACTCTATATAAAAATCAGGCTGAAAGGTATATTTGTTCCAGGTTTGTCCGTTATCCTCTGATTTCAGGTTTTCGGAGATCAGCTGCTTCCCTTTTTTTTCGGTATAGAGGGCGTTATGAAAACCAGAGGGGTCTTTAGTAACGGTCCGGCTGATTATTTTCAGCGTCGGTTTTTTTTCTGAATGACTGCTCCTCGTGGAGGAACAACCCGCGAAAGACAACAGGCCAAAAGCAACGATCAGTTGAGGCGTCCCGCTTACTGCAGCCGCTACCATTGCATTATATTTTAATGCTTTAGGCGATAAAATTCTATTAAAATTAAACATTTTCATTTCTGCAATCAGATTATCGGTTATTCTTTTCCAGTTTTTTATAATATCCAACACCTCTTTCCCCGCCTGGACTTACAAGCTCGTACTGTGAATCGCCGTCAAGATCTAACAGCTGTTCATTGATCGGTTTAACCGGTACTCTCATACCTGTATATTCCAAAGCAATCTTCCCCTTTACTTTACGAAAAATTCTTCCATCCCACCCCGGATCCTGCAATCCGATGATGACCTCTTCCCTGCCGTCATTATCGATATCCAAAACCTGCAATCCGATATGGCTGTTCATGCGTGGTTTAAATTCTATTCCCAGATCCAGCGCTTTTGGAGAAGACAAAACAGGCAATCCTGCTGAGTCAATTCCCTCATTAAGCATATAATAAACGCCTCCACCCGGATGAGGATCCGATTTAACTCCAAGCTGATAGCTGATCCCCCCGACAATAAGATCCTTTCGGCCATCACCGTTCAGATCCATGCTTGCTGCCACAGCCCGGTTGTGAATCCGGATCTCCTTACCGGAGCTGTCTTTGAGAGGTCCTGAAGAACGAAAAATAAACTCACCGGGTTTAGCCAAAGCCGGATCATCTTTTAAAAGAAAAAGGAGGCCCTTATCTGTAGCCGCAATAAGATGATTACGGCCCGATCCATCAAAATCCCAGCGAGTGATCCTGTGATATCCCCAATCCGGTGACATCTGGGGGTCGGTTTCGCCATCCACGTGAAAAATTCCATGCTGATCCATTAGTTTGAAAGAATCAGTATTATGCAGGTGGATTCCTTCTTTCGTTTTCTCAATGGGGATAAGGTTCCAGGATTTATTTCCATAATGGATGATATATCTTTTCCCGTGATCGGTTAGGACGTCATTAAAGGCATAAAATGAACCTGTTACATTCTCTCCCTCAATATAGTGAGTAAATGTAAAACGGGGAACACCTTTCTCCCAGCCTGTATTTTTAAGCGCTGCCAGATGATTTCCAAAAGCCAGCAGCAGATCGTTTCTCCCGTTATTTTTATACAGGCAAACTTTCGTGTGAAAACCTAAATCACCGGGATCCAGACCGGAAATTGGAATGTCACCCATATTTCTGAACACAGGTTTTCGTTCCTTCAAAGAGTTTACTCTTTTTAAATAAACAAACTGCTGTTTGCTGCTGCCGCCACAAATCACCAAAAGTCCCGGTTTGCCTGATTCATCAGGATAAACGATCGGCCTTGTGTTGGCTCCCTGAAACATCTTTCCTACCTCCTTACCTGTTCCCAACAGAAAAGGTTGTCCGTTTTCATCAAGGATCTTCTCAAGAGGCTTACTGTAACCCAATCCTAAGTCTTTCTGGTAGTTAATCCCCGAAACAGTATTGGTTTTCTCCATGGTGTATTTTATTCCTGAATAATAAGGACGACCAGTTCCTTCTGAATATTCCGGAAGCCACCAAAGATACCCCGCCCAATCACCAATAATCAGATCCCTGTATTTACTATCCGGAGAATAGATGATAGGATACAAATAATTGTGAAATTGATGATCTCTGTAACCTCCCAGATCATTAGGTTTAGCATTATTAGGATTTTCAGAAGGGATATTAAATGGTAGATTGCTTTTTGCGTCGCGCATAATGGTAGCTTCTGACACCTCATAATTGATATTGGGATATTTGCCTTTCCCCGGAATAAGATAGAGAAAACCAAACCGGTCGGCTCCAATCAAATCCAGCGTCCCATCCTTATCCCAATCCACAGGATCGAAGAGAAGTATTCCGGCTTTTCCTGAAAAATAAGGATCTTTGAGAATACTCTGCTCTTCAAAATGTTGTTTGGAAGGATAGGTAAACAATCCCTGCCAGATCCGGCTGATCATCAGATCCTGGGATTTTTTGCCGGAGGCCTGAACCAACTTCATGTCCATCACCATTCCAAGCGACACCGGACCCTTGTTCCACTTTAATGGTACAGCAGGCCCGGTCTTGAAATACTCGTTGTTTTGAGCACTCAGATTTACATTCAATAAAACGAAAACCCAAAAGAGCAATAGGTTAATCCTTTTCATATTTGCAAATTATATGAAGAGCTAAGTAATCCTCACGATTGTATAATGTTTAAAATCCCTTTAAAGATAGTTTATTCACAATATTTAAATATACATCCGGGATATCTACACCGGATATAGCTTTCCTTTTTATATCGACAATTTCTGAATGCGAAATTCCATGGCCATTTTTCCCCTTAATTAAAGTACAATCTTCTCCCCATTGAGCTGATTTTACACTTACAATTCCATCATTGTCTCCAACAGTTTTTTTGATGAATCGGTAAGTCAGGAAATATGACAAATCATCAATTGAATTTTTCATGAAAGTGTAATAACTGTTATAGTATACATTCTCACTATTAGGATTTCTTAAATTAAAGTCGATCATACTTTTTGTCGTCAATTCCGCGATTATTTTGTAAGGATCCGGCGATTTATCTCCATACACCTTAACAACAAAATTCACTATCTTTTTTGAAATTGGATTGTAAATTGATTTATTTTCAAAAACGTAATCGACAATTTCAGAACCATGATGAGGTGTTGAAATGGTCGTCAAACTTGCAATTTTCTCAGCGTAAATTAAAGAACTTATTAAAAATCTGGAATCCAGACCACCTTTTGAATGAGCAATAATATTCACTTTCTCACATTGACATAAATTCAAAACGGTATCAACAGTTTTACTTAAAGAAATTGCATTGTTTTCTATGCCTCCCCACGAATCTGTATTACCCAGGAACACCTTTAAACCCGAATTTTGCAATTTTTTCGGAATTCTCCCCCAAAAAAGACTGCTGTCTTTCGCCCCAATTCCGTGAACAAGGATAATTGGATATTTTGACATTGGGTTATTCATTTCATTATTATAGAAAGTCTACTTGTATGCTCCGCTGCCGCAAGAAATCTCTCAAAAAAATCAATGTAATTATGCAAAACTACTGATTAATACTGCCACACGATACAAGCGAGGGAGACGCACGGCCGTGCGTCTCTACAAAACCATTATATTTTTCTCCTAAAAAGATGTTTCTGCCCGTCAACCTCAACCTTAATTTCTACAATCCCTTTTCCTTCTAAAACAAGAGAGGCAGGATCACTAAGGATCCGGCAATCGGGGGCTTTCTTGCCTTTATAGGGTATTAGAAGAGAGATAAAGGAAATTGGTTCATTTTCTTCTCTTCTATAAACCGCTGTAACCGAAGTCCGGGGTTCCCTTTTCCCATATTCCCAGGCAGTCCATCCTTCTTCACTGTTCAAACTCACCGGTCTTTTTGACTTCACCTGAATAAGGAGATTCGAATCTTCAAAACCGGTCGTGATCTGTTTCTTTTCATCATCTATATTCACGACTCCGGGTGCCATTGGGAAATGAATTTCAGGATCTCCTTTTACTTCTCCTTTTGCTTCATCAAGGATAACAAAGAAAGGCATTTTACTCTTTTTTCCCGAAAACCAGACCGTGCGGCGATGTACTAAATCCTGATACGATTGATTTTCCACGCACAGGATATCAGCATCTGTGTTTGATTCCCAAAACAGCTGACGGCCTTCCGTCAGGGTATCTTTGCCATTCATTGTAAGCGTCGGATGAACCCTGGTCTGCCGGTGCCAGGCCCTTGCCTTGGGATCATGTCCATAGGTATAGAACCCCGTATCAGGCATTAACCAGCGCCCGTAAGCGTAGAGCTCAAAAGTTCCGTTATCCGGTGAATCGTGGCCGCTGATGGCGGGTCCAGAACAATGCAGCGCCATATAAACATCATCAGTTGACCAGCCGCTTCTTAAGGCATACATTCCGGCTTCAGGAAAAGCTATACTGCCATTAACAGGCAAATTTCCTCTATTTAATTCAGCCAAGGCAAGATATTTGGGATCTTTAAAATTCTTGCCCTCATTAGCTAAAACTTTATAAAGAGGCCATGTTTTTCGGTCATTGGAAGAAGGTTTCGGTCTTCCTGTATCTCCGAACATCGGAAAACCAAGATCTGGTGTGGCGATGCCAAAAATATAATCGGCCATTGCCCTCACCCGCTTTGAATAACTCTCCGGCATCTGACGGCCAAGCTCTTTGACCCTGCTTTCAATTTCGAGGGCATCACTATATACAGCCTGGTGATATCCTCCACACCACTCCCGCTGCACTCCGTCTGCAGTGGTTTGATCCAGCAGACTTTTGCTGGTAATTCCAATGGCGATATCCAGCCAGCGCTCTTTATCCTTAAATTCCGGGAAAGTATGGATAACCGTGAAAAAACCTTGCTGCTCAAAAATTGCCTTATTATGAACACGCCCCATGGGCATTTTTTCAGTTTTTAACTGATGATCATAGAGACTCGCCAACAAAATACCAAGAAACTGTGGTGTAAAGGATTTAGCATGAACCAATACCGAAAAATTGCTGCAAATAGATGAAGCTCTGATCCCGGTTTGCAGGTCCAGCCACGGATAACCTTTCCATCCATAAACAGGATGCAGACAATCCACAGTTTTCTCCAGAGGGTGTTTCCGTATCCAGTCCTCCGTCAGATCAACAAATGCCTTTGCATACTTTTCGTCTCCGGTTTTGGAATAAGCGCTTGCTAAATCAGAAACCCAGAAAAAACGGTACATAGCCGCCACCCACTCAATATCTCCGGCTGGATCAGCAGCCCAGTCAATATCGGGGCCATAGTTGGCGGCCGGATAAGGGCCCCACTGAAAAACATGGTTGCACAGGTTATCAGCTTTGCTGATTTGCTGATGTGCTGATGTGCCGGTTTCAGGTGCAGGAAAACGCTTTCGATAATAACTCAACAAAGCAGCAAGGGCAGCGTCATATCCTTTTTCATTAAGCGCCTCACGGACATCAGCCAATTCCGGTTTACTCAGGTCTAAAACTGAAAATAATTCGGATGGCGGTAATGATTTTAAGACAATTGTATCATCCGCCGAGTAAGCATAACTATTCCAGGGAATCAGAGATTCTGCTCCGGCAATTAAAGAAATCACACCGAGCCGCTGAAGGAATTCTCTGCGGTTGTTCATAGTAGTCAGATTGAAATGAAATTATTTGAATTCAGAAATAAAAGTGCAATTTAATCAAACCTTCCCTTAACAGAAAATTTTTTCATTTTAATCTGCAAACACCATTCAGCAACCTTCCTTACGCGTATTCGATGATTCGCGTCCTTTAAGTACTGAATACCAATAAACTAATTATTTACAAAGGTTTTAATGAATTTTGCTGATACTCTTTTTGAGCCATTTCAAGGGCTGTAGTTGTTATGTAATACTTTGCCAGGGTATTTGGAACTTCCCATTCCGGCATATCCCTGTTAACAAGATAACCTAAATACACACTGAAAGTAGGATCATATTTTAATTCTAAATTCCCCGGTAAAACAATTTCAATTTTTTCGGATCCATCCGACAAAGTTATCCCAGGATAAGTTGCACTCAGATTGGCGATCGCTTTTTTCAGGTTTAATTGAAAATCCTTTTCTGATACATTGTTTCCCTTCCGGATGTACAATCTTGGATTTTTCTGTCCATATTCCTGGGCTATTATCAAGGCAGCTTTCGTTCCTTCTGCATAGGCATTCTTGAGGTCGTTCCCGTCTTTGGGCGTTGCGGGCCGCCATTCGACCTTTACTTCGGCATTAATACCTTTTATCTGGTAATTGATCGATCCATTGGCATAAACCTCCAGAACCGAATCTTTCATACAGGATTTAAGTGAGGGTGGTATTTCCTGTAATGAGGTAGCATCTGAAAATTGTTTTCCGGTCAGATTCACCGGCCAACGTTTTGCGGAAAGCACCTTTACATCCCTGGTATAATCAACGATCTCACCGGGAAGGGATTTCCACATGGTTAAATCGATTAAATGAGTAGTAACATCCACAATTCCTTCTCCCTGTTGTAATACGTCGAAAAACCAGGCGGGACGATTACCTTTACCTCCTCTGTAAAAATGGTGTACACTTGACTCCATTAACGCCGGATGGTTTATGGTCCCCGGTTGGATTCTACCAAAAAGAAGGGTATCCTGCATCAAGGATTTTTGAATTTTGTTGATCAGAGTGTACCTCTCTGTCATCATATCAAACATCAGGACTCCTTTTTTATTGGCCATTTCATAAGCTTTTTCCAGGCGTTCAAAGCCAGCCTTATTTATAGCCATCGGTTTATCTGAGAAGACATTAAGTCCGGCATCAATTGAACGTTCAATATAATCAATTTTAATTCTGTTATTTCCTGATAGTACTACTACATTCCCTTTCTTTTCCTGAACCATCTTGTCGAGATAATCTTTCCCAAAATAATTTACCTCATTCCATCTTGTCGAATTAATCTTTCTTTTACTATAGGAATTTATCTGCTGAAAGTATTCCTCAAGCTCAGCTCTTTCCGGAGCGTAAACATAGACATTGGTATCGATCTGACTTAACTGTTCGTTTTGAACCACTGCAGCATGACTATGAGCCGGGCGGAGCTGGATAATTTTAACCTCTCCCTGCTTTCCGTAAAATTTTCCATCTGTTTTTTGAGACTGCACGCAAGAACCTTGTGCAAACAATAAAAGTGAAACAGCTAAAATATTCGCTTTCATAGATCTTAAAAAATTAGTTAATGCTCCAAATTTCACTAAAAATCCTTTTATCAGAACATCTCCGAAAAATTTTCCGAAGAAATTATTAAAAAAGTAAATCAGGTCCCATACACTAAATATGGAACCTGAATTTTATTAGTCTAAATCATTTTTTATTGCCAACCCGGATTCTGAACCAGGTTCGGATTCAATAAAAGCTGACTTTTGGGAATGGCATTTAAATAATCACGATCGACTTTGAAACCGTAACCCGCCGGAAGTTTTACTGCATATGGATCAAGAAAACCATCAGCGTTTACCGGATATGGATTAGTAGCAATTTGCGAGGCTTTAAATCCATGAGGCCTCTTCCCTACAATTAACTCGTCGGCAGCTGCCCATCGCCTGATATCATCAAACCGGAATCCTTCTGCAGCAAGTTCAACCCGTCTTTCGCGCCTTATTTCATTAATTACCGGTGATAAGGTAGGGAAATCCCATTTAGGATCAACAGTAATAGTGCTGATTGTCAGATTGGGCATTCCAACCCTATCTCTCAGTTTTTTAATGGAGATATCGATGTCTGCCTGGGTGATTGTTCCTAATTCAGCTTTTGCTTCAGCATAGTTGAGCAGAACTTCCCCATAGCGGTATACGATCGCCGGGGTTTCCTCATACTGCGGTATCTGATAAATTTCACGTGCGTCGTAACCTTTTCTCAAAATATAACCGGTTGGAGAATATTCATCCAGACCGCTGTTAATAATAGCATAGAAAGCATCATATTTCGTAATAGCGCCTGTTGGTGAAATAACCCAGGTATAGCCAGGCATTGCAAGAGTTTGATAAAATCTCGGATCGCGGTTTTGCAATTCAAGACTAATACTGGCAGATCCTTTAAAAAGCGGGCTTACTGAAATCGGCAAGTTATCGGTACACAGGTATGAATCAGCCAGTTCTTTTGTTTGTGAATGTTCGGTTGGATGTCTTTGTCTGAAATTAGGTTCTCGTCTAAATGCCGCTTCGCCTTTACCTAATCCATTATCGAACTTTTTCCAGAACATCACTTCTGAGTTGCCCGCATAACTCCGCTGAGTTGAAAACAGGTTATAATAATCGGTCGTCGGAGATCCCGTAGAATATAAACTATACACACCCGAATCCATTACCTTTTTTGCTGCCTCAGCAGCTTTGGTTAAATATTTGGAAGGATTTGCATTTGCTACGCCAAACGGGGTCCCGTTATGATATTTTTCCCACGTTCCCTCAAAAAGGGCAACCCTGCTTTGGATCAAAAGCGCCATCCATTTATTTACGCGGGAAGCCCCGTCTGTTTTATCAGCCGTAAGGTACAAAGCAGCCGAGTCGAGGTCAGCAATGATATTATCCGCAACGATATTCCTTTTATCTCTGGGCCTGACCAATTCCGGAGATGTGGTACCTATTTCGGTAGTATACCATTGAATATCTCCATAATCCTGTAAAAGATTAAAATAGATAAGTGCCCTGAAAAAGAAAGCTTCCCCTACATACTGTTTATAATCCGCGAAAGCTGCATACTGCTGAACGCGTTTATAGTTATCAAAGAAAATATTGATGCTTCTTACCGAGTTAAAACTAATGCCGCCCGCTCCATCAAGCGTCCGGGTTCCAGCCAGAATAGCATCAAAGTTTGTAGCAACCGAGTTATCGGAATTATAATCGGCACCATGTTCCGACACGATTGGGAATAAGGCCGTGCTATAAAATGAATTTACATACGTTTTAAGGTCGCCGGGGCTTTTAAAAAAATCGGGCGAGCCGATCGCATCCAGTGGTTTCCTGTCCAAAAAATCTTTATCGCATGCATTTAAGATCAGCAATGCCAAAAGAGATATGATTAAATTAAAGTATTTCATTGCTAGGAATTTTAAAAGGTTAAGTTTACTCCAACTGTAAAGTTCTCTGCTATCGGATAAAATGATCCGTTAGCGTTAAAACCGGTATCTCCGACAATGGTTTGCTCAGGATCTATGGCTTTAGGAAGACTGGTTATGGTTATGAAGTTGCTTCCCGAAACAAAAATCCTGGCTTTCTGAAGGGCAATCTTTTTGGATAATTCTGCTGGAAGGGTATACCCTATCTGAAGATTCCGCAAGCGTAAATAGGCGGCATTGAGCACGTATTTTGATTGTGGCTGCGTATTTTTCATGGTCTCAGCGCTAAAGTAAGGTTTCGGAAAATAGGCATCGGTGTTAGGGCCCAGAAGGTTGGTTTCGTCAGCCGGGCGCCAGTAGTCCAATACAGGAGAATCTTTAAAAACAGATGAATTAGCCCAGCTGCTTGTCAGACCCCAAAAAGCGTTATCAAGCCTTCCCGGGAGAAAATCACGTTTCAAATTACCCGACCAGTTCATACTGAAATCAAATCCTTTCCATTCGCATCCTACAATTATTCCAATATTATACCTTGGAGTGGAATTTCCAATTATTTTCATGTCACCGTGGTCAGTTAATGTTCCTGTTCCCTGGGTAATCTTGCCGTCACCGGTGATATCCTTGTATTTCATATCGCCGGGTCCCCATTTAACGTAAAGAGCTGATTGGTCAGGCATTGCTTCGCCCTGAGTCTGAATTAATCCATCGGTAACATACCCCCACATTTCACCAACCTCTTTCCCTTCATACCAAGTACTTAACAGACCGGTAACATTCCGGTATTTAAGGATCTTCGTTTTATAGTCGCCTATGCTTAACTGCGCATTGTAAGAAAAGTCCTTTCCAATTTTACTTTTCCAGCTTATGGTGAATTCAAATCCTTTTGTTGATAAGTCGGCATTGTTTGTTGAAGGTGTAGCAGCTCCCAAGGTATAGGGAAGAGTTTCCTGAGGACCAATCATATCGGTAGTTTTTCGGTCAAACCAGTCGAAAGATAAATCCAGCCGGTTTTTAAGAAAGCCTGCATCCATTCCGATATTGGTAGTGGTTGTTGTTTCCCATGTTAAGTCGGAGCTGATAATTGCAGGCGCCGGAGCATAGGGAGGACGGGTATTGTCAATAATCCACGGAGTTTGGGCTTGTATATCAATAGTTGAGATATACTGGTATGAGGCTACATTTTGGTTCCCCAAAGCTCCGTAAGAACCTCTTAATTTCAACCGATTAACAATCGGCTCAATGGGTTTCCAGAAATTTTCCCTGGAGATCTGATATCCGGCAGAAGCCGAAGGGAAGAATCCCCATCTTCTGCCCGGCGCGAACCTGGAGGATCCATTCTCTCGAGCGCTGAATTCGAAGAGGTATTTTTCCTTATAGTTATAATTAAGGCGGCCGAAAACTCCCTGAGTCGCCCAGTCCCATTTGTTATCCTGAACTGTCCTTGCACCGAGCGCTGTTGTTAAGGAAGGTACTTCTTCAGAAATTAAATTTTCTGCCCGTCCGTAAAGGTAGGTGTAGTATTTTTCTTCCTGCTCGTATCCAACTAATGCTTTCAGATAATGATCGCCGAAAGTTCTTTCATAGGAAGTGGTGACGTTGGCCAACTTGTAAGGTGAATGAGAAAATCTTTGTTCCCATGCGCTATTTGGCTTACCAATATTTCCCAGAGTGCCGTTCCCAAGTTTCACCCATACGGGTTTAATTTCTGTTCCCTGGTTTATTTCTACGTTGTTGTAATTGTAGCTAAAATTAGTCTTCCATCCTTTTATGGGTTCAAATTCCCCACCGATTGTTACTAACAGGTCATTGGTGTCGGTTTTATCTCTTCCGGACCTTGCGATATTTTCGAGAATCGCATTTGCAGAACTGCCGTCAATATTATACCTGGGGGTGTTCGGTCCGAAGCTATTGACGCTGTTACCGAAGTAACGCCTCTCCACTGTTGTGATGCCGAGAGGATAATCCGTATGGGTATTGGCATATTTGGTGCTTAGATCAAATCTAAGCCATTTGGTAGCCTGGGCGGAAAAGTTGGCCAGTAAATCATATCTCATGTACTTGTCATAGCCGACTGAGTAAAAGCCATTCTGGTCATATGACCCCAAAGACACATAATATTGGATCTTATCGGTGCCTCCACTTACACCGACATTGTGTCGCTGATCAAATTTATAGTCTTTGTACAAAATATGAGGCCAGTCATAGCTTGCATTTCCTACGCGCCGTCCGGCAAACACCGAATTAGGGGGATTGGCCGGATCGTATTCAGTTTTGTAGGTTCCGGCGAGCCACCCTTTCATCCGTTCCACCTGTTCAGCAGGGAAAGTAGGAGCGCTTCCTGAATTGATAGCTGCCTGGTTATAAGCTGTTGCAAAAACAACTGAATTTTCCATGTGTGGTATTCCAATGGAAGTACCCAGGATCAGGTTGTTGTTATACTGGATTCTGACGCCTTCGTTTTTCTTTCCCTTTTTGGTTGTAATCAGAATTACCCCGAAAGGAGCGCGTGAGCCGTAAATTGCAGAGGCTGATGCATCTTTCAGAACCGACACGGATTCGATGTTCCCAGGATCTAAATTGTTGACGTTCATCTCTACTCCGTCGACTAAAATAAGCGGTGATGCACCGCCATTAATCGATCCCATTCCCCTGATGTTAAAATTGAGTTTTGCCCCGGGTTCTCCACCATATTTTCCCAAATCAATATTCAGGTTGGGCGAAATGCCTCTCAAAACCTCGCCGACATTTGGCAGCGGTTTGTTTTCAAGGGCTTCACCTGAGATTGAAGCTACAGAGCCGGTTAGATTCGCTTTTTTCTGAGTGCCATAGCCAACCACTACGACTTCTTCCATCCCAACGGGCAGTTCCTCAAGAACTACATTTACTGAACGAATTCCATTAATGTCAATTTCCTGCATTTTCATTCCTACAAAGGAAAACACCATGATTTTTGTATCTGCAGGTACCGATAACCGGAACTGTCCGTTATTATCCGTAATGGTTCCGACTGTGGTACCTTTAGCAACCACAGAAACTCCGGGTATTAAATTCCCTTTTGCATCCTTAACAGTACCTGAGATTTCCTTTTTTTGAGTCTGCTGTGATGGAACAACGTCTGAAACGTCCGCCTTTTCTTTCAGAATGATCTGACGGTCGCGTACCTCGAAATCGGTATTGCTTTGTTCACAAACTGATTTGAGCACATCTTCAAAATTGGCTTCATCGAAATCAACGCTAATCTTTTTTGTATCCTTGACAATGTTGTCCTTGTACAAAAAGACGTAGTCGGTTTTCTGTTCAATGTTTTTCAACACATCAACCATCTTTGCCTTGTTCAGATGAATTGAAAGTGTCACCTGGGTAAATCCGTTGCCATAAGAGGCAATGACCAGTAAGGTCAGCAATACGGTTAGTTTCATCTTTCTAAACTTAAATCGCATCTCATCCCCCAATGGGAATAAGATTTTCCGTTTTTTTTTCATAATTTTGAAACGTTAAATCAAACACTAATAAAAATTTAACACACTCAAAACCGGGAGTACTGGAACACTCTCCGGTTTTTTTATTTTAGAATTTCATAAAGCCCCTCCTTCTTTTTTATGATATTAAGAGATGCAGCATGAGCAATACGCTCGCAAATCTCATCTTTATCCTCTTTCAATTCCAATTTTCCTGAAATTCTGAGTCCTCCCAGCAATGGGTCACTGAACTGAAAATGCACGTTATAGAAGCGTTCAAGTTTCTTCAAAATTCTGTTTAGATCAGTACTTTCAAATTTCAGTATTCCTTTTGTCCACAAGATATAATCATTGGTATCCACCGTCTTGATATCCGTTATTCGCGTAGTTCTGTCAAAAGAGGCGAGCTGACTTGGAACCAGTTCAGTATCTTTATCAAACAATCCGGCATCGTTCTTTTGCATGCACACTTTCCCTGCAACCAAAGCTGTTTCAATGACATTATCGGTGGGATAAGCCGAGATATTAAAACGGGTACCCAACACTTTTACCCGAAGATCGCTTAACTGAACGACGAAAGGATGGTTTGGATCGTGTTTTACATCAAAAAAAGCCTCCCCGACAAGAAGCACTTCCCGGGTTTTTCCATTGAAATTTTCGGGATAAACCAAACGGCTGCCGGCATTAAGAATGACTCTTGTCCCATCGGAAAGCGATACTTCGGATGATTTGCCATAAGGGATGATCAACTGGTTCATCGCCGCAACTGTTTCAGGTTTTGACCTGTCTGGGCTGATGGTATCGTTGTTAACTACCAAAGTTCCATTGGACTGGTATTTAAGAATTGATTTTTGTTCCTTCAGCACGATATCTTCACCATTGGATCGGATCAGTTTAGCAGAATTTCCGGGTACCTGCTCAGCAAATTTCTGAACATCAAATCGTAGATTGGACTGGTTTTGTTTATAAAAAAGCATTGCCCCAATCGAGAAAAACAATATAGCCACCGCTGCATATCTCATAAAACCAGTAATCAATCGCCTGGTTTTCCCACTTTGCTGTTTTTCTTCTATCTGTTTTAATACCCTTGAAAACAAGAGGATTTTTTCTTTTTCGGTTAGCTTTTTATTATTAGTACGGAATTTTAACAATATTTTTCGGGCAAGCAGCACATTTCTTCTTTCCTCAGGATGATCAATCCTGAACTGATTCCACCAGTCATCTAATTCTGAATCAGGTTCGAATACCCAGAGAATAAAATTTTTATCGTCAATGTATTTGCTTATCTGTTCCATGTTTATTAGCTATTCTACCCCTAAAGGGAAGTTAACTTCAAAACATGGACAGATTTTTTAACTTTTTTTTAACTTTTTTTTAATAAATTGGTATAGGGAATTTTAATCGAATCATTATCAATAATTTCGCGAACTGTTTTCAATGCGCGATAAACTTGTTTTCGCACAGACTCGACCGTAATTTCCAGAATAATGGCAATTTCATCGTATTCGAGCGATTCATTGAAACGAAGATAGATCGCTTCTTTTTGTTTGGCAGGGAGCTGGTTGATGGCATACAATACCTTACTGTTGATCTCCACATCCTTTTCCATCTCAATAATCTGAAATTCTATATTATATTCTGGTTCGAAATGGACAGTTTCTATAAATTCATGACTAATCTTTCTTCCGGCCTCCAATTTTTTAATCAGATTTCGTTTAAGTACCAGCAACAGATAATACTTCAGATTTTCGGGTGCAACATTAATCCTGTCATGCTTTAAATAAAATTCGATAAAGATCTCCTGTAAGGCATCCTTTATTACTTCCTCATCTTTACAAAACTTTGTACCATAATGGTAAAGTGAATCGATATGAAGGTTGTACAAAACAGCAAAGGCCTCTTTGTCCCCTGATTTAAAACGATCCCAGATATCCGGCAAACACCTATTGTCGATCTCTTTTCCCATCAGTCAAGTTAGATAAAATACAATTGGTTAGTTTTCTTCTACACACACTTGCACTAATTGTAGCAATAATACAAAAAAATAAAGGATCAGGAGAATATTATATTGAAATATTGCACCTGAAATTACATAATTTTTTAAAGGATTATACTAACCCCTGTTTTTAAGGTGTTTCCATCGTCGGCAAAATAGACGACTTCATCGGAATTATCAACCGTTCTATAGATGTTATCTGGAATTATCCTTTTTCGTATGGTAAGTCACTTAATGACAATTTCCTATTTAATTTACATTATATAAAATATTATATCTTCCACTTTTAATTCTGATCAATGGAAGTTCTTCTCCATTAATCTCTCTCCTTTTTCCGTTTAACCGATATTTTTTTGTACTGGCCGGAAGCGGTATTTCAGCCTCCACTCCAACCGGAATTTCAGCTTTCATGACGAGCTTGTCCTTTTTCAATTCCCAGTCCACCACCAATGAACCGTATGGAGTCTCTTTGGTTGTTTTAGCCCAGGTAATTCCATGGGGTATCTGTGGATGAATCACCACCTTCCGGTAAGCAGGAACACCATCCGCCTCCCGAATTCCTCCCAATGCCTGATAAAACCATGCACCTATACCATTATAACAATTATGGATCCGGCTGCGCTGACCGTTCCAGTGTTCCCAGGTGGTGGTAGCCCCGTTGTCAATCATGTTTAAATACCCCGGATATCCCTTCTTTTTTAACATGGAATACATCAGATCGACGGCTTGATTTTTAATAGCCCATTCCGTAAAGACGGGAATTCCAACCAAGCCACAGGCAAAATGCCCCCCCCTTTTATCTTCAATTTCACCGATAAGAGTTTTTGTAACATCGTTGATTAAATCACCCGGTACGATCCCTGCCAGCATGGGATAGGAGAGATCTATCTGTGTTCCCGTTCCATAGGATGGTTTTGAGGAATGAAAGAATGTCTGATGAATCAATTTCCTCAACTGCTCTCTTTTATTTGCATACAGCCCCGAATCATCCTCTTTCCCCAATACCCTGGCAATTTTCTGCATGCAATCATAACACACGCTGATAAAACAATTATTTACCAGGGAAACAGATGTCTGATCAGTCTGATCAATACCTGTCGGACAGGCCCAATCCCCAAGAAACCAATTCCTGTATTCTTTGTTGGGCCAGGGCTTCAGCAAACCCTCGGTAGAATAACTTGCAACATATCCCAGCCATTTTTGCATGACAGGATAGTACTTCCGAAGAACCGCGGTATCTCCGTAATGAAGATAAGTTTTCCAGGAAGCAGTAATAATAAATCCGCACCAATAGGGCCCTCCGCCGGCATTCCAGGGATTGGGGGCTGTATGAGGCATGTCTCCATCCTCCCGGATACAATCGCTCCAGTTTTGCAGCCAATTAGTATATAAAGGCGAGAGATTGAACATTGTCTGTGCTGTTTCGGTGGAGGCATTTCCATCACCCCCATACCCCAAACGTTCTATTTGCGGACAATCCACAATATAACCTCCAAGACTAAGGCATCGCAAGGTGTAGAAAATCATATCATGGATCTTGTTTAACTCAGGATCAGAACACTTAAATCCCGAGGCTAACTCGTATCCGGTATGGATCAGATAAGCCCGAATCGAATCTCTGGAAGGAGGGGTTTCCAGATTTGAAATCTTCAGGTAACGAAAACCATGATAATTAAATTTATTCCGAAATACTTCCTTCCCTTCTCCTGAAGCGACATAACGATCGATCTGGTTTTGACTGATAAATTTTCCCTTGTCATCCAAAGCATCGCAATAATCCAGAATAATTTCCTGTGATTTTTTCAGTTTCGGGAAACGAATCTCCACCCAGCCTGTCAGATCTTTTCCCATATCCACCAAAAATACATTCCCTTGCAGGTTTGTGATAGAAACAGGGACAATAGTCTCTGCAATCTTATTCGATTCCGCCATTTGAGGGCTAACCTCATGATCAGGTACAACCACCACTTTTACAGGCCTCCATGGCCTTCCTATAATATTTTCTGCCGATAAATCATTTGCAGCCATTTCCCCGTCTATCTTCTCCCCACCATAATGGTACGGACGCCACTTATCAATACGGGTATAACTGCTTAGTCTTCCTTCCCAGGATGAATTGGTTGCAAGAATGATTTCCCTCCCTTTCCCTGACAAACGTTCCAGCTGCGCTTTTACCAACGGTCCTTCCTCAACAACACCGGGCAACTTGCTGCTGTACCATCCGCTTCCCAACCAAAGCATCAGATCATTATTCCCCTTTTTTATCAATGAGGTAAGATCGTAAGTGATAGACAAGGAACGTTTGTTAAACTGTGAAACAGCTGGTGTAAGCACTCCATCACCTACTTTCTTTCCGTTCAGATATACCTCATGGTAACCCAAGGAATTTACATGAAGAAACACTTTTTTACCGGGATCATTCAACACAAATGATTTCTTCAATTGTGGACAATTGCCAAACGGATCGTCCGACTGGAAACCAATATAGGAAGCATGCCAATCTTCTTTACCCAGCAACCCGATGGAAAACTCCGAAACGGGGCTCCAGGAGGAGACATTCCCAAAATTATCCTGTATCCTGATCTTCCAATAGGCAACCTCTCCCGAATTCAATCTCTTTCCCTGGTAAGGAACCCAAAGGCTCGAAGACGATTCAAGCATCCCGCTATCCCAAAGATCGGCCTTATCACAGTCCAGCAACAAGGGATCGCTGGCAACCATCACCTGAAATGACTTTTGCCCGGTTCCGTTTTTTTTACTGTTAATCTTCCAGCTAAAACGAGGCTGAAGCGTATTGATTCCAGGAGGATTGGAAAGATTCTCACATTTCAGGTCATAAACAGTCAAAGTCTGCCCCCCAGTTTCTGCCCCAAGATGCCAGGCAATAAACAAAAATGGGATAATCAGATATATCTTATAATTTTTCATAGCACTTGTTAAACCGGCACTAATTTAATGATAATTGACAATGGACAATTGTCCATTATCCATTGTCAATTATCAATTATCCATTAATTGTATATTAATCGTTAACTTTGAGGTATAAAACAATGGCTATTATGAATGTGATAGAATTAAAATCAGACTTGCACAGCTTGATTGACAAGGTCAATGACATAACTATATTAAATGCAATAAAAGATATTTTGAACGCCCAGGTAAAAGAAAAGGATTTCTGGGAAGAGCTGCCGTTAAATATCCAGGAATCAGTAAAAAGAGGGATGGAACAAGCTCGGAGTGGAAATACAAAGGCACACTCGGAAGTAATGAAAAGCTATAAAAAATGGCTTTAAAAGCAAGGTGGACGCCTGAGGCAGAAGAGACTTTTAGTGCCGTAATAAAATATTTAGAAAATAAATGGACCGAAAATGAGGTACATAGTTTTATCAAAAAATCCCAAAAAGTTATAGGCCAAATCGAAAGACAACCATACCAATTCAAGTCTACCGGTTTTAATGAAATAAGAATAGCTTTTATAACAAAGCACAATAGTCTGTTTTATCGTGTAAATGAACAAGATGGGATTATAGAACTTTATACATTCTGGGACAACAGAAAAGACCCGCAGGAACGTCCCTATTAATCTGTAAAAGAAACTACTATAAAGAGTACAGTTGTATGCTATTCCCCTCGAATCTATTTGTAAATTCTTGAGACAATGGACAATTGATAATTGTCCATTATCAATTATCAATTATCCATTGCATCTCTCATCAAACTGGCGAAATCACATATTCCCCCCCATTCCCCTGAAAATAGATGGTATTTTTGCCTTCTTTGACCTCAGCATTAATTTTGGTTTTGCCATCCTTGCTGGTAATATTCCATTTGTGAGCTTTCATCCCGGTCAAAACAATCTCATATTTCCCTTTTGCAGGAATTTTAAAGGTAAAGCCTGCATCGATCAAATCGGTACCCTTATTCATGCTAATTACCCGATTAGCGAGCAGAACTACATAACTTACCGGTGTTTCATAGTAAGTAACCGGCAATGGCTTTGTATCGCCCGCTGCCATTTGGAAAACTGTCAGAAAACGATCCTCTCCGTTTGCAGTTTTGGGTGAAATCAAAATACGGTGTCCATTTGCTTCCGGAAAATTTTTCTCCCAAAACTTACTGGGGATATCGTACTTGAATCCAAATGAACTACGGGCTTCTGATCCGCTCAGAATCCCGGCATTACAATCAGCCAAAGAGGGCAACAACATTTCAACATACGTTTTACCGACCAACCCTTTACATTCATTTTTTATAATAATCCCATTGCCGGCGATCTCAGGCATCGTGTGGGTATTTAGCTGCCAGTATTTTTTAAATTCAGGATCAGCTGCAGTCATGTTGTCGTTTAAAATGATGGCTGCAGGAATATCCTCCCGATCCAGGTTGAGAAAGCAGAAATCCCGCGTGTAAGATTTTATCTTGGACGAGTAAGCTCCGGTCAGATCAACTGCGAAATAGCTGAAAGAGGGGTGCATTTTTGAAGGGCCAAAATCTGCAGACACAACCTTCCCATTATTGAACCAGGGATCTGTCTGCGCCACTTCCGGTGACTCAGGACTGCGTTGATTGAATTTTGTACCGCCGTCATTCGATTCTGTACTCCCGAATTTTTCCTGCGGATCCCTCACCAGCATCATGCTGTGTGAGATTGAACGTTTATTAAAATTAAAATCATACGGAGTACCATAAAAACCATATAACCCAATATCACCCACCTGGTATCCGCGATAATAAATCTGAATCGCTCCCGCATCACTGTGCTGGTGATTGCCAAAATGATAACCTCCTCCTTTAATTTCAGCGACCACGTCATTGCTGTTTACTCCCATGTGCCAGCCAGTGCGGGCAATCATCGATCCGAGGATCGGCCCAAAATCTTTGGTTAAGGGTAATGATTCGAAACTCGGCTGGGCTTTCAGGCCGGGATCATTGAAAAGAAGGAACGTTACAGGATCAGTAGTCCCGCCTTGGCGCTCAAATTCAGCCTTTATGAGCGGGTCGTTGGCATAGGTATAAAACATGAACATCGTCTGAGGCCGGCTCCAGTAATAATTTTCAGTAATAGGACCGTCCACTCCGTCACCATCCTTGAGCATTTCTCCATCGGGAAGACGCATGTACAAGAAATACCGGCCAACGTTTTTGATATTATCGTCAAAAACCGGCTTACCCGTCATTCTGTAATATAACCAGGCGTCATACAATTCCCAGATCATCCGGTAGGAAGCATAGTTGAGGCCCTGATTATGCCTTGGTGATTGGTATTGCCATTTTCGCATCGGCACCAGCTCTTCTAAAATACGATAGGCACAATATTGATAAGGCAATGGGGTTTCATTATAGACGGCAATGCTCATGGATAACAGATCGCGGTTGATCTGCGCTTCGTTTCCATGTCCGATAACAATGCTCTGTTTAAAAGGCGGCCAGCCCACCTCCATACTTTCCGCTAACCGAATAAGATTATCACAAAGAATTTTCTTTTCATCCGGGGTTAAGAGATCATAACACCAGTCATAGACTTCTGAAGCAGTATTGATGGAACGTCCAATCTCGCGGGTAATATCCAGCAGATTGCCGAATTCCACGAGCGACAGATAATTAGTTATCAGTTCAATGGCTTCCTTCCCAATCTTTTTGTCGCCGGTCATCAGGTAATAAAATGCCTTCGTTCCGGCAGCCTGTTCCAGTTTGCCATTATACGACATCTCTTTCTCTCGATTGAATTCAAAATTAAAGGGAGTAAGAGCAGATTTTTTTACTTCCTTCCATTTAGGTAAATTCTCACCAACCTCCAGGCGCGCTTTAACTATCGGTAAAGATTGACTATTTACGCCTAACCGCGGATGGGTAGCGGGGGGAACAATTTTAGGCTGATAATTAATGGCCACCTCGGGTACTTTTGGAGCCATATAGCTTAAAAGCTCAATATATTCAAGCCGTACTCCCTGTGGTAACCATATTTTCAATTTCTGATCGCCCCCTTTAAAATCAAATATCCCGGATTCCTGTTTGGGCGCCACCCAGGGGACGCTGACCACCCGTTTAGTGGGACGACGATCATCAATTTGAATTTTAATGTACAGCGATTCAAATTTGCTGGTGGCTTTCTTCATTTGTAGGGCACCGGCAGAGTCGGTGATAGCAAAAGTGGTCATCACATAACGCCCGGCCGGCAAATTCAGATCGAAAACCAGATCAGCGTCAGCGCGTTCTCCCTCAAGCGCAGCAGCTACGCCAGGCTTTAAGGTCATGCCTTTTTTGCTGATTAACCTGGAATCGTTTACTATCTCAACTGCTTCGGAATTGATAATTGCTGCTTCAGCGCCCAGCCTCAGAACCTGCCGTTTAGCGGATGAATATTGCGTACCCGGCTCCTTTGAAGAGATTGATTCATTTTTATCACAAACAAAAGAGTAAACAATTGCAACAAAAATAATTAACGGAAAAAAGAAATAATTCTTCATGCAAAATCAATTAGAAGTTAGGACAAACAATCTTCTTTCTACATGCCAATACATTATCTTCAAGGTACCTCCTGAAGAAGTTTAGCGATGATAGTTTCTGAGTCATAAAAGTAATTTTTATTTGTATCAAATTCTAAAACAATTTTATTTTCACAATTATCACAAAAACATTTCATTGCAACAAGCCTAAAATTTTCTGGTCAGCTTCAATTAAAGTGAGTTCGGGGTAAGCTTTGTGAAAAATATCCGGGTTGAAAATAACAGCGCATTGTTTCTCCTTCATGCCATACTTATTTTTCCCTTTTCCCTGACTTTACCCCCGGAGTTAAGTCGGCTTTGCTTGCCCCTTATTTGACCCGTATTTGACCCGTATCTGGTTCGGCGTTTATACGTAGTTTATTCGTACATTATTCGTAGATCGTTCGTATAGGAACGAATAATCAGCGAATAAACTACGAATAATCTACGAATAAATACTGGCCATGGGATAAGGGAAATACGGTTCAGAACCGGATCTGAAGCAGAATTTCTAAAGACAGCTGAGAAGGGAGATCTTGCTTGGGCGCTTTGAGTGGACTTATCCGGTGATGACCAAACAGTAAGAAGAATGATTTTGATAATCCGAACATTTATATCATTGATTCGCAATAACTTGTTGTGATATTTTACCTTTGGCTTCGGTCAGCGGACTCATTAGTATTCTCAATATAAGCGATCTGTAACCCTGTTTCATGTAGCTAAAAAAAGTGTATTTTTGATTATCATTACAATTAATCAACAAATTAAATGAAAAACTATATTCTTCTCCTTTTCATCGGCTTATCAATTTTCCAGATCTTTCCTTCTTCCGCTTCGGATAAAAAAGATAAAGGCCGGCATACAGTTGAATTAAAAATTCTGAGTTACAATGTCCGCAACTGCAAAGGCCTCGATAATACAACCGATTTTCAGAGAACAGCCGATGTGATCAAACGTAGTAAAGCCGACTGCGTTGCTCTTCAGGAACTCGACAGCGCCACATTGCGGCTCAACAAAGCAGTGACATTGAATGAATTAGCCGCCAAAACCGGAATGTTCGCAACCTACCGGGGATCAATCAATTTTCAGGGAGGAAAATATGGAATTGGAATTCTTACCCGGAAAAAACCATTAAGCACAGAAGCGATACCATTGCCGGGGAAAGAAGAACAACGAAGCCTGCTGATTGTCGAAATGAAAGATTATGTGTTTTGTTGCACCCATCTTTCATTAACCCCTGCGGACCGCGTCACCTCCGTCCGGATGATAGCTGATAAACTTCAGAAATACACGAAACCCGTATTCCTGGCCGGCGATCTGAATTCCAGCATCAATTCAACGGAAATCAGCAATCTGCAACATGATTTCACCATTTTAAGCGACCCTTCAATGCCGACTTTCCCTGCAAATCGTCCGAACATATGCATTGACTATATTCTGATAAAGAAAAATCCTGGTCAAACCAGTAAAGTTAAAGCTTATGAAGTTGTGAATGAACCGGTCGCTTCTGACCACAGGCCCATCCGGGTAAAAGTGATGATTGAAGAGAATCGGTAGATAAAAATTGACTGCTTCTTTTACAGGCCGCCGCAGTAACAATCAGCAATCTTTAATTTTACAAAGGGAATATTACCGAAAAAGTGCTGTCTGATATCCGAAAGTCAAGGTGATTCTTGCAATCCAAAGACGTACCAATAAATGAAGAGAGCAGCCAAAATGACTGCTCCCATATTATTTATTTGTGCATTAATCTTGTCACTGACAAGTTGGTCTCTTCCAGAGCCGGTTCCCTTTCTCGATTAACGGATGGATATTGCAAAATTCTTTTGGAAGACACCAACTATTTTTCAGCACTTTACCAATGATTTCATTTCTTTATAAAACGGTACACCTTCACTGAATGGGGAAGCAGGTCAATATAAGTTTGTGTATCTTTTAATACTAAATCTTTATGTTCCCACAAATCTCTAATCCGATAATTTTCAAGTTTATTGGAAGTTGCTCCGCCTAAAAGTGCAAAGTCCACCAAGACCGATTTTTTCTCATCGCTTTTGTTTAAAAGACAGACAGCTTTTTCATCATTGGAAAGCATTTTAACCCAGATCTGATAATCACCATTATCTCTGTAGCAGGTCGCTTGTTTACCCAGTGCATCCTGATCCAGTTCAATTATTTCTTTATTGAGAAGGATTGCTTTAGTATCAGGAGTCATGTTCTGAAGATCATTTCCTGCCATCAAAGGGGCAGCCAGCATGCACCAGAGAGAAAAATGAGTTTTGTACTCTTCTGTGGTCATTTTCCCGTTTCCAATCTCCAGCATATCAGGATCATTCCAGCGGCCGGGGCCTGCGTAATTGTACAAATCTTTTTGCCGTTCGAAGATGTTGATCATACTGTCCCATGAATCACGAATATCACCAGTAGTACGCCACAAATGACCCACAGCGCCGGCCCATTCCCACGGTTTGGTGCTTCCCCATTCACAAAGGCTGAATACGATAGGCCTGCCTGCAGCGTAAAGTCCATCGCGCATGGTTATGTATGTAGCTTTAGTATCCTGTGTGGTGGTGTTGCACCAGTCGTATTTTAAATAATCAACGCCCCAGTGTGCATACATAAGTGCGTCCTGAAATTCATGACCTCGTCCGCCTGGACGTCCGGCACAGGTTTTGGAACCGCCACAGGAATAAATGCCAAACTTCAGTCCCTTCCCGTGAATATAGTCGGCCAGGTACTTAATTCCGTGCGGGAACTTTTCTTTATCAGCGACAATATCTCCCTTCTCATCGCGCGATACCTGCCAGCAATCGTCAATTACAACATATTCATAACCAGCGTCCTTCATTCCGCTGCTTGCCATCGCATCGGCCATTCCCATAATAAGATCTTCACTTACATTACAGCCAAACTTGTTCCAGCTGTTCCAACCCATAGGTGGCGTCTTAGCCAGCTGCTCAAACTTCTGCGCCGAAGTGCTTAAACACGTTATGGCAACTGCCATAAATAAAAAAATTCTTTTCATGATTTTAAGATTTCAGTTTTGATGCGTTTTAATGATTACACGTTTCTTAACGAATTACACTTTAATAAAGTCTTTATCCTTTGAAAAATGGCATTCCTATTTATAAAGACGATCAGCATACTGATCTCAAAGACAATAAAATGCATGATCATTCTCCTCCTTAAATTGTCCCGATAGATTATCGTCCTCCTTTAATCTATCCTCCATAATTACAAATGTCCTTTTATCCGTGAAATTAGATTTGGTCTAATATTCAACGCTTCGAAATTAAAAACAAATTAATTATTATTACCAGGTAAGCCAGGATTTGTTTATATTTTAGATGTAATACCTTGATAATTAATTTCTTTAATTTTACGCTTCAATAATGTCAAAAGGGAAAGCAGTCATCCAAATATTTAAGGATGAGACCGTATTTAAGTAATGAGAATAGATTGATGTCGTATTTGTGAATTAATAGGAATCCGGGGAAAAGGGAACAAAACGAAAAATGCCATCCAAACTCCAAGCCACAAAGTTCCACCAAATGCTTGAATTTGATTCTATTTGGCGGACTTTAATGCTTTAGGGATTTGGCGGCAGAAAACGAATTGTTAAAATTTAACTTTCTTATAAAATATTCTCTTGGCTATCTCTGCCGAAATAATGTACACGACAACAATCAGCAATAACAGCAGGCAGGTGGTAAGGTTAAGCGGGCTAAATCCAAACAGACTCCCAAGAGGCGTGAAAGGGAAAATTAAAGTAACGGCTCCAACCGTCAATGTTGCGATCAACAAATATTTCCCCGGCTTGCTCCTGAAGAAAGGCTTTCTGCTGCGAATTACCAATACTATCATCGCGGCTGAGATCACAGACTCAATGAACCACCCTGTTCTGAACTGACCCTCAGTGGCATGAAGGATGAGTAACAGAAGGCCAAAAGTTAAGTAATCAAATACGGAACTCACCAGACCGAAAGTAATCATAAACATGCGAATAGCCTTAATATCCCAACGCCTGGGGTGATCAACCATTTCATCATCTACATTGTCGGTGGCAATGGTCATTTCAGGGAAATCGGTCAAAAGGTTTGTGAGAAGAATCTGCTTGGGCAGCAAAGGTAGAAATGGAATAAAAAGCGATACGCCGGCCATGCTGAACATATTTCCAAAATTAGCGCTGGTAGCCATAAACACGTACTTCAGCGTATTGGCGAAGGTTGTCCGTCCTTCTTTCACACCCTCAACCAGAACCCCCAGGTCCTTTTCGAGCAAGACAATATCGGCAGCATCCTTTGCAACATCAGCAGCTGTATCCACCGAAATTCCAACATCGGCAGCATGAAGGGCAGAGGCATCATTGATTCCATCGCCCATATAGCCCACCACATTCCCGGCCTTTCGAAAGGCAATGATAATTCTTTCTTTCTGATTGGGCTCTATCTCGACAAAAACATCCACCGCTCCTACACTTCTTAGAAGCGCACCATCACTCATCTTGCGAAGTTCCGGTCCGCTGACAATCCTATTATTGGTTAGTCCCATCTTTTTACTTATGCTGGCAGCAACAAGATGGTTATCTCCTGTAATAATTTTAAGTGAAACGCCTAATTTCTTGAGGCTGTCAATGGTTTCTGCGATATTTGCCTTTGGCGGATCAAAAAGAGTAAGGAATCCCAAAAATGTCAGATCCTTCTCATCGCTTATGTTGATAAGCGATTCCGTTTGCATTTTTTTGTAAGCAATCCCGATCGTCCGAAAGCCCTGATCGCTGAAATCTTCAAAGTGTTTCTGAATCTGGTCCTGCTGGGAGGCGATATCAACAATAGTTCCTTCTTTGGTTTCAACGGTTGAACACACTTCGAGAATATTGAACAGCGCACCTTTGGTAATCATAAAATGTCCTTCGTTATTAGTAACCGCTACACTCAAACGTTTTCGGATAAAATCATAGGGAATTTCGTCCTGTTTTTTATATTTCGACAGGTCAATCTTGCGATAGTGAAGGATGGCTTCATCGATAGGGTTTGTAAATCCTGTTTCATAAAAAGCATTGAGATAAGCATACAGAAATACTTTTTCGCTTGCATTCCCTTCTACGTCGAAGGCAGATTCTACCTGGACAGTTCCTTCAGTGAGTGTGCCGGTTTTATCGGAGCATATTACATTCATACTCCCGAAGTTCTCGATTGACGCAAGCCGCTTCACGATCACTTTCTTTTGAGCCATGTTCTTTGCGCCATGGGCAAGATTGATGCCGATGATTGCGGGCAATAATTGCGGAGTTAACCCAACTGCAAGCGCCAGTGAAAAAAGAAAGGCTTCCAGAACGGGCCGGTGCAGATAAACGTTAATGGCGAATATTATAACCACTAATACAAGAGTGACTTCTCCTAAAAAGTACCCGAACCTTCGTATGCCACGTTCAAATTCTGTTTCAGGTTCTTTGAGCTTCAGACGTTCCGACACCTTACCAAACTCAGTGTCTTTACCTGTGAGTATAACCAGCGTTTTGGCAGTACCGCTCACGATATGAGTTCCCATCCAGACTGAGTTGTTTCGTTGAGAGAGAGCAGTGTCAGCGGGTAATACCGAAACATTTTTTTCGGCAGGGAAGGTTTCTCCCGTAAGCATGGCCTCATCAACGAAAAGGTCTTTGGACTCTATAATCAGGCAGTCTCCGGGAACAATATCCCCGGCATTCAGGATCACTACATCACCGGGTACAGTATCCTCTAAAGGAACTTCCTGCTCATTTCCATCACGAATAACCGCAACCTTAACCTGCACGATAGCCAGCAATTTTTCAACTGCGTTGGAGGCACCATATTCCTGCCAAAAGCCAAGTAATCCGCTTACGATGACAATGGTTAGAATGATTGATGCATCAACCAGGTTGTGCAAAAAAAGCGACAATCCTGTTGCTAATAAAAGAATGAGAATGATCGGACTTTTAAACTGCCCAATCAGGAGAGTAAAAGCATCAGATCGTTTTTTAGGTTTCAGACGGTTGGCACCATATTCTGATATCCTTATTTTAGCTTCAGAGCTTGTAAGGCCGTTGACAGTTGTTTTAAGATTCTTAAGTGTTTCATCCGTGGATTTGCTCCAGAAAGACAGAAGGGTTGGGTCCATAATCTGTAACTATTAACCGTAGTCTGATTTTTATTGCGGTATCTAATTGATAAATAACATTTCTGTCATGATAAATGTTTGTTAATCATTTTGAAAGCGTTCCCAGACCTGACAGGTTTTGAAAACCTGTCAGGTCTTTAGAATGATAGTGATATCTCTTGAAGAATTTAACAATTTCTTAACATTTATATTTAATTGATATTCTGTCTTTTACATAAACTTTTAGCCTATATACAGCCTTTCTAAGCGTACCTGTAAAAGCACTTTTTGAGTACTTTTATAAAGTCCTCAAAGAATAATGACCAGATGGAAGAGCAAAATATCATTGAAGAACTTACTGAAGAGAAGGTCGGAGAATTAACCGAAACGCAAGTTGCTAAAATTATTAATTGCATCGAAAGAGAACCCGACAAAGAAAAACGTCTGCGGTATCTGAAAATGATAGATGCGGTTTTTGAAGTCCGCTCCATTTCTGCCAAAAACAGGAACCTGAAAGCAGATTTGGCCTTCTTCGACTTTAAATTTTTCCCAATTGAAAAATCCAGCTATATAAGAGGAATCAGGAAGAAAGGAAAAAGAATATAAAAGCGGGGGCCTGCATTGAATTTGTTTTTGATTTATTGGTTTTTTAATTGAATTAAAAGAACAATTATCAATACCATACGTCCGGTTGTACCGTACCAATTGTTCCGGGATTATTCTTCCATAATACGGTAACGATGGTGCGGTACTTTTTTGGGAAAAGGTCTTTCATCTGGGATAATTACCTGTCATGAAACAAAGATTTTCAAAGGAGCAAGTTGGTCTGATCAGCAGAAAAGTCATTTGACTTTCAGTTTTGGATTTCAATCCTGATTTTTGGATAGGCTGCCTACGAAGCGTGTTCAAATGCAGCAATGCGAGTATTCAATCTTTCTTTTTCACAGAATTATCGACCACTTAATTGTTCTTGTTTTTTATTTTTGTAAGTGTTCTTCAAAAAGAAGACCAATAAGCTTTATGTGCTGTAATTTAAATCCTGACGATACAGAAAAAGTGAGGAGACTCACTGAAATAAGGCAAAGAAACAACGATTTCAGCTGGATGCTTTGCGAGTATCTGAACAATAATCCCTGTTCGATCACAAAAGAGTGGATGAAAAGCATCAACAGCGATGGGATTCTTTCGGAAGAAACCGCTTACTTCGCGCTGTTGACAGGTTTGTGTGGTCTTGACACCGATAATAATAGCCGCGACAGGCAACTGGCTAATGACTATTTTCGCCCGGCTGTCAAAAAGCTGAATTCAAAATTTTACGCGGGGAATCCCTACTACCGGGATATCTCGATTCGGGAAGAAAAATCGGGGGATTGGGAATTAACCCATGAAAAATACAACCCATACGAAGCTTTTATTTACAACGACATCATGATGAAGCCGGATTTCAGGGAAATTCCGTGTATCGGCTTTTTTAGTGAAAATTTTCAGTTCCCGGCAGTGATGGAGGATGGTCATGAGTGGATGGCCATCAAGCCCAACGAGATCGAAACCATGCAGCCTGTAATTGATGCTATTGAAGGCAGGATCGTCACATTCGGACTCGGGCTTGGATATTTTACTTACATGGCATCGCTCAAAAAGAAGGTTGAAAGCGTTACAGTCGTCGAGCGCGACAACGAAGTCATTCAACTTTTTGATGATCATATACTTCCGCAGTTTCAGCACAAAGAAAAGGTAAAGGTCATTTCTGCTGATGCTTTTGAATATGCCGAAAAACAGATGCCTGACAAAAATTTCAATTACGCTTTTGTTGATTTATGGCACGATGTATCCGATGGCCTTGATATGTATCTGAAAATGAAAAAAATAGAACCTCTCAGCGGCCAGACAAAATTCTTATATTGGATTGAAGATTCGTTGCTTTCCGCAATTCGCTGGCAGATTTTTGACCGGGTAATTGAGAACGCACATTCCTATACTGAGGTTATAAACCATTTAAGCAACCCGTTCCTGAAAAAACTTGCCGCAACCATAAACTAAATTGAATTCTCTTGAATGCATTGGAGACCCCAAACTATCTAAAGAATAGATCCTATGCCCGCTAAAAGAGTGAAAATCAAAGTAGAAACAGACAGGTTTCTAAGCTCTTTATTCAATACAACCGGTTGATCATTCAGAAAAACAGATCTTACATTTTTGATAAAAAGCGGAGTGGTTGCCAAAAACAAGAACTGATAGAAGCTCCTGAAATTAATTATTGTATAACCCATTGTAAAAAGAAAAGCGCAAACAATTAAAACAAGGTAATAGATACGGGCAATTCGATGCCCCATAAAAACAACCAGCGTGATTTTCCCTGATCCCTTATCATTCTCACAATCCCGCATATTATTAATATTCAGGACACCCACACTGAAAAAACCGATTGCAGCAGCAGGCAAAAGAACACTCCATTCAAGCAGATGGGTTTGTAAATAATAGGTTCCCATGACTCCGACCAATCCAAAAAACAAAAACACGAAGAGATCACCAAAACCTATATAACCGTAAGGACGTTTACCGATCGTATATTTTATAGCTGCAACGATCGCCGCAAAGCCGAGAATAAAGAATGCCAGTATGCCAATTCCATTATCACCTCTGAAACTTGAGAAAATCAAGGCAGAACCGGTAGCCAGGGTAAGAATTGCTGTCAGTGCAATAGCTACTATCATTTTCTTTGGCGAAATTTCACCCGATTGTACCATTCTTTTAGGACCGATCCGATTGGGAGTATCCGTTCCTTTAATATAATCGCCGTAATCATTGGCCAGGTTGGATAATATCTGCAACAAAACAGTCGTAAGAAAGGAAAGAAACATTACCAGATAACTGAACTTTTGTTCTGAAAATGCCAGGAAGTTTCCCATCAGATTGCAGGCGAATCCCAACGGGAGCGTTTTTGGACGGGCCGCATGGATCCAGGGCTTTATTTTGTTTATTCCCATTTTTATTATGAAATAAAGGTTTTGAAAATCCCACAAAATTGGGAATAATAAAAAGATAATTGAATTTATTAAGGGCTAAATTCTTTTCCGAAAGATAGAACGCCTCAGGATTTGTCTCCCGGTAAAATTCCTTGTCCACATTGAAATCGGGCGGGCCCACATTCAAACAAATCCTGATCATCGGGGTCACCCCTCAGCCCTCCGCCCCCACCTGATAACAAGAGGGTTCAAAACCGGGGTTTGTGTATGGTTTGTGTATGGTTCCTGTATGCTTTCTGTATCAAATGATACAGAAACATTACAGTAACATTACACAAACATTACACGAACCCCGGAGAAGACAGGGCCCTGTAAAGAGGAAAATACAAAGGATTAATAAAGTGCTTTTATCAAAATGACTTTGTTGCTTCCGGTAGTATTCGGACCATAAAAATAATTCAGCACCCTTTCTCCCAGGGTGTGATCAGAGTATTTTAGACCTGACAGGTTTTGAGAACCTGTCAGGTCTAAAGATATATTCTATTAAAAATCAGAATAGTCTGTCGGATATAACAATTTCTTCACAGCCCTGGAAACAGAATGTTTGTACTCTTCAAGGGAGGAAAGTTTTTTCCACTCAGGGCTTTGTCCGAAAGCCGCCCAATGAGCATCATGAGCAGGCATGTCGGCAAAAGTGGTAAGATACATCAGGTTAGGCATTGTATTTCCCGATATTACCTCGCCATAAAATACAGCATTGAATTCCAAGGCTTTGAAAATATTGATCTCCCCTCCCTCGTTGAACATTTTCACCTTCTGACGGAAGAGATATTCGGTGGGCCCTTCATAACTTCTTAACTCATAGATTCTTTCCGAAGGCTTTGTTTTATGTTGAGGAACGAAATAGTGAGGAGCATCCGGGAAAGCTCTTAAAAGAACCGATTCTTTCCGCTGAAAGGGGACATTGTCATAAGGAGCTTTTAAAAAATCAGCGCCATCTCTTTGGTAAACAGCGTCCTTCGCAAGAACTGACTGCAGGTTATCAAACTGTTCGAGTGAACTGAAAGGCAGCCACACGATAATCTGTTTTCCCGAAGTTGTATCGGAAGAAATGGGTTTGAACACTCCGACGCTTTTTATCCCTGCCCGGTGCAATGCCGGCAGATAGGCTTTTCCGAGATAATTATCAACCCGTTGTTCCTGGGTCTTGTCCTTGATCCGATAAGTCTGAATCTGGTAAAAATCGCGTCCTTTTGCCGGGGCAAGCTGTGCAAAAACAAAAAGCAAAATCGCAGTGATAGCGAGTTGTTTCATCGTATTATTTATTTGTTTATAATTGATTTTTAATGGTCAGATGGGACTTGTCAACATAATCAATTACCTGAGTGAGAATGAATATTGTGGTTCGTTTCATGGACTGTTTTATAATGAATATTGCCAGAAACTTCTAAAGTATTTTTTGTTAACCAATTGTAGCAAAAGTATTAATAAAACCAAAAACATTTCACAATTATATACCTCAAATCATTAGTGTCTACTAAATTTTTTGTTTAATCTTTGCAATTGTTTTATATATAGTAAGATGCAGCAATACAACCAACATCTACATTTGATTTCATATATTGTCCGAGGCCAAGCCTCAAAGCAATATGAACAACGGATCTTATGTATTTACACAACTCATCAAGCTTCTGCCAAAGGAAGCCTTTGATTGGATAGTCAAACAGTATGACGGAGACAAGTATATCAAGCACTTTACCTGCTGGAACCAGTTGCTTGTCATGATGTTCGGCCAATTGTACGGCTGCGAAAGACTCAGAGAACTCGTCAGCGTGATATCGGCTCATTCCAAGAAGGCCTATCATCTTGGATTTGGCAAAGAGGAGATAAAGCTGGCGAACCTTGCCAAGGCAAACGCGAACAGGGATTACCGTATATTTGAGGAGTTTGCCAGGAAACTCATCGAGATTGCGCAAAATAAACGAATTGATGCACCATTTGACCTTAACGGGAAGTTTTATGCTTTTGATTCCACGACAATTGACCTCTGTCTCAGCCTTTTCTGGTGGGCAAAGTTCCGCAGCACAAAAAGTGGAATCAAGGCTCATACGCTTTTTGATGTCGTCACTCAAATTCCGGCCTACATCAATATCACCAATGCCAACGTTCACGATACTCAGGCGATGGATGATATCCCGTACGAACCCAATGCATACTACATCTTCGACAGAGGCTACTTTGATCTCGTCAGACTGTATAAAATCGACATCATCGATTCTTACTTTATCATCCGTCAGAAAGGAAGGCTTCAGTATAAGATTGTTGATGGTGAAGACCTTGTCGAGGGTGTTGACGGAGTCGTCAGTGATCAGACTATCGAACTTACCGGATATCAGTCCAAGAAGAAATATCCTGGCAGGCTTCGCAGAATCGTGTACTACTCCAAGGAACTCAAACGCACGTTTATATATATTACCAATGCTTTCTATATCAGTGCAAAAGATGTTGCAATGCTTTATAAAAAGCGTTGGCAGGTGGAGTTGTTTTTCAAATGGATCAAGCAGCATCTGTACATCAAATCCTTTTGGGGTAACTCTGAAAACGCAGTCAGGATACAGATTTATTGTGCCATATCTGCTTACTGCCTTGTTGCTGTCGCCGAACATGACTGCCGTCTCAACAGGAGCATGTTCGATGTACTCCGAATCTTGCGAGGCTCTCTCATTGACAGAACGCCTATCAGAGAACTGTTCGAAAGACCGGTCGACGAAGGACCTGAAATATGTAATGACGTCGGCTTTCAACTTAGCTTTAATTTTTAGTAGACACTAGTGAATTATCATATTCTATCTCATGAAGAGGATAAATATAATATTTTTTAAAAAAAGCAAAATCACTTCAATGAAAACTCATGATAAAATTCATCTTTCGACCACTACTGTTCTGTGAACCGTGCCTTTTTTGTTCTTTTTAACCGGACATGGAACAGTTCCACGCAACCTTTTATTTAGGCTGATAACAATCCTTCCCCTTTTTCGTATGAGAAGAGATTAATAAAGAATTAAATGAAGTCTATCTTTTACATTTTCAATCAATCATAATTTATAAATCTAATAATTAGAACGATATGAGAAAAATAATTTCATTTATGCATATATCGCTTGACGGTTTTGTAGCAGGACTCAACGGAGAAATGGACTGGATTAAAGTTGACGAGGAAATTTTTGATTATGTCGGTAAGCGGATCAGCGAAGCTGATACTGCACTGTATGGACGCGTAACTTACCAGATGATGGAAAATTACTGGCCTACCGCGGGAGACAAGCCCACAGCAACCCGGCACGACATTGAACATTCAAAGTGGTATGCCAAAGTTCACAAAGTTGTTTTATCAAAAACATTGAAAGACGAGGGTTTGACTAACACGGAAATTATCAGCAACAACCTTTCGGACCGGATAAATGAAATAAAACAACGGGCAGGTGGAGAAATCCTGCTTTTTGGCAGCCCGACAGCAACACACTCTCTTATTCAACTGAATTTAATCGACGGCTACTGGCTGTTTGTTAATCCTATTATTCTTGGACAGGGCATTCCTTTGTTTGCAGACATCAAAGACCAAATAAAACTAAAATTATTGGATACCCGGCAATTTACTATCGGGGTAACTGAACTGAATTACTCCGTGGACAGACAATAACAACGAACCGGTGCAGTTTTTCGTCAACAAAATGGTTTACTTCAATGATTTTGTTTTTCTCAGGTTCGGCTTTTGGAAAATCAGTCTCAGCGAGAATGACCATCTGGAGCAATAATGAAGATACGATCGAAAAGATGTAGTCAGAAAATTATTGCACAGCAAAGATTTGCTGGTAATATTCAATAAGTAATGTCAAGAATATAATGTCGTATTTTTAGGCTGAAGGAGTTTAGACTTTAGGCTGAAGGATCATAATATTCCCCTTTTACCTTTGGTCTAAACATCTATTGCCTATAAGCCTCATATGACATTATTTTATTCCTATTACTTAAGTGAAAGATGTACCTTGAAAATGAAAGTTCAGGAGGGATGTTCAAACAGATTTTTTCAAAAGAGCTAAATTTGCCAATAATAATGATCCAAAGAAATATTATCGCTATCCAGAATTAAAACATTCTCCTGTTATTAGGCTTGCGGAAATCAGAAAATTCGCTGATTTTGACTGTTATTATATACAATATAATATCGGGATTATAAATGATCAATCGATAGGAAACGAGCCATGAGAAATCTTTCTCACACAGGTAGATGATTATAGGCGAGTTCCATCTGGCAATTAAGAAACAAATTATAATCAGATAAAAGTAGCAATCGTAGGTTTCAGGGTGTTGGATGGGATTTCGGAGCCAGGTTAGCACCGGGCTTCTCCGAAAATGAGCCATTTTGAATCGAAGCGGCTGGGTTTGGAGTGTGTTCTGAAGTAAAAGGGATGCCACACCAACCGCTTTAATCCTCTATTTATATCCAGAGAAGCCAGATGAATAGCCGTGGAGAAGTATCTTTGAAAAAACGGGATAAAAAAAGCCATCTTTTCAGACAGCTTCGCTCAGGAATGCCTTTAGGCATGTTATGTTTATAGAAAACATCATCGATCAGGAAGCTCTTGTGCCTTTAAGTACAAAATAACCGCTACATTCCGGTTCTTTGCGATTGATTCCTAATGACCACCAATAATCTATATGACAACTAATGACTTAATGACTATTAATGACTATTAATGACCATTAATAACTATCGATTATTAATAACTATCGATGACCTCTAATGACCATTCCCTTTCACCACCTTATAATCCAATTCCCGATACCCTATCTCCCCTTTATCCGAAATAGCTTCCACAACTACTTTCATTTCTCCGGTATTATCAGCATTGTAATAAGCAGCTGTGGCCCTGCCTGTGCTGTCAACTTTCAGGTTAGGCGCCCAATGCACCAAAGCACGTAAATCAGGGCTCACCCAGTCGTAAGGATTATCATGTTTCGGGGCATAAAATTCCCGGGAAGCTGAAAACACAGGGACGGTGGTCTTCATAATACCCGTGGCTTGATGGGCCCCATAAATTCCCTTTGCGCCATAGGTATAGATAGCTATCACGTTTCCCAAAGATGGCACATAAATGGCTCTCGGAAATACTTCCATATAGAGTTTTGAAAAATTTTTTGCATACGGCAATACTTCAAAACTTTTAACTTCGCTCGGCGGTATGCTGGGAATTGATGGGTAATCCCAGTAAGAAACAGGTATGCCATCGATAACAACAAGGGTCATCTCATCATTGGTTTTCACCCGGGCGTATAAAACGCCATTCGAGGCTCTTCTTATTTCTACCTTATCCGGAAAATTGTATAAAAGGACACTGTACAATCCAAATGACCATTTTTCTTCCTTCTCCTGGATGGACTTCCCGCTGATCACTATCTTGGGTTGGCCGTATTCCTCGGTCACCTTTTTCTTGGCAGGGGTCATCTGGGTTCCCTCGACCACCACTTCGTCCAGAAGGATGGTTCCGGAAGATAATCTCAAGGCATCTACCACGTTCTTGCGCTCGATGTTCTTTTCAACGATAGTCCGCACCACACTGTCAGGCTTTTCGATGCTTCTGGCATGATTAAAGGTAAAAGGCGGGGATTCTTTCTTATCCAATTTTATGGTATAATCCTTTTTTTCTCCTTTCTTATTGGCGCTTTGAATCAAAACATTAAGATTCTGCCCGTATTCATCATCCAAACCGAAATAAAAACGGCCGAGACTATCGGTTTTTTGTTTCAGAAAAGAACGGGATTTCCCAAAGGTCATCATGGTCAGCTCTGCCCCTTTCTTTGTCTTCTGAAAAATGGCCCCGCTCACAGAACCTGACACGGTAAGTTTGGGCTCAGGCAGGAAACGCATCTTTTCTGGAGCTTTGGTATAATTGTATTTTCGCCATCCCTGGGTGAGCATCAGTGCATCAAGGTCATCATGCCGGTCTTGGCCTTGGCTGAAATAAAATGCAGGATTTTCTATTTCGCCCTTCAGATCCGAGCTCAACAGGAAACAGGAAAGGATATTCTGACGCGTACGTTGCATCTTCCCCAGTTGATCCATGTTCAGAACCAGCAAGGATAAACTGGCATCAACCACTTTCCCCTCTTTGTCGGTAGTCTCAATGCCAAGTTTTGTCATTTCACGTTGACTGTAAATTCCCTTATCGGTAGAAAGTTTAATATTGATCCTGCTTTCCGGCCGTTCGTTAAAATAAAGCCTTTCAGCCAGCGGGTGCAGCTCTTGATCCATCAGGGTAAAGGCAATAATACCTTCAGGGAGCTTATCCGACAGCAGGGAAAAAGTACGCGTTCCGTTTTTCAGGCATTCATTTATCTCATAGTAAACCGCTCCCCGGCAGGAAACCCGGATGTGGATGCTGTCATTTTTCAGGTAGCTGGAGGAGGCCTTGAACCGTATCTCATCGCTGATCCTGCTAACCGACAAAATATTGCCCGACCGGGCTATCTTTGGCAGAGGGAGCAAAGGGCAGGGGGCATAGGGCATGGAGCTCCATTCTCCTTTCTCCGTTTTTCGGTCTCCTTTCTCCGCTCCCTGCTCTATGCCCCCTGCCCTTTGCTCTCTGCTCTCTGCTGGCTTTACCCGCGCATACCAGCTCATACTGCTATCGGCTTTGGTCATGATGAAGCTCCCCATACCCAGCTGATTGCTTTTAAAAATAGTGATTACCTCCCCTCTTTGATTGATAATTTCCCCTTCGACTACCTTACCCTTTCCATTATAATCCAATGCCTTAAAAGCTACTTTGGTTGGCAATCCATGCACCATTTCACCGCTTTCGGGGAAAAACTGCAGATCGAGCCGATCCTCATCCAGTGCAATTGTTTTTGAGTAACTGTTAAGGTTTTTAGTCTGCATCTGTAAGGTCACAAACTGGCAATTTCCCGGAACAGGATAATCAAACAGGTATTCATCATCGCTGTTCTTTTTGATCAGGAAACTATCCTTCTTATTATCAAAAGTAACAAACAGGGTAATGTCTTATTTATGAAGGCTGTCAATGGACAGGGGATCGAAGGAAGCCTTAATCCGGCGCTCCTTATTGGGATTTTCTGTCAAAACGATGTTGCTGATGGGTTCTGCCTTCACCTTTTTAGAAGGAACAAATACACGAACATATTCCTTGAAGAAAAAATCCTCACCGAAATTTTTATCCCATTCGGTATAGGCCCGGATCAGATACACCCCTTCCGGGTACCGCCGGTTCAAATCAAAAAATCCATCTCCAATGCCATGATCTATCTTTATCAGCTTCTTTTCGACAATCCTTTCGTCCGGTCCTATCAATTCCACATACAGTACCCTGCTCAAGGCGGCAGGGGTATGATCCAGGGCGTTGATCACAATAGCCTTGAACCAGATAGTGTTGTTCGTGGTATAGATCTTATTATCCAGCTGCAGGTAGATCTTCTCAGCCACCGAGGCATGCGAATATTTGTTCACTGGCTGCGAGAAGGATAAACGGGATACACTGATGGTGAAAGACACTGCCAAAGCCATCATCCGAATAAAACTAATGAAACAGGGGCGAAGATATTCGTTCATAGGTTTTTAATTTATTAATTTAGATAGGTAATATAATCACCGTTATTGGTATTAACCCCCTTCGAAGATTATGTTTTTTATCCATTTGGATTATTAATTAATTAAACAACGTTGATTATTATTTCAACCTCATCCTTTCGATCTCTTTATTTATAAACCCTTTAGCGATTTTTACTACTATTGCTACTATTATACTTTTACTATTAAAATTTATTGCCGGCCATTTCATTTGTGGAATTCGTTCTCAATTCGTGTAATTGTTTCTCCTCCAGGAAAACTGTTCCATCATCAGAAATTCCCTCAATTCTTACATTTATATTGTTTATTTCTTTCGGCACAGAAAATTTAAAGGAAGCAGCACTTGTCGAATCTATAACAACCTCTGGCTTCCAGTAAATGGAAGCATACCTTTGATAACTCTCTGTTTCCGGTGACTGAGAATATTTGGGGGTATAATACAGGACAGGGGGTGAATAGCCTTTAATCAATAAAGTTTTAAAATAGTCCGGTCTATTTCCCCAATCAAGAGGCTTAGTTCTGGTTTTTAGAAATACTGCTCCACCTCCGATTATTGAATTTCCAACATTATTCACTGAAATTGCTTCAATCTGTTCAATAGAATAGGTCTCAATAACGCATGCATCAGATTCCTCCCAATCATCAATGTATAATTTGAGAACGAGTCCTTTCAAAGTCTCCAACCAGCACTTATCTGGACTTTTTTTTAAGTGGACACCAAATTCAGAACGCAAGATAGTTTCTAAGTGATTGTAAAGTAATACTTTGTTTTTAGTAACTTCCACCACCCTGTCAAATGGTGAAACATAGATACTGTTTTCAAAAGGACTCTTCCTTTTCGCAGTAATAACATATTCAGGAAGTTGTATGGCTTCGGGCCTCAGTTTTAATGGCTCTTCCCTTTTTTCGTCTATAATGTCATGAAAGGTGATAAAAGCTTTTACTTTGGTAATACTGTCGGGCTTGTAATCAGGTTTTACGATAGCAGTGATGGCCCTGTTACCACCATTACCCTTTGAATTTGCGGTTGATACAACTACCCGTGAAGAATCCAAAAGAGAAAGACCCGTGAAAGAAAAATGACCGGCGGAATCGATATTAGTGACAGAAAAAAGCTTGTTTACAGGAGATAATAACGACACACTGCCATTCTTGCTCTCTTTCCCTTTTAAACATCTCTTTACGGTTCCTTCAATGGTAAAACCATTTTCAAAATTATTATTACCGGGATTATTGCCAGCCTTATCAGTGGTGATCTTTTCCCACTCATACTTCCGCCATCCCTGTGTTAGCATCAGAAGATCCATCGCAGTCCGGTGTTCGTTATCCTGCTTTTCAAGGTAATACTGCGGATTTTCGATCTTCCCCCGTATCCCTGATCTTAACAGCACATCCGAGAGCAGGCTGTTGGTAAAGCGGTTCGAAACAGTTCCTCCGGGAAGCACGGAAACGCTCAGTCTGGAAAAATTGTGTTTTACCGAATCATTTAAAACCCTCAGAAACAATTTCATTGAATCTTTATCAGAAGAGGTTTTGATTTCAATTTTACCTCTGATGTCTTTTTTATAATTGTAGAAAAGCCGTTCTGAAACAGGATGAAAGTTCTCATCAAATACGGTGAGGTAGTTTACCCCGTTACCAACACTATTGAGGTCAAGGGGAAAGGTTACTGAAGACTTTTCCCGAGTCAGTCTGGTAGTATAGGTCTGGTAAACATTCCCATTTGCATGGACCAGGATGTAAAATAATCTCTCTTTTTCAATGGTCTCATCATTGGATTTCACTTCCGCCATAATTCTATTGCCGGAAAATACATTAATGGAGGCAATCACACCCCTGGTTTCAACCTTTGGTAAAGAGACCGTTTCTTCCTTTCCGCCTGGAAGGATTATTTTTGCCTTATAAACGGTGTTATTCTCCGGAGTGAGCACAACCTGGCCCATCCCCATGTTACTAAGGGCAAAAGAAGCGATGCTGTCATTTTTCTCATTAAAGATGATCCCATTCAAGGCTACTGCCTTTCCATTGGGGTCGAGGGCTTTGATGGCTACTTTATCGGTCGTGCCGGCCAGCAGGGTACCGCTTTCGGGGAAAAACTGCACATCATACCTCAAATCTTCCCCGGCAACTTCTTTGGCTTCTGATTTTCCAACGATCTCCAGGGGGGTGTCAAACTCTTCCGAGGGATAAAAGTTTTTCATCCATTTAGTGTAAGCACGGAAGGTGTATCTTCCCGGTTGTTCCCGATAGTCGATTTTCAACATGTTGTTGGCGGTGCCATTTTTTACTTCCAGGATTTTGCTTCCGATGAGTTTGCCTTTTTCATTGTAAAGTTCCACGTAGAGATTTCGGGTGTAAGGATTGAGCAATCCTGTCGCGGGATTTGTAACATAAGCCTTAAACCAGATCTCCTCCCCGGGCAGATAACAGGATTTGTTGAAATGGATATAAACCTGTTCCTTTAAGACATTGTTGCTCCTGATGTATGGCTGAATGATCTCATTATTGAACTTATTCAACAACAGGGTATCATTCTGGCCGAATGAATTAAAAGTATTGAGTAAGAGAACGGTACAGATTAATATCTGATTGAAGTATTTCATAACACACTAATTCAATAGATTCTTAATTTTGTTGATTCGTGTAATTCGTTTCAAATCCGTGTAATTCCTAATTCCTAATTCGTAATTCCCAATTCTCGCCTTGCTTCCCCCGGCCGGCCGCTTGAAACCTCCATCCCGTTGACAATAACATCCAGTGTTGTTTGACGGTCACTGGTGTAAAATTCAACTTTTGCCTGCCCCGAGGAATCTGTCTTTACGGACGGCGCCCAGTACAAGGTCGCCCGGCCATCGTACGCCTTGCTTGCTTTCAATGCGCCTTCGTACTTTGGTGAATAAAACACCCGTGGAGCATCAAGTCCATCCAGTAGAAAGGTCTTCATGCCAGGTTTCTGCCCACGGTAAAATGCGCTGCTGTATGTCTCGATCACCACCGTTGATTGACTTATTCCCATTTTTATATAAACTAAGAGTGTAGTAAGATTCATTTCCTTTTTACGGAAAGTACACAACCAAATCAAAAAACAAGGATATGCACCACTTCCTTTTAGTTGCCGCATACCTTTTAAATTCGTACGAAATATATATAATATATCGTTATATTGTAGTATTCGAGAGAAATATTTTAGGTTATGTTATCAGCAATCCGGCAAATTCAGGATTAGTTAGTGCAATGGAGCTTTGTTTCTCAAACGAAGCCTTCTGAGTTTAAAATAACCCGGGTTCGATATAAAACCCGTGCCATCCCGGCTTCTTCAGAACCCTCCCGGGCCGGATCATCGTCTTATCTTGCTCATACCATCTCCCATGCAAAAACACTGTTTTAACACTGCTATTGCACTATTTCTATACTAATTAGTACAGGAACTGTACAGAAGTAGTGCAGAAACAGTACAGGAGGTATGGCTTTGGTACGACCCAAGTAATACTTTGAAAGGGATATCGAAGTTGCTGAACCTGGTACAGGATTAAACAAAAATTTGCAGACACCCTAAAACAGCAAGCAAGACAACCCGGTCAACGTTGTCTTTGACTTTCTGCGTCACGTATTTTATGCCGAACCCAGGTTGTTAATGCTAATTTTTCAAAATCATCGGACACTTTTAGACCTTATAATGCAGGTTGCTTATTTTTCCTTAACGGATTACCGGTTTCACGGTCAAAGCGGTCGGGAGTGAATTTTTTGGGTACTGAATCGTTCGTTTCTGCCTGCCATTTTAAAAGCATATTTCTCATTTCCTGAAGCTTTTTCTGGTATTTGGGCACTGAGGCCAGGTTGAGCAGCTGTTCAGGATCATTCTTTACATCAAAGAGTTCCTCAGCCGGCCGCGGAGACACGAATACATCGGCCTGGGCAGGGGTCAGTTTACCCAGATCCCTCAAATGATTCAGAGAAGCCTGAGTCGGGGATCTTTTGGAGTCCGCCGGTCCGCAATTGGTAAGATTCGGCAGTGCATTGGTTAGATACAAGAAATCCTTTGTCCGGATCATCCGTTCAAAGGCCATGTAGTCATGCCAGTTGTGCTCGGAAAATACAGCAGTTCTTATTTCTTTATCAGGATTGCCAAGAACAGGGACAAAACTTTTTCCCTGATAGCCTTTGGGTGCTGCAATCCCCACCAGTTCCAGGATTGTTGGAGCAATATCGAGCGAGCTGATCAGCCCTTCAGGATGTGCTCCTTTATTTTTGATTCCTTTGGGCCAGAATACCACGAAAGGGGTCTGCATACCACTGTCGTAAACCCTGGTTTTGCATCTCGGGAACGGGCGTCCGTTATCGGCCGTCACGATGATGACCGTATTATCAAGCGCTCCCTGTTTCTCCAATTCTTCCCGGACTTTTCCGACGTAATAATCAAAACGCCCAATTTCATTGTAATAGGAGGCAATATCCTGCCGTGTCTCTGGCGTATCGGCAAAATAAGGAGGAATTACAACTTTAGAGGGATCGTGGGTGATTTTAAAGGTATCGGCACCCCAGGGACGGTGAGCATCGTGAGAAGCCAGCCAGAAAAAGAAAGGTTTCCCCCTGGGCCTTTCTTTCAAGAACTTCACCCAGTTATTTTCCCCGCCATCTCCGTTATTGTATCCGTTCCCATCCGTATAGAGATCAAATGCACGATGGGCGTAAGGGCCCATGTGCCATTTGCCGACATGGGCCGTATAATAACCTTTTTCCTTGAGCAACAAAGGAAAGGGTATCTCACTGGGAGGCAGAGGGGTATGCAGCTCAAAAGCCCCGTTACAATGAGGATATTTGCCGGAAATTATACTGCACCGGCTGGGACTGCAGGAACTGGCCGTCAAAAAAACATTGGTAAAGCGCAATCCCTCTTTGGCAAGCCTGTCAATATTGGGCGTTTTTACAACCTTATTCCCATAACAACGGATATCATTAAAGCTGACATCATCGGCGATTATAAAAACAAAATTAGGTTTCGGCTGCGCCAATCCGAATAAAGGATTTACAAACAAACCTCCGAGACATAGACTTTTAATAAACTGAGAATTCATGACGGTCTTTACTAAAAGGACATAAACCAGATTAATTATTTTCTAAAGTTTCATTCGGGACCATGTTTCCCCGTATTTACAGCACATCAGTCTTCCAATTCACTTTCCGACAGAGCCCTTCAATTTTACGAACATTCTATTTTAATTCGATTTTAGCTACTATCGGTAAATGGTCAGAAGGATAACGCTGTTCGTACGAGTCGGTCAGAACACCGTATTTCAGCACAGTAATCTGATGGCTGACAAATATATAATCAATTCTTGTTTTCAGGTCAGCATCAAATTTAAAGGCATTAAAAGTTCCTTCAGGACCGTATGGAGGTTGCAATGAAATTTTACTGGCATCTTTTAAAAGAGTCTGCATCGTATTTATTTGCTCTGTGTCAGAAGTAGAGTTAAAATCTCCGACACAGATTACAGGTACATCCTTTGCTATTTCTTTTATCTTCTTTACCATCAGGAGCCCAGATTGCCGGCGTGCTTCAACTCCCTGATGATCAAAGTGGACGCAAAAGAAATAGAATTCTTTTTTGGTGTCAAGATCCCGGAATTTTCCCCATGAGCAAATCCGGTTACAACAGGTAGCATCCCAGCCCTTAGACGGTTTATCGGGAGTCTGACTCAACCAGAAATCACCCGAATCAAGCAGTTTAAACCGGTCATTCCGGTAGAAAATTGCACTATGTTCTCCGGCATGTTCACCGCCATCGCGACCTTTACCCGTAAATGAATACTCCTGAAGGTTCGAGATATCCTTTAATTGATTGATCAATCCTTCCTGAGTTCCAAAAATGTCAAATTTATGGAACCGGATCAACGCATTAACATGTTCCTTACGGTATTTCCAGGAATTTAAGCCATCCCCGGAATTATCATTTCTTAGATTATAAGAAGCAACAATGATTGGCTGATTTTTTTTGGCATAACTATCAATAAAGAATATCCCAAGGATAGACAACAAAAGAAAGATCTTTTTCATTTTCAATATAATATTAAATGTATGTTTCTCAGAACTTGTTTTCTATACTATTAACATTTAAAAACACGTCTCTCAACGCTTATTTTTCCACACGCCCCGGTTCACGGACATTGGCACCCTTTACCTTCATCAAATCATCTCCAAGGTCTTCGCGTGCCAGATCTGCCAGCTTTCGAAGCTCAGAGACAACTTCCGGGTACATCTCTTTCACGTCGTACTGCTCACCCGGGTCACGACGCAGGTCGTATAATCCTTCAGGGAACGGAAAGTTTTCATTCACCTTGCCAGGGAAACCATCCTTGCCTGGTTCAAATCCATGGTAAGTACGTCCCGGATGTGCAAAAACCAGTTTCCAGTTTCCTTTGCGAACAGCTTCCAGGCTATTTTTCCGGTAATAATAAAGGAATATTTCACGCGGGTTAGCCTTCACGTCACCCTTCATCAAGGGAAAGATGTTCACCCCGTCAATCTTTTGTTTGGGAAGGGTAGAATGCGTAATGGCTGCCAGCGTTGGAAGAATGTCAATGGACGAGGCAAGTTTATTGCAGATAATTCCTTCGGGGATATGTCCCGGCCATTTCATGATGCACGGTACACGCTGTCCACCTTCATAACTATTTCCCTTGCCCTCACGGAAGCCTCCGGACGAACCCGCATGATTGCCATAATTCAACCAGGGACCATTGTCCGAGGTAAAAATAACAAGGGTGTTTTTTGTCAGACCGTTCTTTTCAAGGGCTTTGAAGATTTCTCCCATTGACCAGTCGATTTCCATCATCACGTCTCCAAACATTCCCTGTTCGCTCTTGCCCTTGAATTTAGAAGAGACGGCCAGCGGGACATGCGTCATCGAATGAGCCAGGTAAAGGAAAAAATGATTGCTTTTGTTACGATTGATGAAATCAACCGCCGTCTCCGTGTACAGTGACGTCAATCCTGACTGATCCTCCTTCGTCTTCAGTTCTTTGATCTTATCATTGTTCCTGATCAAAGGCAACTCGGGATAATTCTTTTTCTTTGCATATTCCTGGGGAAAATTACGGGTTCCGTCGTAGAATACAGGCCACATATCGTTGGAATAAGGAAGGCCAAGATATTCGTCGAACCCCTGCTGAAGCGGCAAAAATTGACGTTGACTTCCCAAATGCCATTTACCGATGGCACAGGTCTTGTAATTTCGTTGCTTAAGTATTTCGGGAATTGTCTCCTCAGAAGGATTTAATCCGATTCCCACATTCGGAGAAAGGGCGCCCGATATACCCACCCTGTTGGGATAACAACCCGTCATAAGACCGGCGCGGGAGGCACTGCAAACGGCCTGCGGCGAAAGGAAATTCGTGAAGCGTACCCCCTGAAAGGCCATCTGGTCAAGCCGGGGCGTTTTGTATTGAAGGGCCCCGGTACAACCCAGATCGCCATAACCCATGTCATCCATTAGTACAAGCACAATATTGGGAAAATCCTCTGGGGTATTTGTCTTACCGTTGGCTGCTGCACCCATACTGGCGAGCATCAGTAATGCCAATGATTTTTTTGTACACTTCATATCTCTAATTAAGATGATTTTCTATATTCGGGATATTCAAAGATATATAAAAACCCAAACCCATTAACTAAATCTATTTTTCTAATATTTTCCAAAAACCATCCAGTACAATTTAAACTATGTCACATATTTAGTGTTAATTTGCATAGATCATTTATTAAACAACCATGTCTTCCTTTTTTAAATTATTATTGGGGATTCTCATTTTTACAGGCCTCAGGACTTCTGCCCAGCAGAATTCTTCCTCAGGGAATTTCATCCGTTACACGGTAAAAAATCAAGAGACGATTTACTCTATCGCCAAAGATCATAACATCACTCCGGAGGATATATACCATTATAACCCCGCAGCCAGGGAAAGAATTAAAACCGGTGAAGTGTTACAGATTCCCCAAAAATCCGGGAGTAATGCAAAACAGACAAAAACCATCATACACAAGGTACTTAAAGGAGAATCATTGTATTTTATTGCCAAGAAATACAATTGTACTCAGGAAGATATCTTGAAACTGAATCCGGGATTAACCTCCATCAAAAAAGGGATAAATTTAGTGGTTCCCAATCCTGATTATGTCCCCGAACCCAAAAGCTCAAAAGGGAATTATCTGCAATACCAGATTAAAAGCGGAGACACCTATTACAGCCTCAAGAAACGTTTTGGGGAAGATCAGGAGGATTTGGAAAAGATCAATCCTGATCTGAAAGACGGAATAAAAGCAGGGATGATCATTTTAATACCCAAAAAATCAGATACTACAAAAGTAGTCGGCAAGGAAATTTCTCCAATGGGGATTGAGGATTCCGGGAAAAAGAAAAATCATCTCTATAACATAGGTCTTTATCTCCCTTTCTGCTATGATCTCAACGATTCAGTGAAACTAGCTTCCCAGACGGCTAATTATCTTGAATTTTATGAAGGAGCCATGATCGCCGCTGAAAGTCTATCCACAAGAGGCATGAAACTAAAGATGTATGTTTACGATACGAATCAGGATCCCCAAGTAGTAGAACAACTGGTCAAGAAACCGGAATTTCTCTCTCTCGATTTGATTGTCGGCCCCGTTTACCCCAATTGCCAGAAGACAATATCAGCGCTGAGCGCCAAGAACAGGATTCCTATGGTTTCACCTTTGTCATCCGACAGCCATTTGGTTTCCGGGAATCCTTATTATTATCAGATCAATCCGGATAAAAACCTCAGATTAAACGGTACAGCGGATTACATCCTGCAAAATTACAAAAGCAGCAGTCTGATATATCTTGGTCAGGGAAACGGAAACAACGATTCAAAATCCGTGCTTGAAAAGCTAAAACAAAAACTCGCTGGAAGAATTCATGAATTTGACATCTGGTCGGATTCACCCACCGGTATCGAATCCCTCTTAAATCCGGAAACAGATAATGTCATTGTATTAACCGATCCCGATGAAGCCAGGGTTAGCGTGGCCATCACAAGATTGAACACTGTTTCCAAAAAATTCAGAATCGTTCTTATCGGCCTGCAGGAATATACCCGTATGAAAAGCATTAATACCGAATATCTTCATAATCTGAAATTGCATTACCTCTCCCCATATTATGTGGATTACAACAATAAGAATGTCAAAAATTTCATCGGGAAATTCAGGTCCGATTTTTCAGCCGAACCCAGTCAGTATGCTTACCAGGGGTACGATGTCATGTTTGGTTTTTTAACAAGCCTGCAACAATCAGGGAAAAGATTTGCAACACCCGGATCTGATTCCGGATCCAAGCTTTTGCAGGCAGATTATGATTTTCAGCGTGTTTCCAATTTCGGAGGATTTGTCAACAGCTCATTTTTTATTATTGAATACTCTGACTCATTTGATGTCCATCCCACAGGGAAAATTAAAGCCGACCTGAAAAACTGAAGAAATTAAGAATTCAGACGGGACAACGACACGAAGGATTCAACAAATATTTTAAAGAAATCCAGTTGAATTATGAATTTTCGAGGGCAGCAATCGATCTTTTGATGATATCTATAGCCTCCCTCATCTGCTCTTCGTTGATCACCAGAGGCGGTGTAAAACGGATGGTGTGCTCGTGGGTAGGTTTGGCAAGCAAACCATTTTCTTTCATGATTAAGCAAAGATCCCAGGCAGTCCTTCCCTTGGAATACTTTATTTGTACAGCATTAAGCAATCCTTTCCCGCGAACTTCCTCAACCATCAGGGAACCAGTCTTTCTTAATTCATCCCTGAAAATCTTGCCCATTGCCGTTGCATTCTCCGCCATCTTCTCCTGAATCAAAACATTTATTGCGGTCATTGAAACTTTGGCGGCCAACGGATTGCCTCCATAGGTGGATCCGTGTTCTCCGGGTTTGATCGTCAGCATAATTTCATTATCCGCCAGGACACAGGACACCGGCAACATCCCACCAGATAGCGCCTTGCCAAGGATGAGGATGTCCGGCCTTACCAATTCATGATCGCAGGCCAGAAGCTTTCCCGTCCGCCCTAATCCGGTCTGAACCTCGTCGGCGGCAAAAAGAACATTGTGCTGACGGCAAAGATCCGCCGCTTTAGTGAGATATCCGTCTGACGGGACATACACACCGGCTTCAGCCTGAATCGGCTCTACCAGGAAACCTGCAGTACGGGGATCTTTAAGTTCCCTTTCCAAAGACTCTGTATCATTATAGGGAATTTTCACAAAGCCGGGAGTAAAGGGGCCATAATCATCGTAAGCATCCGGATCAGAAGACATAGAGATGATTGTAATGGTCCTTCCGTGAAAATTCCCGTTGCACACAATAATTCTTGCCTGGTCTTTGGGGATCCCCTTCACCTTGTAAGCCCATTTCCGGATCAGTTTCAAGGCCGTCTCATCGGCCTCCGCACCCGAATTCATCGGAAGCATCTTATCATAGCCGAAAAGATTGGTCATCTGTTCTTCCCACTCCCCGAGCAGGTTATTGTAATAAGCTCTTGAGGTTAAACTCAGTATCCCTGCCTGTTCTTTCAGCGCCTCAACAATCAACGGGTGACAATGCCCCTGATTCAATGCTGAATAGGAAGCCAGAAAATCCATATAACGCTTCCCCTCAACATCCCATACATAAATTCCCTGCCCTCTTTCAAGGACTACGGGCAACGGATGATAATTATGCGCACCGAAACGATTCTCGCGCTCAATGAAATCCCTGGCTTTCATATCATAGGTTTTGAGATAGAAACAAATTGAATTTAAATATTTTGCACATATTCTTCTGCTGCTTGCCTCAGTTCCTGGTTGGGCATGCCGGGATAGAGCAATTCATTGAAGAACAACTCACGGTCCCTGTCTGATTTAAGAATTTGCTCGTGTTCCTTTACAATCCTTTGAGCGTTTTCCTGCGCCGAATGAATGATAAACTCGCTCAGGGTTCTGTACCCTCCTAATTTAGCTGCATACTCAAAATATTCTTTCTGTTCCTTTGAAAGCTTCATATCATATCTGGCAGATCTCCCTGTTTTTTCTTTCATTTTCAATCCAATACTCTCATAAATGTACAGAATAATTCCATAATTAAAAACAATGGGACTTAAATGGCTTTATACTTCATTTAAGAGCATAGCGCAATGACAATCAATGGTCATAATGGCTATCTTAACTCCTTCTTCCCAAAGCCTTAAGGCCAAAGTCTATTCCCCTTTACAATATTCCTTATAAATCATTTCTATTTCAGAATCAGTCTTTTCCCCGTCATAAATGATCATCCGATATCGAAAATTAACCTTTTCTCCATTGCGTAAGGTCAAATTCATCCATTTCGGATCTTTAATTTTCAGGCTTTGTTCATAATCTCCCTGCCCCAAAGGATTAGCCGCAAATAATCCATAGCTTCTGACCATCCAATACGTAGGATGATTAAAGCTCTCCGGATGATCAAAAATTCCAATCCCGGCCTTTTGTCCGTCTTTATTCCCTTCCAGAATGACCCAATCAGCTCTTTTGCCATAAATACCATGTTCATTCTTTCCGTTAGTCGAACTCCTGTAAGTAGCTGTACCTGTAGAATTTGGAACTCTCGACTTCATCCATTCACTCTCAACGGTTTCCCTCATCCAGTCAGCTACCCTGATTTGTAATAAGCCGCATTTATTATCCTGAAAAACAACGGCTGAATCTTTGCATGTCAGGGTAATATTAAAATCTATTAAATAGCCTTGCTTAAGGGTTTTGAATCTCATTTCACGTTCCTCTTCAAGCAAAACTTTCCCTTTTCCCCCGATCCAGTGATTGAGAGTTTTTAGCAGACCTTCACTTTTCCCATTTTTAGCTTCAAGTATTTTTATATGCTTAATTTGCCGTTTGTCTGAACTGTTATCCCAGAATTCCTCATTCGTCGCATCAGAATGCCTGTTAACATCCCTGTTAACCCGTCCGTAAGCAAAAAGTATTCCCAGATGTCCCGGATGATCCCTGCTTTCTCCAGGAATATTCTCAAGCGGATAACCCCTTGTAATGGTAATTCCTGAAGGAGTTTTTACCGGGTATAAAACCGGTTTGGCAACAAAACCATTATCAAATCCTCCAACTCCGGTGTTCCCTTCTATTTTATTATACCGGAATCCTCCGAATAAATAGCTGGTAAAATATTTACCATTGATAATTACATCGATTTTATCTTTTTTCTCCACAAATTTTACTGATGAGTTTTTAAAAGAGGAAAACAGCACCAATAACATTGATAACAGGATTATTGACTTTTTCATCTGCTTATAATATTAGGTAACAAGTTGTTCAGGCCATACTTTAATAGCAAATATAATATAATTTTAATAAATAATCTGCTATCGGTTTGATGTAAACTTCAAATATCATTATGCTTTTGATCATTGGAAGAATAAGTCGTATCTTTACAACCTTTGCAGGCTGTTCTATCGCCTCATCAACAGATGGGGAGGAAAGTCCGGGCAACACAGGGTGCCATGCTTCCTAACGGGAAGGCGGGCGAAAGTTCGCAATAAGTGTAACAGAAAATAACCGCCTCTGAAAAGAGGTAAGGGTGAAAAGGCGGGGTAAGAGCCCACCGGTATCTTTGGCAACAGGGATAGCCGTACGCCTCATGGGTTGTAAGGCCAAATATATTACGCGTCCCTTTATGGGCACAGGGTTACCCGCCCTGGTTTCGCAAGAATAGCGTAAGGGGTAGGTTGCACGAGGCTGTTGGTGACAACAGTCCCAGATAAATGATAGAATGAAAAACAGAACCCGGCTTACAGGCCTGCTTTTTTTAAATTCGTCTAGTGGGAAGATCTAATTACAGAGTAGTTCCAACGTTTCAAGTTTCAAATGTCTTGTATCTTTAGGTGCGATCCCATTCAATAAGAGATATGGATTAAAATAGACCGATCTGTGACAATTCTGTTTCATCTAAGATGATCAGTCTTAATTTATTCAGACGCACGGCCGTTGTAGAGACGCACGGCCGTGCGTCTCTACTTTAAATCAGAGGTCATCCGTAACATCAGTGTCATCAGTGTTCTGATTAGTTCTTGAATCCGGACTGTTAATTATTGTCTTAAAATCGCTAAAGCCAAAAGAATGGCTTAATTTTATAGCCGAATGGAAAATCTGAGAAGATACAATATTGGAGATTGGCTTCCGACCACCGTGAAAGAGATGAAATCACTCGGCTGGGATCAGCCTGATGTGGTCCTGTTTTCGGGGGATGCTTATGTAGATCATCCATCTTTTGGCACTGCGATAATTGGCAGGATCATGGAGCGGGAGGGTTTGCGGGTTGTCGTTGTACCTCAGCCAAACTGGCAGGATGATCTCAGGGATTTCAGAAAATTCGGAAAGCCGGGGATGTTTTTTGCCGTTGCCGCGGGATGTATGGATTCCATGGTGAATCATTACACCGCCAACAAAAGAAAACGTTCAAACGATGCCTATACTCCCGGGGGGCGACCGGGGGCGCGACCGGATTATACTACCATTGTTTACTCCAACATTTTGAAGAAGCTTTATCCCGATGTTCCTTTAATCATCGGGGGCATAGAAGCTTCTTTACGAAGGCTGACTCATTACGATTACTGGTCTGATAAATTGATGCCCGGTATCCTGGTTGATAGTAAAGCGGATCTTCTTTTTTACGGAATGGGCGAAAAATCTTTAGTGGAGTTTATCAGGTTAATGAAGCAAGGAAATACGATCAACGACATCACCGCTATTCCACAAACCGCATTTCTGGTTGGCGCCAATCAGGAATACCCCACAGATCCTGACTGGGAAGAGATTGAACTGTTCTCCCATGAGACCTGCCTCACGGATAAACTCAGTTATGCGAAGAACTTTCGCCATATAGAGGAAGAATCCAATAAAATAGCGGGTAGAAAGCTGACACAGCGAATCGGGGATCAGAAAATTGTAGTTAATCCTGCCTGGCCTCCGCTGAGTACAGAAGATCTCGACAAAGTGTATGATCTTCCTTTCACCCGGTTGCCGCATCCAAGATATAACGGGAAAGGAGCTATCCCGGCTTATGAAATGATCAGACATTCGATCAGTATTCACCGGGGCTGCTTTGGAGGATGTGCTTTTTGTACGATTTCTGCCCATCAGGGTAAATTTATAGCTTCCCGTTCGGAACAATCCATCATTACAGAAGCTGAGAAAATTACAGCCATGCCGGATTTTAAGGGGTATATTTCTGATGTAGGCGGTCCTTCCGCAAACATGTACCGGATGGCCGGATCAGATCTTTCCAAATGTTCAGTATGTAAAAGGCCCTCCTGCATCTTCCCTGAAGTATGCATTAACCTGAATACAGATCATCGTCCGATGTGCGAACTTTATAAAAATGTTTCTGCCATTCCGGGTGTAAAAAAGGTCTTTATCGGAAGTGGAATACGCTATGATCTTGTTTTTCACAAATCAAAGGACGAAGAAACTAATAGCGCCAATTTGGAATATCTGAAAGAGGTAATTGTCAATCATGTCTCCGGCAGATTGAAAGTTGCTCCCGAACACACTTCGGATGAGGTTTTGAAATTGATGAGGAAGCCGAAGTTTGAATTATTCAGAAAACTAAAGGAATTTTTTGATTCCGTTAATGCCGAATATGGATTGAGGGAACAGTTGATTCCCTATTTTATCTCAAGTCATCCGGGAAGCGATTTAGAGCACATGGCTGAATTGGCTGCTGAAACAAAGAGCCTGGATTTCAAACTGGAACAAGTTCAGGATTTTACTCCTACTCCCATGACTTTAGCCACTGAAATTTATTATTCCGGTTATCATCCTTATACCCTGAAAAAGGTTAATACCGCAAGAACTGCCGCACAGAAAATTGCACAACGGAAATTTTTCTTCTGGTACCAGAAAGAAAATCGTAAAGATCTGATCGCAGAACTAAGAAAAATGAAGAGACCTGATCTGGAGAAAAAGCTGTTTGGTTAATTGACAATTGACAATGGATAATGGATAATTATCAAAACCTCTCGCTGGCACAAATCTGGGATTTGGCTTATTGAGAACAGAATTGGCACAGTTTAAAAAATTGTGTCGGCGAGGGTAAAAGTTATTCGGGGGAACAGGGCTTAGGTAAGAGTGATTGAAGGTTTCGTATGGTAATTGCCTTTTTTCCAGAACCGAAGTAAAAAATCGATATCCGCCAGGTACAATTTCCCAAGATCTTTAGTGAAAAAGTGTAATTTATTTTTGCAGGTGTTGACGCAAAACATCGCCAGTTCTGTTGAAATACTTTCATCCATAAACAGCCGTAAAATATGTTCTTCACTGTTTTCTTCCCTGAAGTAGGGATTGTCAGGAAGCGGAAAAGCTGAATTAACGCCAAATGCAATTTCCAGGCCACTTTTGGGATTAAAGAATAATAAGGCGCTGTCGCCTTTATCAGAAAAGTCAAAATCATTATTCCTTTTCGGAAAGCCCTGTTTTTTAATTCTTTTCGTTGCTTCTTCCTTCTCTTTTTCTGGAATTTTTAATGAATTGTTATAGAAATCCAAATAGCCTTTGAAAAAGCTTTCGACTTTTTCAGTTGGCAGAAACTTTATTATCGAGCCGCTATTATACTTCAGAAAGGCCTCATGCTGTAATTTAAGGAGTTTATGAATTTCTTTTTTCGGGTGATCGAGAAAATTAACAGCCATTCTGCTTTTCATTGAATTTTGCTCCCTGACGATTAGCCCTGGATCAAATTCTTGCGTGGTATATACGCCTGAGAACCACCATTCGTTTTCCCATTGAACGATGCCGATGGTCAATATTGTATCAATTTTCGCCAAAGACTTGGAAGAATCAAAGGATTTCTTTGTTAATTCAAATCTTTTCCCTGATGCAATGTGCTCGATAAAAACATAATCGGAATCCTGTCCTTTGTAAAGAAAATGGCCGCTTATTTTCTGTGATTGATTGATGAACACGGAATAAAGCGGATGGTCCTTGCCCAGGATTTCAGCTGCCCATTCCTTACCCTTCAGTCCAAGCAAACGAGTTGAATAATGATGTGCCGCGTTGTCCCTGTTTTCGTTAAGTAAAGCTATTATTCTCCCCGCATCTTCATCCTTAAGCGCCTCAATGAGTTCATTTTCCTTATCACTTAATGATTGTAAAGTATCCGGATGAAAAAGATATGATTTAAACAGAATGGAATCAATCAGATTGCGGCAAATGTAGAAATCAGGGTTCTTTTCATTGATTTGATAATAAGATTTAAGCACTTTGTTTTCAGGGGCATATTCCCAGGCCTGGTCGAAAATATCCATTATCTCCAGCGCTGTGCTAAAAATAAAATCGTTGTAAGGAGCAATGAACTTAATTTCCTGTACCGTGTTAAGAAAATACCAGATCAGAAAACTCACGTCCTGAACATTGATCTCTTCCTCATCGTATTCTTCTGTCGGATAAAATGGAAGCCGCTTTTGATACAACTGATTATGGATATTGGTAAAAACTTTCCAGATATTGGTCCCTGATATAATATCTTCGAAATAGGAGGTCAAAAAACAGGAGAGGTAATCGATTTCATGATCTTTTAACAGGGATGGAACGACAGAAGATTTATTGGCTGTAAAAACTTCTTTAACGGCATTGCTGAGATTGAGATAAAACACGTCTGTGACGATTTGCTTTTCATATGGCTTTAATTCCAGCCATTCTCTGATGTATATTCTTTTTCCCACTGTTTTAATTTTTGTTTACCGGGGCGCTTTCCCCGGGATAAGAATTGCCCAAAAGTACTAATTTTTGACACCAGACCTGACAGGTTTCCAAAACCTGTCAGGTCTTACAAAAATGTGTTGATTTCCTATTGATTATTGATCAAATATTTCAGTACTTAACCAAAACATCCCTGATCTTATCGTGTATTATTATGAAACAGATCGAACCGCTGGATTATGGTAAATTTTATCACATTTACAACAGGGGGATCAATAGTTGTAATGTTTTTACCGAAACAGACAACTATCAATACTTTCTCAATCTATACGACAAACACATCTCCCCGGTCGCTGACACCTATGCCTGGGTGCTGATGAAGAATCATTTTCATTTTTTAGTACGGATCAAAGAGCTTCAAGACCTGACAGGTTTCCAAAACCTGTCAGGTCTTATTTGCGATTTTGAATAAACTAAAAATGAAAAATAAGCTGGCGTTAACAAAAAACGAAAATTTACCGAAAGAACAACAAATCTCCGATAGTTTAACCCGGATTAAGAAACGCTCATTCGAAGCATGGGCCGTTAAATTGGCAGACAGAATAACAAATCTCCAAATACCGCCATCCGTCTGGGGCAATCAATAGAGAAAAAATATCAGGAAGAAGCCAGGCTGATCTGGAATAATAAAGTATGGCAATGAGCATCTTGCCATAAGATTAAAAAAAGAAGATTAAAGAATACACTCACTTCATTACATAATCAAAACTCTTGGGTTTATCCGGAATCTCCACATACGACTTTCTTAAAATAAGTCTCGTAATGCCGCAAAATGCCCATGGAAAATAGATGCCGAAGGGAATAATCGTCAGCAGTAATTGTCCCCAAATGAAAAGCCAGTCCCTGCCATATTGCAGATCGTATCCGAATCGAACGGTTTGTCCTTCGTCTGCAATCCCCTTGGTTTTTGTGATAAAGTATTGATAGAGTCTCAAAAAAGCCAGGGGACCATAGATGCCTAAAGTGATTACCGTTAACAAAAACTCCAGAAAAATTTTACCGATAGAAGGCCAGAAAAGAAGATGCCATCGCTTATTTCTTGATCCTTTCCTTTATTTTAAGTGGATGTTGACTTGTGTGGAATACATCCAAAATAATTATGTATTCTTTGGTAACTTCATAGATAATTTTGTAACTCCATTTTGTCACAGATCGGAAATTTTCTTCTTCCGGAGCCAAATATTCTTCAACTGAAAATTTTTCGGGAAAATTATTCAGGCTATGTGCAAGTTTTATCAGTTCCTTCTTAACTTTTCTGGCTGCTGTTATCGAATCTTTCGCTATAGAAGCATAAATATTGTCCAGATTATCTTTGGCCAACCTGTCCCACCGGATCGGAAGTTCCTTTTTTCTTACCAATTTTCAATCTCCTTTTCCACTTCTTCCTGAGATATGTAATCACCGGATTTGACTCTTTTGGAAGCGGCTTTTGCCCTTTTTATAAGGCTTTCTTTTGTTATCGGAGAACCGTCAATATTGTATCCCAGGTTCGCAGGTTGCTTTTTATATTCTTTGCTCATGGCATAGACCATTTTCAGAAATCTTTCATCCGCATTATTTATATAATCGTGAAGCTCTTCTCTTAACTTTTGTACTCCCATGGCTTTATCTTTTTACAAAATTAATAATTAATATTCAGGAAAAGAAAACGCATTGAATATCAGGGATTATTCTTTTCCTAAGGGTATTGAATCCGCAAAGGTCTTAACGTGGAACCCGAATCAACGTTTTATTATACCCCAAAAATATTCCCCCTTAATCAATTCCTCCAGTTTCCCAACTTCGAGCGCACATCACCACATCAGCACATCAAAAAATCCTCTTTTCTTTTGTGATTAATAATTTTGTTTAATAGCTTTGTTGATCATTAACCGTTAACCATTGACAATTAATCATTAATCAATGAGCTATCTCGAAGATCAGCGTCAGAAAGCAATCCAGCACAGGGATCTGATTTTTAAAGATCCCGGCGGAGGTATTTTTAGAAACCTTGAACGTGAATTTGTTCTCAGCAATCCGGCCTTAAACATTTGGGCCGGGGTAAGAGAAGATGCCATTGCGTATTTCAAACGACATGACATTCCCTTCTGGGACAATGTGAACGGAGGTCCGACCGGACATATTCTTTCCTCGCAGATTGCCTGCATCAATCATCTTTATTTTCTAAGGCAAAGGCAGGATGTTGCAACAGCCATCCTTCAAAATGTGGATAATAAGGTGAGATGCGCTCTCCTTCTGGACAATGGTGATGGTGACAGCGGTTACGTGGATTTTGAAGTGATCGGTAAAGAGAATTACCTCAAAGAAAAATCTCATTCCCGCGGTGCCAATTCAACTTCCGTCGATGCCGTTATGCTCGCTGAGATGCAGGAAGGAACCCGGAAACTTTTCTTTATAGAATGGAAGTATGTGGAGCAGTACAAAAATCAGCCTTCCAAAGCTGAGGGAGAAAACGGGCTTACCAGAACAAACATCTATAAACCTCACCTGGATAAACCCGATTGCCCAATTTTACCTGCAGATATTACCGAACTTTTTACCGAACCCTATTACCAGTTAATGCGTCAAACCTTGCTTGCTCACGAAATGATCAAAGCAAAAGAATACGGTGCCACAGATTACCAGCACTTGCACATTATCCCAAAAGAAAATAAAGATCTGAGAGAGGTAAATACCGTTCAGGGAAAACTGAAAGGTACAAATCTGTCGGAAACGTGGACGAGGCTCTTAAAATCTCCGGAAAAGTACAAAGTAATGGATCCCAAAGATTTTATCTCCCCGGCGAAAAAATGCAAGGACACTTTGGCAGTTACAGTGTATATGGAACAAAGGTATTGGGACGAAAGCTAACTTAATATTGAATTGTTAATCGACCACGATTTTAGTGTAATCAAACATTAGATGATAAATTCCAAAAACATTCTTCTCTCCAAAATTTTTCAGATGTTTGGAATAATAGCTGCCATCAAATCCTTCGTGTATTACCTTGGACGACAATGTCTGGATCGTACTAATGGATTGGTTGGTTTGTAATTTTTCATTAAGCTTTTCCACAACAAAATTAGGAGGATAATTAGGATTTTCAATAAATGCAATTTGACCCTCGTATAGCAAACGTGCTCGTGAATATTCCCGGTTTGTAAACTTTTTAATATCTGAAAGATAATCATCAAATGACCCCGAATTTCTAATTCTCTTGCACTCTATTGCAAAGTAAGGCTGTGGACTGGAACTTAGGTATTTATCCAACTGTAGATTTGTAATGTAAATGTCGATTAAATCCGGCTGGCTTAATTTGCTGGAATGATCAATATAATTTTCCGATGATTGTTTTGTAAAAATAAGTTGGCTCAATAACAGTTCTGAAAAATGCTCTCCTTTTCTCGTTATAAGGTACTCGTCAACCAATTTACCGGATAAATAATCTTCGAATTTATAAGTTGTAGTTTCCTTAATTTCTGATAGGGAAATTTTAGGCTTTTGGCTTAACATATACAGATAGCTATCGATTATATACTGAATAATTTCCTCAATATTGTGTTTAACAATACTCCAGGATTTATTTTTCAGTTTCCTATGTTGGTTAAATAGGTGGGGATTAGATGGCATCAGGATTTACTTTAAGATACTCCAATTCATCAGTCTCAATCATTTGCTTTATTTCTGCCACATCGTACCAAGCCATAGCCCTGTGCCAACATTTGTATTCATTAGGTTTTATTATATAAAATGAATCAGTCTCAAAACCTTTGATATCTTTTTGAATAAAGATATCCTTGGAAATTTGTGAAATGGAAACTGTTTGAGCTATTTTCTTCAACACAGTCCATTCATTTTTTTCCTTTGTTTCGAAATAAACCTTCTTTGCAGGTTTTTCCCTTGAAAACAAAAAATTAAGCGCAATAAAATTATCTAAATTATAAACTTCAACACGCATGTATTCATCGGAATAAATTGGTTCTAATTCTGAAAAGAAGACATCTGCATAGGTTGGGAGAGTATCTTCTTCATTTTTTACTTTTCTCAGAATCCTATTTAATTTGCTTTCCTGGAATTGGTACCTGGACACATCCAATACATAATCAATTAAATCTTCTTCGTAACCGTTAACTTGATATGTCCGGTTTATTACTTTATTGATTTTTCCTTTAATTTTTTCATTTTCTGGAACTTCCCCCGTCGGTAGTTTCTTCGCATAATAATTTCTAAATGGTTCAATAAAATTATCAACTAGATTTACCAACTCATTTTTTTGAATGGAATCTACAAATGGAAATTGCAAGTATTCATCCTTTAGACGAATAGCTGGCCTTGTTCCAACACCCCAGGCACAAGAAATATTAAAAATGTAGTATTTATATAAATTTGATATTAAATAAGCATAAATAACTTTTAACTCAGAATCATTAGGTGTAGAAATTATGAATGTATCATTTCTATAAATGGAAAAACCTTCGGAGAAAGAAGCAATAATGTCTGATTCATTTAATGTTTGACCTTTAAGTAGAACTTTTGAGTATCCAAATAAATTAAACAAGGTTTGCAAATTTTTATTCTCGGTGGAATGATTTAGAGTAGGTGTATAATACTGATGGATTGACCCTTTTTCAGTAATATAATTGTCTATATTTTCAATTCCCTTGTTTTTTAATAAATCTCTCTTCAGCCCGTCTCTTTTAATTTGGATTGCATTTAATTCATTTAACGTATTTGAATCAGGAAGATTATTTAGCCGAATTAAAAAGTGATAATCCAAAGTATTCCCATAAAGTGCAACCTTAAACATCCATTCATTGTCAACGAAATAACTTTGCAATATCTGTTTTCGGTCAAATTTTTCAATCACCAATATTTTATACAATTTGGTAAAGAGATTGGATTTTACAGAAGTATATTCGATTAAACTTTCTCTGAAATTACCATTCGTCTTTTTAAATGTGATAATTAAAGCCGGATTACTGATTGATTTAACTCTTCTTATACCTGTTTCCTCATCGACTTCAATTTTCTTCCCTTCAAAGATATATCGTCTTACCGGAGAAAGGTCAATGATATTGGAAATGTTGGTAGAAGTTAAAAATGTACTTTTAAATATCCTTGACGTTGGGGAAATATTGTAAAATATAGGACTTGAAACGATCAGTGAGCATATGGTATTATCTGTCATGAATTCCCGCACCCGTAAGAGAAAATCCTGAGCAATCTCAATTTCTCCAGTTACTCTTCTGCTATAAATATTTCTTGAATTTACCCATTCCAAATGTTTCTCACTTTTATCCTTTTTCCAGGGCGGATTTCCCAAAATAAAATCGAAAGAAACATTAATGATTTCCCTGTTTAAATTGTGATTTGGATCAATTTCAAAGAAATCTGCCGGGTATAAATTCAATTTCGGGAAATTGAATTTATCCATTATTGTACCTGGATCTTCATAATCAAGGATAGCAATATAAACAGAGAAACATGCCACTTTTAATGCTTCAGGATTGATATCAATTCCCCAAAGATTTTGAACTGCTATATCCGACAACCGTTTTTTTGAAATACTTTTGTTGCCTGTAAGTAGAATTTCCCTGTCAACCATTCTTCGAAAAGCTTGTACTAAGAAAATACCCGAGCCCGCCGAGGCATCAAAAACTTTACATTCAGACCTGTTCCGATTTTCTTCCTTCTCAAAGAATTTGTCAATTGTATTTGATAAAATCTGTTCAACAATAAATAAAGGGGTATAAAAAGCCGAGTCTGCATTCCTGGTCTCCGGATCAATTAAGCTTTCATAAATACCACTTATTAATTCGACTGGGATAATATTGAAATCGAAAATGCTGAAATAATAATCGGTGCCATCCCATAATGATGGATCAGACGAAGATCTCTCACTAAATACATCAGCAAGATATTTGGCCTGATCCCATGATAAAGTAATTTTATCTTTGAATAAGACTCCGTTAAAGATCAGATTTAATTCATCACAATAAATATTTAATCTTTCTGGATTTTCAATGAGTGAACTAAAATTAATTCTCTTTTCAATAATTGATTTTCCGGGAATGAATTCGGGATTCATTTCAACTCCACTGTCAATCAAATAACGAATAAAAATCAACCGCAGAATTAAAGTGTTTGAGTCGTCCTCTGATAGCTTACCGGATTCTTTTAAACTTTCACGAACACGTTTAATATTATCAAATAGTTTTTGATAAACCCGGGTTATTCGATCATTCTGCTTTCCCTCTTTGTAATGGCTCTGCAACCATTTCCAGGTAGAACCACTTTGAAGCTTCCAAAAAGAAAAAATTTCTGCCCTGGATTTTCCCTTTTCTAATTTTATTTCTTGTAAACTGTTCGTCTTTTTCTCGTATGCGAATGCATTATAAATCTTAACCTCGGTATTTTTAATAACGAAAGCTAAAGGAGACTGATCAAAAGACCATACTTGCTTGTGTATTGTATATTCCCTCTTTAAGTTTGTATCACTTGAAAGATCAAAAAAGAGTATAAAGGGTACGTTATTGAAAATATAGAATGCTGAAGGAGAGATTTTTTCAAGCTTTTTCTTTGTTTCGGATGATACAATTGTACTCCATTTTTCTTTCTCGTCAAAAAAGAAAACTGCTTCATTGCTGAGTAAGTCCAATTCATTCAAAAGATTCTGTAATTCTTTACTCATCAGCTCCTTTCACTTAAAGTTGTAGTTTGTTGATGTAAAAATACGAATTTATAGATCCCTAATCATGGTATTTTTACAATGAGTTGTATAATTCTTCAATGTACGTTGCCATGCTCAATCATCTCCTCCGCCAAATCCCTCTCTATCCCCTGTGCTTCCCTTATACGTTCTTTTAACGCATCACAAATACCAAATAATTCATTCACTTTGGCTACAATTCGTTGTTGCTCATTTGATGGAGGAATAGGAACAATCATATTCTTTAATATGGTACCGTTCACATTTGCTTGACCACATTGTTGCTTCAAATGAGGTTCAATTTGTGTAATTCGAAACAAAGGGGCATTCATCGAAAAATTCAGATATTTCGGGTTCACACAATTTACAGAACAGCGAATCCTAATTAAATATGATGCAAAAGTGTATTCATCATCAGTACCATCAAAGATTCCGGTTTTCCCAACCAATTCAGCGCTGTTAGTGCGATTATAAAGCAAATCGCCTTTTTTAAGATAAAGAGACGGGAGACCCTCCACATTTTTAGGTACTATTTTTTGACCTCCAAGAAGTGCTTTCCCGTCCTGTATGTCTCCCATCTTTAAAACTGGCACTCCATTTATCCCTTCAAATGTCATATCTGACAAGCCATATTCGGTAGATAAAGAAATATCACCGATTCTTGACCATATCCATCCTATCGGTAATTCGTATGGAATTATCTTATTATCTATTTCCGGCAAATGATTCTGATTTTTTATCTTTCCCTCTTTTACCAGCCGCTCCTTCTCTTTTTTTATCCGCTTCAGCAATTCACTGGCTGGTTCATCGTCCGGGTCCTGTTCCACCAGTTTGCCCATGACTGCCAGTTGAAGAATGGTCTGTTTCAGCCGGTCGATGCTGTATTCGGTGGTAAAGAGCAGTTCAAAATGATCAGAAATCCTTTGCCAGGCCGGTTCCAGTTCGGCAGGACCGGAGGCAGAAGTAAGGGTATCCAGCAAGGTTTCAACCAAAATCTCATGGGCGGTATTGCTTCCGGTCTGCTCCTTTTCCAACTGGTCACAAAGTGCCATCAGTTCATCGACTTTCGCAACTATACGATTTTGTTCATTTAATGGTGGTAGGGGTATTAATGTGTTCTTTAAATTACTCTGTGTAATCTGATTGATAGTTGTTGTATTAACCCCCTCAAGATTTTTCCTGTAAATTGGGGATTCGATAAAACATTTTATGTACTTATTATATTGACTTCGGAAAATTGCCATGAAAGCACCAAATGCCATTTTTTCTGTCAAATCATTAATTAAAGCACATTTCCCGACCAAATTAGCGCTGCCATTCCGGGCACAGATTAACAGATCACCAATAGATACTAATACCTTATCATCAACTTTTGTTGTTACCCTTACCAATTCTGATAAAGATATTTGTCCCCTTTGAATATTGTTTGATCTTAAAACAGGAATGCCGTCTTGAGTGATGTCTTTGGGTGAATAGGTTAATCCTATATTGGTTGTACCAATCTCTTCTAATCTACACCATTCCCACTTTTCTGGTATCTGGTACAGTATTTCTTCATCAGATAATATAAGTGTTTTCCTGTTTAGAAGTTTACTTGCTGGTTCATCTTCTGGATCTTGTGGTACCAACTTCCCCATTACAGCCAATTCAAGAATCAGCCCTCTTAATTTATCAATCCCATACAGCCTCCGATTATCCGCTTTAATCCCTCTCCCCTGCGTTTTGATGGTCTGTGCAGCGACAATCAATTCAAAATTCTTTATGATCCGGTTTATCATCCCAAGCCTACGGTTTTCGTAATTTCGTAATTCATTAACGTCTCAGCGCCTCCTGCAGCATCGCTTTCAGCTGGCTCTGAAGTCCGGCGATCTCTTTTTGTTTGGCAATGTATCGCTCCAGCAGTTTATCCGGATCATGGTTGACCTGCTCTCCGGTGTGCGGATTCTTGATATCCAGGTTGTAATTCCCTGATTTAATCTTATCTATAGTGACTTTCCAGGCTCTTTCGTTCTCTTCCCTCGCGGCAAATCCGTCCGCCTCGCTACCCCACCAGGCAATCTCGGGAGCAAATTCTTCGAAGCGCATCGGCCTGGTCTTGTTGTAGCTCTTTACCCCGTCAGGATAGGGATGCTCGTAATACCAGACCGTCTCCGTCGGCTTTCCCTTGGTGAAGAACAGCAGGTTGGTCTTGATGCCGGTATAAGGATTGAACACTCCGTTGGGAAGCCTTACGATGGTATGCAGGTTGCAATCGGTCAGCAGTTTTTCCTTGAGCCTCGTCTTGATGCCCTCGCCGAACAGGAACCCGTCGGGCAGTACGATCGCGGCCCTTCCTCCCGGCTTAAGCAGGTGAATGATCAGGGTCAGGAAAAGATCGGCGGTCTCCCTCGTGCGGTAACTGGCGGGAAAGTTGTTCTCGATGCCGTCTTCCTCCATTCCCCCGAAAGGCGGATTGGTAACAATCACATCCACCCGGTCTTTGTTGGTGTAATCCCTCAATGGCCGGCTGAGGGTGTTGTCATGCCTGATATTGATGGGGATGTCGATACCGTGGAGGATCATGTTGGTGGTGCAAAGCATGTAGGGCAACGTCTTTTTCTCCACCCCGTGAATGGTGGCCTGCAAGATCTCTTCATCTTCAGGGGAGCGTACGAAATGCTCCCGCTTGTATTCGATCACGTTGGTCAGGAATCCGCCCGTTCCGCAGGCAGGGTCCATTACCTTCTCTTTCAGCCGGGGCATTATCCTGTCCACGATAAAGGTGGTAACAGCTCTCGGGGTATAAAACTCGCCCGCGTTGCCAGCGCTCTGAAGGTCTTTCAGAATCTGCTCGTAAATGCTCCCGAAGGTGTGGCGGTCGCTGCTGGTATTAAAATCGATCTCGCAGATCTTGTTGATCACCTGCCGCATCAGGGTGCCCGATTTCATGTAGTTGTAGGCATCCTCGAAAACAGTCCGGATGACCTGCGCCCTTTGACGCTGCAGACCTGACAGGTTTCCAAAACCTGTCAGGTCTTCTTTCAACAATGGGAACAACTGAAGGTTTACAAAATCCGCCAATTCATCCCCCGTGATCCCTTCCCGGTTGCTCGCCCAACTTCGCCAGCGCAGATGTTCGGGCAGAGGGGACTTGTAATTGTCCTCCATCATTTCAAGCTCCGCTTCCCGGTCGTCAAAGATCTTTAGAAAAAACATCCACACCAGTTGACTGATGCGCTGTGCGTCGCCGTCCACGCCGACGTCCTTGCGCATTATATCCTGGATGGATTTGATAATACCTGATATATTGCTCATGCTGTTTGTTCCGTGTTATAAAGTTCGTGTTCCAGCTCACGCAAGGCCTTCTCGTATTTTGCCTTCCCGCCGAACACATTTTTAATGATCTCCACCGGCGTGCCCATCTCGCTGAAAGGCCTCAGGTTAAGCACCCTGGTGTTTTCGATGGCTGCAATGCCTTTATCGGCATACTTGTCCAGAATCGCATTCAGCACCACCCTGGCCTGTTCGCCGTACCGGGTAAAATAATTACGCTTTCTTACCTTGTCAGCCCGCTCTTTCCGGGTCAGCGGCGGCTGACCGTAAACGATGTGGCAGATCGTGTCGAATATCCCGTAATCTTTTCCCACCTCGGCAGCCAGGTTTTCAGGATAGATTCCCTGCTCCTCCAGCAGTTCCACGATGGCCTTTTTCTTATCCGCACCGTTCCACTTCTGAAGAAAGTCATCCAGTGAAGCAAATTCGGCCCTTACCTGTTTACGGGTAAAGTCACGATACGATTCCGTGATCAGCTTCCCATCCGGCCCGAAATATTCCACCCTCTCGGCTACAATTCTGACAGGCACCCCGCTGACATAAATCTTTTTCCTGCCTTCGTTCTCTTCTTCTCCGTCCTCCCCGTTTCCGGTCTCCTTTTCTCCTTCCTCCGGATCCGGCGGTACAGGATCATCACCCTCCCCGGGATTATAAATCACCACCGGCTCACCGTCAAAATCAGGATCGCTGAAAAGCTCTGTAGCCTTCTTGAAATCCATGATGGTGAAATAGTACTTGCCGAAATCCTCCTCGATCCGCGTTCCCCGTCCGATGATCTGTTTGAAACTGGTCATCGATTTGATGTTCTTGTCCAGCACGATCAGTTTGCAGGTTTTGCAGTCCACGCCGGTAGAGAGCAGTTCTGAAGTAGTGGCAATCACAGGAAATTTGCTTTCGGGAAGAATAAAGTTATCCAGTTCAGCCTTCCCCTCCGGACTGTCGCCGGTAATCCGAACTACGTATTTAGGATTATCTTTAACCAGTTGCCCGGCGGCATTGGTGATGGCGACCCTCATTCTTTCCGCGTGATCGATATCTTCACAGAAAATAATGGTCTTGGAAAAAGGATCGGTGGCATTGAGCAGTTTCATCACCCGCTGGGCCACCAGTTTTGTACGCTGATTCAGCACAAGGATACGGTCCATATCAGCCTGGTTGTAGGTGCGCTCCTCGATATCCTGCCCGAGATCATCCGTCATTCCGGGAGGGGGCGTCCATCCGTAAAGGTCCTTGTCGATGTCGATGCGGACCACCTTGTAGGGTGCCAGGAATCCATCCTGTATGCCCTGTTTCAGGCTGTAGGTATAGACCGGCTCTCCGAAATAGGTGATATTGGAAACATATTTGGTCTCCTTCGGGGTAGCGGTCATCCCGATCTGGATGGCCGAAGAAAAATAATCCAGTATCTCCCGCCAGGAGGCATCCTCGGCGGCGCTTCCCCTGTGACACTCGTCGATGATGATCAGATCAAAGAAATCGGGCGAAACGTTCTTAAAGATCTTATCCGCCTCTTCCGGTCCCGTGATGGCCTGGTAAAGCCCAAGCTGGATCTCGTAAGCGGGATCAATGGTACGGCCCTTGATCTTTGTCATCACCGAACCAAAAGGCTTAAAGTCATTGACCAGCGTCTGGTCTGCCAAAATATTACGGTCAACGAGGAAAAGCACCCGTTTTACCTTTCTGGCTTTCCACAACCTCCAGATGATCTGGAAAGTGGTATAGGTCTTACCGGTTCCGGTAGCCATCACCAGCAAAACGCGTTTCTGCCCTTTTGCCACTGCCTCCACGGTCCGGTTGATGGCGTCAGTCTGGTAATACCTCGGCTCTTTATTGGAGCCGTCCGTATGATAAGGCTGTAAAACCAATTCCTCCTGCTCTTCAGCGATCTTGTGAAACAGCTTGTAACGGTTCCAAAGCTCCCGGGGTGAAGGGAAGGAATCAAGGTCGAAATGCGTTTCAATATCCTCGCCCTCGGCGGCCGTTTTATTGTGCGACGCGAACGCATCCCCATTCGAGCTGAAAGCCGAAGGCACCTCCAACAGCTCTGCGTAACCCAGCGCCTGCTGCATCCCATGACTGACGGTGTGATTATTATCTTTCGCCTCAACCACCGCCACGGGCAGTCCGGGTTCCCACGACAGGCAGTAATCGGCATATTTCCGCTTCTTTTTGTTCCGAACCGACAGGTCGCCCCTGACAATAACCGGCCCGGGGGTAATGGGATACTCCCTCCTGATCTGCGTACCTTTTTCCCATCCCGCCTTTTCAAGGGCAGGGGTAATATAGATATCACAGATATCGGATTCCGAAAGCTCTTTTTTGTTGAAGCCGCTCAAGAACAGGACAATTTTAGGTTTTGCCGATCAAATGTAATATTTATTTATATCTCTGCCAATAATTAATGATCCCGTTTCGTGGAGAGGCGATAATTGATGATGCAGATATTTGTAGAGACGCGATTTATCGCGTCTTTGCCCGAAATGCGGATAATAAATCCGATTAAAGAGATAAATTGCGATTAAAGATAAAGAGAGGCGATAAATGAGATTAGAGAGACGATAAATCGAGATTAGAGAGACGCGATAAATCGCGTCTGTACGAGGAGAGCTGGATACATTGGAAAGATTCGGCGGAGCCAATGAATAATTATCGCAAAAGCATTTATTTATCCCTAAAAAATTTATAATTTACTTTTGCCTAATCCATTGAAATGGAAAAATTCCGGGATAAATACCGTATTCCATCGGCACGCCTGAAGAATTGGAATTACGGATGGGATGGCCTCTATTTTGTGACCATCTGCACCGCTGGTAATCATCCGTATTTTGGGACTGTAGCCGGAGGCAAGATGATCTTATCCGATATAGGAAATTTGGCATACAGGTTTTGGAAAGAAATCCAGGATCATTTTCCCTTTATAGAGCTGGATGCATTTGTGATAATGCCAAATCATGTGCATGGAATTTTGATCATCAATCTTCCTCCCTGTACAGACGCGATTTATCGCGTCTCTGATCCAAAAAATGATTGCCTCTCTCATCCCAGAAATGATCGCTTTCCCAATCCAATAGCTGCAAATGATAATAATAATGATTATAAGAGAGACGCGATAAATCGCGTCTGTACAGGCGGGGGCATCACGGGAATGCATAATCCCATGCTGCATGAAAATTTATCGCGGATCATCCGCTGGTATAAAGGGCGCACCGCATTTGAATCACACCGGATCGATCATGAATTTGAATGGCATGAAAGGTTTTATGATCATATTATCCGATCCGATGAATCCTTTGAGCGCATACGGGAATACATCGAATTAAATCCCCGCAATTGGGATAATGATAAATTTTACAATTAACCTGTGAAAATCTGCTCCCGGTTTACTTGAATCTTCAAATTTCATCCACTCATATTCATGTTCTGATTTCTTTATTATTGACCATTAATCATCATATCCTTATAGCTTTTCGCCTGGCAAGCGAGGGATTTTGATAATAAATCTCCCTCCCTCCTGTACAGATGCGATTTATCGCGTCTCCAATCCAAATGACCACATTTCCAATCCGATAGCCACAAAATGAAAATAATAATGATGATATGAGAGACGCGATAAATCGCGTCTGTACAGGAGGGCATAATCTCAGCGGGGACGAGCAACATAAGGTGCTGTTTGCACCTGACATTATTTCTATCGTCGATATGACAGGTGCAAAAGGGTGCAAAAAGGTGCATTTGGCACCGGGAGAAGGGGATGGATTATTTATTGTTAATGGACAATTGACAATGAACGGTAAACAGATATTAAAAAAAGGAATGATGGAAGGGATTTTTAATACTACACAGTTGCCGGAGGGGATCTACCAGAATCTTCCGGGGATCTTGAGGGAGAGCGCTGAACTTTTCGAGGAGAATATCGAAAAGGATGTGTTCCTGATCGGGTCGCTGGCCGTAATCAGCGGATGTCTGCCGAATATCCAGGGCGTCTATTTCAAGGAGCCGTATTCTCCTCACCTGTATGTGTTCATCACGGCCCCGGCCGGCGCCGGAAAAGGCAAGATGAAATGGGCGGGCTATTTCGGACAGGCCATCCACGAGTATTTAACAGATCTGACAAAATCAGCCCGGAAAGAGTATGAAAGGGAGATGGAGAATTTTTACAGCATGCCTCTTGCCATGCGCCTTGGGAAGGAAAAACCCTGTGAACCAAGACACCGGATGTTCTTTATCCCAGCCAACAGCAGTTCATCCGCTTTTATCCAGGCGCTGTCGGAAAATGATTTTACCGGGGTCCTGTTTGAAACTGAGGCAGACACCCTGGCCAATACTTTCAAACAGGAGTGGGGCAATTTCAGCGATGTCCTGCGAAAGGCATTTCACCATGAAAGCGCCACGCTTTTCCGGCGAAAAGACAACGAATTCATTGACGTTAAGAACCCGCACCTTGCTATCGTTTTATCCGGGACACCACGGCAAGTGCAACATATTATGCCCGACGCTGAAAACGGACTCTTCAGCCGTTTCCTTTATTACGCCTTTGAAGATGATGGACCTTTTAAAAATCCCTTCATTTCACACAAGGACATCGATTACCTCCAATTCTTTGAGGGACAGGGAAAGCGGATATTCGAGCTTTACCGCAAGTTAAGCCTCCTGCAAAAGCCGGTGGTTTTCTCGTTTTCGTCTGAACAGGCCGATCATTTCACGGGAATCTTTGATAAAATGCTTCAAAAAAGTAAACTGTTGCTGGGGAATGACCTGGAGGCTAATATCAAACGGCTCGGATTGGCAACTTTCCGGATTGCAATGATATTTTCGGCGCTGCGCCTGATGGGTGAACGCAAAATTCCTGAATCAATTGTCTGTGATGAAACCGATTTCCGGACAGCTTTGTCCATTACCTTCACTCTTGAAAAGCATGCTCTGGCCGTGTATAATAATCTCCCCAACAAACTGAGAGGAACCAAAATGACATTTTACAATGCCCTGCCTGAAGAGTTTAACCGTAAAACCTATCTGAGCATTGCCGCCAAGCTGGGAATAAAGGAGAAAAACGCGGATAAATACATCGGGATATTTAAAGAGAGTTTGCTAAAACATGAACGGATGGAGTACCGGAAAATTTACGACGAATGAAAATAGTAAAAGAAGCAAGCAGTCCATATTTTTTCCTTGAAATCCGGATTACAGCATAGAAGTAAAAGCAGGAAGGTAGTAAAAGTAGTAAAAAACTCTGCAGGTCAGAAAGGATAAGGGATAGAGGTTAATTCACTTTCTACTTTTTATACTATATTTTATTCTGATCAGAAAGAATGATTTCAGCAATCCGTACAATACAACAAGGGTAAAGATAATGGCGGCTCCGGATGGAATATCGTAGTGATAGGAAAGTACGAGTCCAATCATGGATCCAATGAATCCAGAAAAGATGGACGCAATCAGCATCGGGTAAAATTGTTTTGTGAACAGGTTGGCAATAGCCTGAGGGATCGTTAAAAGTGAAATGACCAGAATAATTCCTACCACCCGGATATTCACCACAATCGTCAGAGCCACCAGACTGATCAGGATCGCATTAAAGAGCCTCACCGGAACGTTGTTCGTCAGCGCAAATTCTTCGTCAAAAGAAACAAACAATATCATCCTGTAAAATGCAGCGAAGAATCCGATGATAATCAGGGAGAGCAGAAACATGAATATCAGGTCGGCTTTTGAGACCGTGAGAATATTCCCGAAAAGATAGCTCATCAGATTGGGGGCGTAGCCCGGAGTTAAAAAAATAAATATAATCCCAATGGCCATGCCTAAAGACCACAACATGGCAATGGCAGAATCCTCCCGCAAATCAGCCTTCTTCGTAAAAAATTCAACTCCCAAAGCAGAAATAATGCCAAAGACGACTGCCCCTAAAATAGGATCGAATCCAAAGTAATACCCCATCCCGATACCCCCGAACGAGGCATGGGTAATTCCCCCGCTGATAAAAACCATTCTTCTCGAAACAATGTATGTTCCTATTATTCCACAGGTAATGCTTGCTAACAATGCCGCAAGAAATGCATTCCTGAAAAATCCGAAATCAAATAGTCCTAATAGATTCTCCATTAAGAATGATGGTTATATAGTACAGTGTGTGGTATTTCGCCGTGGCTGATGATCTGGATCGGACATTCGTACGCCTGCAGCAGCTCAGGGGTCAGCTCGTTGCCGGGATGATAGTGAAGCGAACCATTGACACAGGCAAATGATTTTACATAAGTAGAGATCGTTCCCAGATCGTGCGAAACCAGCAGAATCGCCAATTTTTCATTCAACAGCTTCAATTTTTCATAGAGTTCCCGTTCAAAGCGGTTGTCCACATAAGTATTTGGTTCATCAAGGATCAGCAGCTTCGGTTCGTTCACAAGGGCACGGCATAACAAAGTGCGCTGAATTTGTCCTCCTGAAAGTTCCCCGATTGCTTTATCGCGGATCGGGTAAATCCCCATTTCAGACAGTATAAAATTGGCTCTTTCATTCTCAGCCGTTGAATATTTTGAAAAAATCCTGCTGCGCGACATAAGGCCTGACCGAACAACGTCAAAAACACTTATCGGAAATTTGCGGTCGATATGGCTCATCTGAGGAAGATATCCAATCCTGTAAGAGCCGTTAAAATTCATGGATTCATCAAAAACAATTTTCCCCGACATGGGAACCAATAATCCAAGTATTGTTTTCAATAAAGTAGTTTTTCCACCTCCGTTTGGACCAATAACTCCAATGAAATCCAGAGGATTTACTGTCAGGTTGATGTTGTGCAGAATCATGGTTGATTCATAACCTGCCGACAAATTCCTTATTTCAAGAAGTGGACCCATGTTGAAGTTTCAAGGTTTCAAAGTTTCAAAAGTTTCAAGATTCAAGGTTTCAGAGTTTCAAAAGTTTCAAGTTCCAAGTTCCAAGGTTTCAGGATTTCAGGATTTCAGGATTTCAGGATTTCAAATAGATTGAAACTTTGAAACTATGTAACTCTGAAACTTTCCCGGGCTTTGAAACTTTCCTTTCGTTTCTTCATGCGAAGATACGAAATATTTCAATGAGGCTGAGGAGCAGCAGCAAGACTGGCAGCAATGGAAACCATCTGCCGAGGCCAGTCATAATCCAGGGGATCTATCTGAACCAGGTTTCCTCCGATCTCCTTTGCAACAATTTCAGCGTTTCTTTTTTCGAATTCCTTTTGTATCAGAACCGTCTTAATTTTTCCGATTCTGGCCTCATTGATCAGTTCCTGCATGTGCTTTGGCGAAGGTGTTTTGCCTTCAAATTCAATGGAAAATTGCTCCAATCCATAATCACGGGCCAGATATCCCAGCGCAGGATGGAAGACTATGAATTTTTCACCTTTTACAGGAGCAAGAATTTTCGTAACCGTGGAATCGACGCTGTTTATTTCAGCGAGTAAATTCTGCAGGTTCTTACTATAACGATCCTTGTTTTTGGGATCAATTTCTGCCATTCCTTCAAAGATATTCCGGGCAATAATGACAGCTTCCTTTGGCGAAGACCAGATGTGCGGATCAACCCCCTGAAGATGAACATGATCTCCGTGCTTTTCTTCCTTTTGTTCAATAAGATCAATTCCCCTGGAAACTTTATACACCTTAATGTTCGGATTGAGCGAAGGCAGTTTACCCAGAAGGTCAGGCTCAAATCCAAGGTATCCTACTGCAAAATAAGCATCCGATTCTCCGAGCGCCTTCATCTGTTTGGGAGAAGGGGAATAAGTTTCCGGGCCTACACCCGGAGGGACCATTACCTCGACTTTATAAAGGTCGCCGGCAATCTTATCTGCAAAATATTTTTGCGGCAATATGGTCACAAATACGACCTTTTCTTTTGGTTTACCGGGTGTGGTATTACACGAAACACAGCAGAAACTAACCAGGAAACACAGAATAATTAAATTTTTCATCAGGATTTATAATTATGCTTTTATCATTTAAGCAATTTTCATTTCTTTTTCTTTGGGGGCACCGGATCATATCCATGACCTCCCCATGGATTACAGCGAAGAATTCGCCAGGTAGCGAGCCAGAGGCCTTTCAAAGGCCCATGAATTTTCAGAGCCTCGACCGCGTATTGGGAACAGCTCGGAACAAAACGGCAGGAGGGCTGTAAAAGCGGAGAAATGGCGTACTGATAGAAATAAACCGGCAAAAGCAATAAAAAGATTATAAATTTTCTGATCCCTTGAAATAACAGATGCATGCCTTTCCCCTTTATCTTAAAAATATTTACGAAATTACTGAAAATAAAAGAAATCTGTAAATACTAATATCTCTGAGATTATCCCCCATACCCGAAAATTTCTTCAAAGATTTTATATATTATCTTTGTAGCGGCGGAGTGATGGTAATTGAAATACGGATCTGCTGATGTGGTGATGTGCTGATGGGATGATGTTGTGAGGACCTTTGAAGTCGAATAATTCGTAATTCAATGGCGTTTAGTTAAGGAAATCAAGATTTATCTCTCATCAGAATGATCCGAAATTATTTTTGACATCCTTCCATTGCCGTCAGCTTTAGCTGACGGATGAATATGTTGATTAAAAGGGGCTTTAGCCACATTTTTAAAAAATCAATGTGGCTAAAGCCATTAATGATTCAAACTTTCGAATTAGGAATCAATATCGTTTAGCCTCTGTAATTGGGCTTTCTCTTTGTCAAATGTTGTCATTTAGGGGCATTTGATTGTCATTAATTGTTTTTTTACTACACACTGGCTATTACTGACTATTACTGACTATTACTGACTATTACTGACTATTACTGACTATTACTGACCATTACTGACTATTACTGACTATTACTGACTATTACTGACTATTACTGACTATTAATGACCTCTTAATGATCCGGTCTATAAACATTAGGCAACATACCGGATACTCCTTAAATATTATACTATGACTTTATTGGGCCTTCGGCCCTCAAAAACTATTTATTTATCTGGTAATCTAACAACTACAGACTTTAGGTTGACAGCTATGTGGAAAATTTTCCGGGATCAATTATCGGATCGATCATTTGGGATTCCTTTCCATTATCCTCATTTCTTTCTCCTCATTTTTTTCTCATCATTTTTTTCTCATCTCTCATCACTCATCACTCATCTCTCATAACTCATCTCTCATAATTCATCTCTCATAACTCCTCTCTCATAACTCCTCTCTCATAACTCCTCTCTCATAACTCATCTCTCATAACTCATCTCTCATCTCTCATAACCCTTCACTTATCTTCTCCTTTTCCCTGGCTTCTTTCTCCTATTTGGTTTTTCAGGTATCCGGCATTTAAAAAACGCATCTTATCATCCAGGTCGGAATCGGTCTGGTAGATGGAAGCACTGGGATGCACGCTGGAGGCCTGGTATTCCCATTTGAAGTAATTGGAAAGGCCGACGCGTACGGGTGCGGGTTTAAGCTGCCTGCGCGGAGCGATGGGAATGATAAAACTGAATCCTCCGTTGTAGCCAAAATCGGATTTGAGAGCGAAAAAACCGATGGTAACTTCCCGGAATTGTCTCGAAAGATCAAAACGAACGGCAAAATCATCATAGAGAAATTTTCCGGCGGTAAGTCGTGTCGTTACATTGTAGACGGGATCCCTGTACTCTCCGTAAATGCTGTAATTGACCCTGTCCATGGGCCAGTAATCCAATACTCCTTTGCTCAGTCTGGCCTGCCCGGTTACTCCCAGATTTCCGCCAACACAAAGATCTGAATTGAGAAAATATTTCCGCAGGTCGCTGTTAAATCCATATCGCTCGTATTCAAGCTCCGAGCTGATCTTATTCGGATAGGTAAACAGCCCGGTTGAGAGATTAAGAAATACATTCTTTGGCAGGCGGAAAAGCTGGTTCAGGGCCACGGTGCCAAGTCTTATTTTATTTTCTTCGTATTGCTGCAGCTCGCTGTGTAAAGGAATTGTTGCACGTGCCGAAAGAGTCATTCCTTTCCAGAGAGAGGCGCGGAGGATGGGGGTGAGGTTAACCTGCCATTCCACTGGATGATCGTAATTGCCAAACTGTACCATAAATCCGGGCAGAAATACAAGATCTATCTTCCCGTAGGACCTGTTTTTTGTTTTAAGTCTGTGCAGTAATTTCTGAACGGAGTCGGTGTTGAAAGTGATGTCGTTGAGGCCCTGGATATTCCCGGAGATGACAGTAAAAGGAATGTGGTGATGCAAGGGAACAACATGAATCCTTGAAGAATCGTTGTATGAATTTCCTGTTTCTTTAAAGATTTCGTTGATTGCATCAGGTTCCCAACGGTACCTACGGTTTTCGTAGAAGATGTAAATGTCTTTCCCGCTTTTTTTTACGGCAATATTTTCCAGACCTTTTTTGATCAGTTTGTCCGTCAAAAGTTCCGAAGGATCCTGATTTTCCTGTGAAAAAGATTCCTGGACCAGAGTCAGGGACAGGAGTACGAAAAAAATCAGCCGGGAGATATGCTTTGAAAGAGAAGTCATTGCTTTGGTTTTTATTTTACAGGTTCTCGATTTTGAACAGAAGGGATAAAAGTATAAAAATATCGGGATTTTGGGAAAGCGGATTAAGAGAGGGAGGAGAGATGAGAGATGAGTTATGAGAGATAAGGGATGAGTTATTAGAGATAAGGGATGAGGGAGGGGGGAGGAAATACGGGGGGAAAGCAATCCTATAGCCGTCAACTTACTATATATAAAAGACTGGATCAAAGTTATTTTTAAGGCTGAAAGCCTGGTATATGTTAGCCCAGGGCAATGCCCTGGGTAGAGTGGCATCCACCGAAAGCCCGCAAAATTTATGCTGATATCCTGAAGAATATGACATATACAATTATTAGGTTGACGGCTATGGGGTTTTAACCCGTGACCGGTATAACCCTGCCTATCCGCGCCCGAGGGGGTGAACACTCTGTGAAAAACCGCTGTCATTTATTGAGCTGGGAAAGAAAAAACTTAACCCATTAGCAAGGAGACTAAAGTAGATTAATATCTGTAAATATTTCTTATGATTTATTTTACAATTTCGACCGGAATAGTAAAAAATTTTAAAGAATACTGATGAGAAATATTCAGAAAGCTCTTATTTTTATAAGGGATTTGTGAAATTTTAGAATGAAAAACTTTTTTACCGCCGGTTTGACTGCCAATGATTAAAGAAAATATTTACAAAACGTAAAATAATTTTATTTTTCCTTCCTTTATTTAAAATCAATAAAGATTATAAAAGTGAAAATATTAAAAAAAAGAGAAAAAATTATTACCATAATAATTTTAATTACTAATCTGTTATCCTTTTAATGAAAGGGCTATTTTCAGCAGTTGCGTACTGCCAATACTTTTTGGCATGATTTATGAATTTAGAATAAACTTTATAGCGCTAACATAAGATAAAAATTTATAAATTTTAATGAAGAACCGGGAATCGGAACAGTCATTTTTAAATTTATTTTTTGATCTGCTCATCCTTAACACCACTATACCTGTTACGATCTGGATGCTTACGGGGGAGAGTTCTTTGGATATTCATCGGATAAGCCAGTATCTCATCCTTGGAAATCTGTCGTGGATTTTTACCGATATGATTTTTGGAGGGCATAATATCTATATGACTGAAAACTTCTTCATCCGCTTCCTGCGCATTAGCCGGGAAGTGATCATTTTTGGAGTTTTGTCTTTCGTAATTACTACCGTCCTGCTTCCCGAAATATTTTCAAAACAACTACTTGGAGCGTGTTTCCTTGTTTTTTATGCAGTCAAGCTTTCCTTCTACCTGTTGTTATACAAGTATCTGTTCTTTAAACGTAAGAAAGAACTGAATACCAAGAGGGTATTGATTGTTGGAATGAATGACACCGGCAGATTGATCCGTAGATTCCTCGAGTGCAATCCCATTCTTGGATGTAAGTTCGTTGGATTTGTCCACCGAGGAAGTGAAACGCAAAAAGACACCCTTGGTTCGGTGGATAATCTGGAAAAACTGATTCAAGAAAATAATATTCAGAAAGTTTTTGTCACGACCTCCTTGTTTTCAAACGGAGAACTGTTGAGGGAATACCTGGAAATTTGTAACAGGCATGGTATCTGTCTTCGTTTTGTATGCAAAAACCAGCCTCATTACCATTTCAGGAATCTTTCGATGGAAAGTGAGGTTGAGAACATGGTGATGATCAATCCCCAGGAGTTGCCGTTGGATCGCTTAAACAACCGTATTTTAAAGCGTCTTTTTGATATTGTGTTCTCCATGTTTGTTGTGGCAGGGATCTGTTCATGGCTCATCCCGATCATGGCCATCCTGATTAAAGTGAGTTCCCGGGGCCCCGTGTTTTTTAAGCAAAAGAGGACGGGTCTTAATAACAAAACTTTCGACTGCTATAAATTCAGAAGTATGAAGTGCAATGCAGTAGCTGATATCAAACAGGCTACCGCAGGTGATGAACGGATTACACCATTGGGTAGATTCATGAGAAGATATTACATCGATGAAATTCCGCAGTTTCTCAATGTGCTGTGGGGTGATATGTCGGTGGTGGGTCCCAGACCACACATACTAAAGCATACGGAGATCTATGAAAAGCTGATCAGGGATTACCAGGTTCGTCATTTTTATAAACCGGGAGTTACCGGCTGGGCCCAGGTAAGCGGATATTGCGGGGAGACGGAACAGCTCTGGAAGATGCAAAAGAGGATCGAGTACGATATTGAATATAATGAGAACTGGACCTTTGGACTGGATCTGAAGATTATCTGGCTGACCGTTTTTGGAACGAAACAGGCTTTGAGGGTTGTATCAAATTCTCAGACAAAAGCGGAAGATATTCATCAGGAGGTGAACAGGCGGTTGTATGAACCGATCACCCACCTGATCAAAAGAGCTGTATTATAAGGGTAAGTAAAAATAAATAGAAAGGGGTAGAGAATTGTTTAAAAAATTCTCTGAAAACGGGGGTGGGGACCCCCGTTTTTTATTATATAACCTGAATTTCTTATATCGAACCCAGGTTATTAGGTATACTGTCGCACTTTCTATTTTAAATAATTGTTTCTGAAAAGGCGTTTTCTGCCACCAAATCCCCAAAACACTAAAGTCCACCCAATAGATTTAAATTCAGGCATTTGGTGAACCTTTGTAACCTGGAGTTTTAGTGGCATTTTTGTTTTGTTCCCTTTTCCAGGATTCCTTTTAATTCGCCAATACAACATCAATTTATTCGCCTTACTTAAGTAATAGAAAAGGTTAAATGTCGTATTTTTTAATATAATAGGAACAAGGATTTGCTTTTATATTTTAGTCTTAGAACTCTCAATCCCATTTTCAATCTTTTAAAACAAGCGTAACAATATCTGCATCCTGTCAAAGCAGTATCAAGGTATTAGTTATTAGGAATTTATTGTTGGTTTATTATTGAAATTATATTGATACTTCAACATAATGTCAACAGAAATTCAACAGAAAGTCACCAGGAAGTACAAAGAAGACCCTTCTTTGGTATGTGGAAAATAGGAACCGGAATAAGGGATGGGATATGAATTTGATTTAGAGATAACCCTCCTGTTTTTTTGATTTCAGCCGGCGGATGTTGCGAATACCATTGATTTGGTCCCGAAGGTGCGGAATTATTGGCTTTTGATACGTGTAATTTTATAATTACAAATACGACATTTTTTAATTCTCAATACTTATCTGAAGTCCGGACAGTTTGAATAATAGATTTAATTGATTTAATTTTGTTAGAGAGGAGGGAAAGTGATGAAAGCGATGGTGTTAAATGGAATATCACATTTGGAACATAATGTAAATCCTTTGCATTTAGTGGAAATTCCAATCCCTGAACCCAAACATGATGAGGTACTTATCAGAGTAAAGGCCTGCGGAGTATGCCATACTGATCTGGATGAAATAGAAGGGAGGGTTGTGCCTTCATTTTATCCTATAATTCCCGGACATCAGGTCATTGGAGAGGTCGTTAAAAAGGGAGATAAAGTTACAAAGCATTCCATAGGTGAAAGGATTGGTGTAGGATGGTTTTTCTCTTCCTGTAAGAAATGCAGCAATTGCCTGGAAGGATGCGAGAATTTGTGCTCCTTCTTCAAGGGAACGGGACAGGATGCGAATGGAGGATACGCAGAATTCATGTGTGTGCCGGAAGATTCAGCTTTCAAAATTCCTGAAAAATTTACTGATGAAGAGGCTGCTCCTTTATTATGTGGCGGATCTGTTGGTTATCGGGCGTTGAAGCTAACCGGTATGAGAGAGGGGAAAATCTTAGGCTTAACCGGTTTTGGTGGTTCAGGTCACCAGGTTTTGAAAATTTCCAAATTTTTATATCCTTCCTCCAAAGTTTACGTTTTTGCAAGAAGTGAAAAATCTCAGATGCTTGCATTATCCCTCGGTGCGGATTGGGCAGGCGATACTTCTTCTGTGCCTCCTGATCAGTTAGATTGTATTATTGATACAACTCCTGCCTGGAAACCTGTTATCAAAGCTCTTTCTTTTCTGAAACCAGGGGGAAGGCTTGTCATCAATGCTATAAGTAAAGAAAACAGTGATAAAGAGTATCTTTTAAACCTTAACTATCAGGAACATTTATGGCAAGAAAAAGAAATTAAAACGGTGGCCAATGTGACCAAAAAGGATATTGAAGAATTTCTGCAAATATCCGGACAAATGGACTTTAAACCGGTAACCCGGACTTATCCTTTGGAAGAAGCAAATATTGCTTTGAATGAATTAAAAAGAGGCAAGGCACTTGGGACACTTGTACTGATGTGTTAAGATCAATTGTTATAATTTTTGTATTAAACAGAAACAATTGCAATTGTAAATTCTCTTTTACCCGAATTCACTTGATTATTGGATATTAAAACCATGAACAAATATCCAAATTATTGGTTACCTTTGCCCCCTTTTTAAATAAGGAAGTTATTATTAATGATTACAGTTTCAAATTTAGCAATACAATTTGGTAAAAGGCCGTTGTTCCAGGATGTTAATCTTAAATTCACAGCAGGTAATTGCTATGGGATCATCGGAGCAAATGGCGCAGGGAAGTCAACTTTTTTAAGAATTATCTCAGGGGATATTTCATCCACAAAGGGTTCTGTATCATTGGAACCCGGTGAACGACTATCAGTTCTTAAACAAAACCATTTTGATTATGAGGATTTCTCAGTTCTGAATACCGTATTGATCGGGCATGGAGAACTTTGGAATATAATGCAAGAGAAAGAATCCTTGTATTCAAAAGCTGATTTCTCGGAAAAAGATGGAATGCGAGCCGCTGAACTGGAAGAGAGGTTTGCAGAATTAAACGGATGGAATGCTGAAAGTGATGCAGCCATGTTATTGAGCGGATTAGGGATTAAGGAAGATATGCATTATCGCCTGATGAAAGAGCTCAGTGGAAAAGAAAAAGTTCGGGTTTTGTTAGCCCAGGCACTTTTTGGAAAACCGGACAACCTGCTGCTTGACGAACCGACCAATGATCTTGACCTTGAAACAGTGATGTGGTTGGAAAACTATCTGGCTGATTATGAAAATACAGTTCTGGTGGTTTCTCACGATAGGCATTTCCTGGATTCAGTTTGTACGCACACAGTTGATATCGACTATGGAAAAATTCAACTTTTTGCAGGGAATTACAGTTTTTGGTATCATTCCAGTCAATTAGCCTTAAGGCAACTGCAGAACCAGAATAAAAAGGCTGAAGAAAAAAAGAAAGAGCTTCAGGAGTTTATTGCCCGTTTTAGTGCGAATGTGGCAAAATCAAAGCAAACAACCAGCCGAAAAAAGATGATTGAAAAACTCAATATTGAGGATATTAAACCGTCCACAAGAAAATATCCCGGTATTATATTTTCACCCGAAAGGGAACCCGGGAACAGAATTCTTGAGGTGAAGGAATTATCAAAGAGTATCAATGGTGAAATTCTTTTTAAGGATGTGAATTTTAACGTGGAGAAAGATGATAAGGTTGTTTTCCTTTCTCATGATCCACGGGCAATGACAGCTCTGTTTGAAATTATTAATGGCCACGACAAACCCGATACCGGAAGTTATCATTGGGGACAAACAATTACTACTGCTTATTTACCTCTGGATAATTCGGATTTTTTTAGTTCAGATTTAAATCTTGTTGAATGGCTCGCTCAGTACTCTACTGATACCAGTGAAGCTTTCCTCAGAGGTTATTTAGGCAAAATGCTTTTTTCGGGAGATGAGATCTTTAAAAAAATCAACGTCCTTTCGGGGGGAGAAAAAATGCGTTGCATGATAGCCAGAATGATGATCAGTAACGCGAATGTTCTCATTCTCGATACTCCGACAAATCATCTGGACCTCGAATCTATCCAGGCATTCAATAATAATCTTGTCAATTTTAAAGGCAATATTCTGTTTTCTTCACATGATCATGAATTTATTCAAACAATTGCTAATAGGGTAATTGAGCTAACCCCTAAAGGAATAATCGATAAAATTTCTGATTATGATGACTACATTTCCAATGATGAACTTATTGAAAGAAAAAAATTTATGTACAATTGAATTATTGGCTTGATTTTTGTTAGTAATTTGCTCAGAGATTATTTATTATAGGATATAAATTTATTAAAATTAACAATGTATTTTATTAAATAATTTCTTAAATTAGACTAAAATTTTTTGTTTTACTTAATTCCAATTCACATGAAAAAGTTATTGTTCTTGGTAGCCTTACCGATTTTATTCTTAACGGTCGGTTGTAATCAAAAGAAAATTGAAAGACTTCAAGCCCAGAATGACAGTTTGATGGCTGTTACAAGCCAGAAAGAAGCCAATCTTAATGAGTTTGTAGCTGCTTTCAATGAAATTGAAGCAAATCTCGATTCCATCAAACGGAAAGAAATGATTATTGATAAATCAGCAAAAGCAGGAGAAGTAAAAGGATCACAAAAAGAGCAAATTAAAAGTGATATAGCCTATATTTACAATCTTCAGCTTAAAAACCGTCAGATGGTTGCCGAGATGAATGAAAAGCTAAAGAAAACTACCAGGCATTCGGCTGATTTGCAAAAAATGGTGGACAATCTTAATAAATCGATAACTGAGAAAGATCAGCAAATTGCTTCATTGACTGATCAGCTTGGCAAAATGAATATTGAGGTTAAGGATCTGACAACCAAAGTTGGAAATCTGAACGATACAGTTACCAACTTATCCCAGGAATCCCGCCACAGACAACAAGTAATTGAAGAAAAAACAGCTCAGTTAAATACTGCTTATTATGTAATTGGTACTGCAAGGGAATTAAAGGATAAAAAGATCATTACCCCTTCAGGCGGTTTTATTGGAATTGGACGTTCTAAAGGAGTTACCTCTGATCTTGATATGAGCATTTTTACCAAGGTTGATATTACCAAAACCAGTGAAATTCCTATTAATAAGAAGAAAGTAACGATCATTTCCACTCATCCAAAAAACTCATATAAAATTGAGGGTGAAAAGACTGCTGATAAATTGGTTATTACAGATCCGAGTCAATTCTGGAGCATTTCTAAAGTTCTTGTTATTCAGGTCAGATAAGTAAATTATAAAAGACAACAATAAAAAAGAGCAACCAATTTTGGTTGCTCTTTTTTATTGTTGTCTTTTACTGCTTATTTAAATTCTGCTTTGCAATAGTTTATTCCGTAAGTATCGTATCTTCTGATCTGTTCGGTCATTCGGTGTAAGAATCCTTCATAATTTCTTGAGCCCTTTGGCGACCATAATACTTCGGACAAAGCTGCAACTCTGGGGAAAACCATGTATTCAACGTGCCTGGATGTTTTCATGTATTCAGTCCATACATTTCCCTGGGCTCCCAGAATATAAGATGCTTCTTCTTCCGTCAGGGAAGAGGGGATAGGTTCATATTCATAGACTTGCTTAAGCGGTAGAAAACCTCCGATGGCTAAAGGTTCAGTTTTCGAATCTGCCTGGTAGTGGTCAAAATAGCAATATTTGCCGGGTGTCATCACCACATAATGATGCTGTTTGGCTGCTGCAATTCCGCCTTCTTCACCACGCCAGGACATTACTGCAGCATTCTGAGCTAAACCTCCTTCGAGAATTTCATCCCAGCCAATTAATTTTTTCCCTCTGCTGTTCAGATACTTTTCAATCCTTTGGACAAAATAGCTTTGAAGTTCATGTTCTGTAGCTAAACCTTCATCTCTCATTCTTTTTTGACATAGTGGACATTTTTCCCATCTGGTTTTGGGACATTCATCACCACCAATGTGAATATAGTCACCCGGGAAAAGAGTGGTAATTTCATCAATTACATCCTGGAGGAATGTAAAGGTTTCTTCTTTTCCGGCGCAATAGACATCGTCGAAGACGCCCCACCGGGTAGCTACTTCGTAAGATCCACCCTTACAGCCAAGTTGTGGATAGGATGCCAAAGCGGCCAAAGCATGACCAGGCATTTCAATTTCCGGAACCACCGTAATGAACCGGTTGGCTGCATATTGTACAATTTCTTTTATATCTTCCTGTGTATAAAATCCACTGTAAGGGGTATTGTCGTAATTTTTTGGATCACGGCCATGTCCAATCAGCGTTTCTTTCCTGATTGATCCTACTTCTGTCAGTAAAGGATATTTCTTTATTTCAATTCTCCATCCCTGATCATCGGTAAGATGCCAATGAAAGGTGTTCAATTTATGCATGGCCATATAGTCAAGGTATTTCATGATAAATTCCTTAGGCATAAAATGTCTTGAAACATCAAGATGAAGGCCGCGCCATTTAAATCGGGGAGTATCTTTTATTTCAACTGCCGGAAAAATAACCTCTTTAAGTTTCTTTTTTGAAGAGGGCAATAATTGAATCAGAGTCTGAACACCATAAAACAATCCATTGGGTGTCGATGCAACCAAGCTTATGCCTTTGGAATTTACCGTAAGATTGTAGGCTTCTTCCCCGAGACCTGAATTTTCATCAATATTCAGAAAAACACTCTTTTTAGGGACTGATGTAGATTGTTTTATAGTACTGGGAATTCCATAAAACTCTTCCAAATGCTTTGTAAGAAAAACGGAAACCTTTGAGGCTTTTTCATTACTGGCAATCACAGGAGTTCCAGGTTCGAAAGCAAAGGTTCCTTCCACGTTTATTAACATGGCAGGTTGTGGTACCAATTTTACCTCCGGCCTTATAACTTCTTCCTTACAGGACATGAAACAAATAAAAATTACGGAAATAATAAAATATTCAAAATGATTCATGTTGAATTTAGTTTAATGTGTATGAAAAACAAAAATACAAATATTTGTTTCTTGTTTATTAAAGAAAGAAAAATCTTCTGATACAGATAATTACTTTCACTTAACAAATATTTAAAGTGAAAAATGAATAAAATTAAAGGTATTAATTTTGGAATTTTAATTTTTCAAGGTATGTTTGCAGACAAATTACTTCAAAGGAAATGAGATCTGATATTTTAAATAATACAATTATCAATGAAGAACAACAACCTTGTTGCTCTTACAATTGTATTAACGGATCTTTCATTTCATCCATGTCTATGGCTATGCAATAGCCTTCATTCGGGATTATTATCCTGTTTGAGGGCACCCCACCGTTTTAAAATCAATGCTTTTTTAGTCGCAGCGATTATATGATTGATAATTGGCTATTTGCTTTGCCGGTTATTAACTCATTTTATCATAATTTACACAATAAATATTAATCATAATAACAGAATAATAATCTTTAAATAAAATACAATGAGCACACAAAATCCTAAATTCGAAACATTGCAAGTCCATGCAGGACAAACTCCCGATAAAGATACCTTATCAAGAGCAGTACCTATTTATCAGACAACTTCGTATGTCTTTAAAAATGCCGAACATGCTGCCAACCTTTTTGGGTTAAAGGAATTCGGAAATATTTATACCCGGCTTACCAATCCTACTACCGAGATTTTTGAAAAGCGCGTAGCAGCCCTCGAGGGTGGTGTTGGTTCGCTGGCTGTTTCTTCGGGTCATGCAGCCCAGTTTGTGGCCATTGCCACTATTGCCGGTGCCGGTGATAATATTGTTTCATCACCATTCCTTTATGGAGGTTCCTTTAACCAGTTTAAAGTAACGTTTCGGAATATCGGCATTGAAGCACGTTTTTCACCGGACCTGGATCCTGCAAATTTTGAAAAATTGATTGATGATAAGACAAAAGCCATTTATGTCGAGAGCATCGGAAACCCGGTTTTTTCAATTCCTGATTTTGAAAAGTTGGCTGAGCTGGCAAGAAAATATTCTATACCTTTCATCGTTGATAATACTTTCGGATGTGGCGGGGCATTGATCCGGCCGATCGAACATGGCGCCAATATTGTAGTTGAATCGGCTACAAAGTGGATCGGTGGTCATGGCTCTTCATTAGGCGGTGTTATTACCGACGGCGGTAATTTTAATTGGGCAAACGGAAAATTTCCAGGTTTTACGGAACCTTCTGAAAGCTACCATGGATTAAAATTCTGGGAAGTTTTTGGTCCCGATAGTCCTTCTGGAAACATTGCTTTTATCATTAAAGCCCGTGCTGAAAGTCTGCGTGATTACGGTCCCTCCATCAGTCCTTTCAACTCATTCCTGTTAATTCAGGGATTGGAAACTTTATCCTTAAGGGTTGAACGTCATGTCCAGAATACGTTGGCATTGGCAAAATGGCTGCAAAAACATTCCAAAGTGGAATCTGTGAACTATCCTGGTTTGGAAGGAAATCCCAATTATGAATTGGCAAAGAAGTACCTTTCCAAAGGAGCTGGTGCTGTATTATCATTCGTCGTCAAGGGAGGGAAGGACAAGGCTAATCAGGTAGTTGTTAATTTGGAGCTGGTCAGCCATCTGGCAAACGTAGGTGATGTGAAAACTTTGATTATACAGCCTTCCACTACCACTCACCAGCAATTAAATGATGAGGAACAACGAAAGGCGGGTATTGATCCGGGTATGCTGAGGGTGTCGGTAGGAATTGAACATATCGATGATATTATTGCCGACTTTGAGCAAGCTTTGAAAAAAATATAATTATAAATAAACCTGACAGGTTTTTAAAACCTGTCAGGTTTGAAAAAATTTCATCATATGCCTCTTAATCTACCGGATGGCCTTCCTGCAATTGACATACTGAGGAAGGAAAATATATTTATCATTGATGAAACAAGGGCTACGCATCAGGATATCAGGCCTCTGAAAATTTTAATTCTCAATCTGATGCCTCTGAAGATCGCTACGGAGACCGATTTATTGCGTCTGTTATCCAATTCACCCATCCAGATTGAGATCGAATTTCTTCAGATAGAAAATCATGTTGCCAGGAATACTTCAACAGAGCATCTGAAATCTTTTTATCATTCATTTTCTGATGTAAGAAATAATAGATACGATGGAATGATTATTACCGGAGCTCCTGTTGAGCATCTCCCGTTTGAAGAGGTTGATTACTGGAAAGAAATATGCACTATTTTTGAATGGGCCAATCGTCATGTGACTTCCACCATGTTTATATGTTGGGCAGCCCAGGCAGGATTGAATTATTATTATGGCCTTCCCAAATATCCCCTCAAAAAGAAAATGTTTGGCGTCTTTGAACACAACATCTCCGATAAAAAAATTCCTATTTTCCGCGGGTTTGATGATGCTTACATGGCGCCTCATTCCAGACATACTGAAATCAGAACTGCCGATCTTAAAAAAATACCGGGAATAAAAGTAATTTCAGGTTCCAGGGAAGCTGGTGTCTTCATGGTTATTTCCGATGATGGAAGGCAGTTATTTATTACTGGTCATCCTGAATATTCACGTGATACGCTGGATAAGGAATACAAGCGGGATCTGGGGAAAGGGCTTCCCATTGATATTCCCCGGCACTATTATCCGGGTGACGATGCAGCCAAAGTTCCTTTTTTGAGCTGGCGTTCGCATGCTAATTTGTTGTTTCTGAACTGGCTTAATTATTACGTTTATCAGGCTACGCCTTATAATCTCTATGAAATTGAGTAGAATCCCGAGTCAGGCTTCAGAAAATTTTCTTTACTCCTGTAGGGGTAGTTGTTTGCCTATCTAAAGTGAATCAGAGGTAATTCCATTGTCTTTTGAGTATTGTTGCTGTAAGGTTTGTGTAATATTTCTGTAATATTTGTTACAGGAACATTACACAAACATTACAGAAACATTACACAAACCCCGGAGATGGTACATCCGGATCAGTATTAATTAAAACCTGTTTTTCCACCAACGTTTAAGCCTTTCCATGATTTTATCTTCTGAAGGATTGTGCTGGGGTTTATAGAATGATTTGCCTTTTATCTTTTCGGGGAGAAAGTCCTGTTCCACAAAATTACCTTCATAGGAATGTGCGTATTTGTAATCTTTGGCATAGCCAAGATCTTTCATCAGTTTGGTTGGGGCATTTCTAAGATGAAGAGGTATGGGAAGATCTCCGGTATTTTGTACTTCTGCAATTGCTGCATCGATAGCTTCGTAAGCTGAATTGCTCTTGGAAGAGGTGGCAAGATAGATGGCACATTCGGAGAGGATAATTCTCGATTCTGGCATTCCAATCTTGTGAACAGCATCAAAGGTGTTTTGGGCCATCAGAAAGGCATTGGGATTGGCGAGTCCGATATCTTCAGAGGAAAGGATCAGCATACGCCTTGCTATGAATTTTATGTCTTCCCCGCCTTCAAGCATCCTGGCCAGATAATAGACTGCCGCATCCGGATCACCGCCCCGTAAGCTCTTGATAAAAGCAGAAATGATATCATAATGCATTTCCCCCTTTTTATCATACATTGCCAGGTTCTCCTGGAGCCTTTGGATGACCAGCTCATTCGTAATGAGCACCTCTTCCGAGGAAGCGGTGTTTAAGATCAGCTCAAGGACGTTGAGTAACTTCCTTGCATCGCCTCCGGAGAATCTTAGCATGGCCTCGTATTCCTTTACAACTATTTTCCTATCTTTCAGCTCTATATCGGTAGTAAGAGCCCTGTTTAGCAGGGTGAGCAAATCGTCCTTTTCCAGTGATTTCAAGATATAAACCTGACAGCGGGAGAGGAGAGGGGAGATTACCTCAAAAGAAGGATTTTCCGTCGTGGCGCCAATCAGGGTAACCAATCCCTGTTCCACGGCACCAAGCAGTGAATCCTGCTGTGACTTGCTGAAGCGGTGGATTTCATCAATAAACAGAATCGGATTCGGGGAAGTGAAAAAACGCTGGCTTTTTGCTTTGTCAATTACATCACGAACATCCTTTACCCCTGAATTGATGGCGCTTAAAACATAAAAGGGCCTTTCT
>Ga0183097_10398_pt1 | contig 93802 bp, 82 predicted proteins | sample BioMet8_FD_128883 | JGI IMG/M metagenome (GOLD analysis project Ga0183097, IMG submission 128883) | Microbial communities from bioreactor (seeded with sewage sludge) at Lawrence Berkeley National Lab, California, USA - Biofuel... | ecosystem: Engineered > Bioreactor > Anaerobic > Unclassified ... | reverse complement strand
GCGTCCGTCACGGTATGGCTGTATGCGGACAACAGCAGGACAGAACAGTATGTCACACTGAAAGCTGACAACAACTGGACGGCGGAATTCACACGGCTCGCTAAGAACAACGCCGGAAAGACAATCGAATATACGGTCGCTGAGGATGCGGTCACCGGCTATACGGCAGCGGTCACGGGAAGTGCGGCTGACGGATACACCGTCACGAACACTCACACGCCTGAAACAACACAATTAACCGTCAGAAAATTATGGTCGGATGAAAATAACTATGACGGTATCCGCCCGTCAACCGTTACCATTCACCTGCTTGCGGATGAAAAGGACACAGGTAAGCAAGTTACATTAAACAATGATAACAGCTGGACAGGCGTATTCGATAATCTTCCGGTATATTCAAACGGCACCGCAATCAACTATTCTGTAAAGGAAGACAATGTTGCGGGATATACTGTGGGCATGACGGTTTCCAAAGTGACAGATCCGAAATCAGGATACAGCGTAGACATTACGAATACCCATACGGTCAATCATCATTCCGCTCCGACCACCGGTTCCGTTACTGTCAGCAAGGTAAATGCAACAGGAGCAGCCGTTGAGGGAGCCAAGCTGGTTATCATAAATACAGACACGAAGCTTGAAGTTGCGGGAACAGAATGGACGACAGACGGAAAGGATCATACCGTTTCCGGTCTTACGCCTGGGAAATATGCAATCCGCGAATTATCCGCACCGGACGGCTATGAAAAGGCTGATGATATCGAATTCATCATTAACGGCGACGGCAGCACAACCTACGGCGGCGAGACAACGACCAAGGCAATCGTGATGATCGATAAGACATCGACAACGCCGACGCCTTCACCGACTCCGACACCGAAGAATAACGGCTCACCGAAGAACGGCTCCGTCACGGTCAGCAAGGTAAATGCAAGCGGCATTGAAATCGCCGGAGCACAGATGATCGTCACGAATGCAGCCGGCTCAGTCGTTGCAAGCTGGACGACAGCTGCGAACCAGAGCTACACGGTATCTGATCTTGTACAGGGAACGTATACGCTGCATGAAGTTACCGCACCGGCCGGCTATCAGCTGGCAGGCGATATAACCTTTACGGTTGCAAGCGACGGCACGGTTACCTCACCGGCACTCAGCAGCAGCGGCAGCCTGGTCATGCTGGATGCGACGACACCGTCGACATCTTCCACGACGAACAACACGACGGAGTCTACGACGACGGTTTCGAATGTGACGACAAATGCATCTTCAACAGTCACGGCGTCAACTTCATCCGTCCGGACAGGAGATACGACGAACGCAATGCTTTATATTGTCCTGATGGCAATCTCTGCATCCATTGCCGGCATCTGGTTTGCGGTGATGATGAACCGCAGAAAAAACAGCAATCGGTAATCATTTTATGAACTGAAACGCAGCGGGACAGGCTGAAAGGCCTGCCCCGTTTTTTGCCCGGTGTGAATGATTTCCACCGACGGTTATTCTTTTGACATGACGGAATTGTGATAGGACGGATCGTCTGTCACGTCTTTGATGAACCATTCCGGCGGAACGAAATTCTCCGCGTCTTCGATGCTCGGAAATTCCACTTCGGCAAGATAGAGTCCCTCGCGCGGTGAGCGGAAATGATCCAACTCGATTGTCAGCCCGTCCTTGTACGGAATGAGATATCTCGTTTTGGAAATGAGGCAGCCGTCGATTTTTTCCTTGAGATGTTCGTATGACTCCGCGTTCAGCGGCAGGTTGTATTCTTCATGCGCCATGAGACCTTCGCCCTTGTAGGTCAGGTAGTAGGTTTCGTCTTCACGCCGGATCCGGACGACCGGCGAGGTATTGAGATAACCCTGCTCAATCAGGTGCCGGCTGCATTTCCCGAGAACGGCAGGAGGAGCGGAAATAAGAAATTTGCGTTCGATTTCCACGGCGGTTCTCCTTTCAGGTGCTTTATGTATTGATTATAGCGCAAAAGACGGCTCTGTTCCATTGCATTTGCCGAGGATCGGGTGTTATAATTCTGAAGGACAAGGGGGAAATGAAGATGAGTAAAGCGTGCGTTTTCTTTGCCGATGGTTTCGAAGAAGTTGAAGCCCTTACGGTTGTGGATATCCTCCGCCGGGCCGGCATCGAGACGAAGATGGTCTCGATCAGCGACTCCCTGGATCTGGTCGGACGCAGCAACATCCGGATCAATGCGGATGTTCTGTTCAGCCAGATGAAATACGATGACGTTGATCTTCTCGTTCTGCCGGGCGGACAGCCGGGCACGACGTATCTGGGACAGCATGAAGGGCTGAAGAAGCTCCTGAAGGTATTTGCCGGCAAGAAAAAGAAAAAAGTCGCGGCGATCTGCGCGGCTCCGACAGTCCTCGGGGCGCTCGGAATCCTGGAGGGCAGAAAGGCAACCTGCTATCCGGGACTGGAAAACCAGCTTACGGGTGCAGAGGTCGAGCAGGGCAAGAAGGTTGTCGTCGACGGAAATGTCATTACCAGCCGCGGAGTCGGTACGGCAGTTCCTTTTGCGCTGAAGCTGGCAGAGGAGCTGGAAGGCAGGGAAACATCGGATCGTGTGGCAGGAAGCATTGTTTTTCAGCATTGACTATGTTATACTTACACATTAGCACTTTATTAAAGGAGAACAGATTTCATGAGCGTAAAAGTAGATCGTTTAGAGCACAACATGGCGAAACTGACTATCGAAGTCCCGGCAGAGGAGTTCGATCAGGCGATTCAGAAAGCCTACAATAAAGACAAGAACAAGATTTCCCTGCCAGGATTCCGCAAAGGCCATGCGCCGCTGCAAATGATCGAGCGCATGTACGGCCCGAGCGTCTTCTACGAAGATGCGGCAAATATCTGCATCAATGAGAATTACGGAAAAGCTGTCGAAGAAAGCGGCGTGGAAGTCGTTTCCCAGCCGGAAATCGATGTCACGCAGATTGAGAAAGGCAAGCCGTTCATTTACACGGCGGAAGTCGCGCTGAAGCCGGACGTCAAACTCGGCGAGTACCGCGGACTCGAAGTTCCGAAGACCGAGATCAAAGTCGATCCGAAGGAAATTGAAGAGGAAATCAAGAAGGAGCAGGATAAGAACTCCCGCATGGTCGATGTGGATGACCGTCCGGTCGAGAACGGCGATATCGTCACGCTCGATTATGAAGGTTCTGTTGACGGGACTCCGTTCGACGGCGGCAAGGGAACGAACCAGGAACTTACAATCGGTTCGGGCATGTTCATTCCGGGCTTCGAAGAGCAGCTGATCGGCGTGAAGCTTGAAGAAGAGAAAGACGTCAATGTCAAGTTCCCGGAAGAATATCAGGCTAAGGAACTTGCCGGCAAGGACGCTGTCTTCAAATGCGTCGTACACAAGATCCAGAAGAAGGAGCTTCCGGAAATCAATGACGATTTCGCGAAAGATGTTTCCGAGTTCGATTCTCTGGATGAATATAAGAAAGATGTCGAGAAGCATCTGACCGAGAAGAAGGAAGCGGAAGCGAAGACCGCGAAGGAAAATGCGGCAGTTGACAAGCTGATCGAGGCATCCGAAATCGACGTTCCGGAACCGATGATCACATCCCAGGTCAATCAGATGTATTCGGATTATGCCCAGAGACTTCAGAGCCAGGGCATCCCGATCGATATGTATCTGAAATATCAGAAGACGGACGAAGCGAAGCTGAAGGAAACCCTGAAGCCGCAGGCCGTCAAGCGCATCAAGACGAGACTTGTCCTGGAAGCGGTCGCGAAGAATGAGAAGATCGAAGTTTCCGATGACCGTCTGAAGGAAGAAATCGAGAAGATGGCAAAGACTTACAACATGGAACCGGACAAGCTGACGGAACTCATGGGCGACTATGAGAAGAAGCAGATGAAGGAAGACATGGCTGTCCAGGATGCCGTAACGCTTCTTGCGGATAACGCAAAAGAAGTGGAAGTCAAGGCGGAAGATACCGTCAAGAAGACGATCGACGCCAAGGCAGCCGAATTGCAGTCAGAATAATTCAGGCGAACCACGGGGACGGGGGTGGTGGTTCCCAAAGTGAACCACCACCCCCGTCCCCATGGTTCTTCAGCAGGAGGTCATTTATGGCAAGTACATTGATCCCATATGTCATTGAGCAGACGCCGCAGGGCGAACGCAGCTACGATATCTATTCCCGCCTTTTAAAGGAAAGAATCATTTTCCTCGGAGACGAAATCGATGATACGTCGGCCAGCGTCGTGGTGGCACAGCTGCTTTTCCTGGAATCGGAAGATCCCTCGAAGGATATTTATCTCTACATCAACAGTCCGGGCGGATCTGTTACGGCCGGCATGGCAATTTATGATACGATGCATTACATCAAATGCGATGTCTGCACCATCTGCATCGGCATGGCAGCCAGCATGGGCGCTTTCCTTCTTGCGGGCGGGACAAAGGGCAAACGGCAGGCACTTCCGAACTCGGAAATCCTGATCCATCAGCCGCTCGGCGGCACGAACGGCGTCGTACAGGCGTCCGACATGCAGATTGAAGCAGAGCATATGCAGCACATTAAAAAGAAAATGAATCAGTATCTCTCGGATAACACGGGACAGCCTCTTGAGACCATCGAGAAGGATACGGACCGAGACCACTGGATGACAGCCGCGGAGGCCGTGCAGTACGGACTCATCGACAGCGTAGTGGAAAATCGGATCACACCAGAAAAGACTCCCGAGTAATTGGGAGTTTTTCTAATTTTTTTGAAAGGAGATCAATATGGCAGGCACGAGACCACAGGGGGGAAAAGTCAGGTGCTCTTTCTGCGGGAAAACAGAAGATCAGGTAAAGAAACTGATTGCAGGACCGAACGGGGTCTATATCTGCGATGAGTGCATCGGCATCTGCTCGGAAATTCTCGATGATGAATTCAATACGAAAGAGGAAGACGAGGAACCGGATACTGACATCAACCTGATGAAGCCGGAAGAGATCAAGGCATTTCTTGATGATTACGTAATCGGCCAGGACGAGGCAAAGAAGGTCCTTTCCGTTTCCGTCTACAACCATTACAAGCGTCTGACGGCACCGAAGGACATCGGCGTCGAACTTCAGAAATCCAATATCATGATGGTCGGGCCGACCGGTTCGGGCAAGACGCTTCTTGCGCAGACACTGGCAAGAATGCTGAATGTCCCGTTCGCGATTGCGGATGCCACGACGCTGACCGAAGCCGGCTATGTCGGCGAGGATGTCGAGAACATCCTGCTGAAGCTGATCCAGGCGGCGGATTTCGATATTGAGCGTGCCAAGAAGGGCATCATTTACATCGACGAAATCGACAAGATCGGACGCAAGTCGGAGAACGCTTCGATTACGCGCGATGTTTCCGGCGAGGGCGTGCAGCAGGCACTCCTGAAGATCATCGAAGGAACGGTTGCCTCCGTGCCTCCGCAGGGCGGCAGGAAGCATCCGCATCAGGAATTCATTCAGATCGATACGACCAACATTCTCTTTATCTGCGGCGGAGCCTTCATCGGCCTCGACAAGATTATCGAGAGCCGGATGGATACGAAGTCGATCGGCTTCGGAGCCGAGCTGAAGAAGCAGGGCAAGGAGAGGAATGTCGGCGAGATCCTGCGCAATGTCATGCCGGAAGATTTCGTGAAGTTCGGGCTGATTCCGGAACTGATCGGACGTATTCCCGTAGTCGTTTCCCTGAACGGACTCGACGAGGATGCGCTGGTCCGCATCCTGAAGGAGCCGAAGAATTCCCTGCTGAAGCAGTACACCAAACTTTTTGAGATGGACGGCGTCAAGCTGACCATCGAGGAAGACGCGCTCCGGGAAATGGCCCATGAAGCGGTCACGCGCAACACAGGCGCCCGCGGCCTCCGCTCCATCATGGAGAAGACGGTCATGGATCCGATGTATACGGTCCCTTCGGATGAGACAATTTCGGAATGCCTCATTACGAAAGAGGCAGTCAAGGGCGAGAGTGAACCAAAGCTGTTCCGCAGCGAAGAGAGGATTGAGAAGAAGCCTCTTTCAAGAAAAAAGAATAAGGCGGATATCGAATCTGCTTAAGGGGGAGAAGAATCCGTGGAAAATAATTCAGTTCTGATCCTGCCGGCGGTCGCGCTTCGCGGCACGACGATTCTTCCCGGCATGATCGTTCATTTTGATATCAGCAGGCCGAAGTCCGTGCGTTCCGTTGAGAAGGCGATGCTCAGGGACCAGAAGCTTTTTCTGATTACACAGAAAGACATAGATGTCGAGGAGCCCGGGCTTCTCGACGTCTATCATATCGGGACCATTGCAAAAATCAAGCAGGTTGTGAAGCTTCCGAAAAATATGCTCCGGGTTCTTGTCGAAGGCCTGGAGAGGGCGGAGCTCGTTTCTTTTGAAAAGGACGAAGCCAATCTGGAAGCGGAAATCCTGACGGTCGATAAAAATGAAGAGCCGGTTTCGGAAAATGCCGGCGAAGCAATGCTGAGGAATCTCAAGAGCGCATTTTCCACTTACTGCAATTCCGGGGAAAAGATCAGCCATGACATCGCCGACCAGATCATGCAGATCAATGACGTGGAGAAACTGGTTGACCAGATCAGCATCAACCTGCCGCTTCCGTATGAGAAGAGGCAGCAGCTTCTGGATGCCGTGACGCTGTCCGACCGCTATGAAGCCCTGAGCGTCCTGATGGAAAATGAAATCGAGATTCAGGTCATCCGGCGCGATCTCCAGGAAAAGGTCAAGGAAAGAATCGACAAGAACCAGAGGGAATACATCCTGCGCGAGCAGCTCAAGGCAATCCGGGAGGAGCTCGGAGACGATACGACACTCACGGACATTGATCATTTCCGCACGGCGTGCGAGAAACTGAAAGCAAAGAAAGAAGTCAGGGAAAAAATCAACGATGAGATTACCCGCTTTCAGAATATGGGGACGCAGTCGCCGGAATCGGCGGTCATGCGTGCCTATATCGAAACACTTCTGGCCATGCCGTGGGATAAGACCAGCAGGGACAACACGGATTTAAAACGTGCCAAGGAAATTCTCGACCGCGACCATTACGGGCTGGAAAAAGTGAAGGAGCGCGTGATTGAGTTTCTGGCAGTCCGGCTTCTGACCAGCAAGGGTACCAGCCCGATTCTCTGTCTCATCGGGCCTCCGGGCACCGGCAAGACATCCATCGGAAAATCCATCGCGGAAGCACTCGGCAAGAAATATGTCCGTCTGGCACTGGGCGGCGTGAAGGATGAAGCGGAAATCCGCGGACACCGCCGCACGTATGTCGGCGCGCTTCCGGGACGCATCGCCAACAGCCTCAAGCAGTGCGGAGTCAAGAACCCGCTCATGGTGCTGGACGAAATCGACAAGGTCAGTTCGGACTACAAGGGAGACACGGCTTCCGCGCTTCTCGAAGTACTGGATTCCGAGCAGAACAGCCGTTTCGAGGATCATTACATTGAACTGCCGGTCGATCTCTCGGAGGTACTGTTCATTACGACGGCAAATGATCCGCAGACGATTCCGAGGCCTCTTCTGGACCGAATGGAAATCATTGAAATCAGTTCCTATACGGAAAATGAAAAGATGCACATCGCCAAGGAACATCTGATTCCGAAGCAGATGAAGGGCAACGGGATCAAAGCAAGCGTGCTGACGATCAGCGACGGGGCCATTTCCGACATGATCACGAAGTACACAAGGGAAGCGGGCGTGCGCCAGCTGGAACGCCTCATCGGCGAGATCTGCCGGAAGACGGCACGGATGATCCTTGAGGAGAAGAAAAAGAAAGTCGCGGTCACGGAGAAAAATCTGACGGAATTCCTGGGAAACGAAAAGTACTCAGTGACGGAAAAGAATACGACGGATGAGATCGGCATCGTGCGGGGACTTGCGTGGACATCAGTCGGCGGCGAGACTCTGCAGATCGAAGTGAACGTGATGCCGGGCAAGGGAGAATTCCTCCTGACCGGACAGCTCGGAGATGTCATGAAGGAATCTGCTCAGGCAGGCATCAGCTACATCCGGTCCGTATCGAAGAAATACCGGATTCCGGATGCCTTTTTCCAGAAGCATGATATCCATATTCATATCCCGGAAGGAGCCGTTCCGAAAGACGGGCCGTCGGCCGGCATCACGATGGCAACGGCAATGCTTTCCGCACTGACGAATATCCCGGTGCGCGCGGACGTTGCCATGACGGGTGAGATTACGCTGCGCGGAAGAGTGCTCCCGATCGGCGGACTGAAGGAAAAGCTTCTGGCCGCAAAGAAGGCGGGCATCCGCAAGGTGCTGGTTCCGGAAAAGAACCGGGCAGATGTCAGGGAAATCAGCAGTGAAATCACAGACGGGCTGACGATTGTTTTTGTCAGCACCATGGAAGAAGTATTGGAAGAGTCGCTGGTAAAATGGAAAACAAGATCAAAAGCGTCGAACTTGAAAAAGTCGTCGGAATCACCAGCAAAGAGCTCCCGGTCAACAGCCGGAAAGAAATAGCCTTTGCCGGAAAATCAAATGTGGGGAAATCTTCGCTGATCAATTGCCTGATCGGCCGGCGAAGCTATGCCCATACGTCCGAACATCCGGGCAAGACTCAGACGGTAAATTATTATCGTGTCAATCAGGGCGTGGAACAGCCTGATTTTGCACCGGACTGTTACCTGGTCGATCTGCCGGGATACGGGTTTGCGAAGACGGCCATTTCCGAGAAAGAGAAATGGGGGCAGATGATCGAGAATTATCTTCATCATTCGGAAATGCTGAAGACGGTTTTCCTTCTCGTCGATATCCGCCACGAGCCTTCGGAAAATGACGCCCTCATGCACGACTGGATTACGTCGAACGGGATGGAGCCGGTCATCATTGCCACAAAGAAGGACAAGATCAACCGTTCCCAGCTTCAGAAAAGCATCAACCTGATCCGGACGAAACTCAAGGTAAAAAGTGAGACGCCGGTGATTGCATTTTCCGCACTTTCAAAAGAAGGACGGGAAGAAATCTGGAAGGTTATTGACGAACAGTGAGTATAATCAAAGCCTCGAAGATGGGCTTCAACTATATTAAATATTCGGATGATGATACCGACCCGGAAATGACCCAGGCCATTGACAGCATTGACCTGAAAATCGAAGCGGGTCAGTTCATTGCGGTCCTCGGACACAACGGTTCCGGAAAATCGACGCTGGCCAAGCACATCAATGCCCTGCTGCAGCCGACGAGCGGAACCATGTGGATCGACGGAATCAATACGAATGAGGAAGAAGACCTGTGGAAGATCCGCCAGAAGGCGGGAATGGTTTTCCAGAATCCGGATAATCAGATCATCGGCACGGTTGTCGAGGAAGACGTCGGGTTTGGCCCGGAGAATATCGGCATCCGTACGGAAGACATCTGGACACGGGTTGAAGACAGCCTGGAAAAAGTCGGGATGCTCGGCTTCCGCGAAAAATCGCCGAACCGCCTGTCGGGCGGACAGAAGCAGAGGGTCGCGATTGCAGGCGTCGTTGCCATGCATCCGGAATGCATCGTGCTCGATGAACCGACGGCGATGCTGGATCCGAACGGCCGTGCGGAAGTCCTTCAGGTCCTTCGCGAACTGAATAAAAAAGAAGGAGTTACCATTATCCTTATTACCCATTACATGGAAGAAGTCGTCTTCGCTGATGACGTCTATATCATGGATAAGGGCAATATCGTGATGCACGGAACCCCGCGGGAAGTCTTCTCCCAGGTGGAGAAGCTGAAATCCTATCACCTCGATGTTCCTCAGATCACGGATCTTGCGCATGAGCTGAAGAAGCGCGGCGTCGGAATCCCCGACGGAATCCTGACAATTGACGAACTGGAAAAAGCTCTGGAAGGAACCACGGGGACGGGGGTAGTGGTTCCCGATGAGACTGCAGCAGCTGCCGGCGGAACCACGGGGACGGGGGTGGTGGTTCCCGAGACCGCAGCCGCCGGACAGAAGGCAGCTCCGCTGATTGAACTGAAGGACGTCTGCTATACTTACGGGGACGGTACGGTCTATGAGGTTAAGGCACTTGATCATGTCAGCCTCAAAATCTATCCGGGAGAATTCATCGGCCTGATCGGCCATACCGGTTCCGGAAAATCGACGCTGGTCCAGCATCTGAACGGTCTGATTGAACCGACTTCCGGGCAGGTGCTTTTTGAAGGAAAGGATATCCGCTCCGATGGTTTTGATCTCCGGCATCTGCGCACGCAGGTCGGGCTGGTTTTCCAGTATCCGGAGCATCAGCTGTTTGAAACGGATGTTCTGAAAGACGTCTGCTTCGGTCCGAAAAATGAAGGACTTTCCCAGGAGGAGGCCGTCAAAAGAGCGACACATGCGCTCCGTCATGTCGGAGTGCCCGAGGAAATGTATAAGGAATCGCCGTTTGAAATTTCCGGCGGGCAGAAGAGAAGAGTCGCGATCGCGGGTGTCCTGGCTATGGATCCGAAGGTTCTTATCCTGGATGAACCGACAGCCGGACTGGATCCTCAGGGGCGCGATGAAATTCTTGACCGGATTAAATACCTTCAGCTGAAACGCGGCATCACGATCGTCCTGGTCACGCACAGTATGGAGGACGCGGCGATGTATGCGGACCGGCTGGTTGTCATGAACGATGCCAAAGTGGCATTCGATGATAAGCCGCGCAGGGTCTTCTCCCATTTCAGGGAACTGGAGAAAATGGGTCTGGCCGCACCGCAGATCACCTATCTGATGAATGACCTGAAAGAACACGGATTTGACGTCGATACGGAAGCAATGACAGTTGCAGAAGCAACGGAAACCATACTGCAGGCACTGAAAAACAGGACGGAACAGCCGGCCTCAGAACAGTCAGACACGGAACAGCCGGCCGCGGAACAGAAACCGGAAGACAGCTCATTGAACAGCGGGGATAAATAGTCATGCTGCAGGAAATCTCGTTCGGGCAGTATTACCCAAGCGACTCAATCCTTCATAAGCTCGATCCCAGGGTGAAGTTTATCGGCACCCTTGTGTTCATCGTCTCCCTTTTTCTGGTCAAAGGGGTGGCCGGATACCTGTTCGTAACCGCTGCGCTTGCCGCACTGGTGATCCTTTCCAATGTGCCGGTCCGTCTGATCCTGAAAGGACTCAAGGCGATTTATATCATCCTGGCGATCACCGTGGTCTTCAACATTTTCCTGACGCCCGGAACACCGCTGGTTCATTTTTGGGTTCTGACGATTACGCAGGAAGGTCTGAAGCAGGCGGTCCGGATGGCCGTCCGTCTGATGTACCTGGTCCTCGGCTCTTCCGTGATGACTCTTACGACGACTCCGAATCAGCTGACCGATGCGATGGAAAGTCTTTTCATGCCGCTGAAATACGTTCATGTGCCGGTTCATGAAATCGCGATGATGATGTCGATCGCACTCCGCTTCATCCCCATTCTCATGGAGGAGACGGATAAAATCATGAAGGCGCAGATCGCCAGAGGCGCAGATTTTGAATCCGGAAATTTCGTGACAAGAATTAAAAGCATGGTGCCTCTTCTCGTGCCGCTTTTTGTTTCAGCCTTCCGCCGCGCAAATGATCTGGCTATGGCAATGGAGGCCAGATGCTATCACGGCGGAGACAGCCGGACGCAGATGAAACCTCTGCGCTTCCGGAAACGCGATTACATTTCCTTCGCGGTCATGGCGGTTTATCTTGCTGCCGCAATCCTGTTCTGCATTTTCGGAGGAGTCTGGATATGAGAGTGAAGCTGACGGTTGCTTACGACGGCACGAATTATGTCGGCTGGCAGTCGCAGGTCAACGGCATCGCGATTCAGGACGTCGTCAATCAGGCTCTTTCCGGACTTTTCGGCAAAGAGATGAAAACCATCGGCGCGAGCCGCACGGATACGGGTGTGCATGCCGAGGGAAATGTAGCAGTCTTCGATGTCGAGACGCGCATCGAAGTTTCCAAAATCGCCTTCGCGCTCAATGCGAGACTGCCGGAAGACATCCGTATCGTTGAATCGAAGCAGGTGCCGGATGATTTCCATCCGCGCTTTCAGAAAACCGTCAAGACTTATGAATATCACATCCTGAACCGGACCTTTCCGGATCCGCTGCTGCGGCTTTATGCCATGCATTATTACTACCCGCTCGATGCCGGAAAAATGAATGAGGCGGCCGCCTGCCTTGTGGGCGAGCATGATTTCGCTTCTTTCTGCGCATCCGGTTTTTCCGGAAAGACGACGGTGCGTACCATTTACCGCGCCGACGTCCGGAGAGAAGATGACCTCATCATTTTCACGATTGTCGGAAACGGATTCCTCTACAATATGGTGCGGATTATTTCCGGCACGCTGATTCAGGCCGGATCCGGTGAAATCCAGCCCGGGGAAATGAAGCGGATCCTGGAAGCGCACGACCGCAGTGCGGCCGGTCCGACGGCCATTCCGAAGGGACTTGTCTTAAAGAAAATTGAATACCCGGAGGCGGAAGAATGAACGGTGTAAAAAAAAGCGGGACGGGGACAGAAGACGGAAAAGGGACGCTGCAGATCCGGACGGAACAGGAAGTCCGCGCGCAGCTCATTTCCCTGCAGGACAAAGATTACGCGGTTTTCGTGGCGAAGCTGGTTCCCAACTGCCCGGCGGATTCCGTGATCGGAGTTCGTGCGCCGGCCCTCAGAAAATATGCTTCTCAATTTTCAAAATCTCCGGAAGCGGAGATTTTTCTGACCTGCCTGCCGCACCGCTACCTGGAAGAAGACCAGCTGCATGCATCGCTGATTGCCGGCATGAAAGACTGCGGGCGCGTGATTGAAGAGCTGAATCATTTCCTGCCGTATGTGGACAACTGGGCTGTCTGCGATACGATGAGCCCGAAGATTTTTAAGAAGCACCTGCCGGAGCTTCTGCCTGAAATCCGGAAATGGATCGGCTCGAAGGAAACGTATACGGTCCGTTTCGCGATCGGGATGCTGATGTCATTCTATCTGGATGAGGCATTCGACCCGCAGTATCCGGAAATGGTCGCACAGGTGCGGTCGGACGAATATTATGTGAAAATGATGATTGCCTGGTATTTTGCAACGGCTCTGGCCAAGCAGTATCCGACGGCACTGCCTTATCTTGAGCAGCACCGTCTGGACGCATGGACTCATAACAAAACGATTCAGAAATCAATCGAAAGCTTCCGGATTTCCCCGGAGCAGAAAGAATACCTGCGCACGCTGAGGAACCCCCGCACGCGCAAAACGCAGCAGAGGAATCCCGGGATAATCAGTCAATCGGATTTTCCTGCATGGCGGCAAGGGTATCAGCCATGACATCGTCGAGAGGTCTGCCGAGCATTTCGCAGCCCTGCAGGATGATGTCGCGTGAGCAGCCGGCGGCAAAACGCTTATCCTTGAATTTCTTTTTCACGGTCTTCAGCTGAAGATCATGAATATCTTTCGTCGGCAGCACCAGCACCGCTGCGCCGATCAGACCGGAAAGCTCATCAATCGTAAAGAGTGTTTTTTCCATCAGATGTTCCGGTTTTACATCGACCGTAATGCCGTAGCCATGGCTTGCGACCGCATGAATCAGGCGCTCATCCCAGCCTTTTTCTTTCATGATTTCCTGCACCCGGATGCAGTGCTCCTCCGGATATTTTTCAAAATCCAGGTCGTGCAGAAGACCTGCGATTCCCCAGAAATCTTCTTCATTTTCAAACCCGTCTTTTTTTGCATACCACCGCATGATGGACTCGACGGTTCTGGCGTGCTTCAGATGAAACTCATCCTGGTTGTATTCGCACAGGACTTCCCATGCTTCTTCTCTTGTCGGCATCGACATGAAAATCACCTCCTGAAATTACTGAATGGTATCTGTACGGGCGGCCGTTTCTTCCGGCGCGCATTCATCGGCGCGGCGGGCAAATTCTGCGGCTGTCAGGTCATTGATCACTTCACCTGCAAGAATCAGACCGGCGACCGAAGGAACGTAGGCATTCGAGCCGGGGATGTCGCGCCGGACCGTGCATTTGCGCTTCGTGCCCGGCGGACAGACGCAGTGATTCCGGCAGGAAATGCTTTCATCATCCAGCGGACGCGTTGGCAGTTCTTCCGAATACACGACTTTCAGCCTGTCGATTCCGCGCTTCCGGCATTCGTACCGCATGACTTTGGCCAGCGGACAGACTTTGGTTTTATAGATATCCGCGACGCGGAATTTCGTCGGGTCCAGCTTGTTGCCGGCTCCCATGCAGGAAATGACCGGTACGCCGGCTTTCTTTGCTTCCGTGATGATGGAAAGCTTGGCGGTCACAGTATCGACCGCGTCAATCACGTAATCGTAATCCCGGAAATGAAACTGGTCTGCCGTTTCCGGAAGATAGAAGCACCTGTGCTTCGTGACTTTCACCTCCGGGTTTATGTCAAGGATCCGTTCCTCGGCCGCATCGATCTTGTCTTTCCCGATGGTCTTATGCGTCGCGAGTATCTGGCGGTTCAGATTGGTCAGGCAGATTTTGTCATCGTCGATGATATCGATGGCGCCGATGCCGGAGCGCACAAGGGCTTCGACCGCATAGCCGCCGACTCCGCCGATGCCGAAAACGGCGACGCGGCACTCCGAAAGCTTCTTCATGGCTGCTTTACCGAGCAGCAGCTGTGTTCTTGAAAACTGATTCTGCAAGGTTCCTCTCTCCTGTCTGTACGGTAATTTGAGACCATCATAGCGCAAATTGCGGCATCCGTCGAATATTTATTTGCGAAATGTTTATTTCATAAAAATCATTTTTTCGGTTGACAAATCTGCCGAAAAGTTTTAGTATTCCTTTTAATTTCATAAAGCAAACCGATGAGAAAGAAAAAGTAAGCTGATCTGAAATCACAGAGAGCCGGGATGGTGGAAAACGGCATGGAAGATTTCCTGAAATGGGCTTTCGAGGGCGGCCTGAAACCGAAAGGGAGTAGGTGCCGACGGGAAGGTGGATCCGTTACCAATCCATACTGTATGATCGTACAGGACTGAGTGGACAATTCATGACATTGTCAATCTGAGTGGCACCGCGATAACTTATCGTCTCAGACATGCAGCAGCATGTCTGAGACTTTTTTTATGCTTACGCAGATTTTTCTCCGGCATGCAAAACGATCGGCAACTGTAGACTTGTTGGACACGAAGGAGGAAATGAAAAATGAAAAAGACAATTCTGGCTATGGTTCTTGCAGGAGCAATGGTATTTGCGGCAGCAGGCTGCGGTTCATCTTCATCATCCGCTGCAGCAGCTTCTTCTGCGGCATCGGCTGCATCATCGGCAGCTTCCGGAGCAGCTTCGGCTGCATCCTCTGCAGCATCGGCTTCCGCAGCCGGCGATTACAGCCTGCCGGAATCCTATGAACTGGCAGATGGAAATTACACCATCGGCATTTCGCAGTTTGCGGAGCACAGCTCGCTCGATGACTGCAGGAAAGGTTTTATGTACGGCCTGGCAAATGAAGGCATCGTGGAAGGGCAGAATCTGAAAATCGATCTTCAGAACGCCAATGCGGATACCGGAACGGCTGCAACCATTGCGGATAACTTCGTTTCACAGAAGGTCGATATGATCTGCGCCATTGCGACACCGTCAGCCATGGCTGCCTATAACTCCACGAAAGACGGCGATATCCCGGTTGTCTTTACGGCGGTTTCAGATCCGGTCGCGGCAGAACTTGCCAAGGAAGACGGAACTCCTGTCGGAAATATTACCGGAACTTCCGATGCCCTTCCGGTTGAGGAACAGCTGAAGATGATCCGCGAGGTCCTTCCGGATGCAAAGACCATCGGCATCATGTACACGACTTCCGAAACAAATTCCGTCAGTACGATTGCAACCTATAAAGAACTGGCTTCAAAATATAATTTTGAAATTGTCGAGAGCGGCATCAGCACGATCGCGGATGTTCCGCTGGCAGCAGCAGATCTTGCAGGAAAAGTCGACTGCATTTCCAACCTGACGGACAACACGGTCGTATCGGCACTGCAGACCGTTCTGGATGCAGCCAACAAGGAAAAGATTCCGGTCTTCGGTTCAGAAGTCGATCAGGTCAAGCAGGGCTGCCTGGCATCCGAAGGACTTGATTACTATCAGCTCGGAATCCAGACCGGAGAAATGGCAGGCAAGATCCTCAAGGGCGAGAGCAAGGCTTCCGAAACGAAGTTTGAAACCATCAGTGAAGCAAGCCTTTACATCAACACGGCAGTCGCCAAGAATCTGGGGATTACGCTTCCGGACGGATATACCGGCAGCAGCGCGACCGTTTTTGATTCCATTGAATCAGCCTCCTGAACGGTGAGCGCAGCCGGACAGTAGGTACAGGATTAGGAGAAGAATATGGCACTGATTATCAGCGTTATTGAGCAGGGTATGATTTATGCAATCATGTCGCTCGGAGTTTACATTACTTACAAGATTCTGGATTTTCCGGATCTGACAGTCGACGGCAGCTTCCCTCTGGGAGCTGCCATCGCGGCTGTCATGATTGCAAACGGCGTTCCGGCCATCGTAACGCTTCCGGTCTGTTTTCTGGCCGGCGGATTTGTCGGCTATCTGACAGGCCTCATTCATGTAAAGCTTCACGTACGGGACCTGCTCTCCGGCATTATCATGATGACGGCTCTCTACACCGTTAACCTGCGGATTGCCGGAAAAGCCAATCTCCCGATTTATACGGATCCGACGATTTTTGACAATGATTTTGTAAACGGAATTTTTCCGGAAGCGCTGCGGGATTATCAGGCAGCCATCATTCTGATTATTATCACGGTTATCGTCAAGCTTCTTCTGGACTGGTATATGAAGACAAAGTCCGGATTCCTGCTTCGTGCTGTCGGCGACAATGACACGCTGGTCACTTCTCTCGGTATCGATAAAGGCAGGATAAGAATCATCGGTCTTACACTGGCCAATGCCCTTGTTACGCTGGGCGGCTGTCTCTATGCGCAGCAGCAGAGATACTTCGATGTCACGATGGGAACCGGAACCGTTGTCATCGGCCTCGCATCCGTCATCATCGGAACCAGCCTCTTCCGCAAGGTCACCCTGATCAATGTGACGACTTCCGTGATTGTCGGCTCTCTTTTATACAAAGCCTGCGTGGCAGCGGCTATCCGGCTGGGACTTGCGGCAACCGATCTGAAACTGGTCACCGCAATCCTGTTCCTGGTGATCCTCGTCCTTTCAATGGACAAAAAGAGAAAGGTGGCGGGCGCGGATGCTTGAACTGAAAAATATCAGCAAGACTTTCAATGCGGGTACGGTCAATGAGCTGGTGCTTTTTAAGAACTTCAGCCTGAGCATCGGAGACGGAGAATTCGTATCCGTCGTGGGTTCGAACGGTTCCGGAAAGACTTCCATGCTGAACATCATCTGCGGTTCGATTGATATCGACAGCGGCGCCGTCGTTATCAACGGAGAGGATATTTCCAGACAGAAAGATTATCTGAGACACAGAAGAATCGGACGTGTTTTCCAGGATCCGGCCAAGGGAACCTGTCCTGACATGACGATCCTTGAGAATATGTCTCTGGCCGATAATAAAGGAAAGCCATATAGCCTGACCAAGGGTTCAAACCGTGAACGGAAAGAGTATTACCAGAGTCTTCTGGCACCGCTCGGGCTGGGGCTGGAAGAGAAGATGGACGTCAAAGTGCGGACCCTTTCGGGAGGACAGAGGCAGGCACTGGCCCTGCTGATGTCTACGATGACGCCAATTGACTTTCTGATCCTTGACGAACATACGGCGGCACTGGATCCGAAGACCGCGGAGATCATCATGCAGCTCACGGACCGGATCGTGAAAGAAAAGAAGGTCACCACGATCATGGTGACGCACAATCTCCGCTATGCCGTTGAATACGGCGACCGCATTCTCATGATGCACGAAGGAAAAGCCGTCATGGACAGGTCCGGAGAAGAAAAGAAAAATATGGACATCAGGGATGTCCTGCAGTTTTTCGATGAAATTTCCATTGAGTGCGGCAACTGAACTTTTCTTCCGGTTCTGCCGTCTCCGGAGGCAATACCGACGATGACAGCGCCCTGTTTCCGGGTACAAATGCTCAGGCATGCAATTTATGCATGACAATCTTCCATCGATTCCGTGGGGACAGATTTTGGTGACAGATTTTTCCTGCACAGATGGAAATAAACTGTTGACAGGCATATTTTTCCCTTATATAATGTAGAGCGTGCGACGGCGATGACACACCTGCCCCGGAGTGTCTTCATGCAAAGCCGCCCAGTAACTTTTAACTGAATTTTGGGAGGTTATCATCCATGAAAGATACATTTATGGCAAATCCCGACAAAGTCGAACGGAAATGGTATCTGGTCGATGCTTCGGGATTGGCACTTGGACGCATGGCTTCGGGAGTGGCGAGCGTTTTAAGAGGCAAGAACAAGCCTGAATATACGCCGCACATCGACACCGGAGACTATGTCGTCATCATCAACGCAGACAAGGTAAAGATTACAGGTAAGAAACTGGATCAGAAGATCTATTTCTCTCATTCTTATTTCGTAGGCGGCGCAAGATATACGACCATGCGGGATATGATGAAGACGAAACCGGAAAAGGTTGTCGAGATGGCTGTTCGCGGCATGTGCCCGAAGGGCGCGCTCGGTGACAAGATGTTCACGAAACTGCATGTATATGCGGGTCCCGATTATGAGCAGAAAGCACAGAAGCCGGAACCGCTGACGCTGAATTTCTGATAGGAGGATTCTAAGTTGGCAAGCGATAAATTATATGGAACCGGCAGAAGAAAGAAATCGATCGCAAGGGTTTATCTTGCATCCGGCACCGGTAAAATCACGATCAACAAACGCGATATCAATAATTACTTCAACGAAGATACGCTGAAGATGATTGTCCGCGCTCCGTTCGAAGCAACGCAGACTTCCGATAAGTACGATGTGACGGTTACGGTTCACGGCGGCGGCTATACAGGCCAGGCAGGCGCGATTCGTCACGGCATCGCACGTGCACTTGTCAGAGGCGACGCAGAACTTCGTCCGACACTGAAGAAGGCCGGATATCTGACACGTGATCCGAGAATGAAGGAACGCAAGAAGTACGGCTTAAAGGCTGCACGCCGTGCGCCTCAGTTCTCAAAACGATAATCTGTACGGAATCTACCGACACCGTCCCGAATCAGGGACGGTGTTTTTTGAACAGGGAATGATTTTCAGAACAGCGAACCAGGGAGAAAAATGGGAGAATTGTTTGTCAGCGAAGAGAAGCCGGAAAGAGCAGTACTGGTCGGACTGGATGCCGGGCACGACGGTTTTACGGACGCCGATGCGGAAGAAAGTCTCGATGAATTGAAGGAGCTGGCGGAGACGGCAGGTGCAGAAGCGGTCGGAAGAATGATTCAGAAACGCACGTCGCCCGATCCGGAAACTTATCTCGGCAGCGGAAAGATCTCCGAACTGAAGGAAATGATGCTGGCGCTTGATGCCGATCTTGCTCTCTTTGATGATGAGCTTTCACCGGCGCAGACGGCAGCCCTTTCCGATATGCTGGATGCAAAAGTGCTTGACCGCACATCGGTCATCCTGGATATTTTCGCCAGGCATGCGGTTACGAATGAAGGCAAGATCCAGGTCGAGCTCGCACAGCTGAAATACCGTTCAACGCGTCTTACCGGAAAAGGAAATGCGCTGTCCAGGCTCGGCGGCGGTATCGGGACGAGAGGCCCCGGCGAGAAGAAACTGGAGACGGACCGGAGACTGATCCGGAGCAGAATCGGCATACTGAGCCGGGAACTGGAAGAGATGAAGAAGAGCCGTGAAACGACAAGGAAGCGTCGGGACGGTTCCGGCATTCCGATTATTGCCCTGGTCGGCTATACCAATACGGGAAAATCGACGCTTCTGAATAAACTGACCGGTTCGGATGTCGTGGAAGAGAATAAGCTTTTTGCTACGCTGGATCCGACGACCAGAAACATGAAGCTTGAAAACGGACAGGAGATTCTCCTGACCGATACGGTCGGGTTCATACGCAAGCTGCCCCATCATCTGATCGATGCTTTCCGGAGCACGCTGGAAGAAGCAAAATATGCGGACATCATTCTGCACGTTGCAGACGCTTCCAGCGAATCTGTCTATCCGCAGATGGAGACGGTTTACCGGACGCTTGCCGAGCTGCAGATTCAGGATAAGCCGGTTATCACGGCCTTGAATAAACAGGATCTGCTTTCATTTGACAGCATCATCAGGGATCCGAAGGCGGACTGCACGGTGCGCATTTCTGCCAGGACCGGCCAGGGGCTTGCGGAACTGAAAGCGGCGATCGGCGAGACGCTTAAGAAGCAGAGAGTTCCCGTCGACCGTACTTTTTCATATGCCGATGCAGCAAAAATCCAGCTGGTCCGGAAATACGGACAGCTGGATTCGGAAGAATACGGTGAAGACGGAATCCGGGTCAGGGGATGGGTGCCGAAAGAAATCTTCCGGATGCTGCTGGAATAAATCCTGTGGATGAGGCTCAAAGGAATGATAAAAAATAAGCTCCGGACATCGTCCGGAGCCTCTTTATGCGTCCTGAGGGTGTGACGCATTTTATGTAGAAGAGCCTATTACCGCAGGCTCTGGGCGGACGGTATGCTTATTGCATATTGTAGCTGGTCTTCTGCTGGCTTGAGATGCTGCTTCCGAAGGTTACGGAAACGGTGCTGCTTGCATAGGAACCGCTGCTGCTCTGACGGCTGATCGTCATGGAGACGGTGTCGCCTGAGGAATGACTGCTCATGATGGAAGAAAGATCATCTACCGAGCTGATGGAAGTGCCGTCGATTGCTGTGATGATATCGCCCTGCTTAAGTCCGGCTTTATCGGCTGCGGAACCGCTGACAACCTGGCTGATATAGACTCCTTCCGGAATATTGTAATACTGTGAATATTCAGAAGAGATGCCGGTGCAGCTGACCCCGAGGTAAGCATCACTGCTGACCTGAACATTTCCGTCCGTGGAATTGCTTCCGCTGTTATTCCCGTTCTGATTATTGTTTCCGTTCTGGTCATTGCTGCCGTTCTGGCTGCTGTTTGCATTGGCATCGGTTGAGGAAGAATCTGTTGAGGTATAGGTACCGTTGATCATCTCCTCGATAATCGGTTCAACTTTGTTGATCGGGATCGAGTAGCCCATTCCTTCAACTTCCGTGTCGGCGTATTTGGCGGAATTGATGCCGATCAGCTGTCCGTTCATATTCAGAAGAGCGCCGCCGGAGTTGCCCGGGTTGATGGCTGCATCTGTCTGGATCAGGCCTTCAGCGTAGATGCCGGTGCCGCCGTCCATAGAGCGGTTCAGGGCAGAGACGATGCCTTCGGATACGGACTGGCCGTAGCCGAGTGCGTTGCCGATGGCGACAACCTGCTGGCCGACGACAAGACTGTCGGAGTCGCCGATTTCCATGACTTTGATCTGGCTTAAGGTATCGGATGACAGATCGGATTTTTTGACGGATACGACAGCAATGTCGTTTGTCGAATCGGATCCGATCACGGTGCCGGATGCAGTTGAATCATCTACGAAAGCAACGGTCAATGTCTGTGCGCTGTCGATGACATGTTCATTTGTCACAATGTAGATCACGCTGTCTGTCTGTCCGATGATGACGCCGCTTCCCATGCTGGTCTCTTCATATTCCTGCGTACCGCTGTTATTTCCGAAACCGCCCATCCCGCCGAAGTAATTCTGGACTTCCTGAATCGACTTGTTCGTGATGGAAACCAGGGCCGGCATGCTGCTGGAAGAAACTTCCTCGACGGTCATTTCGGAAGAAGTATCAGAGCCCGTCGTCCCAACGCTTGCGGTGCTTCCGTTTGTCGTGGAGGAAGAAGCAACGGTATTATTGGCTGCCACCGAACTGTCGGCATTTGCTGCAGTCTGTACGGTTTGTGCGGTACTGGAAGTTGATGAGGACGCCAGTCTGGTCGTTCCGACTGCAACACCGCCGGCGATCAGTCCGAAAACCGCTGCGAAAGAAGCGCACAGGGCGAACTTCTTGGCAAGGCTCATGCCGCTGCCTTTTTTCTTTTTCTTCGGATCTTTTCCGGAACCGCTGCTGCTGGAAGAATCGCCGACGATGTCGGAATCAATATAATAATCATAGCTCTGCGGTGTTCCGGTAAAGGAACTTCCGTCCTTATCACTGTCATTGTCATTGTAGAAATTGTATTCGTTATACATATTTATTACCTCCTGTCCCGGGTCATCCGGTAACTTGCATCTCACTTCATGGTTCTATTCTGCCGTTTTCCTGTGAACACTTTGTGAAGCAAAATTGCAGACTTTGTGAAATGATGAGTTGCTATGTACCCCGGGCAGCAGGACGCAGTTACCCCAAGAAGCAGGATGCAGTTACACCAAGAAGCAAGGGCAGTGCACCAAAAAAGAGGGGCGCAGTGCACCTCAAGCAGCAGGATGCAGTGCACCCCAAGCAGCAGGACGCAGTACACCCCAAACAGCAGGGAAAGCAGTTGTCATGGGAATTTCAAAGGAATTCGGATCAGGGCAGCAGGAATTATTCCCATCCGCCGTTCAGGGAAATAAGTCCGCCGGTCATGTACGGATATTTCACAGCGGCATCGAAGGCCAGCTCAGCGACTTCTTCCGGCGTACCCATGTGGCCGAGAGGAATCTCTTCCTCAAGAGAACGGCGTTCATCAGCTGTGAGACGGGCATTCATTTCTGTATCAATGGCACCGGGCAGCAGGGCATTCACGCGGATGCCGCTCGGGGCAAGCTCTTTGGAAAGAGATAGGGTGAGGGCGTTGAGGCCGCCTTTCGATGCGGAATAGGCCGCTTCGCAGGAAGCCCCGCTTCTTCCGTAGACAGAAGAAATAAAAAGAATCGAACCGGCCTTTTTTTCAAGCATCATCGGAATCACCTCACGGACCAGAAGGAAATTGCCCGTCAGATTCACGGCCATCACGCGGTTCCATTCTTCGAGGGAAGTGTCCTGCAGGACTCCGAACCGGTCGATGCCGGCGCATCCGACCAGGACATCGAGGCCTCCGAATTTTCCGGAGATCGTTTCGAAGAGTGATTTCACATAAGACTCATCCGAGACATCGCCGACCGAAGCAAGGCAGGGAGAACCTGCCGATTCAATCTTCATTTTCACATTTTCCAGTGCAGCTGCAGAAGAACAGCAGCTGATGATAACGTTCCAGCCGCCTTCCGACGCGAATCTGCAGGCAATCGCTTCGCCGATTCCGCGGGAAGCACCGGTGACAAGGACAGTTTTCATTTTTCTGAAATACCCCCGAATGCCGCTATTATACGCCTATTGCACGGTCCGGGCAATGGGTGTAAAATTAAGCATCATTTCCGGAAGGAGACCCATGGGGAAGAATCTGCTGCTGATTTATAATCCAAAAGCGGGTAAGGGAAGCTTCCTGACCGTGCTTTCCGATGTCATCGACCTTTTTGTCAAGGCCGGTTATACGGTCGAAGTGTATCCGACGCAGGGGCCGGCGGATGCTGTCCGGAAAATGGAACAGACTGATGAAAGAACCGATCTCGTCGTAGCAGCCGGAGGAGATGGGACCATTGATGAGATCGTGACCGGAGCCGTACATCTCGGACGCAGCATCCCGATCGGCTACATCCCCGTCGGCTCTACGAATGATTTTGCCAATTCTCTGGGACTTTCCACCAATGTCTATCAGGAAACGCGGGCCGTCATCGGCGGGAAACCGTGCGGCATCGATATCGGAAGACTGAATGAAAGCACCTTTGTCTATGTCGCCGCTTTCGGGACATTTACGGATGTTGCCTACGGCACGAACCAGGATATGAAGAATGCCTTCGGACGTCTTGCCTATCTGGTGGAGGCGACCAAGCGCCTGGCGGATATCCGTTCCTACCGGATTACGGTGACGGTCAACGGAGAGACGAAAACGGATGACTATGCTTTCGGCATGGTGACGAATTCCACACAGGTCGGCGGAATCAAGGGAATTACCGGAAAGGACATTCTGATGGACGACGGCCTTTTTGAGATTACGCTGGTCCATAGTCCCAGGACGATTTTCGATGCACAGAATATCGTCGGAGCGCTGATCCTGGGTGACCAGGAGACACCGCTGATTGATTTCTTCAAAGCGTCTGAGATCACTCTGGAATCGGAAGAGGAAATCTCCTGGACGCTTGACGGGGAATTCGGAGGCGATCACAGAAAAGTAACAATCAGCAACAGGAAACAGGCGATGAAAATTGTCCTGAATAAGAAACAGAGAGGCCTTCTGTCGGAGACGGCCCGGAAAACGGAGGAGAAATGAGTACGGAAATGAACGAAGAAACAATGGGAGTCGCGGGTATTTTCGGAGAGGATGTCTTTAATGATGACGTCATGAAGAAACGGCTTCCGAAGAACGTTTATGCCGACTATCATAAGGCCATCGATGAAAATAAAGAACTGGATCTGAAAACGGCTGATATTCTTGCCGGCGCCATGAAAGACTGGGCAATCGAAAAGGGTGCGACGCATTATACGCACTGGTTTGAACCCCTGACAGGCACGACAGCTGAAAAGCACGATTCCTTCATTACGGCGCCGCTTCCGAACGGCAGGGTCCTGATGAGGCTTTCGGGGAAAGAACTGATCAAGGGCGAGCCGGATGCCTCCTCATTTCCTTCGGGCGGACTCCGCGCAACCTTTGAGGCACGGGGCTATACAATCTGGGACTGCACGTCACCGGCCTTTGTACGGCATGATGAAAGCGGCGCCATCCTCGTGATTCCGACGGCTTTCTGCTCCTATACCGGAGAAGCACTCGATCAGAAGACGCCGCTTCTGCGTTCAATGGAAGTGCTGGACCGGGAAACCATCCGTCTTCTCCGGCTCTTCGGGAACACGAAGTCCAAGCATGTCACGCCGTCTGTCGGTGCCGAGCAGGAATATTTTATCATTGACCGCGGAAAATATCTGCAGAGGGAGGACCTGATTTTTACGGGCCGCACGCTTTTCGGAGCGATGCCGCCGAAAGGCCAGGAGCTGGACGACCATTACTTCGGAACCCTGAGGCCCCGCATCGCTTCCTTTATGAAGGATGTCAATACGGAACTCTGGAAGCTCGGTGTTCCGGCCAAGACGCAGCACAATGAAGTTGCACCGGCGCAGCATGAACTGGCGCCGATTTACGAGAAGGCAAATGTGGCAGTCGACCACAACCAGATCGTCATGAAGACCCTGAAGAGGGTTGCGACCCGCCACGGCCTGCGCTGTCTGCTGCATGAAAAGCCTTTTGCGGGAGTGAACGGCTCCGGGAAGCACAACAACTGGTCGATTACCACGGACGACGGAATCAATCTGCTCGATCCCGGCAAAACGCCGCACGAGAATACGCAGTTCCTGCTGGTTCTGACCTGCATCCTGAAGGCGGTCGATGACCATGCCGACCTGCTCCGGGAATCCGCGGCAGATGTCGGAAATGAGTTCCGTCTGGGGGCGGATGAGGCGCCGCCGGCGATTATTTCCATTTTCCTCGGGGACCAGCTGACGGATGTGCTGGAGCAGCTGGCTTCTACGGGCTCGGCAAAGAGTTCGAAGAAGGGCGGCCAGGTCCGGACGGGAGTTTCCTATCTGAGCGACATTGCCAAGGACGCGACTGACCGCAACCGTACTTCGCCGTTTGCCTTCACGGGAAATAAATTCGAATTCCGTACCGTCGGGTCGAGAGATTCCATCGCGGCCCCGAATACGGTACTTAACACGATCGCAGCGGAAGCTTTTTCCGAGGCCTGCGATGTCCTGGAAAAAGCGGAGGACTTTGACTTTGCTGCCCGGGAACTGATCCGGAAATATGCGGCGGAGCACAGCCGGATTGTCTTCAACGGAAACGGCTATTCAAAGGAATGGATCAGCGAGGCGAAAAAGAGAGGCCTGCCGAACATTCCGTCGATGGTCGATGCCATCCCGGCCCTGACGGCGCCGAAGAACGTGGAAATGTTCGGGAAATTCAGGGTATTGGACAGGAATGAACTGACTTCCCGCGTGGAGGTTAAGTATGAAGGATATTCCAAGGCTGTGAACATTGAAGCCAGGACAATGCTGGACATGGCTGGAAAGACTCTGATTCCGGTCATGATTTCCTATGCGGGAGAGCTGGCGCAGACTGTCAATGCCCTGAAAATGTGCGGAGCAGATTCTTCCGCGCCGGCAGCCCTGCTTTCCAAGGTGACGAAATACCTGAAGGAGGCGCAGTCTGCTGCCAGGAAACTGACATCGGAGGCCCTTGCGGCTGAAGCGATTCCGGCGGGAGCGGAACAGGCAAAAGCCTTCCGCGGCCGTGTGGTCCCGGCTATGGAAGCATTGAGAAAACCGATTGATGCGGCCGAGATGATTGTTGACAAGAAGCTCTGGCCGATGCCGTCCTATGCCGATCTGATGTTCGAGGTCTGACCGGGTATAAAAATTTCACTTTTATTTTTGGTACTATTGTAGTACACTGTATTCGGTGTTCTTGTGTTTTTGCACAAATTCATGCGCTTATTTTTGTGGGGGTTTGGTATGATTTCAAATCTCATCCTTAGAGATACGTTAACCGGGTTAAAAGAGATCGGAAAGACTGACTTGACAATTGCCGATCCGGAAGGTAAGGTAATTGCTTCAACGCAGGAAGACGTGACAATCGACCGGCAGGAGATCATCAATTTTTCGTCCTCGCAGGCAGACAGTCAGGAAATCCGGGGCAGTCTTTTTTTCAAGGTATTTGATGACTACCAGGAAGAATACGTTGTCATGCTGGACGCCAAGGCGGATGATGCCCAGATGATCGGCAAGATGGCCGCTTTCCAGATCCAGAATCTGCTGGTAGCCTATAAAGAGCATTTTGACAGGGAGAACTTTGTCAAGAATCTTCTGCTCGATAACCTGCTGCTTGTCGATATCTATAACCGGGCAAAGAAGCTCCACATCGCAACGGAAGCCAAGCGGGTCGTTTTCATCCTGGAGTCCGAGCAGAGCAAGGATTACAGTACTCTGGAGGCGGTCAAAGCGGTTTTTGCGAAATCCAAAAACGATTTCATCACGGCCATTGATGAAAAGAGCATCATTATCATCAAGGAGCTGGAAGAAAAAGACGGGCCGGAAGAGCTCAAAGCCATTGCAAAGTCGATTATCGGTGCTTTGGGCAGGAATGAAAATGAGAGCGCCCATGTTGCTTACGGGAATATGATCCATGAAATCAAGGAAATCTCCCGTTCCTATAAGGAAGCGCGCATGGCCCTTGACGTCGGCAAGATCTTTTTCGGAGACCAGGATGTCATTGCCTACAGCCAGCTGGGCATCGGAAGGCTGATCTATCAGCTGCCGATTCCCCTCTGCAAGATGTTCATCAAGGAGATTTTCGCCGACAAGAGTCCGGAAGACTTCGATCCGGAGACTTATGACACGATCAACAAGTTTTTCGAGAATTCCCTCAACGTGTCTGAAACATCGAGACAGCTGTATATTCACCGCAATACACTGGTTTACAGGCTGGACAAGCTGCAGAAAAGCACCGGTCTCGACCTACGGGTGTTCGATGATGCCATCACGTTCAAAATCGCCCTTATGGTCGTCCGTTATATGAAATATATGGAGACACTGGAGTATTAAGGAGAGCAATAAGGAGGATGATTTATGATCGATCTTGATCGCGTCTCGAAGACGTACGAGAAGGGTCAGGCGGCGGTCGACGAGATTTCACTTCATGTCGATAAGGGTGAATTTGTTTTCGTCGTCGGAGACAGCGGATCCGGAAAATCCACTCTGGTCCGTCTGCTGATGAAGGAACTGGAACCGACACACGGCATCATTACCGTTAACGGGCATGTCCTGAACACCATGAAACATAAGAATGTTCCGGCTTACCGCCGGGAAGTCGGGGTGGTTTTCCAGGATTTCCGTCTTCTCAATGACCGCAACGTCTATGAAAATGTGGCATTTGCACAGCATGTCATCGAGTATCCGTCACGCATGATCCGGAAAAATGTACCGGAGGTCCTGCGTCTGGTCGGACTTGCCGAGAAGTACAAATCCCTGCCGCGTCAGCTGTCCGGCGGCGAGCAGCAGAGAGTCGCGGTGGCCCGCGCCATCGTGAATAAGCCGCAGATCCTTCTGGCCGATGAACCGACCGGAAACCTGGATCCGCGCAATTCTTATGAAATCATGAAGCTTTTGGAAGACATCAACGACAGAGGCACAACGGTTCTTGTCGTAACGCATAATAAGGAACTGGTCAATAAGTTCAAAAAGCGCGTTATTACGATGAGGAGGGGCGTCATCGCGCATGATGAAGAGGAGGGCGAGTACATTGAAGCTTAGTTCCCTCGGATACAACATCAAGCAGGGCCTGAAGAATATCTGGCGCAACCGGATGTTCTCTGTTGCCTCTCTTGTCACCATGACCGCAACGATTTTCCTTTTCGGCGTATTCTTCTCGATACTTCTGAATGTCAATGCAGCCGTCAAGTATTATGAAGAGGATGTAGGCATTTCCGTCTTCTTTAATGAAGGCGTCACGCAGGATCAGATCGACCAGATCGGGAATGAGATCAAGGCCCGGCCGGAGGTTGCGAACATGACCTTTACGTCGGCGGAGGAAGCATGGGAAAAATTCCAGGAGATTTATTTCCCGGATGATCCGGATGCCGCCGCCAGTTTTGTTAAGGGAAATCCCCTGGCAAATGATGCCAGCTATACGGTCACGACAAATAATGTCGAAGACCAGCCGGCGCTGGTCGCCTATATCAAAACGCTCGACGGCGTGCGGAAAGTCAATCAGTCGGATGAAGTCGTCAAGACACTGTCCGGATTCAATACGCTTCTGACGTATGTTTCCGTTGCAATCATTGCCGTGCTGCTGATCGTGGCGATTATCCTGATTTCCAATACGGTCAATGTCGGTATTTCGGTCCGTAAAAATGAAATCGGCATCATGAAGCTGATCGGTGCGACGGACTCTTTCGTCAGAGCTCCGTTCATTGTCGAAGGCGTCATGATCGGGCTGATCGGCTCGGTGATTCCGCTGGTGATTCTTTATTTCACATACAACTGGCTGCTCAACAAGATCGTCACAAGATTCAGTGTTCTGAATTCTCTGTCTTCGATCCTTCTGGGCGTCAATGAAGTCTACCGCTATCTGATCCCGGTCAGCCTGGTTCTCGGACTCGGCATCGGCCTTGCAGGTTCCATCATTACGGTGCGCAGGCATCTGAGGGTGTGAACAGCGGCTGTTCAGTAAAAAGATTGGAGCCATTCCGCTTTGCCGCGGAGTGGCTCTTTGCAGGTTCAGAAGAAAAGCTGTACCGGCAGAAGGCCGGTGAGAGGGGGAAAAACAGATGTCCAGATGTCCGAACTGCGGAGCCAATGCGCGATTTGATATCGCGTCCCAGAAGCTTGTCTGCGACTGGTGCGGCATGTCGATGGATCCGCGGGACTATCAGGAAAAGACGGGAGCAGGGAAAGACACTTACGAGGTAAATGTCTATCGATGCCCGGTGTGCGGAGGAGAACTCAGCAGCACCGACGAAGCGGCAACTGAGTTCTGCAGCTACTGCGGAGCGACGGTCGTTCTGGATAAGCGCCTGGATCAGGAACGGCGCCCGGATCAGGTCATTCCTTTTCAGGTTACGAAAGAAGAATGCAAGGCCGCCTATGGCAGTCTGATGAAAAAGGCTTTTTTTGCACCCTCTGATCTGAAGGACCCGAAGCATATCGACAGTTTCCGCGGAATCTATATTCCGTATCATTCGATTGACTGCAACTATCAGGGGACGGTCGGCGTTCAGGGATATACTTCCCAGACTCACGGCAATACGATTTACAAGGACCATTACCGCTTTGACGTTGATGTCGATGCGGTCAGCGGCGGACACCTGCACGATGCCTCGTCATTCTTCGACGACCGCATCGGCAGAAAGGTTGCTCCTTTTGACGTAATGGACCGTGAAAGAGGATGGCAGGAGAAGCCGTTCTCCACTGCTTATATCAGCGGCTTCTATGCGGATACCCCGGATGTCCCGCCGGAACTGTATTATGACATGACGCGGGCTGAAGCCGATGCGGATGTCTGTGAAGCAGCGACGGAAACGGTGAAGAGGACCAACCCGGAGCAGCTTCTGCAGAACGGAAAAGTGACCTACGAGGATCCGGTGCTGCAGCATTCCTATGTCCGCCCGACATCGGTCCATACCAGAACGGTCATGATGCCGCTGTGGTTCCTTTCCTACCGGTTTAAGGACCGGGTCGCCTACGCGTGCGTAAACGGGCAGACCGGAAAAGTCTTCGCGGACATTCCGATCGATACCCGGAAGATGCTGATTTCTTCGCTGGTCCTGGCAGTTCCGATTTTCTTTCTGCTGGAATGCTTCCTCACCATGACGCCGTGGGCGACGCTGACCTTTGCATCCATCGGCGTCAGTCTGACCCTGATCCTTTACGAAGTCTTCCTCTGGCTTGTGAAGAAGAGAGATGAACATGCGGACGACTACGGCTATCTTTACCGTGAAAACGGAGTTCTGAAAACCAGCAGGGCCGTCAGGACAAAGACAGAAAAGGATAATCAGCGGCGCGACAGCCTGAAATCGCTTTTCCGGGCAAGGACCATCATGACCCTTGTCATGCTGATGATCTTCGTCCCCCCGATCCTTTCCGGCATCAATTTCAATAAAGCTTCGCAGTCCACGGTCTGGATACTCATTTTCCTCGCTGTCAGCATTGTCACGGCAGCGCTGGGCATCAAGAGACAGAAGACGAAGGATCATTACTGGATCCTCGGAATCATGCTCGGCATCCAGCTGGTCTGCTTCCTTATCGCAAAATGGCATCCGATTCAGGACTTTCTGTATTATCTCTGCGCAATTGCAGCTTTCGGAGCCATTCTTTATGCGGAGTTCCGGATCCTGAAGGAATACAACCTCGCCTCGACGAGGAAAATGCCTCAGTTTGAAAGGAGGGGCGGAGATGATCAGGCGTAAAATTGCTGCATCTGTTCTGACCGCCGGACTGCTTGCCGCTTCCTTTGTGCTGAACGCCGTGCCCTGCTTTGCCTGGGACACGGGCTGGAGCAGTTCTGCGACCGGAAATGAAGCTTACATTTCCGACGAAGCGGGACTCATTGATGAAAATGAAAGCAGTGCCCTGAAGGAGACAATGGACCCGCTTACCAAATACGAGAACATTGCTTTCGTTACCACGGACACCAATTATGAGTCGACGGAATCCTATGCAGAAGAGCTCTGCTACAGTCTGTTTAACGGAGACGCCAACAGTTCCGTTTTCCTGATTGATATGGACAACCGGGAAATCTATATCTACAGCGGAAGAGAGGCCCTCCGGACCATCAGCGAGAGCTATGCCTACACGATTACCGACAACACTTACCGCTATGCCTCCAGAGGAGACTACCTCGGCTGTGCCAGGGAGGCTTTCCGCGAAATGCTGGCGGTCTATGAAGGCGGAACCATTTCCCAGCCCATGAAGCATATCGGGAATCTTTTTGCCGCCTTTCTGATTGCCGTCATCGCGAACCTCTGCATTGCACTGATCTATTCTCATGTCGGCGATGCCAGGAATCTGAGCACGGAAAAATATATGACGTACAAAGGACGCGTAAGAGGCATGCAGTACACCTATACCACTGAAGAAGAAGTCTCCAGCAGCAGCGGCGGAGGCGGCGGAGGCAGCGGCGGAGGTGGAGGTGGCGGAGGCGGTGGCGGCGGTGGAGGCGGCCACGGCTTCTGAGAACCGCCTCATAATACAGCGCGAACCATAAAAACGCCGTCCCTGCAGGAGAAGTCAGCCGTACCGCCGTGCCTCTCTGCAAGGGCGGCGATGCTGTATGCGCCGAAACCGTGGCCGGCGCGCCGGCTCTTCGGGATTCCGTTCAGGAAGAAAATGTCTCCTTCGCAGGAGTTCGAAACCTGGATAACAAGCTTTTCGGAGACCATGCCGCAGTTCAGCCGGATCCAGGCATCCTTTGTATCTGCGGCGGCTGTCGCGGCGTTTTCCATGGCATTTGCCAGGAGGATGCACAGGTCGAGCGTCAGGCTTTCATCAAGCTTTTCCGGCACATCGGCATTCACCGCAACATCGATTCCCTGCTTTTCCGCTTTTCGGACGAAGGAGGAAATGGCCAGGTTGACCTGCTCATTCAGACAGTACTGCCGGATGGCGGTATCCTCGATTCCCTTCTGGATCTGGTGAATGGCGCTCCGGATTTCGGCGGTATTCCCCTTTGCGGCGTAATCATCGATCATCTGGAAATAGTGCCGCATGTCATGGCGCAGGATGCGCATTTTCTGCTGCGAATCATGGATTTCCTCCAATCGTTTCTCCGTTTCGGAAGACTGCATTTTCAGCAGGTCCTGCTGCTCATGAAGCGTCAGGACCTGTTCGTTCTGCTTACCGACGACACTGGCCAGGATGCACAGAAGCAGGGAAAGCAGGGTCATGACGAAACCGATGACCAGGATGTTGGATTCCAGCAGAAGATTGGTGTAGACGGTCGTGATATAGGAAAGGGCATAGAAAAGCTCGAAGGGAATCGCCATGATCCACAGGGTCTGATTCCGCTGGCGCAGGAATTCGCGTGCCCTGGGTGTCCAGAAAATCAGCAGCAAAATGAGGAGCGGTATCGTGGCTGCGGTCCTCAGGATGTCCGGCGCCGCTTCCGATCCGGGGAAAAAAACGGCGAGGGCATTTCCGATCCAGTTGCGCGGCACCGTCAGGACGTACGCCGTCAGCAGGGAAAAGAGGGAAGCTGCCGGGGATTTCCTGAAAAAGAAGACGCACAGAAGAAAAAGGGGCAGATGGACGATCAGCGGGTAGGCCCGGAAGATTGCATCGAACCCGAAGGTATTTACCAGAAAAGACTGCACGAGCAGACAGCAAAAAGAGAGACCGGCGACGACCGCCGAATTTTTCCATGTCGGTTTTATTTCCAGACAGGACAGCGTGAGCAGGGTACCATAGACGAGCACGCTGATCAGGTTCAGCACAGTCCAGTTCATGCCATGTCACCTCCCGTCCGGTTTCCGCTTCCCCGCCGTTCCATCGAAAAAGTCATGTATTCCAGATAGGCTTCTTTCACTTCCGCGAAATGTCCCCTTGCAATCGGCACGGATGGGAAACCGCCGGCAACCTGCAGTTCTTTGCCGTCCAGGGAACGGATATGATTCATATTGACGAGGTAGGCGCGGTGCGGCTTCACGAAGCGCGGATCCGAAAGCAGGCGGCCTTCGAGGGAGGCCAGCACGCCCGTCGCTTCCAGCGTTTTACCGCCGATGAGATAATAGACTAATTTATCCTGCCGCGCTTCGACATATTCGATGGCGCCAAGCGGCACGCTGATCAGTGTCCCGCCGCTTTTTACGATCAGTTCATCGGAAGCCTGCTTTTCCCTGAAAGCCATCGCACGGTCCAGCGCCGCAAAAAGCCTGTCGCGGTCTGCCGGCTTCAGAATGTAGTCGAGCGCCCTGACCGAATAGCCTTCCAGGGCGAATTCCGGCGAGCTCGTCAGGAAAATGAGGCAGGCGGTCTCATCCTTCCGGCGCAGATCCTCCGCCAGTTCCATGCCGCTGAGTCCGGGCATGAGGATATCCAGAAGATAGATGTCAAAGCGTTCGCTGCTGTCGAGAACCGGCGAGGCGGCGGCGAAGGACGAGACGGAAACGGGCGTATTCCGTTCCCGTGCATAATCCTGTACCAGCGCGGAAAGTTTTTCCCGGCTGACCTCCTCATCATCGCAGATGGCAAGCTTCACCATGAGGTGTCTCCTTTAAAATAATGATTCCTGCCGCAGATTCTGTGGCAATACCTGCTGAAATCGTGCCGCTGTCCCTGCGGTAATATCTGCTGAAATCTTTCCGCAGTCCCTGAAAAATATTTTCGGTTCTTTCTTTATTGTACCGCTTCAGAAGGCTGAGGCAAATACATTTCAGGGGCAAAAAAGTGCGTTTCGGCGGAAGAGGACGGTGTTCATTTCCCGGAAATGCTATGGTGGAGGCAGGAGAATCCCGGTGAAGGAGGGGCTTTGCCGGAGGCAGGAAAAGAAAGGGCAAGGGTGGATCGGGATGAGAAGGAAAATCTGGAGCGCGGTTCTGACGGTGTGCATGGTGCTGGGGATGATGCCGGCGATGAGCGTGCCCGTGGCGGCGAGCGCTATGATTTATTACACGGTTGGTGAGACAAAGATAGGCAACGACGCCGGGCCGATTGCCTCCGCCACCGGCGACGGCTGGACGTGGACGTACAGCGGCGGCGCGGGTACGCTGACCCTCACCGACGCCTATATCAAGGGCGCGGACAGCAGCGGCAGAAGCTACGGCGCGTGCCTGCCCGCCGATACCACCATCGTGCTCAACGGCGACAGCACCATTGCAAGCGGGACAGGAAGCGATTATTGCGTAGCTGTTTACTGTGACGGCGCGCTGACGATTGAGGACGATTCCGGCACTGAGGGCGTCGGGTCGCTGACCGCTGTAGGCGGCAAGAGCAGTTATGGCGACAGCATGGGACTGGAGGTAAACGACACCCTCACAATTAATTCCGGCAGGGTGACAGGACTCGGCGGTACAGCATATAATTCCAGTTACGGTATCTATGCGCCAACTCTTAAAGTCAGCGGCAGCGCCGATGTCACCGGCATTGCGGGCACGGCAAATCTCTATGCTTCCCGCGGCGTGTTCTGCAATCACAGCGCAAGTGTAGAAGGCAGCCTGACCGCCGTGGGAGCTTACGCCAATGGTAGCATCAGTGGTAGCGATTCGTTTGGGATTGAGACATATAATTCCCTTACCGTCTCCGGCGGCACAGTTGTCGCGCAGGGCGGCAAAAGCACAAACCGCGACAGCTATGGCGTGCGTGTCGACAGCGGCACAGTCGCACTGACCGCCGGCGGACTGCTGGTCGCGTCCAGCGGCGAGGTCAGCGACGAGAAGACGTCTCAGGCTCTGAATAAAGCACCGACAGGCGGCACGCTGCTCACCGGTGCGCAGGCCGAAAAATTCGCCGTGTACGGCGACAGTGCGACGTACACGAACAATATCCGCACCTCTACGCTGGACTTGAGCAATAACAAAACAAGCAGCGTATGGTCGAACAGTACAAACAGCAGCGGCTGGAAGTGGGACTATGCTGAAACCGGCTCTACCCTCACCCTCAAAAACATGATCATCGTCGGTACGAATGAAGCTGAATCGGGAAAAGGCTCTTTCGGAATTCAGGGAGGGGAAAACATCAGCATCGTCTATGAGGGCGTGAACGTCGTCTGCGGCGGCACGTCTGCAAGCGGCGACAGCTGCGGCATTATGGATGAAGTGAGTGGTGAGGTTGGGCTTTCGCTCAGCGGCAACGGAACGCTTGTCGCTCTTGGCAGACAGGCCGGCGACAGCAGCTGCGGCGTTCAGCTGTTAAACCCTGAAGAGGACGATACTGGAAGTCTGAAGGTCAGCAGTGGAAAGGTCATCGCCCTTGGCGGAGAGGCCGGGGAAAGTGAAGATGCCGGCAGTTGGGGTCTGAGCGCATCAAAAAAGATTCAAATTGTGGGCGGCGATGTTACCGCTGTTGGCGGAGCAGCAGGCGACGGCAGCCTTAGCTCCGGCGCTGCAGCAGGCGCCGGAATTTCCGTGAGCAGCGGACAGCTTGTTGCCGTGGGCGGCTATGCCTCCGGCACAGGCAGCGTCAGCGCGGGCACTTACTCCTACGGTACGACAACATTTTCCGGCAGCGCAAATGTTGTCGCCGCGGGCGACGGCTACGGTGTTGCCACTTATTCGGTCACTTACAAAGAAGAAGATCCGGTCATAACTCCTGCCGATTTTCAGCTTGGCACAAACACTTCGGACACCGTGACCCTCACCGCCATGGGCGGCACCGGCGCGGCAAACGGTAAAGCAACCACAACGGTACCCGACAAGGCTGCACTCTGCGACGGCGGCACCCGAACGACCGCCGGCTCCGCCGTGCGCTTCCGGCTGGGCGACCCGATCATTACCGTGACGCATGACGGAATTGATTATACAGGCTACGGCGACTTTGCCGACGGCTGGAACGATGCGGTGGGTAACGACAACAATGAAAACACCGCCGTCAAGCTCCTCGCCGACTGGAAGGCGACGTATGAAAGCAGTCATTCCACCAGCCTTGGCAGCGGCGTCGGATTTTATGACGGAACGACTGGAAGCAGTGAGGGCTCCATTTGCGTTCCTACTGGCAAGTATATTACCCTCGACCTGAACGGCTTTACCATCGACCGAAATCTGAGCAAACCCTGTGACAGCGGCTACTGCGGCTGGGTCATCGCCAATCTCGGCACCCTGACCATACGCGACAGCGGCACCGGCGGCACCATTACAGGCGGCTATACGGGATGCAACTTGTCCGACAGCAAGAACGGCGGCGGCATCTATAACGCGGGTACCCTTACGCTCTCGGGCGGCACTATTACCAAAAACGCCGACGGCGAGAAGGGCGGCGGCGTTTACAACGCGGAGAATGCATCCTTCACCATGACCGGCGGTAACATCAGCGCGAATATTGCCGCGACGGGTAAGGGCGGCTACACCTGCGGCGGCGGCGTTTACAACGACGGGACCTTTACCATGACCGGCGGCGAGATCAGCGGCAACTACTCCTGCGACACCGCAAACGAAGACGGCGGCGGCGTATATAACGCCGGAACCTTCACGGTCGGCGGCACGGCGAAGATCACCGGCAACGTCGCCAAGGCGGTCTATGTTTACAGAACAAATTCCGCCTCCGGCGGCGTGACGGACAACGTCTATCTGCCAGCCAACAAGACCATCACCTGCTCGGCGACAGCACCATTGACGAGCGGTGCGTCCATCGGCGTGACGACGGCCGGCACACCCGTTTCGGGCACTACCGTCAACATCACCGGCGAAAGCAGCGCCGATTACAGCGGTTATTTCCACAGCGACAAATCCTACCGCGTTCAGAACAGCGGTAACGGTTCTAATCAGGTCGTACAGCTGGCGGCGATGCCCGGTGCAGGCATTTTCGGCGCGAAATTTTACCAGCCGCAGCTCTGGGACTGCCAGCGTTCGCCCGCGTTTCCGGTGGCGGGCCGCAGCTTCCGCCTTTCCGGGCTGAAAGCGCCCTATGACGAAAATCTGCGCAAGGTGAGCTTCGCCGCCCCGGCGAGCGACTATGTGACGTTTGAATATGTCAAAGACGTCTCGGCACTTGACCCGGCGACGCAGACGCGCATCGTCAATTCCCTGAAACGCTACACCGGCGCGTCGGAGGACAGCATCAAGGCCGCCGCCGTGGTAAATGAAATACTGCACAACTCGAGCGGGACGACCGAGCTCTCCTCCATCGGTCTCGTCTGGGCGCTGGGAAGCGACGGCTTCCTCTACACCGCCATGGACGGCGCGTTCAAGTATTCCGGCGGCGTCGGTACCTATGTGACCTTTGCCGCCCACAAGACCGGCGACAGCATCATCTACACACCGGACAAGACCGAACCGTACACAAAAGATGAAATCACAGACGATGAAAACAAGCTCGCGCCGGAGGACGGCACTCCGACAGTGCCAGCAGCCGTGACCTATCAGGAGCTGATCAAAGTTGTGGACGGCAGCGGGACGGCGGTCAGCGGCGCGGCGGTCACGATTACAAAAGAAGACAACACGTATTCCGGCACGACCGACACAAATGGCTATGTGCAGTTCACAGGCCTGCCAGAGGAGGATGTTGACAAAGCGACTGTGCAGAGCGGCAGTTTTAAAACGCTGACTTATAACTCGGTTGGCAGCCCCGAAGCGGTTTTGATCTATACAAATCCGGGCAGTGAAGGCGACGGCAACCAGCAGAACAAGGTGACCGTCACTGTCAGTACAACGGGCAGCGGCACCGTGAACTGCATCGGCGCGGGCACGACCACAAATGGTATGGCCTACAGCCTGACCAAAGGCGACACGGCCCGCTTCATCTTCAAGCCGGACAGCGGGTACAAGGTGACTAGCGTTACGTGGAATGGCGCTGAACAGTCGGCCGCCGTCACAGACGGATACTTCAGCTCAGAAGTCACAGCAGACGGCACGCTGACCGTGACCTTTACGCCGTATGCTCAGAAGTCCATCTTCGACATCAAATACACTACGGCGGAGGTCTTCGACGTCCAGCGCTCCCCGGCCTTCCCGGACACGGGGGACAGCTCCATTTGCTTCTCGTGGCTGGACGAACCCTATGACACGAACCTTGACCATATCACGCTCGGCACGGGCGAGTACATCAAGTTCGACAAGGTGAGCTCCGTCGAGACCGCCGGAAAGACGACGGCATACACCGAATCCCTGCAATATTGGACGGACGCACAGAATATTTCCACCGCCGCGCTGGTGGAGGAAAACGTCTATAATACCAGCGGAAAGGTCAAAACCCTCGGCACCGGCCTCATCTGGTGCTATAACGACCCGGCCAAGGGCTTTCTGTTCACGACGATGGACGGCGTCCTGGGCGACTGCGGCGGCGTGGGCAGCTATGTCAGCTTCAACGCCCTGCGCTACGGCTCGTCCGTCACGCAGCTCACAACGAGCGCCGAGCCGCTGCAGTGGGAAACCAGCTGGTCAGCCGGAACGGTGGATGACAGCACCGACCCGAAGGGACAGCCGGAAAACCCCGACGGCGACACCATTGACGACACGCAGGACGTCACCTTCGACTTCGCCGGCAAGGTACTCAAAGAGAGCGACAAATCGGCCGTCGCAGACGCCGACGTCACCCTTACATGGGGCGGAACGGACTATGAGGCGACCACCGACACGAACGGACGCTTCGTCGTCTCCGGACTGCCCTACGCTGAAAACGGGGACTACACAGCGAAGATCGACGGCAAGACCTTCACCGGCGAGTTGCCCGATCTGGGCGGCGTCGAAAACAGCAAGACGCGCACGGCGTCCCTCACCGCGCCCGAGATCGTGTTCCTGCTCCCGTCGAGCGGGACGACCGGCACCGTGGCGACGCCGCACACGATCACCGTCACCAAGACCGGCAGCGGCAGCGTTTCGCCTGCCGGGACAGTTCAGGTCAGCGAGGGCGGCAGCGCCAGAATCGGCTTTGCTCCGTCCAGCGGCTATACGCTCAGCAAGGTCGAAATTGACGGCACCGCGAACGCGGATGCGAAAACAAACGGTTACTATAAGTTCACAGGCGTGACGGACGATCATACCGTTGCGGTGACTTTTACCGCCAATAGCACCCCCGGTCCCGTGAATCCTCCGTCGACCCCGACCCCCACGCCTCCGGCAAATGTACCTGACCGCATCGGCGGCGATGACCGCTACGATACGGCGTCGAAGATCACGGAGCAGGCTTTCCCGGACGGGGCCATCGAGGCCATCGTGGCGACCGGAGAGGATTTCCCGGACGCGATGTGCGCGGCCGGCCTGGCCGGGCTTTACAACTGCCCGATCGTTATCACGAACACGGATACGCTGAACGAGACATCGGAGAACCTTCTGAAGAAACTCGGGACGACGAATGCCCTGGTGCTGGGCGGGACGGGAGCCGTTTCTGAAAATGTGGAAGAAAGACTCAGCACGGAGGTCACGACGGGCGGCGTGAACCGGATCGGCGGCACCGACCGGATCGCGACAGCGCTGAAGATCGCAAAGTCAGCACCATTTGACAAGGCCGGGACGGCCATCGTCGTGAACGGGTCGCGGGCGGCAGATGCGCTGAGCATCGCACCGTATGCCTACAGCGACAAGGACCCCATGTTCCTGACGTCCGCGGACGGCACCCTCGATCCGGAATCATTTGCGGAAGCTTCGAAGTATGCAAGAATCCTGATCGTCGGCGGCACGGGGGTCGTCACCGTCGCGACGGAAGATGCGCTGAAGGCTGCGGTCGGTGCGGAGAATGTGACGCGTCTCGGCGGCGCGAACCGGTACGATACCTCCGCGATCGTGGCGTCCACGCTTTTTGACAGCTATGTCGGGACAGCATTTGCGTCGGGACGCGACGGCTCCTATACGGATGCCCTGACGGGCGCGGTCCTCTGCGGACAGAAGGACGTCCCGCTCATCCTGGTAAGCGAAACGGCATCGGAGTCTTCCGGGATCCTGTCCGATATGAAGTCGGCCGGGGTGACGGCAGGAGACCTGTTCATCCTGGGCGGCACGGCCGCCGTCAGCGACGATACGGTCGCGGCGATCGTGAAGGCGCTCGGCTGAGAGATGTTCGATTCATCAGTGCAACTTCATGCAGTGACAGTTCAGGGCATCCTTCCATTCGGGATGCCCTGAAACTTTATCCGTCCGTGCGTCAATTTTGACACCTGTGCCATAAGATTGGTATAATACAGAACATGGATAAGGAAGAAAAACAAACTGAAGAAACTGAAGATGAAGAGGAATCAGATCCGGGAAAATCTGTAAAAACAATCCGTTTCGGCAGCGGCGAACATGACCTGATCATCGGTTTCCTGATTGGGGTGCTGGCAGCAGGAGCCGTCGCCGGCATGATTATCTGGTCGATGAAGACGACATCAAAGGAAGCAGTCGTCGGCAGTCTCATTTCCGAAGAGGCCCTTACCTCTGCGACTTCCGAAGACATCGAGAACGGGAAATATACCGGCATGGTCGAGGCGCTGGACGATTCCTACGCCGCTTACTATACGCCTGAGCAGACCGAATCAAATGCTCAATCCACGAGCGGCACCTACGCCGGCATCGGCATCGGCGTCTCGAAGGATGAGTCTACGGGCAACCTGCTTGTCTCTTATATTTATCCGGGGTCGCCTGCGGAAGCGGGAGGTCTCCTGAGCGGAGACTTCATTACGGAACTGAACGGAACGGCGGCCAGTGGCATGACCCTGGAGGAAGTGTCTTCGATGATCGCGGCAAACGATGGGAAGGAAATGACCCTTACCGTCCTGCGCGGAACGGAAACGCTTTCCCTGAAGGTGACGCCGGGCCAGGTGGAAATCGAACTGGTCTCCCATGAAATGAAAGCCGGCAGCATCGGTTACATCCTCATTCCGGAATTCGTCAGGACGACGCCGGACCAGTTTGCCGAGGCGCTTTCGGACCTCAAGTCACAGGGCATGAAGAAACTCATCATCGACCTGAGGAATAATCCCGGGGGTCTGGTCGACGCGGCAGCGGGCTGCCTGGACAAGATCCTGCCGGCGGGCCTTGAAGTCTATACCGTGGAAAAGGACGGAAGCCGTACAGACTACAATTCAAAGGGCGAGGATCCGCTGACGATCCCGCTGGTGCTGCTGGTGAACGGAAATACAGCGAGCTCTGCGGAAATCTTCACGGGAGCCTGCCGCGACCGGCTGTCCTGCACCGTCGTCGGGGAAAAGACCTACGGCAAGGGAATCGTGCAGACGACAACGACCCTGGCGGACGGCAGCAGCATAAAATTCACGACTGCGCATTATTACACGCCGAACGGAATGGACATCAGCGGCAACGGCATCACGCCGGACACCGTGGTGGCGCTTGCGGACGGGGCGAAGCCGGATACATCGGATACGGATACGCAATTTATGAAAGCGATGGAGTGAACCATGGAGTTTAAACTGCATTCTGAATATCAGCCGACAGGCGACCAGCCGAGAGCCATCAAAGAACTGGTCGACGGCTTCCGTGCGGGAAATCAGGCGGAAACGCTGCTCGGCGTGACCGGTTCCGGCAAGACCTTTACGATGGCAAATGTCGTGACAGCCCTGCAGAAACCGACGCTTGTCATTGCGCACAACAAGACGCTTGCGGCGCAGCTCTATTCGGAATTCAAGGAATTCTTTCCGGAGAATGCGGTTGAATACTATGTCAGCTATTACGATTATTACCAGCCCGAGGCCTATGTCCCTTCGTCGGATACTTACATCGCGAAGGATTCCGCGGTAAATGATGAAATCGACAAGCTGCGCCTTTCGGCGATCTCTTCCCTCGCGGAGAGGAAAGACGTGCTGATCGTCTCCTCCGTATCCTGCATTTACGGAATCGGCGCGCCGGATGACTATATGAATATGATGGTTTCGGTCCGTCCTGGCATGAACAAAGAACGCGACGTTCTGATCCGCGAACTGATCGACATGCAGTACGAGAGAAATGAGATAGACTTTCACCGCGGAACATTCCGCGTGAAGGGCGATACGGTGGAAGTCATTCCTGCCGATGAAAATGAATTCGCGGTCCGCATCGAATTTTTCGGCGATGAGATCGACCGCGTGACGCAGATCGATACGCTGACCGGTGAGATCAAATCGGAACTCAGCTATGCCCCGATTTATCCGGCATCCTTCTATGTGGTGCCGCAGGACAAGATGAACGAAGCCTGCGATGCCATTGAGAAGGAACTGGCGGAAAGAGTCGCCTATTTCAAGAGCGAGGACAAGCTTCTGGAAGCGCAGCGCATCAAGGAACGCACCGATTTCGATGTGGAAATGATGCGTGAGACAGGTTTCTGTTCCGGCATCGAAAACTACTCGCGGCATCTGACCGGAAGGAAAGAAGGACAGCCGCCGTATACGCTGATGGATTATTTCCCGAAAGACTTCCTTCTGATCATTGATGAATCGCACAAGACCGTACCGCAGATCGGTGCGATGTATCACGGCGACCAGAACCGGAAGAAGACGCTGGTCGATTTCGGATTCCGTCTGCCCTCTGCAAGGGACAACCGCCCGCTCAGCTTTTCCGAGTTTGAACAGAGAGTGGATCAGGTGATGTTCGTTTCCGCAACGCCGGGCGACTATGAAAAAGACCATGAAATGCTTCGTACGGAACAGATTATCCGGCCGACCGGCCTGCTGGATCCGGATGTCGAGGTGCGTCCGGTGAAGGGACAGATCGACGATCTGGTCAGCGAGGTCAATAAGGAAGCTGCGGACCACCACAAAGTCCTGATTACGACCCTGACGAAACGGATGGCCGAAGATCTTACGGATTACATGAAGGACCTGGGAATCCGCGTGCGCTACCTGCATTCGGACATCGATACGCTTGAGAGAACGGAAATCATCCGCGACATGCGGCTCGATGTTTTCGATGTGCTGGTCGGAATTAATCTTCTGAGAGAAGGACTGGATATTCCGGAGATTACGCTGGTAGCAATTCTCGATGCCGACAAGGAAGGTTTTCTGCGTTCTGAAACATCGCTGATCCAGACCATCGGGCGTGCTTCCCGGAATTCGGAAGGCCATGTCATCATGTATGCGGATGTCATGACGGATTCGATGAAAAAAGCCATTGAGGAAACAAAACGGCGCCGGCTGATTCAGCAGAAGTATAATGAAGAAAACCATATCACGCCGACGACGATTAAGAAGAGCGTAAGGGACTTGATTTCCATTTCGAAGGAAGTAGCCAAGACGGAGAAGACGCTGGCCAAGGATCCGGAATCGATGAGCCGGGACGAACTGCAGGAACTGATCGGCAAGATCGAGAAGCAGATGAGGGCGGCTGCTGCAGAGCTGAATTTCGAAATGGCTGCCGAGCTGCGTGACAGGATGGCGGATCTCAAAAAAAATCTGGATGATGCGGACGATGCGGAAAGCCGGATCCGCAGGGCTTATGCAAAGAAGCCTGACACTTACACGAAGCAGAGCTATGGAAACAGACATGCTTCCTATGATCAGAAAAGACATCATAACCGCGGGGGGAAAGCCTGATGAGCGGAAATATGTGCGAGTCGTGCGCTAACTATGTGTACGATGAAGAAGATGATGATTTTTTCTGCAATGCGGACATGGATGAGGATGAATACAGCCGCTTCCTGACCTCGAAGGATTCCTGTCCGTTTTACCGGAATGACAATGAATATGAAGTCGTAAAGCACCAGAACTGAAAAACGTCTTCTCCTGTAGGCGGCAGGCATATGAGACTGCCGGCTGTCCGGAGGCAGAGAAAAAAGCAGGGTTCCGTTTCTTCCGGACGGATCCCTGTTTTTTTGAGGGAAAATACTTGACATCTTTCAGGGGGGAGAGTATAGTAGCGGTAAAGATGTTAGCACTCAATAACATCGAGTGCTAATCGGAGAGGAGAACATCCGTGGGAGATGAACTGGACGCCAGGAAGCTGACAATCCTGAAGGCAATCATCCGGAATTATCTGGAAACCGGAGAGCCGGTGGGCTCGCGCACGATTTCCAAATACACCGAACTGAAGCTTTCTTCCGCGACAATCCGGAACGAGATGTCGGATCTGGAAGAGATGGGATACATTGTCCAGCCGCATACCTCCGCAGGACGGATTCCTTCCGACAAGGGATATCGGTTCTATGTTGACCAGCTGGTCAACGAGAAAACGCAGCAGGTCACGGCAATGAACTCGCTGATGATTGCCAAGACAAACCGCATGGAGGAAATCCTGAAACAGGTCGTCCGAATGCTGGCGAACAATACGAATTATACGACGATGATTTCATCGCCTTCCTATAAAAGAAACAAAGTGAAGTTCATCCAGCTTTCGAAGCTGAATGAGAATCAGATCCTTGACGTGGTCGTCATCGAAGGCAACATCGTCAAGAACCATATCCTGGACCTGACGACGACAATCACGGACGAACAGGTTCTCAAAATGAACCTGCTTCTCAACACAAGGCTCAACGGTCTTTCCCTTGCGGATATCAACCTCGGACTCATTTCCAACATCAAGGAAGAGGCGGGGGACCACAGCGAGATCGTATCCGATGTCCTGGATTCCATCGCGGATGTCATCCGGGCGGAGACCGACGAGGATATGGAAATCTACACCTCCGGCGCGAACAACATTTTCAAGTATCCGGAGCTGGCCGACAGCAAGAAGGCCGCACAGCTGATTTCAACGCTGGAAGAAAAAGACGTCCTTGCCGATTTTGTCAAGAAGTCCGAAGAAGACGAAACGGCAGACGGCGAGAATACGGGCATTCAGGTTTACATCGGAGATGAGACCCCGGTTGAGTCGATGAAAGACTGCTCCGTCGTGACAGCCACTTATGAGCTGGGGGACGGGATGCAGGGAACCATCGGTATCATCGGACCGAAGCGGATGGATTATGAGAAAGTCATGAGCAACCTGAAGCTGTTTAAAGAATCGCTGAGCGATATTTTTAAGAAGGAAGATAAAACGCAGGAGAAATCAAAAAAGCCGCGCAGCGGAACAAAAAAGAATAAAACGGAAAGCGAGGCAGACGGATAAAATTGGATAGCGAAAAAGATACGGCGGAAAAGGAAAAAACCGAAACCGCCGCCGGAAAAGAAGAGAATCAGGAAGAAATGAAAACAAAGGAAGGCGCTGAATACGAATCGGAAGCCGCCGGAGAAAAGGCGGATCAGACGGAAAAAGCAGAAGCTGAAAAGGCCGGAGCAGAAAAGACCGAAACCGGAAAAGCCGAAGCCGAAAGCGCCGAAGCCGAAAAAGCGAAAACAGAATGCGGGGAGAAAAAAGAAAAAACCGCCGAAGATTCCGCAGGAAATAATGAAGAGGCCGGGGATGAGGAAGACGACGAAAAGAAATCCCGTTTCGGCCGTAAGCAGAAGAAGGAGAAGAAGGAACTCGAAAAGAAAGACGAGCAGATCGCTTCCCTGACGGACAGGCTTCAGAGATCCATGGCGGAGTTCGACAATTACCGCAAGAGGACGGAAAAGGAAAAGAGCTCGATGTACGGAATGGGTGCCAGGGACGTCGTCGAGAAGATTCTTCCGGTCGTTGATAATTTTGAACGCGGCTTCACCCAGGTCGCGGATGATGATAAAGAAGATCCATTCGTTCTGGGAATGGAAAAGATCTACAAACAGTTCCAGACGACTCTGAACGATCTCGGGGTCACCCCGATCGATGCGGTCGGAAAGCCTTTCGATCCGAACCTGCATAATGCAGTCATGCATGTGGAGGATGATACTCTCGGTGACAGCGTGGTCGTCGAGGAACTGCAGAAAGGATATATGTACAAGGATTTGGTTGTAAGGCACAGCATGGTAAAGGTAGCAAACTGATCCGCAGGAGATCAGAACCAGTATATTCATTCAGGAGGAAACAGCAATGAGCAAGATTATCGGTATCGATTTAGGAACAACAAACAGCTGCGTGGCTGTTATGGAAGGCGGACAGCCGGTCGTCATCCCGAACTCAGAGGGATCCAGGACGACACCGTCCGTAGTGGCATTTACAAAGAGCGGCGAGAGACTGGTCGGCGAACCGGCCAAGAGACAGGCCGTCACGAACTCCGAGAATACGATTTCCTCGATCAAGAGGAAGATGGGCACGAACGACAAGGTGACAGCCGGCGGCAAGAGCTATACGCCGCAGGAAATCTCCGCCATGATCCTGCAGAAGCTGAAAGGCGATGCAGAGAATTATCTGGGAGAGAAAGTAACGGAAGCCGTCATCACGGTTCCGGCTTATTTCAATGACTCACAGCGCCAGGCAACCAAGGACGCCGGCAAGATTGCCGGTCTGGATGTCAAGCGTATCATCAACGAGCCGACGGCAGCAGCCCTGGCTTACGGACTGGATAATGAAAAAGACCAGAAGATCATGGTCTACGATCTCGGCGGAGGCACTTTCGATGTCTCCATCATCGAAATCGGAGACGGCGTCATCGAGGTTCTTGCCGTCAACGGCGACAGCCACTTAGGCGGCGATGATTTTGATAATGTCATCACGAATTACATGATCCAGGATTTCAAGAGCAAGGAAGGCGTTGATCTTTCTGTCGACAAGATGGCTCTCCAGAGACTGAAAGAGGCAGCTGAAAAGGCCAAGAAGGAACTTTCCACCGCGACGACGACAAATATCAATCTTCCGTTCATTACCGCAACGGCAGACGGACCGAAGCATTTTGATATGGATCTGACACGTGCAAAATTCGATGAACTGACCCATGAACTTGTCGAGAAGACCGTTGAACCGGTTCAGAAAGCACTTAAGGATGCCGGACTTACGTCAAATGATCTTTCCAAGGTCCTGCTGGTCGGCGGGTCCACGCGTACGCCGGCAGTTCAGGAACGCGTCAAGACTCTGACAGGCAAAGAGCCGAGCAAGACCCTGAACCCGGATGAGTGTGTCGCAGTCGGTGCTTCCATCCAGGGCGGCAAGCTGGCAGGCGATGCCGGCGCAGGGGATATCCTTCTGCTCGATGTCACACCGCTTTCACTTTCCATCGAAACAATGGGCGGCGTTGCGACAAGGCTGATTGAAAGAAACACGACGATTCCGACCAAGAAGAGCCAGATCTTCTCAACGGCAGCGGATAACCAGACAGCAGTCGACATCAATGTCCTGCAGGGCGAGCGTCAGTTCGCGGCAGACAACAAATCACTCGGCCAGTTCCGTCTGGACGGGATCCCGCCTGCAAGACGGGGCATCCCGCAGATCGAGGTTACATTCGATATTGATGCGAACGGCATTGTGAACGTATCCGCCAAGGATCTGGGCACAGGCAAGGAACAGCATATCACGATAACGGCATCTTCCAATATGTCCGACGGAGATATCGACAAGGCAGTCAAGGAAGCTGCCCAGTACGAGGCGGAAGACAAGAAGCGCAAGGAAGGCATCGATACAAAGAATGAAGCAGACTCCCTGGTATTCCAGACGGAGAATGCGATGAAGGAAGCCGGAAGCAAGCTGGATGCATCCGACAAGTCAGCCGTAGAAGCAGATCTTCAGTCACTGAAGGATCTGATTGCCAAGGCAAATGCCAACCAGGGACCGATGTCCGATCAGGATATCGCCGATCTCAAGGCTGCCAAGGACAAGCTGATGGAAAGTGCACAGAAGCTGTTTGCAAAGATGTATGAACAGACCGCATCCCAGAACGCAGGCGGAGCCCAGGGAGGCCCGGGACCGCAGGCTGGTCCGGGACCGCAGGCAGGCCCGGATATGGGCGGCGCCGCAGGCGGTGCGTCCGGTACGGCAGGCGGAAATGATGACAATGTCGTCGATGCGGATTACAAGGAAGTATAAACAGAAATCATAAAATCAGGCCTCCCCTGCAAAGGGGGAGGCTTTTGGAGTTAAAGATGGCAGAGAAAAGAGACTATTATGAAGTGCTCGGAGTCGAGAAGAATGCATCCGAGGACGACCTGAAAAAAGCATACAGACAACTGGCGAAGAAGTATCACCCGGATATGAATCCGGGCGATCAGAATGCCGCTGAAAAATTCAAGGAGGCATCCGAGGCGTATTCGGTTCTTTCCGATCCGAAAAAACGTCAGCAGTATGACCAGTTCGGACATGCCGCTTTCGAACAGGGAGGAGCCGGAGGCTTCGGCGGTTTCGATTTCAACACCCAGGATATGGGAGATATCTTCGGCGATCTGTTCGGCGATCTGTTCGGCGGCAGATCTTCTTCAAGGTCATCGAGAAACGGTCCGATGAGAGGAACCAACCTCCGCACGTCCGTTACGATTACTTTTGAAGAAGCTGTTTTCGGCTGCGAAAAAGAGATCGAACTGAATCTTAAGGACGTCTGCCCGACCTGCGGAGGCTCCGGAGCGAAAAAGGGCACGCAGCCGGTAACCTGCCCGAAATGCAATGGTACCGGACGGGTGGTCATGCGCCAGCAGAGCCTGTTCGGCATGATGCAGACCGAAGCGGTCTGTCCGGACTGTCACGGAACCGGAAAGATCATCAAAGAGAAATGTCCGGACTGCAAGGGCACCGGTTTCATTTCCAGCAGGACCAAGATCAAGGTTGCCATTCCGGCCGGTATTGACAATGGCATGAGCGTCCGGATCCGAGACAAGGGCGAGCCGGGCATGAACGGCGGTCCGAGAGGGGACCTGATGGTCGAAGTGCGCGTCCTGTCTTCGCCGGTTTTCCAGAGAGAGGACGTCAATCTGTTCTCTGTGGTGCCGATTTCCTTTACACTGGCGGCGTTAGGCGGTAAGATGAGGATAAAGACTGTTGACGGCGAAGTTGAATACGAAGTGAAAGCGGGAACACAGACAAACACAAGGATCCGGCTGAAAGGCAAGGGTGTGCCTTCCGTTCACAACCGCGGCAAGCGGGGCGACCATTATGTGACGCTGGTTGTCGAGGTGCCGACACGTCTGACAAGAGAACAGAAAGCGGCGCTTCAGGAATACGAAAGAGTGAGTGCCGGAAGGTAACAGTTGTATGGCGATTACCATTGTCTTCACGCAGCTCTGCGTGCTGATGACGTTTTTATTACTCGGCTTTTTTACAAAGAAAAAAGGATATATCCACGACATCGGCGTCAAGGACCTGTCGTGGATTGTCATCAATATCGGGAATCCCTGTCAGATTCTGTCATCGGTTCTGAACACGGATGTCGTTTCTGACAAGGGGCCCATCATAGAAATGTTTATCGTCAGCATTCTGACCTACGGAACGCTGATGGTGATAGGCCTTTTCATGGGAGTCCTTGTCAGGGCTCCGAAACACGAACGCAAAGTCTATAACATGATGACGGTCTTCGGAAACCTGGGCTTTGTCGGTCTGCCGCTTGTGCAGGCTGTCTACGGGGCCGGGGCTGTCCTGTATGTCGTGGATTTCATTCTGGTCTACAATATCCTGATGTTCTCTTACGGAACTTTTGTCCTGCGTCCGGAAGACGGGGAGAAAAACAGCGGTCTGCTGAAGAATCTGATGAATCCGGGCTTCATCGCATCGATCGTCACCATCATTTTCTTTTTCTTTGATATCCGCCTGCCTGCCTATTTCCAAAGCGTGACGCTTTACGGCGGGGAAATCGTCGTAGCCCTTGCCATTTTTACAATCGGTGCAAACCTTGCCGATCTGAAGATGAAGGAAGTCGTGAACGATCCCCACGTCTGGTCATTTATCGTGATCCGGCAGATGATTCTCCCGGTCTGTTTCCTGCTTGTTCTGAAACTTTTTATTCACGACACGGTGCTCCTCGGAACCTATGCAGTGGTTCTGTCCGTACCGGTGGGTAATGTCGTGTCGATGGTTGCCAATAAAAACGGACTGGATGTCAGAACCATTACGAAGGGTACGGTCCTGACGACCGTGCTTTCGGTCCTGACCATTACGTTCGTTACATTTTTCGTTTAACAGGAGAAGCCTATGAAGTGGATGAAGTATTCGGTCCGTACGACCGAAGAAGCGGAAGACCTGGTCAGCGGCGCACTCTATGATCTCGGCATCGATTCCGTGGAAATCACGGACAAGCGGCCTCCTTCGGCAGAAGAGCAGGCGGGACTTTTCGGGGATGTGGTTCCGGATATGCCTGCCGACGATCATCTTGCCGATATCGCCTTTTACGTCGATGCGGATCAGGACCAGGAGGAAATCCTTCTCCGGGTGCGCAGTGCCCTGGAGGATCTGAAAAAGTATTCGGACATCGGAAGCTGCGACATCAGCACTTCCGAGACCAGGGATGAAGACTGGGTCAATAACTGGAAGAAATATTTCCACCAGTTCCGTGTGGAGGATATTCTGATCGTCCCGACCTGGGAAAAGGTGCCTGACTCTGCCGGTGCCTCACTCGTCCTGCGCATCGATCCGGGAACAGCGTTCGGGACCGGGAAGCATGACACGACGCAGCTGGCGATCAGGGCCCTGAAGAAAAACATCCGGAAAGGAGACCGCCTGCTGGATATCGGAACCGGCTCGGGAATTCTCGGGATTGTCGCTTTGAAATACGGAGCGGATTTCGTCTTCGGAACTGACATCGATATCAATGTGCTTCCGGCTGTCCATGACAACCTGGTGAAGAATCAGCTTCCGGAAGAACGCTTTCAGACTGTGATCGGAAACATCATCGATGATCCGAAAACCCAGAGCGAAGCCGGAGACGGGTATGATATCGTGACGGCCAATATCATTGCGGAAATACTGGTGAAGATCACGCCGGAAGTTCCGAAGCATCTGAAGAAAGGCGGAATCTTTATTCTCTCGGGAATTCTGAGCGACCGCGAGAAGATGGTGACGGATGCCCTTGCAAAAGCCGGGATGGAAGTCCTTTCCGTCGGGCATATGGGCGACTGGTCCGGAATGACGGCAAGGCTTCTGTGATGTCCTCTGAACGTTTCTTGACATCGATTCTTCGGAGTCTTACACTGACAGTGCAGTAAAGAAAGGCTGAAAATGAACCGTTTTTTCATTGATTCCGGACAGATCGCAGACGGCCGTCTTCTGATCAGCGGCGAGGATGTCAATCATATCCGGAATGTCCTCCGGATGAGGCCCGGAGAGGATCTGGAAGCGGCGGATGAGAACGGCATGGTGCATACCTGCCGTATCCGCACCATTTCCCCGGATGAAGTCGATGCCGAAGTGCTTTTTTCGGAAGAAAGCGAAGTGGAGCTGGCAAATCCGATTTATCTCTTTCAGGGGCTCCCGAAATCTGATAAGATGGAACTCATCATCCAGAAGGCCGTGGAACTGGGCGTGAAGGAAATCATCCCGGTCTCCACCAGAAGAACCGTCGTGAAGCTGGATGAGAAGAAAGCTTCTTCGAGGACGGCAAGGTGGCAGGCAATTTCGGAAGCGGCGGCCAAGCAGAGCAAGCGGGCGTGCATACCGAAAGTCAGGGAACCGGTCCGGTTCACGGAAGCCCTGAAGGAAGCCGGGCAGCTGGATGTGCTTATGATTCCGTATGAGATGGCCAGGGATATGGACGATACGAAAAAGTTCCTGTCGGAAATCAGGAAGGGACAGAGCATCGGCGTCTTCATCGGGCCCGAAGGGGGCTTTGAGGAAGAGGAAGTCGATGAAGCAGTAAGACACGGCGCCAGGGCGGTCACGCTCGGACGGAGAATTCTCAGGACGGAGACAGCTGCCATAACGGTGCTGTCGGTTCTGATGTTTCAGCTCTCTTAGGGAGACGAAGGGAAGGCAGGAAATGACGAATTACCGCATGCTCGTCCAATATGACGGCACTCGCTACAACGGCTGGCAGAAGCAGGGCGACACGGATAATACGATACAGAACAGGATTGAATCCATCCTGGCGCGCATGACCGGAGAACCGGTCGACGTGCACGGAGCGGGACGGACGGATGCGGGCGTCCATGCGAAGGGACAGGTGGCGCAGTTCCGTCTGGAGACGACGAAGACACCGGAGGAGATCCGGGATTATCTCAACGAATATCTTCCGGAGGACATCGGCGTCCTTTCCGTTTCGGTGGCGGCTCCCAGATTCCACAGCCGCTACAATGCTTCGGAGAAAACGTATCTCTACCGGATCAGCAAGGATAAGTCCTGCCATGTCTTCGACCGGAAATATGTGTATGAATACAAGGGAAAGCTCGACGTCGATGCAATGAAGGTCGCAACGCTTCAGCTGCGCGGCGAACATGATTTCAAGAGTTTCTGCGGAAATCCGCGCATGCGCAAGTCAACGGTGCGTACGATTTTCGCCATCCACATTACCGAAGATGAAAAGGAAATCGACCTGTCTTTTATCGGGGACGGTTTCCTGCAGTATATGGTCCGGATTCTTGTCGGGACGCTGATTGAAGTCGGAGAAGGGAAGAGGGATCCGAATTCCATGGATGCGCTGATTGCGGCGCGCGACCGCACGATGGCGGGGCCGACTGCCCCGGCCTGCGGACTGACTCTGATGAAAGTGAAATACAACTGATGAAAGAGATTTATTTTGATAATTCCGCAACGACGAAGCCCTATCCGGAAGTCGTGAAAATCGTTGAGAAGACGATGACCGAGGATTACGGGAATCCGTCTTCCATGCATCAGAAGGGCGTTGAGGCAGAGAAATATATCCGGGATGCGCAGAAGACTCTCGCATCGATTCTCAAGGTTTCAGAGAAAGAAATCTATTTTACTTCCGGAGGCACCGAGTCCAACAACTGGGCGCTCATCGGAGCTGCTTCCGCGAACCGTCATTCGGGGATGCACATCATCACTTCGGCAATGGAGCATCCCGCTGTCTCGGAGCCGCTTCATTTCCTGGAGGGGCAGGGATTCCGGATCACGGAAATCCCGGTGGACAGCGAAGGAAACTTCGACATGGAAGCTTTTGAAAACGCCCTGACACCGGACACGATCCTGGTTTCCGTGATGTACGTCAACAATGAAATCGGGGCGCTGACGCCGGTTGAGGAAATCGGAAAAAAGATCCGGAGCAGATGCCCCGCAGCCTTTTACCATGTCGATGCGACGCAGGCCTTCGGACATTACCGGATTTACCCGAAGACGATGCACATCGACATGCTTTCCGCAAGTGCCCACAAGTTTCACGGACCGAAGGGCGTCGGGTTCCTTTATCTTGACGAGCGGGTGAAAATCCGTCCGCTGATTTTCGGAGGGGGACAGCAGTCGGGAATGCGCTCCGGAACGGACAATGTGCCGGGAATCGCCGGAATGGGTCTTGCGGCAAAAATCTGCTACGAGAATCTTGATGACAAGGTAGCCCATCTCTATGAGCTGAAGGAGCATCTGAGAGAAGAGCTTCAGTCCCTGCCGGGGGTCATCGTCCACGGACTGCCGGGAAAAGAAGGCGCACCGCACATCGTGAATGCTTCCTTTACCGGTGTGGGATCGGAAGTCCTGCTTCATTCCCTGGAAGACAGGGGAATCTATATTTCAGCGGGGTCGGCGTGCTCGACGCACAAGCGATCGGCCAGCCCGACGCTTACCGCCATCCGGGCTCCGAAGGCCGAAGCGGAATCGAGCGTGCGCTTTTCGTTCTGTGAGGAAAACACGGTCGGGGAAATTGATGAAACCATAGAAGTGCTGAAGGAACTGCTTCCGGTTCTGAGAAGATACCGGGCACACTGAATACGGATAATAACACGGATGCGCCGCAGCAGGCGCGGAAAAGGAGAGATTATGCAGACGATTCGAAACATTACGAAGAAGTACGACGGAAAAGGCGAAGTCATCATGGACAGCATCCTTCCGAAGGAACTGATGAATCCGAAATGCCGGGTGTATGCCAAGGTCACGCTGAAACCGGGAACTTCTTTCGGCTGGCACGTCCACAACGGCGAGTCGGAAAGCTATTATGTCCTGAGCGGCGAAGGCATTTACGACGACAACGGCGAAAAGAGAACCGTGAAGGCCGGCGATGTGACGCTGACCGTCAGCGGCCAGGGACACAGCATGGAAAATGCGGGCAGTGAAGACCTGGTTTATATGGCACTGGTGCTGCTGGACTGAAACATTAAAGGAGAGTCATGTACGATTCATTTCTGATCAAATACGGAGAAATCGGCATCAAGGGAAACAACCGCCATCTCTTTGAAGATGCGCTGTGCCGTCAGATCGGCTATGCGCTTGAAAAAGTGAACGGAGATTTTTCCGTCACGCATGAGCGCGGACGCATTTATGTGAATGCAAAGGGAGAATGGAATTTCGACGAGGCAGTCGGGGCGCTTCAGCATGTCTTCGGAATCGTCGGCATCTGTCCGGTCGTCATTTACGGGACGAAGGATTATGCCCAGCTGGAGAAGGACATGATCTCCTACATCGAGGAGGAGTATCCGGACTGCCGTTCAACGTTCAAGGTCAAGGTGCGCCGGATCAACAAGGACTTCGAGGGACATTCGATGGAAATGGACGCAGATCTCGGCGGAGCCATCCTGGATCATTTCCCGGAAATGAAAGTCGATGTCCACGAACCGGAGATCCTCTTTGATGTCGAGATCCGCGACAGGACCTATATTTATTCCCGGGTCATTCCGGGACCGGGCGGAATGCCGGTCGGCACGAACGGAAGCGCCATGCTGCTTCTTTCCGGAGGCATCGATTCTCCGGTGGCAGGATGGATGATCGCCAAAAGGGGCGTGACGATCGATGCGACGTATTTCCATGCGCCGCCTTATACATCGGAGAGAGCGAAGCAGAAGGTCGTCGACCTGGCGGCACAGATCTCGAAGTATACGGGACCGATCCGCCTGCACGTCGTGAACTTTACGGACATCCAGCTGTATATTTATGATGAATGCCCGCACGAAGAACTGACGATCATCATGAGAAGATACATGATGCGGATTGCGCAGCATTTTGCCGAAGAGGACGGGGATATGGGACTCGTCACGGGGGAAAGCATCGGACAGGTCGCAAGCCAGACGATGCAGAGCCTTTCGGCGACCAATGCCGTCTGCACGATGCCGGTCTACCGGCCGCTCATCGGTTTTGACAAAAATGAGATTGTGCTCCGGGCAAAAGAGATCGGAACATATGAAACGTCGATTCTGCCGTTTGAGGACTGCTGCACCATTTTCGTGGCAAAGCATCCGGTGACGAAACCGAACCTGACGATCATCGAGCGTTCGGAGACGCATCTGAACAAGCGGATCGATGAACTGATGAAAACGGCGATTGAGACCGCGGAAGTGATTCAGGTGAAGCAGGCCGACTGAGACGGAAGGAAATAAAAAAGCCCCTCCGCCTCAGCGGAAGGGCTTCATTTCCGGTCGGATCACTCCGTCGTGTACTGGCTCAGAACGGAGAGAACTTCGTTCAGCTTGTCGCCGTCAGCATGGATATTCAGGTCGATCGGCTTGGAAAGATCGAGGCTGAAGATGCCCATGATCGATTTGGCATCAATGACATAACGGCCGGAGACAAGATCAAAATCAAAATCAAAACGATTGATATCGTTGACGAATGTCTTAACCTTGTCGATTGAATTCAGAGATACTTTAATTGTTTTCATAATAACCTCCCATTAATAAACGGCATATGCCTTTTCGGTTCTGCGTTCATATTAACGTGAATCAAAAGTCAAGTCAAGGGCAAACATGCCAAAGAAAATGCGGATTATTCGTCATTTCCGTCAGAGGATGCAAAAATGAAAAGAGCCGCCCTGCACAATCTGGGCTGTAAAGTAAATGAATATGAAACCGCGGCGATGGAGCAGATGCTGGTTTCCGCCGGCTATGAAATCGTGCCTTTTACGGAAGCAGCGGACTTGTATGTCGTCAATACCTGCACCGTTACCAACACCGCGGACCGGAAGTCCAGGCAGATGCTCCATAAGGCAAAGCAGGCTAATCCCTCAGCCATCGTTGTTGCTGCCGGCTGCTACGTTAATGAAGTCAAAGAGAAGCTTCTGGAAGATCCGGCAGTCGATATCATCATCGGCAACAATGAAAAAAAAGATCTCCTGAAGATTCTGAAAGAGTATGAAGAAGATCCCGCACGCGGAAGGGAAGCAGTTCCGGAAATCAGTTCGGAAGAGTTATATGAAAGACTTTCCGTAACACGGACATATGACCGTACGCGGGCATTCGTGAAAATCCAGGACGGCTGCAACCAGTTCTGCTCCTACTGTGCCATTCCGTATGTCCGCGGACGCGTCAGGAGCCGCCGGGCGGAGGATATCCTGGAAGAGGTTTCCGCCCTGACGGAAAACGGCGTGAAGGAAATTGTTCTTTCGGGAATCCATATCAGCTCCTACGGACTGGATTTCGATGAACCCGGACATAATGTCCGCACGCCGGAAGCTTCCGAGGAGAAAACCAACATGCATCTTCTGGAACTGATCCGCGCCATTCAGAAAATGAAAGACGTGCACCGGATTCGCCTGGGTTCGCTGGAACCGGGAATCGTGACCAGGGAATTCGTTCAGCAGGCGGCCGCATTTCCCGCACTCTGTCCGCAGTTTCATCTGTCGCTGCAGAGCGGGTGCGATGCGACGCTGAAACGGATGAACCGCCGCTATACAACGGAGGAATATGAGAAAGCGGTTGAACTGCTGAGGAGATACTTTACGCTTCCGGCCATCACCACCGATATCATTGCAGGCTTTCCCGGTGAAACGGAAGAGGAATTTGCGGAAACCCTCCGCTTTGCGGAAAAGATTCATTTCGCGAAGACTCATGTGTTCAAGTATTCGAGACGCAGGGGAACCGCGGCCGATGTCCTGCCGGATCAGGTAACGGAGGCCGTGAAGACTGCAAGGTCCAAGGCACTGATATCGCTCGACCGCCAGAACAGGTTTGCCTATGCGCGTGCCCTTTCGGAATTTCCTGCGGAAGTTCTTTTTGAGGACCGGATGGAGATGGCGGGAATATCTTACTGGACAGGACATACCGAAGAAAATGTCACGGCGGTCATGGCTTCGGAAAAAGATCTTTCGAATACGATCGTACGGTGCCGCATCCTTTCCGTCACGGAGGAAGGGTATGTGCTGTGCGAAGCGGATGCCGCAGAAAAACGTTGAAGTTCCCTGCTGTTAGGGTTACAATTAACATGTATAAGCATAAAGGTCCCGGAACGGGACCGGACTATTGAACAGATAAGGGTGTGATAGCATGGCACAGGATTTGGGGAATACACAGTACTTCAGAGTAAAATCAGAACCGGAGGTCTCCGTCAAGGAGGTCCTGGATATCGTATACAACGCGATGGCTGAAAAAGGATATAATCCGGTCAACCAGATCGTCGGCTATATCATGTCGGGCGACCCGACGTACATTACCAGCTTCAAGGGTGCCCGCAGCATGATCATGAAAGTCGAACGCGACGAACTGGTGGAGGAACTTCTTAAAGAATACATCAGGAATAAGTCCTGGGAACATAAATAAGCCGTGAGGATCCTCTGTCTGGACTATGGGTCGAAGACGGTCGGCGTCGCTGCAAGCGATCCGCTCGGGCTGACTGCCCAGGGCATAGAGATTATCCGGCGCAAAGAGGAGAATCATCTCCGCGGAACGCTTCGAAGGATCGAAGAGCTTGTCAGGGAGCTGGGGGCAGAGAAAATCGTCCTCGGCTATCCCCTTAATATGGATGATTCAATCGGGGACAGGGCCGAAAAGACTCTCGTATTCAAGGCAATGCTGGAGAGCCGGCTTTCGGTTCCCGTTTTTCTTTGTGATGAAAGACTGACGACGGTCGAGGCGGATGAAATCATGGACGAGACCGGAGTGAAACAGAAAGACCGGGCGAAATACGTCGACATGATCGCCGCCCAGATTATTCTGGAAGACTGGATGAGAGAGCATGAAAATGGAAAAAGTTAAATTTACCGCGGAAGACGGTACTGAAACAGAATTTTTTATCGAGGATCAGGCTCGTGTTTACGGCACGGATTATTTGCTTGTCACGGATTCCGATGCGGACGATGCCAATGCCCTGATATTAAAAGACGTTTCCGAAGAAGCCGGTGAAGAGGCCAACTACGTCATCGTTACGGACGACGATGAATTGAAAGCCCTCTTAAAGGTATTCCAAGAAACGGCAGAAGAAGATACAGAAATTCAATTATAAAATGAACGGAGGCAGTATTTGAAAGAAACAGACAACAGCACAAAGAAATTAAAAATCATTCCACTCGGAGGCCTTGAGCAGATTGGAATGAATATGACTGCGTTTGAATATGGAAACAGCATCGTGGTCGTCGACTGCGGGCTTGCATTTCCCGAGGACGACATGCTCGGGGTTGATTTTGTAATCCCGGACATCACTTATCTCAAGGACAACTACAGCAAGATCAAAGGTTTTGTCATTACACACGGACATGAAGACCACATCGGTGCGATTCCTTATGTTTTCAAGGAAATCAACGTACCGATCTATACGACGCGCCTGACGATGGCTCTCATCGAAAAGAAGCTGGAAGAGCGGAACATGCTCAAGACCGTGAAGCGGAAAGTCGTGAAATTCGGCCAGTCGATCAATCTCGGAGAATTCCGTATTGAATTCATCAAGACCAACCACAGCATCCAGGATGCGGCGGCACTGGCGATTTATTCTCCGGCCGGAGTCGTGGTCCATACGGGAGACTTCAAAGTCGATTACACGCCGGTCTACGGCGATGCCATCGATCTTCAGCGTTTTGCCGAACTGGGCAAGAAAGGCGTCCTGGCTCTGATGTGCGATTCAACGAACGCGGAACGTCCGGGATTCACGATGTCCGAAAAAACGGTGGGAGCTACCTTCGACCGGATCTTTTCGGAGAATCCTCATGCCCGGCTGATTATCGCGACCTTTGCCTCGAACGTCGACCGCGTTCAGCAGATTATCAATACGGCAGCGAAATACAAGCGAAAGGTATGTCTTGAAGGACGTTCGATGGTCAACGTCATCGGTACTGCCGAGGAGCTCGGCTACATCGATGACAAGGCAAAGACCCTGATCACCATGGACGAACTGAACAATTATCCGCCCGAAAAAGTGGTGCTGGTCACGACCGGCTCGCAGGGCGAATCCATGGCAGCCCTTTCGAGGATGGCGGCGAATCTGCATAAGAAAGTCAAGATCATGCCGGGAGACGTGATTATTTTCTCCTCGCATCCGATCCCCGGAAATGAAAAAGCCGTCAGCAACGTCATCAATGAACTTTCTGAAATCGGTGCCAAGGTCATTTTCCAGGATGCCCATGTTTCCGGACATGCCTGCCAGGAAGACATCAAGCTGATCTATGCGCTGGTGCAGCCGAAATATGCCATCCCGGTCCACGGGGAGAGACGCCATCTTCAGGCGCAGGCGGAACTGGCAGAATCCCTCGGCATGCCGAAGAAGAACATCCTCATCCTGCATTCGGGCGATGTGCTCGAACTTTCCGAGAAAAAGGCAAAAATCGTCGGAAAGGTCCAGACGGGAGGAATCCTGGTTGACGGACTCGGTGTCGGGGATGTCGGCTCCATCGTCATCCGCGACCGCCAGAAGCTGGCGGAAGACGGCGTCATTATCGTCGTCATGACTATGGAAGAACACAGCAATCATGTGATTGCCGGTCCGGATATCGTATCCAGAGGCTTTGTATACGTCCGCGAATCTGAAGACCTGATGGAAGAGGCGAACCGCGTCGTTGAAGATGCGGTGCAGCAATGCCTTGACCGGAATGTCACGGACTGGAGCAAGATCAAATCGGAGATTAAGGATTCCCTGAGCGATTTTGTCTGGAAACGGACCCAGAGACGTCCGATGATCCTGCCGATCATCATGGAAGCATAAGATGAACCGGATAGAATCCTGTACGGCAAAACTGATTTCCGAAATCAAGAAATCGGAAGAGTACAGACGTTATCAGCAGTGCGAGACAGCACTGCTCCGGGTTCCGGGACTCCGGGAAAAAATTGACAGAATGCGTTCGGATACTTTCAGCGTCTATCACGGAGCTTCGGGACAGGATCTGATTTCGGATTCGGAAATGCTGGAAAAGAAATATGAGATGCTCCAGAGAATTCCGGAGGCGCAGGAATACCTCCGGGCGGAGACGGATCTGTGCGTCCTGCTCCGGGAAATCTGCGGACAGCTGACGAAAGAGGCGGGCGTAAGACTGCCCGGAAAAGACAATGGCGGATCATGACAGTGAACAGCGATACAGGGCTGCCGTTTTCGGCGCAAAGGGAATCATCCGGATTCTCCTGGTCGTGCTCGCCATCGTGGCCATTGCCTGGATGGGCCGGACGGCTTATACGTTCGGCTATTCGATCTTTAATGAAAAGGCCGCGGCAGAGGCACCTGGCACGGATGTGACCGTCACGATTCCGAACGAAGCTTCGGTACGGAACATCGGGAACATTCTGGCCGAGAACGGACTCATTTCCGATGTCAATATTTTTGTGGCGCAGGAGAGGCTGTCCGCTTATCACGGGGAACTGAAGGGCGGCACGTATACGCTGAACACTTCGATGACGCCGACGGAAATCCTGGCGGTTCTTGCAGGCGACACATCCAATGCGGAGAGCGCTTCATGAAAAAGGAAGAGACGGCGGAGCGGGAAAACGGCAGTCCCTCAGAGACGGCGGTAGAAGTTTCAGCCGATGCGAAAATACGGACGGAGACATTTCTTGCTTCCCTTGACCGGGGGAATTCCGCTTTTCTCCGGGCACTGGAGCAGAAGGCCAAAGCGGCGGAAGTACCGGTCATCCGCCCTGCCTCACAGTCCGTGCTGCGTACGGTCCTCGCCCTGAAGAGGCCGAAAAACATTCTGGAAATCGGCTGTGCAGTCGGTTTCTCGGCACTGCTGATGGCGGAGAATACACCTACCGGAACACAGATTACCACGATTGAAAAAGACAGCCGGCGTTCGGCGGAAGCGAGAAGAAACTTCGCGGAAGCAGGAGCGGAGCAAAGAATCCATCTCCTTTTGGGAGATGCGGACAGCCTGCTCGGCACGCTGCCCGGCAGCTATGATTTTATTTTCATGGATGCGGCAAAGGCGCAGTACATCAGATGGCTGCCGACCGTGCTCTCCCTTCTGAAGAAGGGAGGCGTGCTGCTCTCCGACAACGTACTTCAGGAGGGTGACATCCTGGAATCGCATTATGCAGTTGAAAGGCGGAACCGTACGATCTATAAAAGAATGCGCGAATACCTGACAGAAATTACCCATAACGATCATCTGGAAACGACTGTCCTGCCCATCGGAGACGGACTGGCGCTGAGCGTGAAAATATGAGACATCCTGAACTTCTGATTCCGGCAAATTCCCTTCAGGTACTGAAGGTGGCGGTGCGTTACGGAGCCGATGCGGTTTATATCGGCGGAGAAGCCTACGGCCTCCGTGCCAAGGCGACGAATTTCACAGCAGAGGAAATGAAAGAGGCCATTGACTATGCACATGCACGCGGCGTGCGTGTACATGTTACGGCCAATATTTTTGCACATAACGATGATCTGAAAGGAGCACGCCGCTATTTTGCGGAGCTTGAGGAAATGAAGCCGGACGCGATCCTCGTAGCGGATCCGGGCATGTTCATGATTGCGGCCAAGACCTGTCCGGATATCGATCTGCATATCAGCACGCAGGCCAATAATACCAATTATGAAACCTGTCTCTTCTGGAAAAAGCTCGGAGCCAAGCGGGTCGTGATGGCACGTGAACTTTCTCTTGCCGAAATCCGTGAGATCCGCGAGCACCTGCCGGAGGGACCGGAAATCGAGACGTTCGTTCACGGAGCAATGTGCATTTCCTACTCGGGAAGATGCCTGCTCAGCAATTACTTCACGGGACGGGATGCCAATCACGGAGAGTGCACGCACCCCTGCCGCTGGGAATATGCGGTTGCGGAAAGCACGCGGCCGGGAGAATATCTTCCGATCGAGGAAAATGAGCGGGGAACGTTCATTTTCAATTCAAAAGATCTGTGCATGGTGGATCACCTGCCCGATCTTTACGCCGCGGGAATCGACAGCTTCAAGGTCGAAGGACGGATGAAAAATGCGCTTTATGTGGCGACCGCTGCGCGTACCTACCGGAAAGCCATGGCGGATTTTGAAAAAGATCCTGCCCTGTATGAGAAGAATCTGAAATGGTATCAGGAACAGATTTCCGACTGTACGTACCGGCAGTTCACAACCGGTTTTTTCTACGGAAAACCAAATGAGGAAGCACAGATCTATGACAGCAATACCTATGTGAAAGGATATACTTACCTCGGCATCCTTGAAAGAGAAGACGAAGCCGGGAGATGGGTCATTTCCCAGAAGAATAAATTCTCTGCCGGAGATGAAATTGAAATCATGAAACCCGACGGACGGAATATCAGAGCCTGCGTCAGAGGGATTTTCGATGCGGAGGGAATCCGTCAGCCGAGTGCCCCGCATCCGCAGCAGGAACTTCATCTGGAACTGGAGTGCGAAGCACCTCCGGAAGAGACGGATATTCTGCGGATCCGGGAATTGACAGGGTCTGAGCCCGACGGTAAAATGAAAATGTATTCCCAAAGCACGGAGGACTGAAAATGGACGAAAAAAAGATCGAGGGTGCAGCTTCGGAGGAAGACTGGCAGAAAGTCCAGGATGCCGCGGAAGCGAAGGCGCAGCAGGATTTTGCCGAAAGTCAGGTGCCTGCCAGGGAAGAATTTGAAAAGACGCAGAAGGAAGCGGCGGCCAAGGCCGAAGCCATGCGCGAGCAGTGGAAAGCGGAGGCAGAACAGCTAAAGGCTGACAGCCGCAGCGCAGGTTCTGACGCTGCACGGAATTTTGACCGGACACAGCAGCAGTTCGATCAGGCACAGCAGAATTACCGGCAGCAGAGCGATGAGATGTTCCGTCAGGCAGGGCAGCAGGATCAGTCCCAGCAGTTTAATCAGTCGCAGCAGTTTAATCAGTCGCAGCAGTTTAACCAGTCTCAGCAGTTTAATCAGTCACAGCAGTATAACCAGTCTCAGCAGTATGGTCAGTCCCAGCAGTTCAGCCAGTCGCAGTACGGCCAGCCGCAGCAGTATGGTCAGCCGCAGCCGAACGGACAGCAGTCGGGCGACGGATACAACGAGGCGCTGGCGGCAACGATTGTCGGTGCCGGAGCCCTGATCTTTGCGTTGATGTCGGGAATTTTTGCCTGGCTCAATTTCATCTTTCTGGTACTGCCGATTGCCCTGGGCATCGCCGGTCTTGTCCTGGCGGCCAATGCCAAGAAAAAAGGATATGCGGGCGGTCTTCAGAAAGCGGGATTTTATACATCGCTGGCGGGGCTGATCATCGGGTGCATCGCGATGGTTTCCTGCGGAGCCTGCAGTGCCGCAGTTACCTGTATCGGCTGTGCCTGCGCGGCTAAAAAATAAGTCATTTCCGGACGGAAACAAAATTTGTTTCCGGTTGATTTCTAATGAATCCGGTTTTCGGCGGCCTGCCAAGCGCAGGCCGCTTTTTTGTTGCACTTTTGTTGTAGATTGTTTTATAAGATGAAGATGCTTGAGAGAAACCTTAAAAAGAAACGGGGTACCGGCCATGGAAAAAATTGATGAATTGATGAGTGATAATGAGTTTGTCGGAAAATTATACGCCTGCAGGGAGCTCCCTGAAATGCAGCAGCTGTTTGCACAGAACGGGCTGGTTCTCTCTGATGAAGAAATGGAAGATATCGGAACTACCCTGCAAAATGCGGCGGACCGGGCAGAGAATAACGGCCCGGTCAATGACGATGAACTGGAAAATGTTTCCGGAGGCATAATGGATTTCGGCTCCATTGCTGCGGTGTTCGGAAAAGAAGGCATGAGCTGGCTGATCAATGAGATCAGGAATAATTTCCTGAAAATGTAATAGGATGATGCCGTATTCATGACACATGCAGAAAATCACGTCTGCCTTCCGGAACATCCGGAAAAGTAGGCGTGTTTTTTCTTTTTCTGTCATTCTTTTTCCTTTTTGTTCTGAATCTGTTTTCAAATTCCGCTTCCTGTCTATAATAAAGAACAGGTCTTTTCCAATTCTGCAGTTTTCCGATCCCACTGAAAAATGAAAGAGGTTCTGCTATGTTCAACCGTGTTCTTTCGACGGCCATTGTCGGCGTCGAGGCTGTTTCCGTGTACGTTGAAGCGGATGTCAGCGACGGGCTGCCCACCTTTACGATGGTCGGCTATCTGACGTCCCAGGTCAAGGAGGCCCAGGACCGTGTCCGCACCGCCCTGAAAAATGAAGGCATCGCCCTGCCGCCGAAACGGATCACCATCAATATTTCTCCGGCGGATATCCGCAAGGATGGTTCCCGCTTCGACCTTCCGATTGCGATGGCAATCCTCTCCTCGGACGGAATTCTTCCGCCGGATCGCCTGCCGGGAATCATGATGCTGGGCGAGCTTTCCCTGAATGGAGAAGTCAATCCGGTAACCGGTGTTCTGGTCACCGTCATGAAAGCCAGGGAGAACGGCTGCAGGATGTGCATCGTTCCGCTGGCAAATGAAAGCGAGGGAAGGGCGGTCGGAGGCATTTCCGTAATCGGCGTCCGGAACCTGACGGAGGCAATCCGCCTGATCCGGGACGGGGTCATTCCCGAACATCCTTCCGCGTCGGCACCGCTTCCGCAGCTGAATGGTTATACAGAAGACTTTTCCGACATTCACGGCCAGGAAGCCGTCAAGAGGGCAGCCATGATCGCGGTGGCAGGTTTCCACAACCTGCTGCTGATCGGTCCGCCCGGTTCGGGAAAAACCATGCTGGCCAGACGGATTCCGACAATTCTCCCGGAACTGACGATGGACGAGAGTCTGGAAATCACGAAAATCTACAGCATCGCCGGACTGCTTCCGCCGGACAGTCCGATCATGGGAACCAGGCCCTTCCGGTCTCCGCATCATTCGCTTTCGCCGCAGGCTCTGGCCGGCGGCGGACTGATTCCGAAGCCGGGTGAAATCACCCTCGCACACCGCGGCATCCTCTTCCTCGATGAAATGCCGGAGTTCTCGCGGACGGCGTTGGAAATCCTGCGGCAGCCGCTGGAAGACCGTGAGATCACGATTGCCCGATCTTCCGGGACCTATCGCTTTCCGGCAAATTTTCTGCTGCTGGCAGCGATGAATCCATGCCCGTGCGGTTATTACCCCGACATGAACCGGTGTACCTGCCTGCCGGCGGATATCAGCCGCTATATGAATAAAATTTCACAGCCGCTGCTTGACCGCATCGACCTGTGCGTTGAGGCTCCGGCCGTTTCCTATGAAGAACTGACCTCTCCGGGCAGCCGGGAACTGACGTCCGCGGCTATCCGGAAGGAGGTGAAGAGGGTGCATGAAATCGAACGGGAACGTTTCAAAGGATCCGGAATCCGTTTTAATTCCGAGATCCCGGCCAACAGGATACCGGAGTTCTGTGAAATGACAGCAGATGCGGAAGAACTCCTGAAAAAAGCTTTCCGGAAAATGAAGCTGTCCGCACGCGGCTATCACCGCATCGTTAAAGTGGCGCGTACCGTAGCGGATCTGGACGGGACCGGAAAGATCGGCGGGAAGCATGTCTCGGAAGCAATCTTTTACCGGGCAATCGACAGAAAATACTGGAGGCAGTGATGGAAAACCGGACAGAGAAAAAATCAGTCAGCAGCATGTGCATTTTCTCGGAAGAAGATCCGGATTATCCGCAGCGCCTGCGCCCATATAAAGGAATGCCGCATCGTCTTTACTGTCTCGGGAAACTTCCGGAAGATAAACCGTCGGTGGCCATTGTCGGTGCAAGGCAATGCGATTATTACGGGCACATGCAGGCGTTTGAATTCGGCAGGGTACTTGCTTCCTACGGCATACAGATCATCAGCGGCATGGCTGTCGGCGTGGATTCCTATGCGCAGGAAGGAGCCCTGCATGCCGGCGGGAGGACGTATGCCGTGCTCGGCTGCGGAGTCGATATCTGTTATCCTCCCGGCAACCGGGTTCTGTACGACCGGATCATGAAAAGCGGAGGCATCCTTTCGGAGCTGGAACCGGGAACGCCTCCTCTTTCCTGCCACTTTCCGCAGAGAAACCGCATCATCAGTGCACTGGCAGACATCGTCCTGGTCATCGAGGCGAAAATGAAATCGGGTTCCCTTATTACGGCCGATTTTGCCCTTGAGCAGGGGAAGACGGTATTTGCGCTGCCCGGAAGGGTGGGGGATCTTCTTTCGGACGGATGCAATTACCTGATTGCACAGGGCGCGGGGATTGCGTACAGTCCGGAGGCAATTCTGAGCGAGCTTCATTTGACGGACGGATCGGCTTATGACGGGAGCAGAAGAGGAAAAGAGGATTACCGGAACCGCGGCCGGTATTTCGAAAGAACCGTGGAAGGAGACAGCGCCGGAATGACGGATGGCGGAGCAAAGGGACACCGGAGGACATCCGTGAAAAGCCTTCCTTCGGGCCTCTCGGAAGCAGCACGGACGGTCTGGGAGGCACTTTCTTCCAATCCTGCTCCGTTGGAGGAACTGCTGAAAATCCTCCCGTTTAATATAGAAGAAACGGCTTCAGCACTGATTGAACTGGAAATTTCCGGACTTGCAGCCGAGTGTTCAAGGAATCTCTATGTCCGGACCTGATGCCGGAACGGCCTCCGAAAATCCTTGCAAAAGGAAATCTTTTGTCGTATAGTGATTTACTGTCGGACTTTTGAGGCCGATTTTCTGCAGTATCTGTGCATCAGGGAGGACTAAATTGACGAAGAACCTGGTTATAGTCGAGTCGCCTGCCAAGGTAAAAACGATCAAGAAATTTCTTGGTCCGAATTATGATGTCGAAGCATCCATGGGACATGTACGCGATCTTCCCAAGAGTCAGATGGGAATCGACACGGAACATGACTTTGAACCGAAATATATCACGATCCGCGGCAAGGGGGATCTTCTTGCCAAGCTCCGCAAGGAAGCAAAGAACGCGGATCACGTTTATCTCGCAACTGACCCTGACCGTGAGGGAGAAGCGATTTCGTGGCATCTGGCTGCGGCGCTGAACCTGGACCGGAAGAAAATGAAGAGGATCTCTTTCAATGAGATCACGAAAAATGCGGTTAAGGAAGCTCTGAAGAATCCCAGGGAAATCGATATGAACCTTGTGGATGCCCAGCAGGCAAGACGTGTGCTGGACCGCATGGTCGGATATGAAATCAGTCCGGTGCTCTGGGCAAAGGTAAAGAGAGGCCTTTCGGCAGGACGTGTCCAGTCGGTCGCTCTCCGTATCATTGCGGACCGGGAAGATGAGATCAATGCCTTTGTTCCGTCCGAATACTGGACCCTGGATGCGGAGCTGGCGGCGGAAGGTGAAAAGCAGCCGCTGACGGCCCATTTCTACGGCAGGGATAAAAAAGAAACGATTTCCTCAAAAGAGGAACTGGATGAAATCCTGAAGAAGCTCGAAGGGGCCTCCTATCGCGTGGCAGATACGAAGTCTTCCGAACGGATCAAGAAAGCTCCGCTTCCGTTCACGACTTCAACCCTGCAGCAGGAAGCTTCCAAGACGCTGAATTTCTCGACTTCCAAGACCATGCGCATCGCGCAGCAGCTCTATGAAGGAATCGATATCAAGGGAAACGGCACGGTCGGTGTCATTACCTACCTCCGTACGGATTCCACGCGTATCGCGGATGAGGCCGATGCAGCGGCAAAGAAGTACATTGCCGAAGCCTATGGGGAGGATGCCGTCGGAAAAACTTCCGCAGCAGCTCCTTCCGGAAAAATCAATGTTCAGGATGCCCATGAGGCAATCCGTCCGACAGACATCGAACGGACGCCGGTCCGCCTGAAGGAATCGCTGACGCATGACCAGTTCCGTCTCTATCAGCTGATCTGGAAGAGATTTACAGCCAGCCGCATGGCGAATGCCGTTTACGATACCGTCAACGTGCGCATTCAGGCCGGCGAATACTATTTCACGGTTTCCGCATCGAAGATCCGCTCTGCAGGATTCATGAATGTCTACACTTCGGATGAAGATGAAAAGGCTTCGGGTTCCATGATGCTGAACTCGATCACCGCAGATACGAAATTAACGTTCCGGGAATTCGATCCCGAGCAGCATTTCACGCAGCCGCCGGCGCACTATACGGAAGCTTCGCTCGTGAAGTCCCTGGAGGAACTAGGCATCGGACGTCCGAGCACCTATGCGCCGATTATTTCCACGATCCTGGCCCGTCGCTACGTGACGAAAGAGCAGAAGAACCTGTATATTACCGAACTCGGCGAAGTCGTGGACGGCATTATGAAGAAGCAGTTTCCGACAATCGTTGATGAAAATTTCACGGCGAACATGGAAGCGCTGCTGGACGGCGTTGCAGAAGGAACGGTTGACTGGAAGACTCTGATCCGCAATTTCTATCCGGATCTGGACAAGGCGGTCAAGGCAGCAGACAAGGATCTTGAACAGGTCAAGATCGAGGATGAGGTGACCGATGTCATCTGCGAGAACTGCGGCCGTCATATGGTCATCAAATACGGTCCCCACGGAAAATTCCTGGCCTGCCCGGGCTTCCCGGAATGCCGCAATACAAAGCCTTATTTTGAGAAAGTCGGAGTGAAATGTCCGCTTTGCGGCGGCGAAGTCGTCCTGAAGAGAACCCGGAAGGGCAGAAGGTACTACGGCTGCGAGAACAGTCCGGAATGCAGCTTCATGTCCTGGACAAAGCCGTCTGAAAAGAAATGCCCGAAATGCGGCAGCTACATGACGGAAAGAGGGAACAGCCTCGTCTGCTCCGATGAAAAATGCGGCTACAGGGAACCGAATAAAAATTCTGAAAATTAAAATGAAATCTGAAAATTAAGGGAATATTGTGAAAAAATACCGTCATCCGATTGCGTTGACGGTATTTTTATGCTATTATTTGAAACTGGGCCGTTTTTGGCAGAAAGGGGACAGCATGAGCGTACAGCTTCTGGACAAGACACGAAAAATCAACAAGCTTCTTCATAACACCAGCACTTCCTACGTTGTATTCAATGATATCTGCAGCGTTATGGTCGAGACGCTGGATTCAAATATCCTCGTCATCAGCAAAAAGGGGAAAGTCCTCGGAGTGGGGATGTGCGGGGGGGTCGAAGAAATCACGGAACTGATTGCGGACAAAATCGGCGGCTATGTGGATCCGCTTCTGAACGAGAGGTTCCTGGGCGTGCTTTCGACGAAGGAAAATGTCGATCTTTCGACGCTGGGATTTGAAGGCAGGAATGCCAGGGATTACAAGGCCGTCATCAATCCGATTGAAATTGCCGGCGAGCGGCTGGGGACGGTTTTTTCCTACCGTGCCCTGCAGCCGTACGATATTGACGACATCATCGTCAGCGAATACGGCACGACCGTTGTAGGTCTGGAAATGATGCGGTCCGTGGATGAGGAGAATGCCGAAGATGAGCGGAAAGTGCAGGTCGTGAAATCTGCCTTTTCCACCCTTTCCTATTCGGAGCTGGAAGCCATCATCCATATCTTCGACGAACTTCAGGGCAGGGAAGGAATCCTGGTTGCCAGCAGAATCGCCGACCGGGTCGGCATTACGCGTTCCGTCATCGTCAATGCGCTGCGGAAATTCGAGAGTGCCGGTGTAATCGAGTCCCGCTCTTCCGGAATGAAAGGGACCTACATCAAAGTCCTGAACGACTACATCTTCGACGAACTGAAGGAAATCAAGGAAAGACGGAATAAGAAATAAGGCAGGCAGGCCGTACGGGGAATCATTTCCCGGACGGCTTTTTTACACAAATTTTTAAACAAAAAGCCTTGACATCATATCCGGTGGGGAGTATATTAATTGCTAGATGTTAGCACTCTTATTATTTGAGTGCTAACAAATTCGAAAGATCATCATTGACCAAGGAGGTAGTTTTCAATGAAGTTAGTTCCATTGGGAGACAGGGTTGTTTTAAAAGAACTTGAAGCAGAAGAGACGACGAAATCCGGAATCATCCTTCCGGACAAAGCACAGGAAAAACCGCAGCAGGCGGAAGTGGTTGCAGTAGGGCCGGGAGGCATGGTTGACGGAAACGAAGTAAAGATGGAAGTCAAGAAAGGCCAGAAGGTTATTTATTCAAAATATGCAGGCACCGAAGTCAAGATCGGAAAAGATGAGAAATACATCATCGTGAAACAGTCCGACATCCTGGCAGTCGTTGAATGATAAAAGAAGAATCTAGGAGGAAAACACATCATGTCTAAAGAAATCAAGACTGGCGAGGAAGCCAGGGAAGCGCTTCAGAGAGGCGTAGATAAACTTGCGGATACCGTCCGCGTGACACTCGGCCCGAAAGGCAGAAATGTTGTTCTGGACAAATCCTACGGCGCACCGACCATTACCAATGACGGCGTGACGATTGCCAAAGAAATCGATCTGGAAGACGGATTCGAAAACATGGGAGCACAGCTGATCAAGGAAGTTGCTTCCAAGACGAATGACGTAGCCGGCGACGGCACGACGACCGCTACGGTCCTTGCCCAGGCGATGGTTCATGAAGGAATGAGAAACCTGGCAGCAGGCGCCAACCCGATCATCCTGAGAAAAGGCATGCAGAAGGCTACGGATGCCGCTGTGGAAGCACTCGTAAAGATGAGCAAGCCGGTCAACGGCAAAGAGCAGATCGCACGTGTCGCAGCCGTTTCTTCCGGTGACGAAGAAGTCGGCGGCATGGTGGCAGATGCCATGGAGAAGGTTTCCAAGGACGGCGTCATTACCATTGAAGAAAGCAAGACTATGAAGACGGAACTTGACCTTGTCGAAGGCATGCAGTTCGACCGCGGCTATATTTCCGCTTATATGTGCACCGATATGGAGAAGATGGAAGCAGCCATGGATGATCCGTACATCATGATCACGGATAAAAAGATCTCCAGCATTCAGGATATTCTTCCGCTTCTTGAAGAGGTCGTTAAAAGCGGCGCCAAGCTTCTGATCATTGCAGAAGATGTAGAAGGCGAAGCTCTTACCACACTGATCGTAAACAAGTTAAGGGGAACCTTCAATGTTGTCGCGGTCAAGGCACCGGGCTACGGAGACAGAAGGAAAGAAATGCTGCAGGATATCGCTATTCTGACCGGAGGACAGGTGATTTCCAGCGATCTCGGACTCGAACTTAAGGATGCGAAGATGTCCATGCTCGGAAGAGCAAAATCCATTAAGGTCCAGAAAGAGAACACCATTCTGGTAGACGGACTCGGAAAGAAGAAAGATATTGCAGACCGTGTTGCCCAGATCAAAGAACAGATCAAGGATACCAAGTCCGATTTCGATAAGGAAAAACTGCAGGAGAGACTTGCCAAACTTTCCGGCGGTGTTGCGGTGATCCGTGTCGGAGCTGCAACCGAGACCGAAATGAAGGAAGCAAAGCTCAGAATGGAAGATGCTCTGAATGCTACGAGAGCAGCAGTTGAAGAAGGAATTGTAGCCGGCGGCGGCTCTGCTTATATCACGGCGGCCAAAGAAACGGCAAAGCTTCTTCCGGAACTGGAAGGTGACGAGAAGACAGGAGCACAGATCGTGATCAAGGCACTGGAATCCCCGCTTTTCTACATTACGGAGAATGCAGGTCTTGAAGGCAGTGTGGTCGTAAACAAAGTCAAGGAATCCAAACCCGGAATGGGATTTGATGCCTACAAAGAGGAATATGTGGATATGGTGAAGTCAGGGATCCTGGATCCTACAAAGGTTACCCGTTCCGCACTGCAGAATGCAACAAGCGTGGCAAGTTCCGTTCTTACGACCGAAGCAGTTGTTGCAACCATCAAGGAACCGCAGCCGCCGATGCCGCAGGGAAATCCGGGTATGGGTGGAATGATGTAAAGGGGCAGAAAACCCATGCTTTATCAGCTTCATGACTGCACGGTATCGTTCGGACAGAAAATTGTCCTTTCACATATCGAATTTGAAATCAGAGGCAGCGAAAAGATTGCGCTGGTCGGCAGAAACGGAGCGGGAAAAACAACGCTCTTAAAGGTACTGACCGGGGAAATTACGCCGGACCGTGACGATAAACGTCATGGTCCGGCTGTTTTGCGTTCCCGGGATTTCAGCATCGGAATGCTTTCACAAACCATGCCGGAAGAGGAAGGCGGTCTGAAGTCCGGCGGAGAAAAGACCCGGAACAGGATTTTGGAGCTTTTGGCGGCCGAACCCGATCTCCTTCTTCTGGATGAACCGACCAATCATCTGGATACCGAGACAACGGAGTGGCTGGAAAGGCATCTGAAAAAATATTCGAAGGCGGTCGTACTGGTATCGCATGACCGTTTTTTTCTGGACCGCATTGCAGATATTGTTTATGAAGCGGAAGAGGGTTCTCTGAAACGGTACCCCGGGAACTATACGTTTTACCGGGAAGAAAAAAAGAAGTGTCTCCGCATCGAACAGGGGAAATATAATCGTCAGCAGAAAGAAATCAAACGGCTTACGGATCTGATCGAGCGGTTTAAGAATAAACCGACCAAGGCTGCCATGACGCGCTCCAAGGAAAAATATCTGGAGCGGATGGAAGTCATTTCAAAACCGCAGGCAGATGAAACACGGATCATCACGGGAGAGATCAGACCGGTAAATGCGGGACCGGGGAAAGTCTGGGAAGCACAGCACCTGAAAGTCGGTTATGACAGGGAACTTTATGAGATTACAATGAAAATCCGGCGAGGACAGAAAATCGCGCTGATCGGGCCGAACGGTTCCGGGAAAACGGCATTGTTAAAAACGATTGCCGGTTATCTTCCCCCGTACAAAGGATCCCCTTCCGGATGCATGCGTCGGGGAAACGGCGTGACCATAGGTTATTTTGACCAGCAGTCGGCGGAAATCGAAAGCAGCCTGCACGTGGCGGAACATTATCACAGACTTTTTCCTTCCCTTCCGGAAAAAGAAGTGCGGTCGGAACTTGGAAGGTATTTGTTCGGAGGACGATTGGCTGAGCAGACCGTAAGCAGTCTTTCCGGCGGAGAAAAAGCAAGGCTCGTTCTTGCCGAAATCCTGAAGGAAGCACCGAATTTCCTTATTCTGGATGAACCGACCAATCATATGGACATTCCCGCGAAGGAAACAATGGAATCCGCATTTCTTGCCTATACGGGAACCATACTCTTTGTTTCGCATGACCGGTATTTTATCAGCCGTGTGGCAAAATCCATTCTTACATTGGAAAAGGATAAGGTCATGTATTATCCTTTCGGATACGAACATTATCTGGAACACAGGGGGATTTCCGGTTCGGATGAACTTGCGGCAAAAGTGAGCGCAGAGGAAGAAGCGCTGATTGCCGGGATCCGTGCCGTCCCGAAAGCCGAACGGATACGGCTCAGGGAAATACCGGAGGAGGAAGCGGGCAGAGACTGGGAGAAGAGATTATCCTGGGAAAAATGCGAACAGGAAAGAATAAACTATGAACGCACATTGTTTGAACCCGAAGCGGGATCCGGTGATGCGGAGGTAGCTTTGAAAAAATGGACCGAAGCCCTGATAGAGTGGGATGAAAATTGACTTCCCGGTGTCTTTTTGTTAGTATTACCGTAATGCGTTGAAAGAGTTTTCAGACCGGAATCAAAATCAGAATCGAAAAATCGGAGGGAATACCGAATGGCAAAAATCCTGGGAGAGGGAATTACATTTGATGATGTTCTTTTGCAGCCCGCTTATTCGGAGGTGATCGGAAATCAGATCAACATCGCAACAAACCTGACAAGAAAAATTAAATTGAATATTCCGCTGATGAGTGCCGGAATGGATACGGTCACGGAGTACCGTATGGCAATTGCCATGGCGCGTCAGGGAGGGATAGGCATTATCCATAAAAATATGTCTATTGAAAAACAGGCGGAAGAAGTCGACAAAGTCAAACGTTCCGAAAACGGAGTGATTTCGGATCCGTTTTTTCTTTCACCGGATCATACGCTGAAAGATGCGAATGAACTGATGGCCAAATACCGTATTTCCGGCGTTCCGATCACGGAAGGAAGCAGGCTTGTAGGAATTATTACAAACCGTGATCTGAAGTTTGAAGAAGATTATACAAAGAAAATCAGAGAATGCATGACGAGCCGGAATCTGGTAACGGCACCGGTAGGTATTACGCTCGAGGGAGCAAAGAAAATCCTCGCGAAAGCCAAGGTGGAAAAACTTCCGATCGTTGATGAGGAATTTAATCTGAAAGGTCTGATCACGATCAAGGATATTGAAAAGCAGATCAAGTATCCGAATTCCGCACATGACGAACAGGGGAGACTGCTCTGCGGTGCGGCACTCGGCATTACCGGAAATGTTATGGACCGCTGCGCTGCTCTGGTGGATAAAAAGGTTGACGTCGTTGTCCTTGACAGTGCGCACGGAAACTCAAAGAATGTGATCCACTGCGTGGAAAAGATCAAGGAATGTTATCCGGACCTTCAGGTGATTGCCGGAAATGTGGCAACGGGAGATGCGGTAAAAAGGCTGATCGATGCGGGTGCAGACTGTGTGAAGGTGGGGATCGGGCCGGGTTCCATCTGTACCACAAGAATTGTCGCCGGCATCGGCGTTCCGCAGATCACGGCAATCATGGACTGTGCAGATGCAGCAAACGGGAAAAATATTCCGATCATTGCGGACGGAGGCATCAAATATTCCGGAGATGTGACAAAAGCACTTGCAGCAGGCGCGCAGGTGGTCATGATCGGTTCCATATTTGCCGGCTGTGACGAGAGCCCGGGAAGTTTTGAACTTTATCAGGGAAGAAAATACAAGGTATACCGGGGCATGGGAAGTCTGGCGGCAATGGAAGCGGGCAGCAAAGACCGCTATTTTCAGACGGATGCCAGAAAACTGGTGCCGGAGGGCGTGGAAGGAAGGGTTGCCTATAAGGGACTTGTGGAGGATACGGTATTCCAGCTTCTCGGAGGCTTGAAATCCGGGATGGGCTATTGCGGTGCGGCGGATATTCCCATGCTTCAGAAAAATGCACAGTTCGTAAAGATTACGGCAGCCGGCCTTCGGGAAAGCCATCCGCATGACATTCAGATCACCAAGGAAGCACCGAACTATACTACGGATGAATAAAACAAACGGAAATCAGGTTCCTTTCGGGAAGTATGCGTACCGGATTACGGTAATCATACTTTCCCTTCTTATTGCAGCCGCTTTTCTGGCGGAGAGGAAACTGCAAAGCTCGAAACCTATCCAGAAAACCGGGTATCTTCTGGATACAGTTATTACACTTACGCTTTATGATACACAGGATCAGAGTATTCTGGACGGGGCTTATGATCTCTGCAGCTCCTGTGAACAGATTTTTTCTCCGACGATTGAAACAAGCGATATCTATAAAATGAATCACCGGCAGCCGGGGAATAACCGCTATACGCCGGATGCCTCTGTTCTGTCCATGGTCAAAAAGGGTCTTGAATACGGAGAGAAAACAGACGGAGCTTTTGACATCACCATTGAACCGGTGAGTCAGCTCTGGGATTTTAAATCGGAGGATCCTTCCGTTCCGGCAGAAACTGATCTGAAAAAGGCCGCAGCGGAGGTAGACTACCGGAAAGTAACCGTATCCGGGAATGATATCCTGTTTGCGGATGACGGGGTACAGATCGATCCGGGTGCGGTCGCAAAAGGATATATTGCAGACCGTATCAAGGAATACCTTCTGGAACACGGGGTAAAAAGCGCCATCATCAACCTGGGGGGAAATGTGCTCTGCGTCGGGGAAAAACCGGATAAAAAGCCTTTTGTGATCGGTTTGCAGAAACCCTACGCGGATCATACCGAAACCGTCCGGGAGCTTGAGGTCAATGACCTTTCCGTAGTTTCCTCCGGCGTCTATGAAAGACATTTTATAAAGGATGGAGTGAACTATCACCATATTCTGAACCCCAAAACCGGTATGCCGTATGAAAACGGAATTACGGCAGACAGCATCATCGGACCGTCCTCTCTGGAATGTGATGCTTTAAGTACCTCGTGTTTTTGTCTGGGGCCGGAAAAGGGAATGGAGCTCTTAAACTCGTCGGAAGGCTATTACGGGTATTTTATACTGGATGACGGTACTATCGTGAACTCTGAAAATGCCGAGTAGAGTTTTTTTCTTGTATTTTATGTCACTGGGGGATAAAATAAGCAGCATGAATACCAACAGGGAAGAGACGGATATTGCGGAAACGGTACGGATCCCGAACAGAAAACCGGGAGCGCGCAGCAGAAAACAGGTTTCCTGGTTCCGGACAGGCGATGCATATCTGACTGCATTTTTTGTGCCGGTACTGGTCATGGTCATTATCTTTATTCAGCGGGGGATCTTTCCGTTCGGGGAGAACTCTTTTTTGCGGACGGATATGTATCACCAGTACGCACCGTTCTTTTCCGAATTTAAAAACAAACTGGAAACCGGCGGGAGCCTCCTTTATACCTGGGACGTGGGACTGGGGGTAAATTTTTCCGGCCTGTACGCATATTATCTGGCAAGTCCGTTCAACTGGCTGATTATTTTCTGGCCAAAGAATTATATCATTGAATTCATGACCTGCATGATCGTTTTCAAAATCGGTCTCTGCGGGTTGACCATGGCATACTACCTGAACAGGCATTGTAAGAAGGACAGCTTCTTCACCGCATTCTTTGCAATCTTTTATGCGCTGTCCGCTTATATGGCTGCCTACAGCTGGAACATCATGTGGCTGGATTGCCTGTGGCTTTTTCCGCTGGTCTGTCTCGGACTGGAAAGACTGGTGAACCGGGGAAAAGGCTGGTTCTATGTGATCACCCTGGGCCTCTGCATCACTTCCAATTACTACATTTCCATTATGATCTGCATGTTCATGGTAATCTATTGTATTGCGTTACTGGTCATGAGAGGAAAAACAAGAATAGGAGAGTTCTTTAAAACAGCTGGAAAATTTGCATTTTTCTCTCTGACAGCCGGCGGACTTTCCATGGGGGTTCTTCTGCCGGAAATTTATGCGCTGCAGGCCACCGCGTCCGGTGAGTTTTCTTTTCCGAAAACCTTTTCCTCCTATTTTTCCGTGATCGATATTCTGGCACGGCATATGGGAAATATCGATACCGAAATCGGACTGGATCACTGGCCCAATATCTACTGCGGCGTGGCGGTTTATATCCTGATCCTTCTTTTTATCCTGAACCGGAAAATATCGCTCAAGGAAAAATCCGTGTACGTGACCATGCTGTTCATTTTCTTTGCCGGTTTCTCCATCAATGTATTGAACTATATCTGGCACGGATTTCACTATCCGAATTCTCTTCCTGCCCGGCAGTCATTCATTTACATTTTTCTGGTATTGTTTATGTGCTGCCGTGCGGTAGACGAGTGGGACGGAAATTCACTGAAACATTTGGAAATTGCGTTTCTGGTCAGCATTGCTTTTATTCTCCTCTGTCAGAAATTTGTGGATCAGAAGCATTTTTCTTTCGGTGTTTATTACGCGGCGCTGGGCTTTGTTTCTTTCTATGCACTGATGCTTTATCTGTACAAATCCGGAAAAATGGGAGTCAATGCGCTGATGTTTACGCTTCTCGCGGCGGTTTCCATTGAGTCTGCGGTCAATACCACCATTACCAGCGTTCCTACAACAAGCCGTACAGCCTATACGGAAGACAATGCCGATGTCATCAAACTGACCCGGAGTATAAAACAGGACCCGTTCTGCCGGTTTGATAAAGTGACAAGCAAAACCAAGGATGACGGAGCCTGGATGAATTTCCATTCCGCATCTCTGTTTTCATCCACGGCAAGAGCGGACCTTTCCGCATTCTTTACACAGCTTGGCTGTGAAGCATCCGTAAATGCCTACAGCATTACAGGCGCTACTCCGTTTGTGGATGCGCTTCTGGATATAAAATACGGAATCTATTCCGAGCAGCCGGATAATGACCGCATCAAACTTATCGGAAGTTCCGGAACAACTTATCTTTATGAGAATCCTTCCACGTTTCCCATTGCGTTTACCGTACCGTCCGATATGGATGAAAACTGGGCCATCAGTCAGCAGAACCCGGCGGATGTCCAGAATGATCTCTGCAATCTTGTGGGGGTGTCCGATGTACTGGTGGCAATAGACGGAAAAACAGATGCCAACCGTTTTTCATTCACACCGGATAAAGACGGACAGTATTACGTTTTCTGTACCAACTCCAAGGTGGATAAGGTGACGGCACAGCTGCCGGAAGGAAATAAAACATTTGAAAATCTGAAACGGATCTTTTTCATGGAACTCGGCAGTCTGAAAGCGGGAGATGATACCGTTCTTCTCGGAGGCGATTCGGATCAGATTCTGAATGCAAAGGCATACCGTTTTGATTATGATGCGCTGGAACAGCTGAAGAAAAGGCTTGCGTACAATTCCCTGGATATTTCCTCCTTCACGGATACGCATATAGCCGGGACCATTACGGTAGACAACAACAACCGCGTGCTGATGACATCCATTCCGTTTGACAAGGGGTGGACGGTCAAGATTGACGGACAGAAAGTAAAGACCCTGAATTATCTGAATGCGCTTCTCGCGGTAAAGCTTTTGCCGGGGAAGCATACGGTCACCATGGATTTCTACCCGGAGGGTCTGAAAACCGGTATGATGGTATCTGCCTTATCGGCTCTTCTTCTGATCGGTGTCTGTCTCGCGGCGGGAAAAAGAAACAAAAGAAAGAAGAAAAAAAGAGCAGAATACAATCTGATTTTCCAGGAGGAGGAACAAGATGAAAGAAATCAGGAAAACAGCCCGGAAACCGCTGGAAAAGGAATTGATGAGAGCAGGGAAGAATGGGCTGAAGAAACCGGAAGCAGGGAAGAAAACGGAGAAGACAGAGAGAAAAACGGAGAAGAAGACAGGGAAGGCAGCGCCGGAACTTCTGTGGGGCGGGAGATTCCAAAAGAAACCGGACAGGGCGGCCCGGGAATTCAATGAGTCATTTTCGTTTGACTGCCGGCTGTGGAAACAGGATATTCGCGGAAGCATTGCGCATGTGACCATGCTTTCGGAACAGAAGATCCTTTCTGTGTCCGATAAAAACCGGATTCTGAAAGGGTTGATGTCCATTGAAAAGGATATAGAAAAGGGGAAACTGAAATTTTCCTTTGACGGAGAATTTGAAGATATTCATTCCTTTATTGAAAATACACTTACGGAACGGATTGGAAGTACCGGAAAAAAACTTCATACGGGAAGAAGCCGCAACGATCAGGTCGCGCTGGATATGAAGCTTTATGTCCGGGATGAAGTGGATGAGATGGATTCTCTCCTTACGGATCTTCTTCAGGAAATTCTTTCCCTTATGGAAAAGAATACGGAAACGGTCATTCCCGGTTTTACACATCTTCAGAAGGCGCAGCCTACGACGCTTGCCCATTATTTCGGCGCTTATTTTGAAATGTTCATCAGGGACAGAGACCGTCTGAAAGACTGCCGTGTGCGGCTGAATACCTGTCCGCTCGGTTCAGGCGCCCTGGCGGGAACCACCTATCCGCTTGACAGGGACCAAACGGCAAAACTCCTGGGCTTTGACTGTCCGGCAGGCAACAGCATGGATGCGGTAAGCGACCGGGATTATCTGATCGAATTGCTTTCGGATCTTTCTCTTATTGCCATGCACTTAAGCAGGCTTTCGGAGGAACTGATCATCTGGAATACGAACGAGTACCGGTATATTGAAATGGATGATTCTTTTGCAACGGGTTCCAGTATTATGCCCCAGAAAAAAAATCCGGATATTGCGGAACTTATTCGCGGAAAGACGGGAAGGGTATACGGAGCTCTTGTCGGACTTCTTACCGTCATGAAGGGGCTGCCGCTTGCATATGACAAAGATATGCAGGAAGATAAAGAAGGAACGTTTGATGCCATAGATACCGTAAAACAAAGTCTGGTTCTCATGACGGGCATGCTGTCTTCCGTACATTTTAATAAGGCCCGCATGGAGGAAAGTACAAAAGGCGGCTATACCAATGCAACCGATGCGGCAGATTATCTGGTAAAAAAGGGAATACCGTTTCGCGATGCGCATGCCCTTTCCGGTAAGCTGGTGCTCCTCGGAATTCGGGAAGGGAAAAGTCTGGATGATCTTACCCTGGAAGAATTTCAGAGCGTTTCGCCGGTATTTGAAAAAGATATCTTTCAGGCGATCAGCATGAAAACCTGTATTTCAAAAAGGAATACGGCAGGCGCACCCGGGCCGAAAGCCATGGAAGATGCCATCAAAACGTATAGAGAGAAAATCGGAAAAAGGACATGAACACGGTCATTCTCCGGATTCCATAAGATGGAGCGAAGATATTTCGGGGTCCCGGATTTTATGCATGACCTGAAGAGCCTGCGCTTCCAGATAATATTCTCCCGGGAGAGAAGAAAGATTTTTTTCATTCAGAATACGGGTTATTTCAGCGGCAGTCATTTCGATTGCCGCTTTTTTTTGAGAAGGAGAAGCGGAAAAATCGGTAAGGATTTTTTCCAGATGTCCGGATACATCCGAATATTGCGGAAGCGATCTGGATGCACGAAAACGCCACTTATAGAAGGGTGTATACCGGTCATTCAGTTCAAAGAGGATATACAGGATGTGATTCGCAAACTCAGATAAAGCAAGGAGCGAAGCACCGGTTTCTCCGTGTTTTAAGCAGCGGGGGTAATTGTACTGCCCGGACTGTGCGGCAAGAGCAAGATGGGCTGCTATTTTTTTATAGCGCACGTCATCGGGACAGTTGTTTTTAAGAGCATCCCGAAAATCGGAAAATACCCCGAGGTCATCCCGGAAGACTTTTCCGCTCGTTGCCGTAAACAGGGCATGCTCCGGAATGACAAACCATTCCCGCCAGGTTTTCGGAAGGGTACATCTTCCGATCTGATGCATGAAAAAATCACCGGCAGTCATTACACCGTATTTGCCGGCAATATAAGAAGGATTTCTTGTAAAGGAAGGGGCATTGTACTCTTTGGCCAGTTTTGTGTAGGAGCGCATCAGGGGAAAGCCGATAGTTTCCTCATCCTCCGGCGTTATCCAGAGACAAAAGCCCGTTCCCGCATCATGGTCTTTGCTCACGGCATCGTCAAAACCGGCACAGTCGCTTCCCTGCCCGGAAAGTCCTGCGGCAATACGGCTTTCATATTCCGGAAATTTTTCATGAATCATTTTTTTTCCGGCCGTTTCGTAGAACTGTTCGGCCGTTTCCAGTCCGTTCATTCTTGTTTCCTGTTCTCCTCATAAATTCTGTCTGCTCTGGCATCCAATTCTTTCCGACGGGTAAAAAAACCGTAATATCCGAAACCGGGGGCACATTTCCGGCATACAAAGGCATAGTAGCCGTTCTGCAAAAGAGAGGGATCGTTTAACAGGCTCCAGGCAGAGTCCATTGCTTCCCGGATCTTTTTTTCACGGATTTCCGAAAGATTATCTCCTGCATACATTTTCTCATAAAGCTCTGCGAGGTTGCAGAAACTGATGGCTGCATCGGAGAGTCCGCCCGTTTTCTTCTGCATGATGGAAATCGCTCTTTCAAAATATTTTTCGGCCTCCTCGTAACGACCGAGATCCGTAAGCGTTAACGCCATGTTATTCAGAAGGCCGGCATAGAGAGGATCCTCTTTTTCCAGCTTTTTATCATAGAGTGCAAGAACTTCTTCATAGACAGGCAGAGCCTCTTTCGGGCTGCCGAAACATTTACAGGTGGTTGCAGCGTTCAGTTTGACCGTTGCGGCATTCACCTGGTCATCCAGACTGAGGTCCTTGATCAGAAAAAGACTTTCCCTTACATAAAGGAGGCCTCCTTCCCTGTCGTTTCGCCGGCGGGAGAGTCCCAGCAGTTCATTCAGGATGCTCAGTTCACCGCGCCGATCATTCATTACGCGGGCATCGTTCAGCCAGTATAGGAGAAGGCGGTTTGCCTCTTCATAATTTTCCCGGTTCAGAAGTTCATCCAGCTTTGCAATAATGGACAGAACGGGAATATTTTCTTTCGGCTCATTCCGGTTGTTTTCCGGATAGTAGAAATTTTCTCCTCCGGAGAGCGGACAGGGAGGTTCCCTGTAATCAAACGGATCTGTCATGGGTTTTCCTTTCGGGGTCCTTTTTACGGTCTTTTTCGGGATTCCTTGTTGTTTGATCTGTGTCATCCTGTCTGCTGCAGCATTCTGTACGGGAAGAACAGGACAGACAATCACCGCCGCAGCCGATGCATTTACCGGACTTCTTACGTTTTTTCATATGCAGAACGGCAAGCAGAACCAGAATTGCCAGCGCCGTGATCAGGATCCAGTCCAAAGGTTTCATAATAGCCTCCGGTTTCATGCTGTTCCGGATTCATTCCGGTTATAAAAGAAGGAGGGCAAAGCGGTAAACCAGCAGGGCCGCAAGCCAGGCTACTGCACACTGCAGGAGAATGACGCCGATTGTCTGAATACGGGAATTCAATTCCCTGCGGATGGTTGCTATGGCGGCTACACACGGGGTATAGAGAAGCGTAAAGGTCAAAAAGCTTAAGGCTGTAACCGGTGTAAAAAGACCCGACAAAGAGTTTACCAGGTTTTCCGTACTGGTCTGAAGCAGAACGGACAGGGTGCTGACTACGGCTTCTTTCGCCGTGAAGCCCGTGACAAGAGCAGTAGCGACCCGCCAGTCCTCAAATCCGAGCGGCCTGAAAATGGGTGCGATCCATTTTCCGATCAGGGCAAGGAGGCTGGATGCGCTGCTGTCAACAACGTTCAGCCGCGTATCAAAAGTCTGCAGGAACCATATGATAATGGTGGCTATAAAAATAATCGTAAAGGCACGTTCCAGAAAATCCTTTGCCTTGTCCCAAAGAAGCAGGGCAACGCTTTTTACGGACGGAAAACGGTAATTCGGCAGTTCCATAACAAAAGGAATCGGATTCCCCTTAAAAGCAGTGTTTTTCATGACCAGAGCCACCAGAATACCGAGGAGCATTCCCATTGCGTAAAGTCCTATCATGACAAGTGCCTGATTGTTATGAAAAAAGGCTGCCGTGAAAATCGCGTAGATCGGGATCTTGGCGGAACAGGAAAGGTACGGTGTCAGCAGTATGGTCATTTTCCGGTCCCGTTTGGAAGAAAGGGTGCGCGTCGCCATGATGGCGGGAACGGAACAGCCGAATCCGATGATCATCGGAACAAAGCTTTTTCCGGACAGACCTATCCTTCTGAGGAGCCTGTCCATGACAAAAGCAATCCGGGCCATGTAACCGGTATCTTCCAGAATGGAGAGAAAGAAAAACAGCGTAACGATGATAGGGAGGAAGGAAAGTACGGATCCGACACCGGCAAAGATCCCCTTGATGATCAGAGAATGCACTACGGGGTTGATGCCGTAAGAGGTGAGGCCCGCATCGACCAGCTTTGTAATAAAGTCGATGAATACGGTAAGCCAGTCGGAAAGAAATTTTCCGATCACATTGAAGGTCAGCCAGAAAACAAGGATCATGATTCCGAAGAAAACAGGAAGGGCGGTATATTTCCCGGTCAGGACCTTGTCCATTTCCACGCTGCGCCGGTGTTCCTTGCTTTCATGCGGTTTGATGACGGAATTTTTAACGATACCTTCTATAAAACGGTAACGCATATCCGCAAGAGCTTCATTCCGGTCGAAGCCTGTTTCATGTTCCATTTCCACAACATCATGCTCGATCAGTTCTTTTTCGTTTTGATCAAGTCCCAGACGGTCGGCAAAAGACATATCGCCCTCGATCAGCTTTGTGGCACAGAAACGTCTGGAAACACCGATCTTTTTGGCATGGTCTTCAATGATATGGGCAACGGAATGAATGCAGCGGTGTACGGGACCTTCGGGACAGAAATCATAGACTTTCGGATGAATATTTTTGGAGGCGATTTCTTCCATCCGGCTGATCAGTTCCGAAACACCCTCGCCTTTTACGGCACTGATCGGGATGACCGGAACGCCGATATCCTGACTCATCTTTTCTGTATCGATGGTGCCGCCGTTGTTGCGGACTTCATCCATCATATTTAAAGCCAGGACCATGGGTTTGTGAAGCTCGAGAAGCTGAAGCGTGAGATAGAGATTTCTTTCGATGTTGGTGGCATCAATGATATTGATGATGCCGTCGGGTTTGGAATTGATGATAAAATCCCGCGTTACGATTTCCTCACTGGTATAGGGACGGATGGAATAGATGCCTGGAAGATCTACGACCTCATCCCCCTTGGTGCCGCGGATCACGCCCATTTTCTGATCCACGGTTACGCCCGGAAAATTTCCGACGTGCTGGTTTGCGCCTGTCATGGCGTTGAAGAGAGTTGTTTTTCCGCAGTTCTGATTTCCCGCAAGTGCAAAGATCATTCGAGGCGGCCTCCTTCCTTATCCGAGGAGCCGGAAGACTCTATCCGGTCTATTGAAATGTTGCTGCAGTCATCCTTCCGAAGCGTAAGGTCATATCCCCTTACCCGAAGTTCCAGCGGATCCCCCATAGGAGCTATTTTGATCAGGGATACTTCGGTCCTGGGGATAAGCCCCATATCCAGAAGCCGTAAACGAAGCGGTCCCTCTCCGCCGACAGCGGTAATGGTTGCACTTTCTCCGACACGCAGTTGATCAAGAGTCATGGTGTCCTCCTGTAATTAGTCTATACTAACACTATAGCACGATGAGGTCCCGGACACAATAGACAAAATTATCCCGCCGGATATTTCGGCGGGATAATCGGATCAGAATATTTTTTTCGGTGGATTATTTTTTCTTCGGAGCGGCTTTCTTTTCTTTGGAGACATTCCCGGAAACACGCTTTTCTGTACTTTTCTTTTTTGCTGCAGCTTCCGCTTCCTGCATTTTGAGAGCCCTCACTTTCAGAGGAAGTCCGAACAGCGTAATGAAACCGCTTGCATCGTGGTGATCATACAGATCCCCGGTGGTGAAACTTGCCAGAGATTCGGAATAGAGAGAGTAGGGAGAAGTGGTTCCGGCCTTGATGATGTTCCCTTTGTAAAGTTTGAATTTAACGGTTCCGGTCACGTATTCCTGCGTTACATCCATGAAAGCCTGGATGGATTCCCGAAGCGGTGTGAACCATTTTCCTTCATAAACAATCTGCGCAAACTTATTGGCGAGATCCTTTTTTACTTCCATGGTCGCGCGATCCAGAACCAGCTCTTCCAGCTGTTCGTGCGCTGCCATCAGGATGGTCCCTCCGGGGGTCTCGTATACGCCGCGGGACTTCATGCCGACCACACGGTTTTCCACAATATCAATGATGCCGATTCCGTTTTTGCCGCCGAGGTCATTTAACTTGCGGATGATGTCGGAAACCTTCATTTTTTTGCCGTTAAGGGAAACAGGAATTCCCTTCTCAAAAGTCATTGTAACAGCGGTTTCTTTATCCGGCGCTTTTTCGGGGCTTACGCCGAGAACCAGGAGATGATCATATTTCGGTTCATTGGCCGGGCTTTCGAGTTCCAGCCCTTCATGGCTGATGTGCCACAGATTCCGGTCACGGCTGTAACTGTTCGATGCCGTAAAGGGAAGATTGATCCCCTTTTTTTTGCAGTAGGCAATTTCGTCTTCGCGGGACTGAAATTTCCAGATGTCCGTCATCCGCCAGGGAGCGATGATCTTAAGATCCGGGGCAAGAGCCTTGATGCCGAGTTCAAACCGGATCTGGTCATTTCCTTTTCCGGTCGCGCCGTGACAGATCGCCGATGCGCCTTCTTTCCGGGCGATCTTTACCAGAGCCTCTGTGATGCAGGGACGCGCCATGCTGGTGCCGAGAAGATATTTGTTTTCATAGACGGCACCGGCTTTTACACAGGGCATGATGTAGTCATCACAGAAACGGTCGGTCACATCGACGATATATAATTTGGAAGCACCGGAGAGAGCGGCTCTCTTGTCCAGACCTTTCAGTTCGCTTTCCTGACCGCAGTCAACGCAGCAGCAGATGACATCATAGTCAAAGTTTTCCTTTAACCATGGGATAATGGCAGTCGTATCCAGCCCTCCTGAATAGGCTAAAATGACTTTCTCTTTTTTCATTGTGAGATCCTCCTTTGATTTATTTTATAAATATACAACATGATCTACAGTAAATCAAGTATTTTTTTAAAGAAATGCTTGATTTTTATTCATATAATATGTATAATTATGAGGTTCTAATGTGGTATACTATTAGCAGTGAAAAAAGATAAGAAAGGAAATCTGGTATTTTATTATGATCAGAGCGGGAATTATAGGGGCAACGGGATATGCTGGAGCAGAGCTTGTACGGCTTCTTCTTATGCGGGATGATGTGAAAATTGTCCGGTACGGATCGCATTCTTTCCAGGGAGAAACATTCTCTTCCCTGTACGGAAATCTTTATTCGATGGCGGATGTTTTGTGTACGGAGGATGATATGGAAAAAGCATCTCAGGAGGCAGATGTGGTCTTTACCGCAACGCCGCAGGGATATTGTTCCTCCCATATTTCCGAAGCTATGCTGGACAGGTGCAGAGTGATCGACCTATCCGGAGATTTCCGTTTTCACAATGCAGCTACCTTTGAAAAGTGGTATGGAATAAAGCATGAAACGCCGGAACTTTGCAAAGAGGCGGTCTACGGACTTCCGGAAATCAACCGTGAAAAAATCAGGGAGGCAAGACTGGTCGCGAATCCCGGATGTTTTCCAACCTGTTCTTTTCTCAGCATTTATCCGTTTTTGAAGGCGGGACTGATCAATCCGGACACGATCATTATCGATGCGAAGACAGGAATGACAGGGGCGGGAAGAAGCGCCAAAGTAAATAATCTCTATTGTGAAGTCAACGAAAATACAGAAGCATACAGTGTTGCGGCACACCGGCATACGCCGGAAATTGAAGAGCAGCTTTCGAATGTATGCGGAAAAGAAGTGCTCATCAATTTTACGCCTCATCGTGTTCCGATGATGCGGGGAATCCTTGTGACAGCCTATGCAGACCTGATCAGGGAAACTGCGTATGAAGAAGCAGAAGCAGCCTGTGAGAACTGTTACGCAAAGGAAAAATTCATACGGATTCTCCCGCCGCATAAAGCTCCGGCGACCCGTATGGTACGGGGATCGGAATATGCGGATGTGAATTTTGAAATTGATTTTCGCACGCACCGTATTGTTATGATGGGAGCAATAGACAACATGGTAAAAGGAGCTGCCGGACAGGCCATTCAGAATATGAATCTGATGTTCGGCCTGCCGGAGGATAAGGGTTTGCTGCAGCTTCCTGTCATGCCTTAAAACGGGAAATACGGGGGGAGAAATTTCATGCTGAATCATCTGATCGATATTCGTCCCATGCTGGAGCAGGATTATGATGCAGTCCGAATTTTGTGGATGACGATCAAAGGCTTCGGAATCCGTTCCATTGACGATTCCCGTGAAAATATTGTTCGCTTTATCAAAAGAAACCGCGGAATCAGCTGTGTTGCCCAGACAAAAGAAGGGGATATTATAGGCGCGGTGCTCTGCGGGCATGACGGAAGAAGAGGCTGTTTCTACCATGTCTGTGTAGCAGAATTGTATCGCAGACAGGGGATAGGGGAAGAGATGGTCACCTACTGCCGGGAAGCCCTGGAGCAGGAGGGGATCAGCAAAATTTCCCTGATCGCATTTAAGGACAATCCGATCGGGAATTCTTTCTGGAAAAAACTCGGCTGGGAAGAGCGTACGGATATCAATTCCTATGATTTTGCCCTGAACGAGGAGAATAAGACACGGTTCATCAAATGATATGGCTGACAAAAGGAATATCACGGATTGCTCCCGCAATCCTATAAAAAATCTCGGAGGATAAAATGAAAATCATAGAAGGCGGCGTAACGGCAGCAAAAGGTTTCAAAAGCGCAAGTGCAGCAGCGGGAATCAAGTATCAGGGAAGAACGGATATGGCCATGATCTTCTCGGATAAACCATGCCGCGCTGCGGGGACCTTTACATCCAATCTGGTCAAGGCTGCCTGTGTTCTGTGGGATCGTGATATTGTAAAGCGATCGGGGAAAGCGCAGGCGGTAGTGATCAATGCGGGAATTGCAAATGCCTGTACAGGAAAAGAAGGGTTCATGTATTGTCAGGAAAGCGCACAATGCGTGGAAAAGGCGCTCGGCATTCCCGCAAATCATGTCCTGGTGGCCTCCACCGGTGTGATCGGCATGCAGCTTCCCATTGATAAAATCAAAAACGGCATAAAGGAAATGTCCAAAAAACTGGACGGATCCGTTCTGTCGGGAACGGAAAGCGCCAAAGCCATTATGACTACGGACACAAGAAAAAAAGAACTTGCCGTTTCATTCCCCATCGGAGGAAAAAAAGTAACGATAGGAGGCATGTGCAAAGGTTCCGGCATGATCCATCCGAATATGTGCACCATGCTGGGCTTTCTTACGACCGACTGCGCGATCAGCCGGAAAATGCTTCAAAAAGCCTTACGGGAGGATGTGAAGGATACCTTCAATATGATCAGTGTAGACGGCGATACCTCTACAAACGACACGCTTCTCCTTCTGGCAAACGGAGAGGCCGGTAATCCGGAAATTACGGAAGAAGGAGAGGATTTTGATACGTTTCGGAAAGCGCTTCACACGGTCAATGAAACGCTGGCCAAAATGATGGCAGGAGACGGGGAGGGCGCAACTGCCCTGTTCGAAGTAAAAGTGCTTCATGCAAAAAGTAAAAAGCAGGCAAAAACCCTGTCAAAATCCGTGGTTACTTCCACCCTGACCAAAGCTGCGATCTTCGGGCATGATGCCAACTGGGGAAGAATATTGTGCGCGCTTGGTTATTCGGGTGAAAAATTTGACCCGGATCACATGGAACTCAGTTTCCGGAGCAAAAATAAAAAAATACTGATATACAAAAACGGGACTGCCGTAAATTACAGCGAGGAAAAAGCAAAAGAGATCCTGTCTGCGGATACGGTCACTGCGATCGTGGATATCCATATGGGAAATGAACAGGCAACCGCATGGGGGTGCGACCTGTCCTATGACTATGTCCGCATCAACGCAGACTACCGTTCGTAGAGCCGACTGTATTTCAAATTAAAAGCAAAAGAGGAGAGTATATTCATGGAGCTGGATCCTGAAGTAATGCAGAAAGCGGAAACCCTGATTGAGGCGCTTCCGTACATACAGCGTTTTAACCGGAAGATCATTGTTGTAAAATATGGCGGTTCCGCCATGGTGGATGAGGAATTGAAAAAACACGTCATTCAGGATGTGGTGCTTTTGAAACTCGTCGGCTTTAAACCGATCATCGTACACGGCGGCGGAAAAGAGATCAGCAGGTGGGTCGGTAAAGTCGGTATGGAGCCGCAGTTTGTCGACGGGCTTCGTGTAACGGATGAAGTTACCATGGAGATCGCGGAAATGGTTCTGAACAGAGTAAATAAGGGTCTGGTCCAGATGGTAAATGAACTCGGTATGAAGGCAGTGGGAGTAAGCGGCAAGGACGGCCGGATGATCCGGTGCAAAAAGAAACAAAACAAGGCCGGGGATCTGGGCTATGTGGGGGAAATCACTTCGGTGGATCCGAAACTGATCTTTGATCTTCTGGAGAAAGATTATCTTCCGATCATCTGCCCTGTCGGATATGATGAAGGATATACAAATTACAATATCAATGCCGATGATGCCGCCTGTGCAATCGCGAGATCAATGAAGGCGGAGAAACTGGCTTTTCTTACCGATGTGGAGGGAGTTTATCGGGATTTCAGCGATAAAAACTCCCTGATTTCCGAAATGACGGTGAGTGAGGCGGAAGCGTTCGTAAACAGCGGGAATCTGGGAGGGGGCATGCTTCCGAAACTGGAAAGCTGCATAGACGCAATCAATAACGGTGTTTCCCGTGTGCATATCCTGGACGGAAGAATACCGCACTGCCTGCTTTTGGAAATCTTTACCAACAGGGGAATCGGTACGGCCATTCGGAAAGAAACAGAGGAGGCGTATTTTTGTGAATCAGGACAGTGAAAACATGAAGAAGAAAATTACCGAGGCGGAAAAAGTCCTGTATAAAACATACAATCGTTACCCGGTCGTTTTTGACCATGGGAACGGGGTGTACCTTTATGACACGGAAGGAACGGCGTATCTGGATTTTTTTGCAGGAATCGCGGTCAATGCCTTCGGATATCATTATCCGGGATATGATGAAGCTTTAAAAGCGCAGATCGATAAGATCCAGCATGTTTCCAATTACTTTTATAACGAACCTGCCGTTTCCGCGGGGCGGAAGCTTCTGCAGATATCCGAAATGGAAAAAGTTTTTTTCACCAATTCGGGGACGGAAGCAGTGGAAGGCGCCCTCAAGATCGCAAGAAAATATGCCTTCAACCGGAAAAAGGACAATTCCTGTTTTGAGATCATAGCCATGAATCATTCCTTTCACGGCAGGTCACTCGGTGCCCTGTCCGTAACGGGAAAGGAAAGCTACCGCAGTCCTTTTGAACCGCTGCTTCCCGGAATCCGGTTTGCGGATTATAATGATCTTGATTCCGTAAGGAGTCTGGTCAGTGAAAAAACCTGCGGAATCATCTGCGAACCCATTCAGGGGGAAGGAGGCGTATATCCGGCATCGGATGAATTTCTGAAAGGACTTCGAGACATTGCCGATGAACATGATCTTACGCTGATCTTTGATGAGATCCAGTGCGGCATGGGAAGAAGCGGGAAATATTTTGCCTGGCAGTACAGCGGAGTGAAACCGGACGTGATGACGGTTGCCAAGGCATTGGGAAACGGGGTGCCGATCGGCGCTTTTCTGGCAGCGGGAAAAACGAAGGACGCCATGACACCGGGGGATCACGGAACAACCTACGGAGGAAATCCTTTCGTCTGTGCGGCAGCGGATGCCGTGCTCGACATTTTTGAAAAAGACCGTATTCTTTCCCATGTGAACAGAGTAGGGGAGCATCTGAAAAAAAATCTTCTGGAGATGAAAGAAAAATATCCGCATATCAGGGACGTGAGAGGGAAGGGACTTATTCTGGGAATGGAATTTGACATCCCGGTCGGTCCGATCATCATGAAAGCGCTGACAGAAGAACATCTGGTTCTGATCAACGCGGGAGAAAAGATCATTCGTTTTGTCCCGCCGTTAATCATTACGGAGAAAGATGCGGATGATGCAGCAGGTCGTCTGGATATTGTCCTGAAACAGATATAGAGAAAATTTACGGCAATATGTTTTTTCAGGGAAAGGAAAACATGAAAACAGGAAATATGTCTGTTACGGATTATACAAATGCCCTTTCTTCCAAAGCACCCGTCCCGGGAGGGGGAGGGGCAAGCGCTCTTTCCGGTGCTCTTTCGGCAAGCCTTGCGCAGATGGTCTGCAATCTGACGATCGGGAAGAAAAAATATGCGGATGCAGAGGAAGAAATCACCCGCATCGGACAGGAAATGAAGGAAAAACAGGATAAGTTTTTATTTCTGGCAGATCAGGATGCAGAAGTATTTGAACCGCTTTCACGAGCCTACTCCCTTCCCGCACTGACAGAAGAAGAAAAAAAGAAGAAGGAACAGATCATGGAAGATCTTCTTGCCGCTGCGGCAAACGTCCCTCTCCGGATCATGGAGGAGGCAGCAGCCGTATCCGACGGACTGGCGGTACTCCTGGAAAAAGGAAGTACCCTGGCCGTTTCCGATGTCGGATGTGCGGCGGGTTTTGTGCGTGCAGCCATCAGCGGCGGGATGCTGAACGTAAAGATCAATACGAAGCTTATGAAGGACAGAGAGAAGGCGGCCGGGCTTGACCGGCGTGCCGGAGAACTTTTTGAAACCGGAATCCGTAAAGCGGATGATATCTGTAAACGTGTTCTGGAAAAAATGGGATCCTGAAAATATTCGGAGGGCTTTTTATGATTCTGTTAAAAGGAAAAGATACCGTTCAGAAGATCAATGAAGAAATCCGGGCGAAGATTGAGCAGGATAAAAATGCTGTACCCGTCATGTGTTTTGTGCGGATCGGAGAGAAACCGGCAGATATCTCCTATGAGAGGAGCGCAGTGAAATATCTGGAAGGTCTGGGGTTTACGACCGTAAGAAAAATATTTCCTGCCGAAATATCCGATGCGGAATTTCAAACCGAATTTTCAAGGCTCAATGCGGATCCGGCTTTAAACGGGATCATGCTGTTCCTTCCGGTTCCGAAAGGAATCAACATAAAAAAAATTGCAGCAGCAATCGATCCTCAAAAAGATATGGACGGAATAAGCCCGGTCAATATCGCAAAGGTATTTGAAGGGGATGAGACGGGATTTGCCCCCTGTACGGCGGAGGCAGTCATGGAGATCCTAAAGTCAAATGATATTCCGGTCTCCGGAAAAAAAGTAACGATTGTCGGCCGGAGTATGGTGGTAGGGAAGCCGCTTTCCATGCTGATGCTGAAGGAAAATGCCACGGTGACCATATGCCATACGAAAACGACAGATCTCCCGAATGAATGTAAAAGAGCGGATATTCTGGTGGCAGCGGCCGGCAGGGCAAAAATGCTGAACAGAGATTTTGTGGGACAAAATGCGGTGGTGATCGATGTGGGGATCAATGTTTTACCCGACGGAAAGATCTGCGGGGATGTGAATCCGGATTCCCTGTCTGACATTGCATCTGCCATGACACCGGTCCCCGGCGGCGTAGGGGTCGTGACAAACTCCATTCTGGCCAAGCATCTCATGCGGACAATCCATCTGTAAAATGACGTGAATGTCAAAAGGAATATCACGGATTGCGCCCGCGATCCTGTCATAACATAAATCAGCACCGTCCTTATATCGGACGGTGCTGATTTATGGTCGGACGATCTTTTTACATGATGGTTTTCTGTACCTGCTTTAATGCTTTCTGCACAGGCGGCAGCAGTAAAAGAACAACGGTTATGGCAGCTTCCGCAAGAAGAAAAGAATAATTGTAAATAAACGGGTAAAGGAAAGCAATGGATTTCGGAAAACTGGCCGGCATATCGCTCATCCAGAAAAGGTATCCGCCGAGAACATGAAAAAGTCCGCGTGCAAAAACCGCAAACAGATATCCTTTCAGGAGACCGTTTTTCTTTCCGGCAAACAGACCGGACAGACCAAGCGCAGCAAACGCAAACAGGTAATCGCAGCATACCTGCAGTACATTTAAAAAATACGGTTCCTGAATAAACTGAAGAATTCCATAGGCGAAACCGGTGACAATACCTACCCTGACCCCGTACCAGTATCCGATCAGGCAAATAAACAACATGGAACATAAGGTGACCGAACCTCCGAACGGCAGCTGGAAAAGCCTGATGTAGGAAGCAACAAAGGCAAGAGCCATTGCTGCAGCACATACCGAAAGATGCTTTGCTGAAAAAAATGATTTGCTTTTATTAACAGATACCTGTGACATAAAAAATTCCTCCTTGTTTGAGTTCAGGAGGGAATGCAGAGAAATATCCTTTTGCCTCCTTACGCCGGTATTACCCGGTTCAAGTGATAAGGGTTTGGTTTATTCAACCATTCTCAGCAATTGCTCCCCTGGCCTATATTTATTGCAGTTCGAGTATAATCATAAAGCGGCGGAATGTCAAGTTTTGTGGGATAAGCCCTTGTTTTTCAAAAAGAATCCGTTTAAAATAGAAAATACAGACCGGGCGGCATTCCGAAAGGAAGGCTGCTTTGAATAAAAAAATTACAAAGACGGTTTTAATACTTCTGGTCCTGCTGATATTCGGGGTAACATATGGGTGCGGCCGGTTGGAAGGAATCGATGATTCGGATAATGCGGAAAGCGCAGAAACTGCGGATGATCTTTCCGATCAAATAGATGAAAGTACAACGGTTGGTTTCATACAGAATTCATCAACAGAAAAGGCTCTTTTTTTT